>Ga0209178_1000004_pt1 | contig 69942 bp, 58 predicted proteins | sample GAAS200_FD_187521 | JGI IMG/M metagenome (GOLD analysis project Ga0209178, IMG submission 187521) | Agricultural soil microbial communities from Georgia to study Nitrogen management - GA AS200 (SPAdes) (version 2) | ecosystem: Environmental > Terrestrial > Soil > Agricultural land | place: USA... | reverse complement strand
TGGTCTGCCCCGCGAGCTGGGACCTGGGGGAGGAGGCGAAGATCGTGCTCTTCGCCGTCACCGAGGGGGAAGACAAGCCGCTCAAGTATCCGAAAATGTTCCGCGCGGCGCGCTACGCGGTCTTCACCAAGCTCGACCTCCTGCCCCACGTGCCGTTCAGCCTGGAGCGCGCGGTCGAGTCCACCCTCGCGGTGAACCCCGACATTCAGTGCCTGTTCACCTCCGCCCTCGAGCCCGAGGGTCTCGAGGAGTGGTACGCCTTCCTCCGCTGCCAGCTCCGGGCCCGCCGCTCCGCCGCATGACCGCGATCGCCCCGTCCCCCGTCTCCGCCGCGCCCACTCGCTCCGGTCTCCGGCTTCGCGTCACCGGCGTGGTGCAGGGCGTGGGGTTCCGGCCTTTCGTGCACCGGCTGGCGCTCCGCAACGGGCTCTCGGGGTGGGTGCGGAACGCGTCGGGTGAAGTCCGGATCGAAGTCGAGGGTCCGGAAGACGCGCTGGGCCGCTTCAGCGAGGCCCTGCGCCTCGAGGCCCCGCCGCTCGCGCGGATCGCCGCGGTCACCGTAGAGCGCCGGCCGGCCCTGGGAGGGTCCGGGTTCGCGATCCTGCCCTCCACCGAGGAGCGGGACCGCCGCCAGCCGGTCTCTCCCGACGTGGCGCTCTGCGCGCAGTGCGAGGCGGAGCTCTTCGATCCGTCGAACCGCCGCTATCACTACCCGTTCATCACCTGCACCGACTGCGGGCCGCGGTTCACGGTGATCGAGGCGATGCCCTACGATCGCGAGCGCACCAGCATGCGGGCCTTCCGCCAGTGCGAGGCCTGCCGGGCGGAGTACGAGACCCCCGGGAACCGCCGCCATCATTCGGAGACCAACAGCTGTCCCGAGTGCGGGCCCAGGGTATGGCTCGACCACCCCGCGCTCGCCCTGCGGGACGGCGCCATCGCCGATCCCATCGCGTCGGCGGCGCGGCTCCTCGCCGCGGGCTCGACCATCGCCATTCGGGGGCTGGGCGGCTTCCATCTCGCGGTGGACGCCACCAGCGAGCAGGCGGTCCGCCGGCTGCGCGACCGCAAGGACCGGGAGGCGAAGCCCTTCGCGGTGATGGTGCGAACCCTGGCCGAGGCGCGGGCCCTCGCGGAGGTATCCGCGGCCGAGGCGGCGCTGCTCGAGTCCCGGGAAAGACCGATCGTGCTGCTGGCCCGCCGGCCGGGCGGGTCGCTCGCGCCGTCGGTTTCGCCGGGGCTCGACACCGTCGGGGTGATGCTCGCGTACACGCCGCTCCATCATCTTCTGCTCGCCCTCGCGCGGCGGTCCCTGGTGATGACCAGCGGCAACCCGGGGGACGAGCCGATCGCCATCGGGAACGCCGAGGCGGAGCGCCGGCTGGCGCCCCTCGCCGACGCGTTCCTCCTGCACGACCGCGAGATCGTCTCCCGCTACGACGACTCGGTGACGCGCGTCGCGGGCGGGCGAACCCTGTTCCTGCGCCGGGCGCGCGGGTACGCGCCGCTGCCGGTGCCGCTCCCCATCGCGAGCCGCGTGCCGCTCGTGGCCGTGGGCCCGCACCTCAAGCACACCTTCGCGCTGGTGCACGGGCGCGATGCCTACGTCAGCCAGCACATCGGCGACCTGGAGAGTCTCGAAACCCTGGAGCACTTCGAGGCGACCCTCGCGCTGTACCGGAAGCTGTTCCGCGTCGAGCCCGAGGTGGCGGTGCGTGACTTGCACCCCGGCTACCTGTCAACCCGCGTGGCGGGCGACCTCGGGCTCGCGCGGGTCATTCCGGTCCAGCATCACCACGCCCACGTCGCCGCCGTGCTCGCCGAGCACGGCGTGACCCGGCCGGCGCTCGGGCTCGCCTTCGACGGGACCGGCTACGGGGACGACGGGTGCGTCTGGGGCTGCGAATTCCTGGTGGCGTCCCTCGGCGATTACCGGCGGGTGGGGCACCTGGCGTACGCTCCGCTGCCGGGCGGTGATCTCGCGGCCCGCTCGCCCTGGCGCGCGGCCCTGGGCTACCTCTCGCTCGAGCCGGCCGCGGCCCGGCCCCTGGTCCGCGCTTTCCGCGGCGTGACCGAGCGGGAACGCGGCCTGGCCGCTCAGCAGATCGCGGGCAACGTGAACGCCCCGCTCGCCTCCTCGCTGGGCCGGCTCTTCGACGCGGCCGCGGCGGTGATCGGGGTGCGCGCCCGCTGCGAGTACGAGGGTCAGGCCGCGATGGAGCTCGAGTCTCTCGCCGGCGCCCGCGCGGGCGAGATCCTGCCCTTCCCGGTCGTGCCCGCGTCCTTCGGCTGGAAGATCGATCCCCTCCCGCTGCTGTGCGCGCTGGGCGAGCGGGCCGCGGGGGGCGCGGCGGAGCGCGACCTCGCGGCCGCGTTCCACGAAAGCGTGGCGGCCGCCGCCGCGAGCCTCGCGGAGCGGGTCGCGGAGGAAGAAGGGCTCGACACCGTGGCACTCGCCGGCGGCTGCTTCCAGAACGCGCGGCTTTCGGGCTCGATTCGCGGACGTCTGGAACGGCGCGGCCTCTCGGTCCTCGAAGCGCTGCGCCTGCCCTCGAACGATGGGGCGATCAGTTACGGCCAGGCGGCGGTCGCCGCCGCCCTCCTCGACAAGGAGCCACACCCATGACCACGACCACCACTTCGCCCGGGACGCCCCGCGTCCCACCCTCGATTCGCCGCGAGCACCAGGAGCTGCACCAGGACCTGGCCGAAGCGTGCCGCCTCACCGGGCCGCTGGGCGACGCGGCGCGCACCGTCGCCCGGATCATGCACCCGCACTTCCTCCGCGAAGACGAGTACGCCATCCCGCCCCTGGGCCTGCTCCGACCGCTCGCGGAGGGGCGGTTCACACCCGCGATGGCGGAAGCGCTGCCCCTGATCGCGCGCCTCAAGGAAGAGCTCCCCCTGATGCTCGAGGAACACAGGGCGATCATCGGCGCGGTGCAGGACTTCGCCACCATCGCCGAGTCGGAACAGAACGAGCAATGGGTCCGCCTCGCGGGCGAGCTGATGACCCACGCGCAGATGGAAGAGGAAGTGCTGTACCCCGCCGCGGTGCTGGTGGGGGAATTCATCAGGCTCAAGCTCAAGGCCTAAAGGAGACCCCTATGTGCCTCGGCGTTCCGGGTCGGGTGGTCGAGATCAAGGACGGCGTCGCCGTGGTCGATTTCTTCGGCGTGCGGCGCGAGACGCGGCTCGACGTGGTGGACGAGCCGGTCGTCCCCGGCGACTACATCCTGAACCACGTGGGCTTCGCGATCCGCAAGATCCCGGCCTCCGAGATCGACGAGACGCTGGCGCTCTACGAGCAGCTGCTCCAGGAGGCCGACGGCGACATGATGGCGGCGGACGTGCGCGGCGAGATCGGGAGGAATGATGACTGAAACGCTGACGATGGCCGGCGCCGCCGAACTCAAGTTCCGGGACCCGGCGCAGGCCCGGCGGCTCGCCGCGGCGCTCGAACAGGTGAGCGCCGAGATCGGGCGCGCCCCGGTCTCGGTGATGCACGTGTGCGGGAGCCACGAGCAGTCCATCGCGAAGTTCGGGCTCCGCAGCGTGCTCCCCAGGAGCCTGAACGTGATCATGGGACCGGGGTGCCCGGTGTGCGTCACCGATCTCCCCGAAGTGGACGAAGCGGTGGTGCTGGCCGAGGACGGGGTCCGGATCGCCACCTACGGCGACATGCTGAAAGTGCCGGGAACGGTCTTCTCGCTCTCCGACGCGCAGGCGCGCGGCGGCAAGATCGACGTGGTCTACAGCGCGGCTCAGGCGGTGGAGCTGGCGCGGGACACCACCGAAGAGGTCTGCTTCTTCGCCTCCGGGTTCGAGACCACCGCAGTCGCCACCGCGGCCGTGGCGCTCTCCCCGGTGCCGCCCAACTTCACCATCCTCTCCGCCCACAAGTACATCCCGCCGGTGATGGAGATCGTGGCCGAAATGCCGGGCAACAAGGTCGAGGGCTTCCTCGCCGCCGGCCACGCCGCCACCATCACCGGCTCCCGGATCTTCGAGCGGTTCGTCGAAAAGCACCGGATTCCGGTGGTGGTCGCGGGTTTCGAGCCCCTCGACATCCTGGCGGGTCTCGTCAAGCTGGTGGAGCTGGTGCGGGACGGCACGCCGGAGGTCGTCAACATGTACCCGCGCTGCGTGAGCCCCGAGGGCAACCGCAACGCGCAGGAACAGCTCTGGAAGGTGTTTCGCACCGTCGGCGGCAAGTGGCGTGGGATCGCCCACGTGCCGAACGGCAACCTGCGGCTCCGGGACGAGTTCGCCCGGGTGGACGCGCGGCGCCGCTACTCGATCGACCTGCGCCGGCTCTGGACCCACGCGCCCGCGACCCTCACCCAGCAGTGCATCTGCGGGGACATCATGGCGGGGATCGCCTCGCCCACCGCCTGCCCGCTCTTCGGCAAGACCTGCGTGCCCGACGCGCCGGTCGGCGCCTGCATGGTTTCCTCGGAAGGGACCTGCAAGATCTGGCACCAGTACGGAGGGCACCCGGACCTATGACCACGACGCTCGAGCCGCGCGCCTCCGTTTCGCCGCGCGAGGAATTCGTGTCCCTGAAGCACGGCGCGGGGGGCCGCGCCATGCGGCGGCTGATCGCCGAAGCGCTGACCCAGGGAATGACGGACCTCCCGGTGGACGGGGTCGGCCTCGCCGCGATGGACGACGGCGCCACCCTGCGCGTGGGCGACCAGTGGCTGGTGATCACCACCGACTCCCACGTGGTGCACCCGGTCTTCTTCCCCGGCGGGGACATCGGGCGGCTCGCCGTCGCGGGCACGGTGAACGATCTCGCCATGATGGGCGCCACCGAGCCCAAAGGCCTCACCAGCGCGGTGGTGATCGAGGAAGGCTTCCGCCGCGCCGACCTGGAGCGCATCCAGCGCTCGATGCTCGAGACCTGCCGCGAGGCGGGCGCCCCCATCGTCACCGGCGACACCAAGGTGATGGGCCGGGGCGAGCTGGACGGCATCATCATCAACACCACCGGCGTGGGCCTGACCCGCGCCCCGGTGCGCGACGCCGGGCTGCGCACCGGCGACCGGATCATCGTCACCGGCACCATCGGCGACCACGGTGTGGCCCTGATGGCCAGGCGCCACCACCTGGACCTGGACGGGGATCTCTCGTCCGACGTGGCGCCCCTGAACGGCCTGATCCGCGCCGCGCTCGCCGCCCGGCCCGAGGCGGTGAGCGCCATGAAAGACCCCACCCGGGGCGGGGTCGCGAGCGCGCTCCACGAGATGGCCGAGAAGGCCAACCTGGGCATCGTGATCGACGAAACCCGGGTCCCGGTGCACCCGGTGGTGCGCTCCGCCGCCGAGATGCTGGGACTCGACCTCTTCCACATCGCGAACGAAGGCAAGGCGATCATCGGCGTGCATCCCGATCACGCCGAGAGCGTGCTCGCGGCGATCCTCGCCCATCCGCTGGGCAAGCATGCCGCGATCATCGGCACCTGCATCGCGGACCACCCGGGCCGGGTCATTCTGGACACCGGCTTCGGCCGGCGCCTGGTGGCGGAGCCCGAGGGCGAGCCGCTCCCCCGCATATGCTGAACCGCGCCACTTCCGGGTTCCGGGCGCCGCGCCAGCCGGTGAAGGTCGCGCTGCTGACCAGCGGGCGCGCGCCGGGAATCGCGGATCTCCTTGGGGACCCCGCGCGGGGCCGCGCCTGGGAGCTGGTCCTCGGCGTGACGAGCGATCAGGCCTGCGCCTCGCGCGCCGAGTTCCTGGCGGCGGGGATTCCGCTCGTCACCCACGACCTGGCGGCCTTCTACGCCCGGCGCGGCGCGCCGCGCCGGGACCTGGGGCTCCGGGTCGAGTACGATCAGGAAACGCTCGATCTTCTGCGCCCCCATCGGCCCGACCTGCTGGTGCTCTCGGGGTACCTCCACATCCTCACCGTGCCCGTGCTCGCGGCGTTCCCCGACGCCGTGATCAACGTGCACGATTCGGACCTGACGCTCCCGGGCGACGATGGGAAGCCCCGGTACCGCGGCCTGCGCTCGACCCGGGACGCCATCGTGGCGGGCGAGCGGGAGACGCGGGTGTCGGCGCACCTCGTCACCGCCCAGGTGGACGTGGGGCCGGTGCTGGTCCGCTCCGAGCCCTTCCCCACCCACCCGATGGTGGCGGACGCCCGCCGCTGGGGCGCGACGGACATTCTCAAGGCCTACGCCTACGCCCAGCGGGAGTGGATGATGCGCGCGGCGTGGGGCCGCGTGCTGCGCACCGCGATCCGCGTGGTGGCGGAAGGCCGGTTCCGGGTGCTGGAGGGCCGGGCGGTGGTGAACGGCGCGCCGGGACCTTTCGAGCTCGCGGCGCCAGGCGCGGCCGGCCGCCGTCCCAAGACACTTCCTGCCGGCGCCGCTGACGCGGCGGGCTACATTGCCGGGATCGGAGTCTGACGTGGAACACATCCGGATGACGCGAGAAGAAGGCGTCGGGATCATCACCATCGACCGCCGCGAGCGCTTCAACTCGATGGACGTGGCCACCGCCCAGGAGTTTCGGAAGGCGGGGCTCAGGTTCGCCCGGGACGAACAGGTCCGCTGCGTGGTGATCCGCGGCGCGGGGGGCGTCTTCTGCTCCGGCGCCGACTTGAAGTACATCCGGGAGCGCGGCGACGCGGAGGACTTCGGTTACCTCCAGCCCGAGGGCTCGGGCCCGGCGCCCGGCTACGGCGAGAGCTTCAAGCAGATCCTCGAGTACCTGCACAGCACGATTTCGGAGATCAAGCGGGCGCCGAAGCCGTTCATCGCCGCGGTGGAAGGCGTGGCGGCGGCGGGCGGGTTCGGGATCGCGATGGCGTGCGACCTGGTCTACGCCGCAGACACCGCGAGCTTCGAGTGGGCCTACCACAAGACCGGACTCTCCGGCGCCGAGAGCTCCACCTTCTTCCTCCCGCGCCTGGTGGGCCTCCGGAAGGCGATGGAGCTCGTGCTCTTGAACCCTCGGCTCAGCGCCGCCGAGGCGAAGGCCGCGGGATTGATCACGGGGGTGTTCCCGGCTCCCACCTTCGAGGCCGACGTGCTCTCCGTGGCCCTGCGGCTCGCCGCGGGCCCCACCCGCGCCTACGCCGTCGCGAAGAGTCTCCTCAATCAGGCCGCCGGCGTGGATCAGCTCGACTACCATCTCGACCAGGAGCTGGAGCAGCTGGCGCGGATCGCGGACGGAGCGGACTTCGCCGAGGGGCTCGCCGCCTTCTTCGGCAAGCGCGTCCCCGCCTTCCATCGGGGCTGAACCGGCGGATCAGTACTTGGACTGCAGGTAGGCGATGCCCGGGGCCACGCTCTTGCGCCAGGCGGACTCGAGCGCGGGGGTGAACTGGGGATCGTACTCGCCGATGGTCTGGATCATCGCGTCCACGAACGCGGGGTAGAGCCGCGGCGCGACGTCCAGGTCCCCCCGGCCGTGCCGCTCCGCGATGCGGGTGAGGAGGTTCGGCTCCGCGCCCGAGTGCCCGGGGAAGTTGAGGAGCAGGCCCAGCGCGTGACGCAGGAGTTTGTGCTGGCGGCTGAAATCGGTTTTCGCGAACATCGGCTGGGCTTCGGGACAGGCGCGGAAGAAATTGGCGTAGAACGCCGGAATGAAATCGCGCGAGCGGCAGCAGCGATCGTAGCTCGCTTTCGCGGCCGCGATCGTGTCCTGGTTGGGCTGGCTCGGGCGCTCCGTCATCGTGCCGCTCCCCGTTTCATCGACGCACAATCTTGCGCTCCCCCGCCCCCCGGCGATAGGGAGCGCGCGGCCCCCGGGGCCGCCGCCGGTTGACCCCGCGGCGCCGGCGCCGTATAACCAATCCCTCTCCGACTTCCATCGAGACCGACATGCCCCGTGCCCCTCTCTGGTTCGCGCTCTTGGCCGCCCTGCCCCTGGCCGCGCAGGCCCCGTACGCGCCCCGCGCCGTCACCGCCGAGGATTATGCCCGGGCCGAGCGGTTCCTGGGCTACAACACCTCGCGCCTCGTCTCCGGGACCCCGGTGCGGCCCAACTGGCTCCCCGATGGCCGCTTCTGGTACCGGAACGCGACGCCCCGGGGCTCGGAGTACGTGATGGTGGATCCGGCGCGCCGCACCCGTGGGCCGGCGTTCGATCACGCGCGCCTCGCCGCCACCCTCTCCCGCGCCGCGGACACGACGTACGACCCCGCGAACCTCCCCTTCTCCCAGCTCGAGTTCTCCCCGGACGCGAAGAGCGTCACCCTGGACGCGCGCGGCAAGCGCTGGACCTGCGACGTCCAGGGCAGCGCCTGCGCGCCGGCGCCCCGCGCCCGCGGCCAGGAGAACGCCGCGGTCTCGCCCGACGGCAGGCGCGCGGTGTTCATTCGCGACTGGAATCTCTGGGTCCGGGACCTGGCGAGCGGACAGGAACGCGAGCTCACCACCGACGGCGTCAAGGATGACGGCTACGGCACCGACAACGCGGGCTGGATCAAGAGCGACCGCACCATCGTCCTCTGGTCCCCCGATTCCAGGAAAGTCGCGACTTACCAGCAGGACGACCGGCCGGTGGGCGACATGTACCTGGTCGAGACCCGGGTGGGGCACCCGGTGCTCGAGGCCTGGAAGTACCCGCTCCCCGGCGACAGCGCGATCGCGATGATCCGGCGGGTGGTGATCGACGTCGATTCCGCGAAGGTCATCCCGCTCCAGATGCCCCCCGACGCCCACCGCTCCACGGTGTGCGACCACGTCGTCTGCGGCGGGCGCTGGGCCGACGTGGAGTGGAGCCCCGATTCCCGGGAGCTGGTGTTCGTGTCGACCTCGCGAGACCACAAGCACGAGTGGGTGCGCGTCGCCGACGCGCGGACCGGCGCGGTGCGCGACGTGTTCGACGAGACCAGTCCCACCCAGTTCGAATCCGGCTTCAACCGGGTCAACTGGCACTCCCTCCCCGCGACCCACGAGCTGATCTGGTTCTCGGAGCGGGACAACTGGGGTCACCTCTACCTCTACGATCTCGCGACCGGAAAAGAGAAGAACCGCATCACGAGCGGAGACTGGGCGGTGCTGCAGGTGCTGCGGGTGGACGAGGCGTCGCGAACCATCTGGTTCATCGCCACCGGGAAGGAGCCGGGCGATCCCTACTTCCGTCACCTCTACAGCGTGCGCTTCGACGGCACCCGCCTCACCGCGCTCACTCCCGAAGACGCCGATCACGAGGTCTCGTTCTCGCCCTCCGGCGGCTACTTCGTGGACTCCTACTCCCGGCCCGACGTGCCGCCGGTCACCGTGGTCCGCGATGCCGCCGGGAAGCTGGTGCAGACGGTGGAGAAGGCGGACATCTCCCGCCTCCTCGCCGCGGGCTGGAAGCCGCCGATTCCCATCACCGTGAAGGCCCGGGACGGGAAGACCGACCTCTACGGCCTCCTGTTCCGGCCCACGCAGTTCGACTCCACCAGGAAGTACCCGATCGTGAATCACATCTATCCGGGCCCGCAGATCGGGAGCGTGGGCGGACGCGCCTTCTCTCCGGCGCGCGGCGACGCGCAGGCGCTGGCGGAGCTGGGCTTCGTGGTGGTGGAAATCGACGCCACCGGAACGCCGGAGCGGTCCAAGAGCTTCCACGACGCCTATTACGGCGACATGGGAGACAACGGGCTCCCCGATCAGGTGGCGGCCATGAAAGAGCTCGGTCAGCGGTACTCGTGGATCGACCTCGACCGCGCGGGGATCTACGGCCATTCGGGAGGCGGGTACGCAGCCGCCGACGCGATTCTCCGTTATCCGGACTTCTTCAAGGTCGCGATCTCCGAAGCGGGCAACCACGACCAGGCGGAGTACGAGGACGACTGGGGCGAGCGCTACCAGGGCCTGCTCGAGCGCCGGCCGGATGGCGGCACGTCGTACGACGATCAGGCCAACGAGAATCACGCCGCCAATCTCAAGGGCAAACTGCTCATCGCCTTCGGGACGACGGACAACAACGTGCCGCCCTACAACTCGCTGCTCCTGGTGGATTCGCTGATCGCCCACAACAAGGACTTCGACTTGATCGCGCTCCCCAACCGCCGGCACGGCTTCGGCGCCGAGCCCTACATGGTGCGGCGCCGGTGGGATTACTTCGTGACCAACCTGCTCGGCGCCCAGGCGCCGGTCGAATACACCATGCATCCGCCGGCGGCGGGGAGGTAACCGTGCGACGCGTCACCTGGCTGTTCGGACTCGCCCTCGCCGCCGCTCCCGCGGCGGCCCAGCTCCCCGCGGGCGTGGACTCGATGCTCCACCGGCTGTACGCCTCGCGCGAGTTCTCCCCGGATCGCTTCGGACCCGCGCGCTGGATCGAGGGCGGCGCGGCCTACACCACGGTCGAGCCCTCGGAGGCGGTGCCCGGCGGCTGGGACATCGTCCGCTACGCGACCGCGACCGGCGCCCGCTCCATCCTGGTCCCGGCGCGGGCGATGACCCCGCCGGGGGCCGCCGCGCCCCTCGATTTCGACGACTACCAGTGGTCGCCGGATCAGCGCCTCCTCCTGCTGTTCACCAACACCCGCAAGGTCTGGCGCACCAACACCCGCGGGGATTACTGGGTCCTCGATCGCGCCACCGGCGCCCTGAAGCGGCTCGGCGGCGACGCGCCGGCGTCGTCGCTGATGTACGCCAAGTTCTCGCCCCCGGGAGACCGCGTGGCGTACGTGCGCCAGGGCGACATCTACGTGGAGCGGCTGTCCGACGGCGCGATCACGCGCGTCACCTCGGGCGCCGATTCACTCCACGTGAACGGGATGTCCGACTGGGTCTACGAGGAAGAGTTCGGGCTCCGGGACGGGTTCCGCTGGTCGCCGGACGGGGCGCGCATCGCGTTCTGGCATTTCGACATGACCGGCGTCAACACTTTCTACCTCATCAACGACACCGATTCGCTGTATCCCAGGATCACGCCGATTCAGTATCCCAAGGCGGGCACCACCAACTCCGCGGTGACGGCCGGCGTGGTGAGCGCCGCGGGGGGGCCCGTCACCTGGCTCCAGATCCCGGGCGACCCGCGGAACGACTACCTCCCGGCGATGCAGTGGGCCGGCCCGAACGATCTCCTGGTCCAGCGGATCAACCGGCCCCAGAACGCCGATCGCGTGTTTCTCGCGAACGCCGCGACCGGAGCGGCCACCCCGATGTTCACCGATCAGGACTCGGCCTGGGTAGACCTGGGCGGCGACGTCACCTGGCTCGGGTCGGGGAAGGAATTCCTGTGGACCAGTGAGCGGGACGGGTGGCGCCACGTCTATCGGGTGTCGCGGGACGGCAAGTCGGTGGCGCTGGTCACCCGCGGCAACTCCGACGTGATGGAAGGCGGCGTGGAGGCGGTGGACGAGGCGGGCGGGTGGCTCTACTTCGACGCGAGCCCCGAGAACGCCACCCGGCGCTATCTCTTCCGGACCAGGCTCAACGGCTCCGGCACCGCGGAGCGGCTCACGCCGGCGTCCCAGCCGGGCCGCCACTTCTACGACGTCTCGCCGGACGCGCGCTGGGCGATCCATACCTGGTCCTCGTTCGACCGGGTGCCGGTCACGGAGCTGGTCCGCCTGCCGTCGCATCAGGCGGTGCGGACCCTGGTGGCGAACGACCGCCTGCGCGCGGCGGTGGCGCCCTTCGTGGCGACGCCGGGAGAGTTCTTCAGGGTGGCGCTCCCGGACTCGGCCACCGTGGACGCCTGGATGATCCGGCCCCGGGACTTCGATTCGACCAAGACCTACCCCGTGCTCACCTACATCTACGGCGAGCCCGCGGGGCAGACCGTACTCGATCAATGGTTCGGGAACCAGCGGATCTGGTATCAGACCATCGCCGACCAGGGCTACGTGGTGCTCTCGGTGGACACGCGGGGGACTCCGGCGCCGAAGGGGCGGGCGTGGCGCAAGGTGGTCTACGGCGCGGTGGGCGTGCTCTCGTCGCGCGAAGAGGCGGACGCGATCCGGGTCCTCACCCGTAGTCGCCGATACCTGGACGCGTCGCGGGTCGGGGTCTGGGGGTGGAGCGGGGGCGGGACCAACACCCTGAACGCGATGTTTCGTTATCCCAACGTGTTCTCGGTGGGAATGTCGGTGGCGCCGGTGCCGGACCAGCGGCTCTACGACACGATTTACCAGGAGCGCTACATGAACACCCCGCAGGCGAACCCCGAAGGCTACGCCCGCGGGTCGGCCATCAACTTCGCCGAGGGGTTGAAGGGACATCTGCTGTTGATGCACGGGTCGGGGGACGACAACGTGCATTACCAGGGGAGCGAGCGGCTCCTGAACCGGTTGATCGCGCTCGACAAGCCGGTGGACTTCATGGACTACCCCAACCGCACCCACTGCATCTGCGAGGGGGCGGGGACGACGCTGTACGTGTACTCGACGCTGACGCGGTACCTGTTGCGGAATCTGCCGGCGGGGCCGCGGGAGCGGTGAGCGCGATCACCCGCTGCGCCCGCGCCCGGACCCTGACGCGCCTCCGGACTACTTGCCGGCGAGCGCCCGCTCGATGGCGAGCCGGACCGTAACCCGGGTTTCGGCCTTGAGCGCGTCCGCGAGCTTCGCCTTCCCCGCGGCGCCGCCCACCTGCCCCACCACCTGCACCGCCGCCACCGCGAAGAGCGGATCGTAGTCCCCGAGATCCCGAAGCGCGACCGCCGTCGCGCGCGCCGAGTCCCCCACCTGCACCAGCGACTGGAGCGCGGTGGTGCGAAGGTCGCGGTCTTCGGTATTCGCCGTCAGCCGCTCCAGCGCGTCCGCCCCGCGGGGATCCCGCGGCACGTGGCCCAGCATCGCCGCCCCCATGCCGCGGATGGAGCGCGGCTGGTCCGGCGCGGTCGCGGCGACGAGCGTGGGAATCGCCGCGGCCCCCGTCCGCTGGCCGAGCACCACCAGCGCCGCCATCCGGACCGCGCTCGCGGGATCGGTGGCGTACATCGCGGTCGCGAGGGGGACCGCCCCCGCGGAATCGAGCGCGGAGAGCGACCGCAGGGCCTGGGCCCGGACGTCGGGCTCGGGATCGCGCAACGCGGCGCGGAGCACCGAACGCGATTCCGGACCGGAGTCGCGCGCCATCTGGCGGACCGCCACCTCCCGCAGCCATTCGGAGTGCTCGTTCAGGGCCACGAAGCGCCGGGTGTCGGCCGCGATCGAGTCCCCGCTCGCCTGCAACTGCCCGAGGGCCCAGCGCCGTCCCCGGATGTCGAGGTCGTGCTTCGCCACCTGGGCCAGCTCGGGTTCGCTCAGGTCGCCCGTCACGGTGCCGAGGAGCCAGCCGCCCTCGTCGAACCGGAACGACAGCGGCTCGGACGGCAGGGGAATCGCGAAGGTGTCCACCGGATGGGTGACCACGATCTGGTGGCGGACCACGGAGTCCCGGGTGATCACCCGGATGGTCGCGGGGAAACGGAAAAACGGATGCAGGGAATCGATCGGCTGGGTCTCGCTCACCACCACGTGCAGGGTCTTCAACTGCGGCGCCCAATGTCTCGTGAAATGCACCTGCGGGTACCCGATCCCGTAGGCCCATTGGTCGAAGAACCAGTCGAGGTCGCAATTGCAGGTCTTCTCCATCGCGATCGCGTAATCGGCGGTGGTGACCGGCTTGTAGGCGTTATCCACCAGGAAGCGGTGCATCCCGGCCCAGAACAGCGAGTCGCCGAGGAGCCGGCGCAGCTGGTGGGCGAGCTGGGCGCCCTTGGGGTAGACGTGGCCGGAGAAGAAGAGCGCGATGGGATCGGTGCCCTGGTACGTACCCCACACCAGCGCGCGCACCTCGTTCTGGTCCGCCTGCATCGCCTGCTGCTGCTGTCCGTACCAGTTCAACTCGGCGGCGTCCCACCCCCGCGTCTTCTCCTCCTGCACCGACTCCATGTAGGTGGTGATCCCCTCGTTGAGCCAGATGTGGGCCCACGACGCCGTGGTGGTGAGATCGCCGAACCACTGGTGCGCCAGCTCGTGCGCGTTCAGGCCCCGGCCGTCGTTGTCGGGCTCGTCGGCCTCGGGGTGCAGCGCGAGGTCGGTCTGGGTGGTGGCCGAGACGTTCTCCATCCCGCCGTAGGTGAAGTCGGGGATGATGGACTGGTCGTACTTGTCCCAGGCGAAGTTGACGCCCAGCACCTCCGAGTACAGCTCGATCATCGCGGGCGTTTCCCCGAAGGTCCGCCACGCCGCGTTCACGGTGTCCGGATAGGTCCAGTAGTCCACCGGCCGGCCCCGCCACTCGTCGTGCAGGATCGTGAACGGCCCCGCCACCACCGAGTAGAGATAGGTGCTCGCGGGCCGGTCCTCGACCCAGTGCCAGGTCTTCTGCGCCGTCCCCTTCACCGGCGTCACCTCGGCCAGGTGCCCGTTGGAGAGCACCTTGAGAGAGGAGTCCACGGTCACCAGGAATTCCCAGGTGGTCTTGTCGTTGGGCGCGTCGTACGTCGGCACCCAGGCGCGGGTCTCGGTGGCTTCGCCCTGGCTCCAGATCACGTTCTTCCGGGGCACGAAGTAGAGCCCGCGCTCGGGGATGCCGTGGTACTTCAGCACGAACTCCACCGTGTCCCCCACCGCCGCCCGGCGCGCCAGACGCACGGTGACGTGGGCCGTGTCCTGCGCGAACCGGAGCGCCCGGCCTCGCGCGTCGGTCGCGGCGTCGATGGTGAGGTTCTCGGCGTTCAACCGCACGGTGTCGGTGGGCGCGAGGGTGATCGCGACCCGGGTCGTCACCGCGCCGAAGAGCTCGCGATGCGACACGTCGAAGCGGATCTCGATCTTCTGGTGGAGCAGGTCGAACCGGCGCGGCTCCTCCGGCCAGTCCCGCGGCGGGACGTAGGCGCCGATGACGCCGGTGGGACGCTGGGCGAGCGCGGGGCGCGCCGCGGAGCCGGCCGCGGCCGTCAGGGCGGCGAGCCAGATGCAGACACGGGTGCTCATGGGTGACCTCGGAGCGAAGGGTACTGCCCACGACGGCGGGAACGCACCAAAGCTACACCGCGCCCCGCCGGACGCTATTGCGCCGTCACCGCCCGGGAAATGACGTAGTAGTCCGGGTCCACCCGGAAGGCGGCGGGATCGGTGAGCCGGAGCGTGGCGGTCTGCCAGGCCTCGGTGGGGTGAATCACGCTGAAGGCCGGGCCCGAGAGGGTCACGGCGAGCGGCATGTCGAACCCCGGCACCACGTCGGCCCAGTGATAGGCCAGGGTGTCCCCCGAGATCCGGTACTCGAAGACCGGCACCTTGGTGGTGGTGAGGTACTGCTGAAACACCTTGCTCAGGTCCACGCCCGCCTGCCGGGAGATGTAGTCCTCCACCTGCCGCGCGGTCACCGTCTGGTGCCAGAAGGTGTGGTTCAGGCCCCGCAGGATCCCCCGCCACTTCTCGTCGTCGCCCACGATCTGGCGGATGGTGTGGAGCATGTTCCCGCCCTTGGGATACATGTCCTCCGACCCCTCGCCGTTCACGCCGTACGCGGGCGTGATGGGACGGTCGTTCCGGATCCAGCGCCGGTTCCCGATGTTGTAGACCGCGCCGGAATCCTTTCCGAAGAGGCACTCCACGTACAGCCCCTCGGCGTAATTGGCGAACCCCTCGTGCAGCCACATGTCGGCGTTGTCCTTCGCCGTGATGTTGTTGCCGAACCATTCGTGCGCGCTCTCGTGCACGATGATGAAATCGAACTTCATGCCCAGGCCGGTGCCGGAGTAGTCCCGCCGGCGGTACCCGTTCTCGTACCAGTTGCCGTAGGCGACGGCGCTCTGGTGCTCCATTCCGGTGTTGGGGACCTCGATCAGCTTGTAGCCGTCCTCGTACCAGGGATACGGTCCGAACCAGTGCTCGAAGCACTTGAGCATGCTGATGGCCTGCGGGAACTGGCGGTGCGCCGCGGCCAGATGGTAATCCAGGGGCCAGAAGTCGAGCGAGAGCGGGCCCTGCTCGCCCTGGAGGGTGTCGGCGTAATGGGCGTAGCTCCCCGCCGCCACCGCGATGGCGTAGTTGTTGATGGGATTCACCACGAACCACTCGAAGGTGGTGGTGCCGTCGGGGTGCTTCACCACGCTCCGCAGCCGGCCATTGGAGACGTCGGGGATGGAATCGGGGAGCGTGAGCGCGATGCGCTGGCTGTCGGGCTCGTCCGCTTGGGTGTCCTTGTTGGGCCACCAGATGCTGGCGCCGATGCCCTGATCGGTGGTGGCGATCCAGGGGCGGCCCAGGCTGTCCCGGGTCCAGGTGAATCCCCCGTCCCAGGGCGGATTCTTGGCCACGCGCGGCCGGCCGTGATAATAGACGGTGAGGGTCTTCACGGCGCCCCGGGGCTGGGGTGCGGTGAGGGTCGCGAAGAAGGCGTTGCCGTCGCGGCGGAAGCTCACCCGGCGCCGCTCCTGAATCATGCTGTCCACTTCGAGCGGGATCTGGAGGTCCACCTGCATTTCCCGCGCGGGAGCGAGCACCCGGTAGGAGATCCCGTTCCAGCCCCGGATCGAGGAGTCACCGGGACTGATGGTGACGTGGAGATCGTAGAAGGTGACGTCCCACCAGGTGCGCGCCGGCGAGGTGAGCGAGCCGCGCAGGGAATCGGCGTGGGTGTACACCGGGGCCTGGGGCGCGGCCTGCGCGGCGGCGGGGGCGGCGGGGGCGGCGGCGGCGGGCGCGGCGGCAACGAAGAGCGCGACGGCGATGGGGCGTCTCATCGGTCTCACCTGGTGAGGGCGGTGTTGATGTCGGTCCAGGGCAGGGTCCGGAGGAGCTCCCGGATCCGGTCGTCGGCGCCGCGAATTTCGAGCACCACGTTTTCGATCGCGGCGGCGTGGCCCCGGTGGACGAAGGTGTAGGCGAACGCCTGGTTGTCGCCGTCCCAGCGCGCGGTCCGCCAGTTCCCGAAGGCGAGCGCGTAGTGGGCGGTCATGCTGTCGGCGTCGGCGTCGGGGCGGAGGCGGAGGGCCAGGGCGGCGCCGGGGAGCGTCACCGCCGCGTTGCCGCCGTTGGCGGAGTCCACGGAGAGCGCGGCCTCGTTGATCGCCACGTGGACCGTCACTTCGCTCAAGGCACGGAGCCGGTGGCCCACCCGCACCGCCTCGCTCATGTCGCCCGACTGGGTGGCGCTGGTCAGACGGGCCCGCAGCGGCTGGAGCACGGTGCGCTGGCGCGCCGAGCCGTCCCGCACCCGGTAGGTGCGCTCGAAGTTCTGGTCGATGTCCAGGGGGACGTCGGGATCGTCGGAGACGAGCGGGTTCCCCGTCCAGGAGTCCGCGTCCTTGTTCCAGTCGGGGCCGCCGAAGCGGTCGAGGATCCGGGTCAGGGCGGCGATCATCGGGTCGAGCGCCCGCTGCTCGGCGGCGGTCGGGGGATGGAGGTGCTGCGCGGCGGCGGGGGCGAGGGCCGCGGCGGCGAGCCCGGCGGCGAGGAGCATCGCGTTCCGGATCATGGGTCTAAGTTGCCGGACTCCGCGCGGCTTGTCTATCGGACGCAAAATGAACGGGCCCCCGTCCCCGGAGGCCCGTCCCATCACGATCCCGGATCCCGGCGGTGTTACTGGACGGCGTTCACCATGTCGAAGATGGGCAGGTACATCGCGACCACCATGCCGCCCACGATCACGCCCAGCACCACGATCATGATGGGCTCCATCAGGGACAGGAGGGCGCCCACCGCGGCGTCCACCTCGTCGTCGTAGAAGTCCGCGATCTTGGTGAGCATCTCGTCCAGGCCGCCGGTCTGCTCGCCCACGGCGATCATGGAGATCACCATCGGCGGGAACACGGCCGACTTCTGGAGCGGCGCGGCGATGGTCTCGCCGCCCGCGATCGAGGCCCGGGACTCCATCACCGCGTCGTGAATCACCCGGTTGCCAGCGGTGCGGGCGGTGATCTCGAGGCCGTCGAGAATGGACACGCCGGAGGAGATCAGGGTGCCCAGGGTCCGGGTGAACCGGGAGACCGCGGACTTGCGGAGCAGGTCGCCCAGTACCGGGGCCTTCAGGAGCAGCTTGTCCACCACCAGCTTGCCGTTGGGGCTGGCGTAGTAGCGCCGGAACCCGAAGAACCCGACCACGCCCACGATGGGGATCAGCCAGCCCCGGGTGATGAGCAGGTGGGACAGTCCGATCACGATCCGGGTGGGGAGCGGCAGCTCCATGCTCACCGACGCGAACATGCTCTGGAAAGTGGGGATCACGAAGATCAGCAGCACCGACACCGCGATGGCGGCGACCGAGAAGATCACCGCCGGATAGATCATCGCGCCCTTCACCTTCCGCACGATGGCGTCGTTCTTCTCGAGGAAGGTGGCGAGACGGATGAGAATGGTGTCCAGAATACCGCCGGCCTCGCCGGCCGCGACCATGTTGGTGTAGAGGTCGTTGAAGGCCTTGGGATGCTTGCGCATGGCGTCGGCCAGGGTGTGGCCGCTCTCGACGTCGTACACCACCTGCCGGGTGACCTCGGCCAGGGACTTGTTCTCGGTTTGCTGGGCCAGGATGTCGAGCGCCTGCACCAGCGGCAGTCCGGAGTTGATCATGGTGGCGAACTGCCGCGTCAGGATCACGATGTCCCGGGTCTTGATCCCGCCGCCGAACTTGGGCAGGCCCAGCGCCTTCTGCGCCTGGCGGACCTGCACCACCACCAGCTTTTTCTGCCGCAGATGGGCGATGACGTCGTCGCGCGTGGCGAACTCGCCCTTGTCCTGGACGAGGTCACCTTTCAGCGTGCGCGCGGTGTATTCGAATACCGGCATGGCTCACCCCCCGCCCGCGCCTAACGGCGCGCGGCGACTTTGGCCTGGCCGGCCTGCTGGGCGCCGGCCTGTGGAATGCCTTCGCGATCGTCCGGAACCGGCTCCCCGATCTGACGCAGGAACTCGTTCGGCTCCGACGACACCCGCAGGCACTCATCCTTGGTCACTTCCCGGCTCATGTAGAGCTGGTAGAGCGCGTCGTTCAGCGTCTGCATGCCGTGCTTCTTGCCGGCCTGCATCGACGAATAGATCTGGTGGATCTTGTCGTCGCGGATCAGGGCGCGAATCGCCGGCGTGCAGACCATGATCTCGGCCGCCATCACCCGGCCCCGGCCCTTGGCTTTCTGCAGCAGGGTCTGGGTCAGCACCCCTTCCAGCACGAAGGCCAGCTGGGCGCGGACCTGGGACTGCTGGTGGGAGGGGAACACGTCGATGATGCGGTTGATGGTCTCCGCCGCGGAGTTGGTGTGCAGGGTGGCGAACGCGAGGTGGCCGGTCTCGGCGATGGTGAGCGCGGACTGAATGGTCTCGAGATCGCGCATTTCGCCGATCAGCACCACGTCCGGGTCCTGCCGCAGCGCGTACTTCAGGGCCGCCGAGAAGTTGTTGGTATCGGTGCCCACCTCGCGCTGGTTCACGATGCACTGCTGGTGCTTGTGGATGAACTCGATCGGATCTTCCACCGTGATGATGTGGCCCTTCAGCTCCTTGTTGATCTTGTCGATCATCGCGGCAAGGGTGGTGCTCTTGCCCGAGCCGGTGGGGCCGGTGACCAGCACCAGTCCCCGCGGCTTCTCGGCCAGCTTCGCGACCACCGGCGGCAGGCCCAGCTCCTCGAAAGTCTTCACGTTGAACGGGATCTGTCGGATCACGACGGACACGCAGCCGCGCTGCTTGAAGACGTTGCCGCGGAAGCGGGCCAGGTTCTGGATGCCGAAGGAGAAGTCGAGCTCGTTCTCGGTCTCGAAGCGCTTCTTCTGGTTTTCGGTCAGCACCGAGTAGGCGAGCGACAGCGTGTCCTTGGGGGAGAGCACCTCCTCCGTGGACGCGTTGGTGATGTCGCCGTCCACGCGGAGCTTGGGCCGCTCCCCGGCCACGATGTGGAGGTCGGAGGCGTCCTTCTCGATCATCTCCTCGAGCAGGGCGCGGAGATTCACCGGCATCTGTCGGTCTCCTTCACGTGGCGGCGGTTTCCTTCACGACTTCCTCGAGCGTGGTCACGCCCCGCTTCACTTTCTGCATCCCGTCCATGCGCAGGGTCAGCATGCCTTCCTTCACGGCGATGTCCCGGAGCTCCTCGGTGGAGGCGCCCTTCAGCACCCCGCGCCTGAGCGGCGAGGTCAGGGCCATCACCTCGTAGAGCCCCTGCCGGCCCTTGTACCCGGTGCCCACGCAGGTGTCGCACCCCGCGCCCTTGAAGAACGGGCCCTGGTCGCGGGACACGCCGAAGGCGTGCATTTCCTCGTCGGTGTAGTTCCACTCGGTCTTGCAGCCGGAGCAGATGCGCCGCACCAGCCGCTGGGCCACGATCAGGTTCACCGCGCTCGCCACGTTGAACGGCTCGATGCCCATGTCGATCATGCGGGTGACCGTGGACGGCGCGTCGTTGGTGTGCAGGGTGGAGAGCACCAGGTGTCCGGTGAGCGCGGCCTTGATCGCGATGGACCCGGTCTCCAGGTCCCGGATCTCCCCCACCATGATGATGTTCGGGTCCTGCCGGAGGAACGCCTTCAGCGCCGCCGCGAAGGTCATCCCCACCTCGTTGCGCACCAGCACCTGGTTGATCCCCATCAGGTTGTACTCGACGGGGTCTTCCGCGGTCATGATGTTCACGTCGATGGTGTTGATCTTGGACAGCGCGGAGTAGAGCGTGGTGGTCTTGCCCGAACCCGTCGGCCCGGTGACCAGCACCATGCCGTACGGGTTCAAGATCGCCTTCATCAGGTCCGCTTCGGCGCGCGGCTCGAAGCCGAACTTGGACAGATCGAGGGTCAGGTTCCCCTTGTCCAGGATCCGGAGCACGATCTTTTCGCCGAAGAGCACCGGAAGGGTCGACACCCGGAAGTCGATCACCCGCGCGCCCATCTTGAGCTTGATGCGCCCGTCCTGCGGCACCCGCCGCTCCGCGATGTTCAGCTGCGCCATGATCTTCACCCGCGAGATCAGCGCCGCTTTCATCTTGATCGGCGGCTTCATCACCTCGTGCAGGGCGCCGTCCACCCGGTAGCGCACCCGCATCTCGTGCTCGAAGGACTCGATGTGAATGTCGGAGGCGCCCCGCTTCACCGCGTCGGTCAGGAGCCCGTTGATCAGCTTCACCACCGGCGCGTCGTCGGCCAGGTCCTGCGCCTTCACGTCCTCGTCCTGCTGCTCCGCCACCACCTCCAGATCCTCTTCCCCCTCGGCCTCCACGCTCTTCAGGAGGTTCTGCAGCTCGGCGTCGGACTGCTGGTAGTAGCGGTCGATCGCGGTGCGGAGCGTGTACTCCCCCGCGATCACCGGGAAGATGTCGCAGCGGGTGATGAACTTGAGATCCTCGATCGCGGTGACGTTGTTGGGATCCGCGATCGCGATGGTGAGGGTCCGCCCCTCCCGCTTCAGGGGGAGGACGACGTGCTTGGTGGCGATGTCGGGGGGGACCAGCTTCAGAATCTTGGGGTCGACTTCGAACCGCGACAGGTCCACCGCCGGCATCCGGTACTGGCGCGCCAGGGTCTTGGTGACCTCGGTTTCCTCGATGAAACCGAGCTTTACCAGGGTATAGCCCAGGCGCATCCCGCTGGACTTCTGCTCCTGGAGGGCCTTCCGCAGCTGCTCCTGGGAGATCAGGCCGTCCCGGACGAGAAGGTCGCCCAGTTTGTCGGGGGTGGCCGCCGCTGTCGCCGTACGCAACTCGTTGAAGTGGAAGAATCTAAGGTATTTCCCCGGCGACTTGTGTCAAGTCAGCTACGGTATCGCCCCCGAAAATGTGACGTAGGGCGCGAGCGCGGCGAGGAGGGTGGGACCGACCCCCGGAACCGAGTCGAGCCCGGCGAGCGAGCCGAAGGGTCCGTGATCGCGGCGCCAGTCTACGATGCGCTGGGCGAGCGCGGGGCCCACGCGCGGCAGGCGCGTCAGCTCGGTGGCGTCCGCGCGATCCACGTCGATGGTTTCGCCGGGCGCGAGGGGACGCGCGAGCCGCGCCGCGGCGCCGGCGTTCTGCGCGAGCACCGAGCGGGAAGGCGGAGGCGGGGAGGCGCCGGGCGCGAGGCGGACTTCGCCGGGCGCGGCGCCGGGGCGCGGGGCGAGCGCGAAACGCGCGACCGCGCCGCCCGCGGCGAGGAGCGCCAGGAACAGCGCGGCACGGCGATCGTCCATGACGTCGAACCTAGGACCGGCGAGCCGGATGATCGAACCATCGGCGCGCGGCCAGGGGCAGGAAAACGCATTCGAGAACGGCCGCGGCCCCCGCCGCCCCTCACCTCGCCAGCGCGACCGCCACATCCCCGACGATCTGCAGGGACGCGGCCGACACCTTGTCGATGGTATCGGTCACCTTGTGCCAGTGCGGGTAATCGAAGTCCACCACGTCGATGGCGTGGATCCCCGCTTTCTGGAGGGCCACGTGGTCGTCGATGAGGGTGGTGCGCACCTGGGGGATGAACACGTTGCCGTAGCCGAGGCTGTCGGCGGTGCGCCAGACCCGGTCCACCACCTCGGGGGCGTTGGCGGCGGAGTTGCCCTCGTAGTGGATCTGAATCCCCTCCTGCCCCACCATGTCGAAGAGAATCGCGAACAGGGGCGGATACCCGGCGGGCTGGTGCGCGGCGAACCAGCGGGAGCCGATGAGCACGTCGTTGGTGTCGGCGAAATCCCCGTAGTCCTCGCCGTCCACGAAAAGCAGATCCACGCCCAGCGCCGGAGCCTTGCGGTGCAAGGCGTCCGCCACGCCCAGCAGCACCGCCACCCCCGAGGCGCCGTCGTCCGCGCCGGGAACCGGCATGTTCTTCTTCACGGGGTCCGTCTCCTGATCCGCGTGGGGCCGGGTGTCCCAGTGCGCGAGATAGAGCACCCGCTCCGCGGCGGCGGGCTGGAAGCGCGCGAAGAAGTTCTTGAGGTGCAGCGTCTGGCCGGTGGAGAGCCGGTGGGTGATCTCCTGGACGATCACGGTGTCGGCCCGGGCGCGGAGGCTCGAGTCGAGCCACGCCGCTTCCCGGTCGTGCCCACTGGTCCCCGGAATCCGCGGCCCGAACGCCATCTGGGCCTGCACGTAGCCGAAGGCGCGGGTCCCGTCGAACTCGCGGGTCGGGGCGCGCTTGGCGTGGCACGCGAGAAGCACCGCCGCCACCGCCGCCGCGGCCGGCGCCGCCCAGGAAAAGCGTCTCATTGGATCTGCCCCACGCTGGTGTTGAGCTGCACGAACGCCGTGATGACGAGCTGGGCCACCTTGCGGCTGGTCTGCCGCTCCTCGTTCAAGAGGTATGCCCCCTGCAGGCCGGCCGACAGGTTGGAGGGAAAGCTCGTGTCCATGGTAAGCTGGTACTGGGTCTGCCGGCTGTCCACGTAGGGCACGCAGGTGGCCTGCCCCGCGCTCTGGAGACAGGTGGTGTTCGAGGTCACCGTGTACCGCAGGTTGGTGCGAATGTCGGCCGGGAGCTTGGCGACGCTCGCGGGAGGCCGGAAAGAGAAGGAGAGCGCCGCGTTCCGCTGCGCGTTCTGGCTGCGGAACACGTTTCCCGCCGAGACCTGCTCGGTCTTGCCGCTGGTGGCGTCGAAGCTGGTGAAGATCCCCTTGAGCCAGGTGATGGAAACGGAGGGACTGGCGGAGCGGTCGGTGACGGAGGTGCGCACCGTGCCCAGCGGGCCCGCGGTGAACCCCGCCTGCTCGGCGACCGACTGGTGCTGCCGCACGTTGAAGGACGCGGTGAGGGTGGCGAGCACCTTGCCCAGGGTCGCCGCGCCGGGGGTGTAGGTCCAGGACAGGGTCGCCGAGGGCCAGTCCCGGCTCTGGGTCCGGATCGGCACCTGGGCGTCGGTGCGCAGGACGTAGGTGATTCCGGACGACCGCTGGTAATTGGTGTTGATCCGGAAGCCGGCCGGCAAAAGCGCGGCGACGCTGGCGCGCGCGGTGGTGTTGCGGGCGGCGGCGCCGGCGAACACGCCGTTCACCCGGCGCACGCCGTCCAGGCCCCCGAAGGCCAGCTGGTACCCCAGGGTGGGGGTCGCCGCCACGTTGGTGAAGCTCGAGCTGATGGACTTGGTGTAGCCCAGGTCCACGCTGCTGATCCGGGCGAGGAGTTTCGCCGCTTTGGAGCTGTCCCCGAAGAGACTGGTGCCCAGGTGCCGCGCGTCCACCTGGGTGCCGAGGTCGATCGCGCGCGAGTTGCTGAACGCGTCGGGGAGGCGGAAGGCGCCGGCGGTGTCCCCGATGGCGCGCGCCACCTGCCCGTTGGGATCCCGGTTCAGGTTGAAGAACGAGGAGAGGTTCACGTGGGGCCGGAGCCAGCTGTTGATCTGCGGGGTGGCGCCGAGGAAGGTGTTGACCGAGCGCTGAGTCTCGAACCCGACGTCCTGGCCCAGAAACACTCGGCGTTCGCCCCGGATCACGCGTCCGACCGTGGTGGTGTCCCCGTAGTCCCGCAGGTCGCGCTGGGACGCCAGGTCCACCCGCAGCTGGAGGCCGTTGAAGGGAAGCAGCTCGAGGCTTCCGGTGTTGCGCCAGATCTTGGAGCGGGAAAGCGTGGGCGCGAGCGTCGAATCCGCGGCTTCCGCCACCGGCACGGTGAAGCTGAACCGGGACGCGTTGGCGCTGCTGAGCGACGAATGAAAGCGGATCGCCGACGGGTTCCACCGCACCCGCGCCAACGTCAAGCTGTGGAAGAACAGACCGTCCCGCAGGAAGGGCGGCAGATGCTGCACCAGCCGCACCAGGAACCCGGGGGCGGCCCGCACCGTGCTCGCGCCCGGCGAGATGTTGTAGTCCACGTTGACCACGTACGACGACGAGGTCAGGTCCTCGAGGCTGGTCCGCCCGTCCCCGGTCGCGTACGACGCGGAGAACGACACCGGGTCCACGAAGTCGCGGAGCCACGGGGAGAGCGAGCGGCGCACGTGCCGCAGGGACAGGGAGTAGCTCGCGGCCGTGGACCGGGGCGTCCGGAGGCCGGGCAGCACGTCGGCGCGGATGTCGGTGCCGGACACGTAGAACGGCGCGTCCGACGTGGTGGCGAGCTGCATCGTGAACGGCGCTGAAATCCCCCAGCGGTCGGGCAGGAACTTGTCGAGCCGGAAGGTGGCGCCGAGGGTGGCCGCGTCATTGGTGACGTAGCTCGGATCCTCGCCCAGCTGGCGGAAGTTCGCGTCCCGCCGCGAGAGGGAGAAGGAGACCGTGGCGAGGTCGGACGCGGCGAGGCTCACGTCCAGCGCGGCAGCGGTGCCCGGATCCTGCACCACGTCGGAGAGCCGGATGTCGTCCACCCAGAGCTCCGCCTGATCCACGAACACCCGGTCGTTCACCCGCCAGATGCCCGCCGCCATCTCCTGCACCGCCGCCAGGTTGGGCGGCGCCGTGGCGGGATCGCGCACGTGCACGATGTAGGGCCCGTCGCACATCACGTACGCGGTGTCGTAGGGCACCAGCGTCGAGTCGGGACACCCGGGATACACGTGCGCGGTGTCGCCGGCGAGCCAGGCCTGCTCGATCCTGGCCCGGAGCACCAGCCAGGGCTGGAAGCTCGCCACCACCTCCGGGTCCCAGGACGCGGTGCGGACCGGCGTGTGATAGAGATAGAAGTTGTTCTCGTCCTTGCCCGCCTTGATGTAGAACTCGAGATCGCCGTCCTCCCATCCCGGCCCCCGGCCCCGCGCCCAGACCCGGAGCTTGCGGTACTTGAGGAAGTTCTTGTCGCCCTCGTCGGTGAAGCGCTCGAAGGCCTCGGCCCGCTCGCCCTTGGTGAGGCCGGTGGCGAGGAGCCGCATCGAGCGCTCGTTGATCTGGGTGGCGCCGAGCTGGAAGCCCGCGTCCTGCCGGCTCGCCTGATCGGTCACTCCCGGGGGCGGGGTGTAGCCCAGGTCGCGGTTCTCGGTGGAGACCACGGAGGCGATCACCTGGCTCCCCAGGGCGCCGCTGCCGGTGCTGCCGCCCAGCCCGCGGATGGGCGTGTCGGCGCGCTTGAGCCAGGTGCTTCCCACCAGGCGGATCCGCGCCAGCCCGAAGAACACCTGCGGGCTTCCCGAGGGCGTCACGATGGTCATCCGGAGGCTCTGCACCTGGCGCAGGTCGGGATTCCCCACGGCGCAGGTGTCGCAGCGGAAGGGGATCCGGTACAGCCGCCAGCCGGCGGCGCCGTCGGGGCGGCCGGTCGAGTCCTTCACGCCGATCATCCCGCCGTCGCGCACGAAGAAGCGGTCGTCCCCGATGGGGAAGACGAAGCGGGTGAAGTTTTCCTCGGTCTTCACGCCCGCGTTCACGTCCAGCACGAAGTCGCCGTCCTGGTCCTCGGTGTCCACGAAGCCGTTGTGGCGGCCGCACCGCGACCGCAGGTCGCCGAAGGCGTAGGGCTGGATCTGCCCGTTGACCGAGGCGCTGCAGAGCGGCATGGAGTCCACGTGGACGGCGAGGGTCGAGTCGTCGATGCCGCCGTCGGCCGCGATGACCCGGTCGCTCAGAATCCCCTCGTCGTTGATCGCGGCGTTCCAGGACTTGGTGATCGGGTCCCGCTCCGAGTCGAGGCGCCCCTGCCCCACCAGCCGCCGGCCGAAGTACGTGGTGTCGCCCTGGGCGTCGTGGGTGAAGTAGAGGGGCTGCCACGCCACGGCGTCCTCGAAGACCGATCCGAAGTCGAAGACCACCGCGGTGCGGTTCTGCTCCGCGGTGCGGTGGTTGTCCTCCCAGACCCAGAACTCGAGGTACTCGACGCGGGAAAGGTCCACGCCGGTGGGCGAGAGGACCTGGGTGATGGAGCGCCAGCGCGGTCCGGTGCGGGTGGGATCCACCCAGTTGGGGAAGCCGGTGGAGTCGGGGAGCCCCGAGCCCGCGAGCGGCGGGCCGGAGTGCGCGAGCCCCAGCACCGAATCCGGCTTCAGCGCCAGCCAGAGCACCGGCTCCGCGTTCTGGGTCTGCCCGGAGAGGACGATGGTCGGGTCGATCTGCTGGGAGGTGAACTGGATCGCCTGGTCGTAACAGCCGCAGCGCGGGTCGTAGTTGTACGGGAGACTCTGCCAGGTGAGGGTGGCGGCGTTCGCGGGATCGAACCCGGCGGACGAGACGCCGAAGTCGGTGAGCCCCTTGGCGCCGGTGGCGCACGACGGCGGCGCGCCGCAGGGCATGCTGCCCCACTGCCAGCTGTTCTCGCTCAGCGAAACGAACCGTCCCGCCTCGGCCTCGAACTCCTCGATGTACGCCTGCCCCAGCTGGTTGGGCGAGGGCCGCGACTGCGCCACCTCGGCCGACACGTTCAGGAAGGAGGGCGCCGAGCTGTGCACCCCCGGAAGGGAGCGCACCGCGGCGGTGATCCACGCCGGCTGGAAGTGCAGATCGGTGCTCACCCCGCCGATGAAGCTGGCCGACGGCTCGAAGCCGAGCGGCGGGCGGGTGAACGCGGTGTGCTCCTTCTGGAAGAGGCCCAGCAGGTTCACCGACCCCACCGCGCCGAGATCGTACTTGCCGGCGAGGCCGTAAATCGAGGTCGGCGCGACGGCGAAGGCGGCGCGCTCCTCGAACTGGGCGTGGATGCTCGAGACGCCGCCCTGGAAGAGCGAATCCGGGTTGGTGAACTGCACCTGGCCGGTCGCGTAATCGATGCTGTAGTCGGTGCCGCGCTGCAGCAGCTCGCTGCCGAGGTAGAGCTTCTCGCTCCCCTCCCGGATCTGGAAGCTGTTGAGGGAGAGGGTGGAGCGGTCGGCGGACGCGCTGACGTTGGCCTGCACCCGCACCGCGAATACCGAGGGTGGCCCCTGGGTGAAGAGGAGCGAGCGCGGCGTCCGGTAGAGTGAATCGTTCCGCTCTTCCCGCACCAGCTTGGTGGAATCCGCGAAGGGGGTGAGGTGCGGGAAGATCACGTAGAAGTCGTGCAGCGGCGCGCCGTTCTGCGGATCGCGGGAGCGGGGAAAGAGCCGGTTGTACTGGTCGAACTTGGTCTGGTCCGATTCCAGGGCGAGGCCCAGCCGCGACAGATAGGTCTCCCCGGTGGCCACCGTGCGCTCCCGCTGGTTCACGGTCAGGGTGACCTGGACGCTGGAGCGGTCCACTTCGCTGCCGCCGACCCGGTACGCGTTCCGGATCTGAAAGCGGAACGACGGCGAGGCGGCGGTGACGCCCAGGTTGGGATCGTAGACCAGGCGCAGGGTGTCGGGGGCGGCGCTGGTGTCCGGGTTCGCCTCGGTGGGAAAGGTCCCCACGCAATGCGACGCGGGGCCGCACGCGATCTGTCCCACCGGAATGTAGGAGACGGCGAGGTAATCGCTTTGATCGAGGCGGGTGGCGAGCGCGAACCAGGTGCCCGAGGGATCGACGTAGTAGTCCTTTCCCTCCTGCAGGATCTCCCACTGAAAGGGGCCGACCCGCTCCGGACAAGGCGCGGCGACGCCGCCGCCCGCGCCGCAGGCCACCGCCCGCACGCCGCCGATGTTCTGGTTGCTGGTGCTGGTCGGCGAAATCGCGCGCACCCGGTAGACGTGGAGGCTCCCCACCCGCAGGGTGTCGGGCAGAGTCGTGGGATCCACGTTCAGGATGTCGATCGCGGGGTATCCGGGCATCGCGGCGGGATCGGCCGCGAAGAAGAAGCGTCCGGTTTCGTAATCGAGGTCCCGCGAGGTGCGGTCCAGGGGCTGGGTGGTGGTCTGGCCGACGTCGTAGACCCGGTCCTTTACCACGCTCCCCTTCTGCTGGGCGTAAATGCCGCGCAGCTCGAGGGGCCCCACCTGCCCGATCGCCTGCACCCCGAAATTGTTGGCGGGAATCGCGGCGCTGATGAAGCGGGAGGGGGGAATCTGGAAGGTGACGTTTCCCGCCTCGATGCGTTTCAGCGGCTCGTCCTCCAGACCCTCGTACCAGACCTGCAGGTTGTTGTTGGCGTCGAACTCGCGCTGGCTGTCGAAGTCCACGTTGACGTGCAGGCGCTGGCCCACCACGCCCGCGGTGCGGACCGCGTACTGGGGATTGGGACTGATGGTGGGGAACCCGGTGTTGCATCCCGAGATCGCCTGCTGCCGTTCCACCGGCGTGCAGTGGAGATTCTTGAACTGGTCCGCCTTCAACTCGAACCGCAGCGAGAGCTGCATCCCCAGGTTGGCGTAAGGACCGAAGAGGCTGGGGTTGGCGCCGCCGGCCGGCGCCCCGGGAAGGGGCGCGCCCGGCGGGGGCGTCACCGGCGCGGCGGTGGTCTCGGCGGGAGCCGCCGGCACCCCGGCGAGGAGAACTTCCGGCGGCGGCGCGAGCCGGATTCCGGTGAGCGACGCCCGCACCCGCTCGGTCCACGCCCGGGCCGCGAGCGCCGGGGTCGTCCGTGGTCCCAGCCGTCCTCCGGGGGCGAGCGCGGGATTGGCGGGGGGGACGAGCGGCGCGAAGGGAATCGTGGCGATGAGCCGCGGTTCGCGCGACGCGACGGTCCCCGTATCCTGCGCTGACGCTCGGGGTATGAAGAACGGAAAGACCAGCAGGGCGACGAGGGCGGAGCGGCGCATCCCTTGTAGAGGCTTGGAGTTCCGAATATAATGGCCGCACTCTCCGTGCGCATCCTCAGCCGCTATATCCTGCGCCAGCACGCGGCGCCGCTCGGCTTCTCGCTCGCGGCGCTCACCAGCCTGATGATCCTGCAGCAGATCGCGCGGCAATTCGGTCAGCTGGTCGGGAAGGGTCTCCCCGCGGGCGTCATCGCGGACGTGTTCGTGCTGTCCCTGCCGTTCATCATCGCGATGACCCTGCCGATGGCGGTCCTGGTCGCGGTGCTCTACACCATGAGCCACCTCGCCGCGGATCACGAGATCACCGCGATGAAGGCGGGCGGCGTCTCCACCGGGCGGATGCTGCTCCCGGTGCTCGCCGGCGCGGGCGGGATCGCGCTCCTCGCCCTGGCGTGGAACGACCAGGTGCTCCCCCGCGCCAATCACAGTCTCCGGACCCTGCTCGTCGACATCCAGCGCAAGAAGCCGTCCTTCACGCTCAAGGAAGAAGTGATCAACGAAGTCGTGCCGGGACAGTTCTTCCTGCGCGCGGCCCGGATCGACGCCGCCACCAGCAAGCTTCGGGATGTGACGATCTATGACCTCGGAGACGCCGATCGGCGGCGGATCATTTCCGCCGACTCGGGACGCATGGCTTATACCCCCGGGGGCAAGGATTTGTACCTCACCCTCCTCGACGGGGACATCCGGGAGGTGAAGCGCGCCGAGCCGGAGCAGTTCAACCGCACCTTCTTCCGCGAGAACCGGATCCGCGTGGCCGGGGTGAGCAACACCTTCGAACAGACCGAGAACGATACCTACAAGGGCACCCGGGAAATGACCCTGTGCGAGATGCAGCAGGTGGTCGCCGGGGCGCGGGACGAGGAAGCGCGCGCCCACGACGCGGCCCGGGCGGCCGTCCTCTCGGACCTGCGGCGCCTGGCGGGCCTCCCGCCCGCGCCCGGGGACACCCTCTCCGCGCGCCCGCAGCGCCCCAGCCTCTACTGCCGCCTGCTCGGCAAGTTCGCGGGCGCCATCCTCCCGGACGAGGCCGACGCCCAGAACCCCGCCACCCGGAAACCGCGGTCCGCGCCCCGGGCCCGCGTCACGCCCCGCCCGGACCAGCTGTTCCCGATTCCGCTCCGGCCGCCCGCCACGCCCCAGGCGGCGGGCGCGCCGCCCATCATCCTCACCGCCGGCGGGACCATCGCCGCGGCGGAGCGGGTCCGCTCGGCGAAGCTCCGGGCCGCGATGTACGAGGTCGAGATCCAGAAGAAGTACGCGCTCGCCGCGGCGTGCGTGGTCTTCGCGCTGCTCGGCTTCCCGGTGGCGATCCGCTTCCCGCGGGGCGGGATCGGCCTCGTGATCGGGATGAGCGTGGTGGTCTTCGCCATCTATTACGTGGGATTGATCGGCGGCGAGCAGGCCGGAGACCGGATGACGCTCTCGCCCTTCTGGTCCATGTGGGCCGCCAACGTGGTCTGCGGGGTGGCCGGGCTCATCGGCCTGTGGGCGGTGCGCCGGGAGGGCGGGACCGCCCGCGGCGGCGACTGGGACGACATCCGCGCCACCCTGCTCTTCTGGCGCCGGAAGCGCGTCACGTGAGAGTCCTCGACCGCTACCTCCTCCGGGAGTGGCTCAAGGTCTTCGGGGTGACCCTGCTCGGCTTCCCCATCCTGGTGATCGTGATCGACCTGACCGACAAGCTCGACCGCTACGTCTCCCGCGGACTCTCCGCCAAGGCGATCGCGCTCTCCTACGTGTTCGGGATGCCGGAGACCATGTTCCAGGTCCTGCCGGCGGCGGTGCTCTTCGCCACGGTGTTCACGGTGGGCAACCTGGGCCGGCACTCCGAGCTCACCGCGGCCAAGGCGTCCGGCATCTCCCTGCGGCGCCTGCTCGCGCCGCTCTTCTCGGCGGCCGGCGCGTCCATCGTGCTGGGCCTCGTCATCGGCGAGCTGCTCCCCGGCGCCACGGTGCGCCGCTCCGAGCTCCTGGGGGAGCGGGTGATCCGCTCCACCACCTCGCGCTACAACTTCGTCTACCGTGCGGACTCGGGATGGGTGTACGCCATTCGCTCCCTCGAGGTCACGCCCCGCTCGATGCGGGACGTGATCCTGGAGCGGGAGGGCGCCGGCGCCGATTACCCGACCATCGTGGTGGCGGCGCAGTCGGCGCAGTACGGCCAGGGCCGCCGGCCCCGCTGGACCCTGGCGCACGGCACCGTGCGCTACCTCCTGGGCGCGGACCGGGAGCTGGCCTTCGGGTTCGACTCGATGCGCACCACCGCCCTGCGGGAGACGCCCACCGATCTCCTGGCCGAGCCCAAGGCGCCGGACGAAATGCGCTACGCCGAGCTGGGGCGCTACATCGACGCCCTGGCGCGGTCGGGATCGGACACCCGGAAGCTGCGGGTGGAGCGGGCGCTCAAGATCGCGATTCCCTTCACCTGCATCATCATCGCGCTCTTCGGCGCGCCGCTCGCGCTCACCAATCCGCGCAGCGGGCTGACCTTCGGCATCGGGGCCAGTCTCGCCACCACCTTCATCTTCCTGCTGCTGGTCCAGCTGTCGAAGGCGGTGGGAGCGGGCGGGGTGCTGCCGCCGGTCGTGGCCGCCTGGTCCCCGAATCTCCTGTTCGGGGCGATCGGGGTGTACTTGATGAAGAGGGCGCCGAGTTAGGCGGATAGACGGATAGGCGGGCAGGAGAAAGGCGGAGATCGATCCACGGTCCCCGCCTTTCTTCTATCCGTCTAGCCGCCTGCCTTAGAACGAATACCGGATCCCTCCCTGCATGATCCAGCGCGAGGAGTTGACCTGGATCCTGTTGAGCGACGGGAGCGACAGGGTGTAGACGCTCCGCTGGTTCACCGCGTCGAAACCGGCCACGCGCAGCATGGATTGATCGTCGAAGCCGGTGGTCTGGCGGATGAGCCCCCACTTGGAGGACAGGAGGTGCGGCAGGTTGATGATGTCCAGGGTGATGTCGAAGGACTGCCCGCCCACCGTGGGGACGGTCTTCGAGAGCCGCGCGTTGATGAAATTGGTGAACGGGTTCCGGCAGGTGTTGCGGCGCTGGAGGGACCCGCGCTGGTTGTTCAGGCAGGACTGCTTGTTGATGAAGCCGTTCAGCAGGCCCCATTGCGAGGGGTTGGCCAGCGTGATGTCGGTGGAGTCGCGCGGAATGTAGACGATGTCGTTCGAGAGCCCGTCGCCGTTCGCGTCGTTCGAGACCACGTAGGTGAACGGCGATCCCGACTGTCCGATGTAGAACAGGGACGCCGTGATGCCCCACTTGATGTTCGCGGTGCCCGAGATCTTGATGTTGTGCGGCACGTCGAACGCCGAGGTGGTGAGGGTGCGGTTCGCCAGGGTGCCGTCCAGTGGCTCGAAGCCCAGGTTGGACGACGCGATGCTCGAGGTGAGCGAGAACAGGTCCTTGGTGTTGGAGTAGGTGTAGGCGGCGTCGAACTCGACCCCGTTGGAGAACCGCTTCTGCAGCTGCCAGGTGAGCGAGTAGGAACGGTCCGTGCTCTTGTTCATGTGCTCGATGGCCTGGAAGAAGGCGGGGCTGATCCGCGCCGCGCGCCAGCTCCCGGCGGAGAACGCGCCGTAGAGCGGCCGCCCGCCCTCGCCCGCTTCGGAGCCCTGGATGCCCTTCAGGTTCACGTCGGTGAGGTAGAACTGGTTCAGGGTGCGCGTGTACAGGAAGTCGAACGTGCCCACGACGTTCCAGGGGAGCAGCTGGTCCGCGCCCAGGGCGACTTTCATGTCCTGGGGGAACTTGAAGCCCTTGTCGAAGAAGTTGATCGTCGGAATCGGGGTGCTCGCGCCCCCGCCGCCGGCGCACTGTTTGGGCTGGCTGTCGGGGTTGGCCGTGAAAGTCGGGACGTTCCCCGCGCCGGTGCAAGTGAGGGTCGCCTGCTCCAGGCCGGTGTTGGTGTACGCGTTCGACACCCAGACGTACGGGGGCCGGCCGCTGAAGATGCCGACGCCGCCGCGGACGAAGGTAGACCGGTCTCCGGTCACGTCGTAGCTGAATCCCACCCGCGGCGACAGCAGGAGGCCGCCGCTCGGCGACTGCGCGGTGTTGATGGCGAGGCCGGTGGTGGTGTCGAGCTGCTGGTTGAAGGCCGGCTTCTTCATGAACGGGATGTCGACCCGGAGGCCCGGGGTGAGCGTGAGCTTGGGCGTCACGGTCCACTGATCGCCGAGGTAGAAGCCCACCTGCTGCACGTTGAAGTCCGCCACCGGGCCGTCGGGGCGCAGGGCGCCGGGGAGCGCGATCTCGTAGCGGCTCGCCAGCCCGTTGGTGAGCGAATCGACGCTCTGGAAGCTCCACACGCCGAGCGACGCCGGGAAGAACACGTTCTTGAAGTGGAAGAACTCGTTGTGCGTCCCCACCGTGATCAGGTGCGCGCCCCTGGCGAAGGTGAGGTTGTCGGTCAGCTCGTTGATGCCCTGGTCCAGGGTGTTGGCGTGGGAGAAGCGCTCGGCGCCGGCGGCGATGTTGGTGCCCGCGCGGTCACCGGCCACGAAGATCAGCGGCACCCGGTTCGGAATGTTGCGGTGGTCGCTGATGTCCTGATGGGAGACGATGAGCTCGTTGGTGTACTTGCCGCCCAGCACCGCGTTCCACTTGGCGCGCTCCGTCGAAATGCTGCTCGAGAACTTGTAGCCGGAGTTGGTGAGCTGGTAGCCGTCGCGGAATCCGGTGGCGGTGGAGTTGCGGATCAGGACGTCGTTGTTGGCGCTGACGAAGTTCCCCGACAGCTCGACCTGGCTGTTGGTGCCCAGCTCGTAGTCGAGCTTGGCGAAGATGTCGTGGTCCGGGTTGTCGAGCGTCGGCGCGGTCCAGGTTCCGGCGCTGATCCCGTACACGCTCTGCAGGACCTTCTGCACCGTGTCCACGGTGGCCTGCCGGATGCCCACGCCCGCCGAGTCCGCGCCGCCTGCGGTGTCGGAGCCGATCTGCTGGCCGCCCCAGGGCGCGGCGCGGGACTGCAACTCCACCGCGGTGAAGAAGTGGAGCTTGTCCCGCATGATCGGGCCGCCCAGGGAGAACCCGTACTGGTCGCGGGAGAAGTCCGCGGCCTTGGCGCCCGAGGTGTCCTTCCCCTCCAGGTTCTGGTTGGCGAGGTAGCCGAAGGCGGTGCCGTGGAACTCGTTGGTGCCGGACTTGGTGACGGCGTTCACGAGGCCGCCGGTAAAGCCGCCCTGCCGCACGTCGAAGGGCGCGATCATCACCTGGAACTCGCGCACCGCCTCGATGGAGATGGCGTGGGCGTTGGCCTGGCCACCCGGAAGGCCGTTCGAGGCGAGTCCGAAGAGGTCGTTGTTGACCGAGCCGTCGATCTGAATGTTGTTGAAGCGGTTGTTCTGGTTGCCGATGGACGTACCCACCGCCTGCGGCGCGGTGCCGACCAGGGTGGTGAAGTCGCGCGTCAGGTTCGGCAGGTTGGCGAGGGCGCTCTCCGAAACGAAGGTCTGGGGTCCGGTCCGGGAGGGCGAGAGCAGCGGGTTCTGTTCCGCCGTCACCGTCACCCCCGTCACTTCGACCGCCGCGTGTTTCAGGGTGAAGTCCTGCACCAGCCGCTGGCCCAGGTTGAGCGTGATGTTGGAGGCCGAGACCGGCTCGAAGCCGACGCCGCGCACCGACAGCGCGTAGGGTCCGCCGACGTCCACGTTCTCGAAGAAGTAGCGGCCGTCGTCCGCGGAACGCGCCTCGTAACGCCGCCCGTTGGAGCTGTTGGTGAGGGCCACCACCGCGCCCGAGACGGCCGCGCCGGTCTCGTCGATGAGGCGGCCCGTGACCGCCGCGGAAGTCACGCCCTGCGCGGCGAGCGGCCGCGCGGGCAGGAGCAACGCGAGCGCGCCGAGGATCATCGGGGCGGCCGCTGGCAACCGTTTCATCACGTTGTTCTCCATGACAGTGGCGTCAGAAGGAAGGATTGTAGGGCGCCACAAAAATGACCCGCCCCGGCGAGACCGTCAATCCGCGCCGGGGCGGCCCGCGTCACCGTTCGGCCACGAACCGGTCACGCCGGCCGCGACACGCCGTAGCGAAGCCAGAGGTGGTAGACCGGGATGCCGGCGAGCAGAATCAGGAACGCCGCGCCGGTGGCGAAGGGGTGCTCCCACAAGGCGTTGCCCAGAATGACGAACGTGGCCAGCACGAAGAGCACCGGCGGCCAGGGGTAGAGCGCCACCCGCACCGGCCGCGGGAGGTCGGGGCGCCGGCGCCGCAGCACGAACACCGCCGCGGCCGCGAGGGCGTAGAACGGGAAGATCGCCACCACGAACTGATCCGCCAGCTGCTCGAAGGTCTGGGCCAGCACGAAGAGGATCCCGAGGCCCGCCACCATGAGAATGGACACCGAAGGGGTCTGGTAGCGGGGATGCACCTGGGCCACGCGCTTGAAGAAGAGCCCGTCCGACGCCAGGGCGAAGAAAATCCGGGGCGACGTGAGGATCGAGCCCAGCAGGGTGCTGAAGGTCGCCACCATCACCACCACCGCCACCAGGCCCACGCCGGTGCGCCCGATCAGCACCTGCGCCGCGTCCGCCGCCACCAGCGGCGACTGCGCCATGGGACCGATCGGAATCAGGTAGAGGTACGCCGCGTTCACGGTGAGGTAGATCCCGATCACCGCCAGCGTCCCGATCACCAGCGCCCGCGGCAGATTGCGCTCCGGATCCTTCACCTCTCCGCCGACGAACGAGAGATCGCCCCAGCCGTCGTAGGCCCAGAGCACCGACACCAGCGCCAGCCCGAAGAGTCCCGGGCTCAGCGCGCCCCCGCCCTGCGCGAAGTGGCGGAAATCCCCGCTCCCCGCGAGGAACGCGAGCAGCACCAGCAGTACCAGGGCGCCGTACTTGGCGCCGGTGGTGAGGTTCAGGAGCAGGGCGCTCCAGCGCACTCCGACGTAGTTGAGCCCCGCGGTCACCGCGATCGCCCCCGCCGCGATGTAGTGGACGTACCGCGAGTAGGGCGCGAGCTCCGGGTTCATTCCCAGCGACCGCAGCAGGTACTCGGCGAAGGGCGTGGCGATCGCCCCCAGCGCCGAGGCACGGATCAGCACCAGCTCCGTCCACCCGAAGAGAAACGCGGGCAGGGCGCCGAAGCCCTCTCGGATGTAGACGTAGACGCCGCCCGAGCGCGGAAAGAGCGCCGCCAGCTCGGCGTAGGTGAGGGCCCCGCAGAGGGCGAGCCCGCCCCCCAGGATCCACACCCCGAACATCGGCAGGGGCTGCGGCACCCGGCCCGCGATGATGGCCGGGGTGCGGAAGATGCCGCTGCCGATGGTGGACCCGATCACCACCGCCACGGCGCTCCACAAGCCGAGGCTGCGCGGGAGCCGGTCGCCCCAGCGGTCGGCGGGAGGTGCGGTCGCGGGTTCAGGCATAGGGTGCGGGAATATACATTTGGGCACTTATGACGCGACGCTTCACCCGCCTCGCCTGGGCCGCAGCGGCCGCCACCTACTTCCTCATCATTCTCGGCGCCATCGTCCGCATCACCGGCTCCGGGCTCGGGTGCGGCGAGCACTGGCCCCTCTGCAACGGCCGGCTCCTGCCGCCGCTCGACCTTCCCACGCTCATCGAGTACGGGCACCGGCTCGCCGCCCTCGCGGTGACGGTCCTGGTGGTGGCGGTCGCGATCGCCGGCTGGCGACTCGCCTCCGCCGCCGGTCCCGAGCTCCAGTCCGCGCGCCGCCTTTCGGTCCTCGCCGTCATTCTCCTCACCATCCAGATCGCGCTGGGCGCGGTGACGGTGAAGCTCGACCTGCCGCCCTGGACCATCATTCTCCACCTCGGCACCGCCATGCTGCTGTTCGCAGCGCTGCTCGTGGCGGCGCGCCTCACTCCGCCGGTGGCGGAGGCCCGCGAGTCAGTGGATCGCGCGGCGCGCGCCTCCCTCGGGCTCGGCTTCGTGGTCATCCTGCTGGGCGCGCTGGTGGCGAACCTCCACGCCACCTACGCCTGCGCGGGGTTCCCGCTCTGCAATGGCGCGCTCTGGCCGGCGGGGGGGCTCGCGCACCTGCAGTGGATTCACCGCCTCCTCGCCTACCTGCTGTTCTTCCACGTCGCGGGGTGGGCGCTGCGCCGCCGGGAGGGCCCGGCGCTCGCGGTGTTCGCCCTGGTGACGCTGCAGGTGATCGTCGCCGCCGCCATGGTGCTCGCGGGTTTCCCGAAGGTGCTCCAGGCGACGCACGTCGCGGTGGGCGCGGCGGTGTGGGCGGGGCTGGTGATCGCGGCGACGCCGCGCCGCCTGTCCGTCTAGTAGTCCAGCACGTCCTCGGTGGCATCCTCACCCAGCAGCTGACGCCAGTTGGGCCGCGAGATCTCGTGGAGGTCGTCGGTCCAGATCAGCGAGTAGTTCCCGAATCGGGTGACGTCCATGAAGCAGTACTTGCGGGGCCGGCCGCGGGTGTATTTCCACACTTCGTAGGGATTGGTGGTGCCGGGCTCGGGACGGGAGAGCACCTCGTCCGGCGGGCCGTACTCGAGAAAGATCCGACCCCGGTCGGTGCGCCACCCGGGGATCTGCGCGGTGCCGCCCTCCCTGAAGCGGCGGTTGGTCTCGGCGATGCGGGCGTAGAATTGCTCTTCCGCTTCGTTCCTCGGCGTGCCGGGGGTAGGATCCCGCTTGTCCCAGAACCGCCGCAGGAAATCGCGCTTGCCCTCCACCGTGAGCGACGGATAGATGCCGCGCTCGTCCCGCGCCATCAGGTACACGAGGGGCGCGTACAGGCTGTCCAGCCGCGCTTCCGAGGCGCCCGCGAAAAAATCGGCGGGCGGCGCGGCTTGCGCCGCGACCAAACCCGGAAGCGGGAGGGCGAGAGCGACCGCGAGGGCGCGAAGGCAGGAGGTGCGCGATGCCACAGGCATCAAGACACCGAGCCCCGGGAGGGGTTCCCCCGGGGCTCGGTGAGAGGACTCCGGCGCCGTGCCGCGGGGAGACACCCGCGAGGGAGCCGGTTATTGCACGAAGACCTGGGTCGAATCCTTCAGGCCGCCGCCGGCGAATCGAATGAAGGTGCTGTCTCCGCTCGCGCCCACCGCCGTCACGACGAAGAAGTGGAACGAGTTGTCGGGCGACAGGCGGGTGGTGTCCAGCACCACGGTGGCGACCGCGCCATCGGCCGAGGTGGCGGTCACGTCACCGGAGAGCGGGTTCAGCTGCGCGTCGCGGATGATGACTTCGACCGGCTTCGCGTCCCCGGAGTTGAAGAACGCGAACTTGGGATTGACGTCGAGCAGGGTGGGACCGCCCCGGAGGTCGGCTGTGGGGTCGCCCTTGCAGCCCAATACCGAGAACGACGCCGCCGCCAGGATCGCACAAATGTAGTGTGGCTTCATACTCCCTCTCCGGAGGAATGGGAAATGCGCGTCACTAGAAACTGTTGATTTCTTCCACCGCGTTCGGATCGAGCATCGAGTCCCAGTCGGGGAAGCTCCGCTCGCGCCGGTCCGTCGTGTATATCAGCTCGTAGTTGCCCAGCCGCGTCCGGTCCAGAAAGACGTACTTGAGCGGCCGGCCCTTCGTGTATTTCCACGCTTCCCACGGTAACGATCCTCCGTTCGCCGGCCGCCTCAGCACCTCATCCGGCTCCCCGTGGGTGATGAACACCCGGCCGCGGTCGGTCCGCCACCCGGGAACCTCGCCCGCTCCGCCCTCCCGGAACCGCTGGTTGGCTTCCGCCATGCGCTGGTAGAACGCGGCCTGGTATTCGTTGGCCTCCGTCCCCGGCGTCGGGTCGCGCTGCTTCCAGAAGTCCCGCAGGAAGCGCCGCTTCCCCTCCAGCGTCAGCGTGCCGTACACCTGCAAATCACTGCTCGCGGCGAGATACACCAGCGGCGCGAACATCGTGTCCAGCTGCGGCTCGGTCGACCGGCTCCACAGATCCGTCGGGAGCGTCGCCTTCTCGGCCGCCTGCACCAGGTCCCGCTCGACCTCGAACCCGCCCATCGTGAACGGGGCCGTTCGCACCACGGTGTCGGCGCCGGTCCCGACCACCAGCCCCAGCCGGTAGGGTCCCGGCGGGAGTCCGGTGAGATCCACCGAGCCGCTGATGGGGCCGCCGCCGGGGGCGACGGGCTGCGTCGCCGGTTTGGTCGCCACCACCACGCGACCGTCCTCACTCATCACCCGCAGCAGCCACGGCACCGCCGCCGCGCTGTCGCGGTACACCTCGCAGTAGTACGCCAGCGACGCGTGCGTCGGCGTGAGCCGCAGGTCCGGCCCGGCCGCGATGAAGAGATCGCCTTTGCGGATCTCTCCCGCCGCGGGCACGGTGTCGCCGCCGCTGCCCCGCCGGATGCCGTACGCCAGCAGCAGGTCACTGGCGCCGGGGCGGGCCGGGTACGCGGCCACCGGCACGTCCACCGTCTGCTGCCGTCCCGACGCCGAGTCCTTCACGACGACGGTGACGGTGTAATCCCCCGCCGCGAGGGCCAGGGCGATCGGTTCCACCGTGGCGGAGCCGGCCACCTGAGTCTGGCTCCACGGCACCCGCCGGCTCCAGCCATCGTGCACCAGCCGGGTTCCGGCGTGGTCCTTCACCGACACGTCCATGGTGAACGCCGCGAAGCCATCCGGCCCGAGCGCCACCCCTTCCAGCATGCCGTTGGGCACCCGGACGAAACCATTCAGGATGGTCTGGTCGCCGCGGTAGAACCGCACCGCTTCGGCGACCACCCGCTGAGTCGCCACGCTGTCCCGTGAGCCGCCGGCCTGCAGGGCGACCGCGAGAGCCCAGGCGATCGAAATCACCACGTCCGCCGAATCCTATGGCTTACCCGACCGCGGAGCCGCCCGCCACGAGGCGGACGGCCCCACCGTCGTGGTTTACCAGCTGAGCGAGAAACTGAACATGTGCGTACCCTGGAGAATGCCCATGCTGCGGTACGCGTAGTCCACGCCCAGTCCGAAGTCGCCCTTCTTGTAGCCCACCCCGAACCCGGCGGCCAGGCCGTCCGCGTTCTCCTTGCTGGAGAGCGAGGTCGCGAACCCGGCGCCATTGCCCACGTCGAGGTTGTTGTCCGACTGGTACTCGTAGCTGGCGCGGCCGGCCACGAAGAACCCGGTCTTCCCGACGTCCGACTGCATCACCTCGGCGCCGATGCCGAACCCGGCGCGGGTGTTGTTGGGCTGGGTGAACTCCGACAGCACGGTCACCCGCGTCTGCTCCATGCTCACCGCGTCCAGGGCGACGCCCACCCGGAAGTTGACCGGGAGGCCCCAATCCTTGGTCTGGAAGTCCGCGGGCTGCTTCTCCTGCGGCACGTCCACCTGCCCCGGTACCGGCGGCCGGAGGACGCCCACGTCCAGGGCGGTGCCGGTGTGCTTCAGCGTCGATCCCAGGTTCTGGATCACGAACGACGCCCGGATGGGCCGGCCGGCCGCGGTGGCGTGGAAGCTGGTCCCGAAGTCGACGGCAAACGCGCTCGCCGAGGTGTGGCCCAGCTTGTCCGAAATGATCTTGCCGGTGAACCCGGCGGAGAACCGGTCACTGAAGTTCTCCGCGTAGGTGGCGCCGATGAAGGTTTCCGACACCGCGTAGGTGGCGCCGGTGCCGTCGGGTTGCTCCACCGTGTATTCCGGCTGGTCGGAGAAACCGAAGCTCCCGACCTGGAGCCCGAAGGTGCGGGCCCCGCCCCCGGTGGGCAGCGCGACGCCGGCCCAGGTGTACTTGGTGTCGGCGACGTAGCTGTACGAGGACACCATCGCCCCCGGCCGCTGCAGCTGCGCGACGCCGGCCGGGTTGTAGTACAGGGCGCTGACGTCCGTCGCCAGGGCGGCGTACGCCCCGCCCAGCGCCGTCCCGCGGGCCCCGGCCCCGAGGAGCAGGAACTCCGCCGACGTGGTGCCGTACGCGGTGTTGTCCGAGGGCAGACTGATCTGTCCCAGCAAAGGGGTCGCGGCGAGCGGCAGGGCCGCGAACGCCCACGCGAAACGTCTGATCATGCGCGTCATGGCTACCTCTCCCGCGCTACTGCGCGAAGTTGACCACGGTGAACTTCCCGATCTTCGTCTTTCCGTCGGGCGTTTCCACATGGAAGAAGTACACGCCCGAGGCCACGAACTGGTTGTTGCGGTTGCGCAGGTTCCACGTCAGCTCGCCCCCGCCCGTCGGGTCGTTCAACGTCAACGCATTCACCAGCACCCCGGAGAGCGAATAGATCCGGACGATGCACTGGCTCGGCAGGTGCACGAACCGCAGGATCTTGCTGTTCGTGGACTGCTCGAACGCGTCCGTCACATAGTACGGATCGGGCACGGTGTGAATGCTGTCCAGTGAAGCCTGGCTCGTCACCTTCGGCGTGAACGTGGTGCCGGTGAAGGTGGCGTGCACCCGGAGCCCGGGCACCGCCGGCGGTCTCGCCGCGGCCGGCACGAACGCGTAACTCCCGGTCGATCCGGTGATGTTGCCGGCGTAGAACCGGGCGTGCCATACCGTCCCCGCGGTGGGCAGGGAGGCCATCTGCATCAGGAAGTTGTTCCCGTTCAGATAGAAGATGAAGCCATTCCCCGTGGTGACGTACCCGTTCGACAGCGTGTCCCGCGAGGACTTGATGGCGATCGGCGACAGCCGGGCGTGATCCATCAGCTTCGCGTACACCGGCGTTCCGGCGACCACCGGGACCGGACACTCCAGCGAGGAGTTGTTGCGGGCGAGGACCAGCCCCAGGCTGTTCCCGATCTTGAACGAGGGCACCGGGCCCACGCAGAAGGGATCGGTCCAGGTGAGCAGACCGTTGTTCTGGTCCATGGTGGACTCGGCCGGGAAGGCCGCGAACGACGAATCGTTCAGGATGCCCCAGGTCGGTCCGTAGATCGAGTCGTAGGCCACCGGCAGCTGGTGGGTATCGTCGATCACCGAATCGATGGCGCCGCCCGTCCCCCAGTAGACGCTGAAGTCGGCCGCCCGGAACACCGTGGACAGAACGCCTTCCAGGTCGCGCTGCGGCAGACTGCGCACCGTGCTGTAGGCCTGGACGTGGAAGATGGTGACGCCCGGGAGGGACCCGGCGTTGGCGCTGAAGTCCGTGATCGAGCACCCGCCCGACGCCGAGCACACCTTGCTGTTCGGATCGGCCGTGTTCTCGTTCGCCGAACCGGTCCACCACCGCGGCCCGTTGAAGTCGGAGTTCCCGGGCGCGCCGTTGATGCTGGCGCGTCCGTACGACACCATCTGCCAGGTGCCGGGAACCGTCATGATGGCGCCGACCGACAGGTTGAACGTCGAGTCGCCGCCGAACCGCCCCACCTTGGCCCCCGTCACCGGCGCGACGTTGGGGGCGTAGGCGATACCGCTCGCCACACCCACGTCACCCGACACGTTGACCGGCACCTGCACCTGGAACGGCGGGAGCGTGGCCCGCTGGAAGGTGACGAAGTAGACCGCCGGCGCCGCGGTCCCGATCGCGTCGGGATCGCTGTTGCCGATCACCACCGAATCGATCTTGAAGTCGGCGCTGGCGGTGGCAATCATCTGCGTGACGTCCACCGGGAACCCGCCACCCAGCCCGTTCGCGGGCGGGATGGGCCCCGCGAACTCGCCCGTGGTCGCATCGAGCGCGGGCATCGGGGCGTTGGGGTCGAGCGTGGCGCCGGTGCCGGAGATCACCTGGATCGCGCCGCCGGACCCGCCCTCCTGGCCGGACGCGCCTCTCGGCACCACCGGCTCCGGGTTCGGCGCGGACTCGAGCGCCGTGGAGCCGGGACCCACCGACGCCACCGAGTTCACGTCGAACGCGGTGACGGCATAGTAGTACGTGAAGCCGTTGCGGACGCCACGATCGGTGTACGCGAACGGCACCCCGGTGTTGGAGAGCTGCGGGAACCCGGAGGGGTTGCCGCCGCCGGTCACGGCGGTGTCGGTCGAGATCACCAGCACGTTGCCGTTGATCAGCTGCACCCGGCCGCCCGACGGCACCTGAACGATCGGCCCCACCAGCTCGTGGGTCCGGATCGGGTCACCCGGTGCCGGGCAACCCACCGTCACGCCCAGCTCGGGCGCGCAGTTGCCGTAGTCGAAGGCGCTGGTGAAGTCCACCAGGCTGGTGCCCGCGTAGTCGAACTGGGCGACCAGCTGCAGGTCTCCCTTGGTGCGGCCGCGGTAGACCCGGTAGCCCTCGACGTCGAACTGCCGGTAGTTCGGATCGTACAGCACCGAGGTGTTGTTGGACGCGACGGCGAAGTACGGGTCACCGGTAGTCTCGGTGGCGGAGGGACGCCACACCACGGTCACGGCGTTGTCGCCCGGGACCAGGAAGAACTGCGGCGCGTCCGGCGGGAAGGGCAGCAGGAACTTCCCGTCGAATACCGCCTGGGCGGACAGGGCCTTGCCCAGGAGGGAGCGCGGGACGGCGCGCACTTCGTTCTGGTCGATCTTGCCGTTGGGCCCGCCGGTCGGCGCGCCGCCGGTGTCACCAACGATGGACTGCACGCCGATGACGTGATCGATGGAGCGCAGGGTGTCGGTGCCGGCGGCGAGGGACTCGGGCTGGACCGGGAGACCCGGCTTGAGGTCGAAGTTGGGACCGCGGTTCGCGATCACCGGCAGGTCGAGGGGCGCCGCGCCCATGTAGGCCACGACGATGGTCTGCGACTGTCCGGGCTTCAGGCTGAGCGGGCCCGAGGACTGGAAGAACCGGATGTCGTCCGGGGCCTGGGTGACGTAGCAGACGTGCTTCGCCGACGGGTTCGCTTCCGAGCACGGCGCGTCGCCGGCGGCGGGGTTGAGGAGGCCCGACAGATAGCGCCAGAGCTGCACCGTGTTCTGCGCGTCGTCGAACTGACCGCCGTTGATGGTGTTGCTGTAGAGGGTGAGCCCCACCTGACCCGAATCCGGGAACGCGGGGTTCTTGAGCGGGCTCTTCAGGTACTTCACCCCCACGAACCCGACGCCCGGCGCGAAGGGCGGGCCGAAGATGCTCGAGGGGAAGAGGAAGTCGCTGGAGAAGAAGCTCGCCTTGTACGCGAAGCCCATCGCGAAGGGCAGGAAGGCGCTGGTGTAGTTCAGCTTCGCCTGGGTGGACACGTCGGCGTCCATCGAGAACGCGGCGTACATGCTGTCGATGGTGTACCCGCCGCTGGGAATGGTGATTCCGAAGGCCGCGTCGTTCAGCGCCTGGAACCGCACGCCCAGGTTGGTGAGCGAGTCCGCGTTGGGGAGCCCGGCGTACACGCTGGGATCGCTCGCGGTGATGTTGGTGAAGGTGTACAGGTAATAGATGATGTCGTTATTCCCGGTCGGCCCGAAGTTCCAGGCCAGTCCCCGCTGCGTCACCAGCACGCCCAGGGGGTGCTTGCGGCCGTTGTTGAACTGGGGGTTGCCGTCCCAGTACTGAATCCAGCTGTCCTGCTGCGACGCCGACTTGAAGCCCACCAGGATCGGACTGAAGAGGGTGGTGTCGCCGGGCAGGATGTACGCGTCACGAGGCCAGTTGGCGACGTCGGTCGGATCGAGAGAGCTCCACACCAGGGAGAGCTTGTCGCCGTGAACGGTGGTGCCCTTGGGGTCGAAGAAGAAGGCGCCGACGGTGTCGCCGGCCCACGCGAAGCCCGAGGCGGCGTCCACGATGCCCGCCACCTGGAGCCCGGAGTTGAACACGTACTGGTCCGGCGTGCCCTTGGGCCAGAAGCCGCCGCCGACGGTGGTGGACCCGTTCGGATCCACGCACACCTCACCGAACGCGTTCAGGCCGCAGTCGAAGCGGTTGACGTTCTCCCGTCCCAGGATTCCGGAGAACAGATTCAGGTGCCGTCGCGCCGCTCCCGGCCGCGGGCCGGCCTGCGCCGCGCCGGCCGCGAACACGAGACCCGCCACGAGCAGGGCGGCGCTCCGGAGTCCGAGTTTAGACCAAGCTCTCGACATTGCTCTGTCTCCCTTAATGAAGAAAAGGCTGGCGGGGTGGCCGCCCGGGACAGCGTACCCGGGCGGCACCCGCCGCTCGTGACTCTGCCTAGAACGTCAGCTCGGCGCCCAGACGCAGCCGCCGGCCGATGCCGTAGAACGAGCTCGGCGCGTTGGCCAGGTTGTACCAGGCCGTGAACGCCCTCTCGTACTCCGACTGGGTGTACACGCCGTCACCATTGCCGAACCGCTTTTCGGCGTCCTGCAACATGACGCAGTCCACCGGGCCGCTGGCCGCGCTGCCCGGCGTGTTGCGACCGACCCAGCCGCCGCAGGCCGCGGCCCCGCCCCGCAGATCCACCGCCGGCTCGCCGGTGTTGGTCGTCGTGGCGTAGCCGGACGCCGCTGCTTCCTGCTGCAGCAGCTGATCCTGCTCGGAGAGGAACTTGGTCAGGAACACCGAGTTGGTGACGTCACCGGTCTCGGTGAAGATGCTGACGATGTTCTTCCAGTTGAAGATGTTCTTGCCCTCGGCGAACAGCGTCCAGTCGAGGTTGCCGACCCGCACGCCCTTGGTGACGCGCAGATCGACGTTCTTGATCCACGGCAGGGTGGACGAGTTGATGGGCTCGATGTTGGTCGCCTCGAGACCGAACCCGCCCGGCCGCACGCCTTCACCCGCCTGCTGCACCCGGGTGTAGGGCAGGCCGCTCGCGAACCGGAAGGTGGCGAACACGCCCACGTTGCGCAGCACGTTCCCCAGGGTGGTCCCCTGCTGCCAGTCGGCCGGGAAGTTCAGCGCCGCGGTCCCCGCGATGTTGTGGGTGCGGTTGTCGTTGGTCGCCAGAATCGCCTGCGGCGGCGGCGCGGTCTCGTTGGTGAGGCTCGAGATCACGCGGGCCGTGGTGTTGAAGTAGCTGAACGGATCCGAACCGGTGTTCCGGGCCACCTGGAAGGTGTAGGTCAGCGCCCCGGTGAACAGGTTCGAGAACCGGCGATCGAGCTTGAAGTCCACGCCGCGGACGTTGCCGAAGTCCGCGTTGGTGAACACCCGGAAGTCGCTGGTCCCGCCGTTCTTCTGCGGGTCGGGCAGCTGGAAGAGCCGCCCCGCGATGTCCGCGGTCTTGTCCTTGTTGTACGCCGACACGTCCAGCACCATGTCCTGACTGAAGGCGTGCCGCACCCCGAACTCGAAGATGATGGTCTTCGTGAAGGCGAGGTCGCGCCCGAAGGACTGGTTCTGGTTGGTGAGCGACAGGTCCGTGTTCATGCCGCGGAACATGATGTCGAAGTCCGGCGGCTGAACCTGGTGCGCGTAGGAGAGCCGGAAGTTCGAGTGCTCCGTGACCGGGAACGACACCCGGATATCGGGGCTCCAGGCCGAGTGCGACGGGGCGGTGATGAAGTCCGCCGTCGGGTTGTTGGCGTTGAAGCCGGTATCGGTGGAAATGCGCCCCGGAGTGAAGGGGTACCGGGCGCGGGTGCTGTAGTAGTCGTAGCGCAGCCCCGCCTCGATCACCACGTCGCCCAGGTCCAGACGGTCGTTGACGTAACCGCCGTACACGATCGGCTTCTCGTGGTAGGCGCTCATGCCGAAGGGCGAGGTGATGCCGGCGCTGTAACGCCAGGTGTCCACCCGCTCGCCTTCCGCGCCGAGCTTGACGCGGTTGAAGCGGTCGGCCTGCCAGTCGAAATCGGCGCGGCCGTACCAGCGGGACTCACGACCCAGGAACAGGCTGCCGTCCTGCCCGTTGGTCCACAGCGGCAGGCGCGCGCTCTGCTCCACGCCGTAGGGGTTCATGCGGTAGGGCTGGGCCGACTGCAGATCGTTGTCGTCGAGGAAGGGCACGTTGTCCGAGCAGTGCGCCGAACCGACGAGGAGACAGCGGATCTGTGTCGCCGACAGGTACTGCACGCCCTTGGTCGTCACGCCGTTGATGGTGACGTCGTGGGTGGAGTTGAAGTTGAAGAGATAGTCGAGCGGCGAGATCAGGAACCCGCCGAACGGATTGCGGGAGTCGAGCTCCGACTGCCGGGTGAGCACGCCGCTGATGGCGTTGTCACGCTGATACGACGCGTGCACGTCCAGCGACATGGCCCGGTCCGCCGACTTCGACAGGTTCTGGGTCCACCCCAGGATGCCGAGGTAACTGGTGAACGACGTCCCCGACATGTTGTTGGGGTTGTACAGGTTGCTGATGGGCTGGTTGCGCTGCTGCGAATCCGACACCATCGCGGTGAAGAACACCCGCGAGCCCGAGCCGTAGGTGTACTGCAGCTTGGTGTGCGCCTGCAGGCCGCCGTTGGCGGAGAACGGAACCCGGATCCCCTGGCACGCCACGCCGAAGTTGGCGTTGGCGTCGCAGGAGCCGTTGTACTGCACGAAGCGCGGAATCGACACCAGCACGGTATCGGTGGGATCGTCACCCACGGTGGCGGGCTGCCGTACCACCTGCTCCACGCCGTCCCGCACGTAGATGGGGTTGTCCTTGTCGGAGTTGAGCGGCGCGTCGGCCGACTTCTGGCCGTTCAGCGCGGCGGACACCGCGAAGGTCAGGTTGCCGCTGATCGGACCGCTGAAGCTTCCCTCGAGGCGGTTGAACCCGACGTTCTGCCACAAGCCCAGGTCGTCGGACTGGTAGCTGAACGAGCCCTGGTAGTGCTGGCCGCCCGCCTTGGTGACGAACGAGATCACGCCGGACTGGGCCTGGCCGAACTCGGCGCCGATGGCGCCGGTGGTGATCGACGCTTCTTCCAGCGCGTTCACGCCGACGTTGAGGTCGGTCTCGCCGCGCTGGTTGTTGCGGACCAGCACGCCATCCACGTACTCCGCCGCCTCGCCGGGCCGGCCGCCGCGGATGGAGAGACCCTTGCCGTTGTTGCTCTCGACCACGCCCGGCTGGACGCTCAAGAGCGCGCGGCTGTTCTCCACCGGCAGCTTCGCGAACGACGAGTCGGTAATGTGGGTCAGCGACGTCACCTGGTCGCGCGGCACGATCGGGTTCACCGCCGCCGTCACCGTGACGCCGGTGACCTGCACCGCGGACGCCTGCATCTTGATGTCGACGGTCATGGTCTGACCGGCGAGCACGCGGACGTTGGTGACTTCCGAGGGCTGGTACCCGATGAACTGCGCCCGGACCGACTGCACGCCGGCCGGAACGTTATTGATGAAGTAGTACCCCTTGTCGTTGGACAGGCCGCCGAACGTGGTGCCGACGATGAACACCTGCGCGTTGGCGATGGGCACGCCGGCCTGATCCGTCACCGTGCCTTCGACTTTTCCCGTCGAGCCCTGCGCGGCGAGCGTCGACGCCGATGCGGCCAGCGCGACGGCGGCGGCGAAGCTCAACGCGAGGAAGCTGCCGAAGGCTCCTCTCACACGTTGCGTCATGGAAACGTCCTCCAGAGGCGTGAATGCGCGTGAACTACCGGACAGAAAACACGAAGCCGACACGCCACCTCCTCCCGGTGTGTGTGGTGCATCACTGCGGCGATGTGCATTTCGCACCGCTTTCCTCAAACCTGCGCCGCGGCGGAGAAGTCGTCAAGGCGAGGCGGCGGAGCGGTCGCGGGCCAGTTTCGCTTCAACTGTCCCCGTCCGGGGACAGGAAATCGCGGAGCGAGCGCCGCCAACATGGACTCCCCCACCCCACCTCGCAAGCCCTCCGAAAAACCCTAAACCAGGAGCAACTCCCGCTGCGGATTCCGCGGCGTGACCAGCGGACCGTCGTCGCGCAAATAAACGTTGATCTCGCTCCGAATCCCGAATCGGCCCGTGAGGTATACGCCGGGCTCCACCGAAAATCCGATCCCCGGCATCAGGACGCGATCATCCGCGGTCTCGAAATTGTCGAGGTGGGGGCCCGAGCCGTGCAGGTCGCGGTCGATCGAGTGCCCGGTCCGATGCACGAACTGCGCGCCGTAGCCCGCCCGCGAAATCACGCCCCGCGCCGCGTCGTCCAGCTCGGCGCCGGTGACCCCCGCGCCCCACCGCTCCCGGAGCCTCTGCACCGCCGCGTCGCGCGCGTCCCGCACCGTTTCCCAAACCTTGTTCACTTCTGCACCGGGCGCCGTTCCCGAGAACCCCATCCAGGTCTGATCCGCGAACACGCTGCCCCGACCGGGCCCGCCCCAGAGATCGAGCAGCAACACCTGTCCCGATTCCAGCCGCTTGTCGCTGCCCGCCACGGGCTCGTAGTGCGGGTTGGCCGCGTTCTCCTGGAATCCCACGATGGGCGGATGATCGGCGTACAGGCCGGCGCGCTCGATCGCCGCCGCCACCCGCGCCTGCATCGCCGCCTCCCGCACCTCCGTTCCCCGCGCCAGCTCGGCGCCCGCCCACCGCAGCGCGTCCTGCGCGATGGTGGCGAGCGACTCGGCGGCCTTGCGGTGTCCCTCGAGCTCCGACGGAGTCCAGCGCGCGGCGAACCGGGTGACGAGCGGCGCCGAGGGCACGACCCGCGCGCCGAAGGACTCGAGCAGCTGCACCACGCCGTGGGGGACCCGATCGAGATAGGGCACGCCGTCCTTGGGCGACACTTCCATCGCGAGAGTCTTGCCGCGCACCAGCTTCTCGAGCGCCTGGTAGAGCTCGGGCCACGCCGCGTAGCTCAGCACCTCTCCGGGGAAACCGGCGAGGGGCTGCATCTCGATCTTGTGCGCGAGCGCGGTGGGCCGCCCCGACCGCGGGAGCAGCACGAAGAGCCGCCGGGTGCCCATGCCGTGCATTCCGAGCACCCTTCCCGCCACCGGATTCAGGCCGTGAAAATCGAAGAGCAGCCAGCCGTCGGCGCCGAGTTCGGAGAGCGAAGCGGAAACCTGGGCGAGATCGAGTCCGGCGAGGGGAGCGTCGGTCATGAATGATGGCGGAGGTCGGGGACGGCGGCGCGCCACTCGCACCGGTTTCCTCCGGTGCCGCGGCAGGTGGTGTGCAGCATCGCGTTCTCGTAGCCCGCGAGAATGCGCAGCAGCTCGGTGAACGCGGCGCCGTAGAGCGCGCAGGCGGCGCCGTCGGGCGTGGCGTTCACGGCGATGGTGCCGGAGACGCGGCCCACGGGAACCCGCTCTTCCCGCGCCAGCTCGGCGCCGAGCACCGCGCGCGCGGCGCGGCGCGCGGCGAAGAAGCCGAGGACCCGGGGAGCGGTCCGCGCGGCGAGCCGGGAGATGATGGAAAGGCGGCGGACCGCGCGCCGGGCGGCGCGGCGGCCGGCGTCGGCGAAGACCAGGTCGGCATCGGGACGGCGGCCGACCAGGCGCAGGAGCGCCTCGAGCTGGGGGGGCGGAACCCGCGCGTCCTTGCGCACCAGAGCTTCGTACTGCGCCAGCTGCATGGTCACCGTGCTGGAGAGCCCGAGGCGTTTGGCGAGCAGCTCTTCGGCGAATTCGTGGAGCCCGTCCTCGACCGGGGTGTCGAGGTTCCGAACCGCTTCCAGGAGGGCGAGAGGAATGATGCTGTGGACCACGGCGGGCGAAACCTAGCACCCCATTGCGGAACCCGGGAGCCCGAGAGAGCCTTAAGGATATGGCGACCCCGGCACGCACCCCGACGCCCGTCGACCAGGCCAAACGCGAGGCGTTCGAGCGGGAGGCGCTGGTGCACCTGGACGCGCTGCACCGCGTGGCCCTGCGCCTCAGCGGCAACGCGAGCGACGCCGACGATCTGGTGCAGGAGACCCTGCTCAAGGCCTATCGGGCCTGGGACCAGTACCAGCCCGGAACGAACGCCAAGGGCTGGCTGCTGACGATCTTGAGGAACGCGTTCATCAACGAGTACCGGCGGCGTTCGCGCCATCCGGAAACGGTGGACCTGGATTCGATCGAGCCGTTCGCGGTGTTCGAGGACGTGCAGGACAAGGATCCTCAAGGGGCCTTCTTCGACCGCATCGTGGACGACGAAGTGCTCCGCGCCATCGACGCGCTGCCGCTCGCCTTCCGGGAGACCGTGGTGCTCTCCGACGTGGAGGGGTTGCCGTATCAGGAGGTGGCGAAGATTCTGGACGTTCCCGTCGGCACCGTGAAATCGCGCCTGTTCCGCGCCCGGCAGATGCTGCAGGCCAAGCTGTACCAGTACGCCGTCAGCATGGGCTACATAAAAGGAAACGCGCCATGAACTGCCGCGAAGCCGCCGACCACCTGTACGAGTATCTGGACCGGGAGCTCACGCCGGACGTCCAGGCGCAGATCAAGGAGCACCTGGCCCACTGCCCGCCCTGCGGCCAGCATTTCGACTTCGAGCAGTCATTCCTCAAGTTCCTCGAGGCGCGCTGCCGCGCCAAAGGCGCGTCCCCCGACCTGCGCCGGCGCATCCTGAGAGAGCTCTTCGGAGAGTGAAGTGGCTGACGGCGGACGGCCTGGTCGCCGCCGCGGCCGTCGGCGCCGCCGTCTGGATCGGTCTCGCCGCCCGGGGTGAAGTCCTGCTCTTCGCGTTCTTTCTTTCCGGAAGCATCCTGACCCAGGTCGCGGGCGGGGGCGGCGGGCGGCGCAACGCGCGCCAGGTGCTGGCGAACGGCGGGGTCGCCGCGCTGGCCGCGCTCCTCGGGTCGTGGACCGCCGCCGCCGGCGCGCTCGCCGCCGCGACCGCGGACACCTGGGCCACGGAGATCGGCTCCTTTTCTCCCGCCCCCCCGCGGCGCATCACCACCCTGGAGCCGATGCCCGCGGGCGCGTCCGGGGGTATCACGCTCCTGGGGACGGCGGGCGGCGCGGCCGGAGCGGCCGCGCTCGGGGGGTTGGCGGTGGCCCTGCGCCCGGGCACGGGCTTCTGGATCCTCGCCGCTGCCGGGGTGCTCGGCATGGCGGGTGACTCTCTGCTCGGCGCCACGCTGCAGGGCGTCTTTCGGTGCCCCGGGTGCGGGGCGCGCTTTGAGGACCGGCGAGCCGCGTGCCACGCGCCGCTCGAACGGTCGCGGGGGTGGCGATGGCTGGACAACGACGGCGTGAATCTCGCCGCGACGCTCGTGGGCGCGGGCGGCGCGCTGCTCTTCTCGCGCTGGCTCTCCCGCTAGCGCTCGCGCTCTCCGCCTGTCCCTCCCAGGACATTCGGGTCACCGGTCCCGGCGGATTCAGCACCGGAGGCGGCGCCGGCGGTGGAGGTGGTGGCTCGGGGGGATCCGGAATCGTCGGCACCTGGCGCAACGTCTTCACCACCCAGATGGGCTCCGGCGATTTCACCGTGAGCGACACCCGCTGGACCTTCGACGGCGGCGGCGCCTGCGAGCGCCAGGTGATCACCACCACCGTGAGCGCCGGGTTCTCGGACACGGTGTCGCTCGCCTGCACCTACACCTTCAACGGCTCCACCGTCCAGATCCTCTTCCAGGGATCGTCGATGCCCACGCCTTTCTCGGTCTCCTTCCAGAACGGCGACCTGATCCTCGGCGGTTTCCGGTTCACGCGCCTCGGGTGAGCGCCCGCCCGTGACAACCTGGGATGCGATCGTGGTCGGCGCGGGCCCCGCGGGGTCCGCCACCGCCCGGCGTCTCGCCCGGGCCGGCGCGTCGGTGCTGGTCCTCGAGCGGGCGCGCTTCCCGCGCGACAAGCCGTGCTCGGAGTACCTGTCCCCCGAAACGGTCCGGCTGGTGGAGGCCCTGGGCGACGACGTGATCCGCGCCGTGGACCGGGCGGCTCCCGCGCGTCTCTACGGGATGCGGATCGTGGCGCCGGACGGCACCTCGGTGGTGGGCCGCTTCGCGGGCGCGCATCGCTACCCCAGTCCCCGGCCCTGCGGCCTCGCCCTCCCGCGCCGGATCTTCGATTCCCTTCTCGCGGACGGCGCGGCGCGCGCCGGCGCGGAGGTGCGCGAGGAGGTCGCGGTGGAAGGCCTCGCGCGCGACGGCGGCGCCGTGTGGGGCGTGGTCTGCCGCTCGGCATCCGGCGTCCGGGAGGCGCTGCGCTCGCGGGTGGTGATCGGCGCCGACGGACTGCGCTCGGTGGTGGCGCGCCGGCTCGGGGCGCGACGCAGCTCCCCGCCGCGGCGCGTGGCGTTCACCGCCCACCTCTCGGACGTGGCCGGCGTGAGCGAGATGGGGGAGATGCACGTGAGCGAGTCCGGGTACGTCGGGCTGGGACCCGTCGGCCGGGGCGTGACCACCGTCGCGCTGGTGGTCCCCGCCGCCACGGTGCGCGCGCGCGATCTCCCCGCGCGCTTCTTCGAGGAGGTCGATCGCTTCCCCGGGCTCCGGGGGCGGTTCCGCGCCGATCGCGTGGTCCGGCCGATCCTCGCCACCGGACCCTTCGCCCAGTGGTCGCCGTCGAGCACCGCGGACGGCGCGCTCCTGGTGGGCGACGCGGCGGATTTCTTCGACCCCTTCACCGGCCAGGGAATCTTCGCGGCGCTCAAGGGCGCGGAGCTCGCCGCGGAGACGTTGCTGCCGCTGCTCGCCGCGGGCGCCGCCGTCACCCGGAAGGCGCTCGCGCCCTACCGAGCGGCGCGGCGGCGCGCCTTCCTCGGCAAATGGGCGCTGGAGCGCGCCATCGGACTCGGGGTCGGCTGGCCCGCCCTCGCCAACCGAGTGGTGGGACGGCTGGCGCGCCACCCCGCCCTCGCCGATCTTCTCGTGGGGGCCACGGGGAATTTCGTCCCGGCCCGCGAGGTGCTCGCCCCCGGCGCCCTCGCCCGCCTCCTCTTCTGATCATGCCCGGCGCCGATCCCGCGCTCTTCCGCCAGCTCCTCGGCCGCTTCGCGACCGGCGTCACCGTCGTCACCGCCCGCGGCAAGGACGGAAAACCGATCGGGATGACCGCGAGCTCGGTCGCCTCGACCTCCCTCGAGCCCCCGCTCCTCCTGGTCTGCGTGGAGACGACGCACGACCTCCACGGCGCGCTCCTCGCCGCAGACCGCTTCGTGCTCAACGTCCTGGCCGAGGATCAGGAAGCGGTCTCCCGGCGCTTCGCCTCCGAGGACGAGGATCGGTTCGACGGCGTCGGCTACTCGCTCAACGAGGACGGGATCGCGGTGCTCGAGGGCGCCCTCGCCACCATCGAGTGCCGGAAGCAGGGGACGGCTCCCGGCGGCGACCACACCGTGTTCTTCGGTCTCGTCACCGGCGGCGCCGTCACCGACCGGCGGCCCCTCCTTTATTACCGCGGCGGCTACACCAACCTCCCCGGCGCGTGATCGGCACCGAGCTGCTGGACGATCCCCGCGCCGACCCGGAACAGGTGCGGGTGGCGCTCGGCGAGCTCCGGCTCTTGAACCGGATTTACGGCGGGAGCCGCGCGGTGGTGCGCGCGCTGGCGCCGTTTTTCCGCGGCGCCTCGGGAGAGCGCTGGACCCTGCTCGACGTGGGCACCGGCGCGGGGGACATCCCTCTCGCCGCCCGGCGCGCGGCCCGGCGGGCCGGCGTCACCCTCGACCTCCTCGGCGTGGAGCGGATTCCGAGCGCGGCCCGCGCGGCGCGCCAAGCCGGACTCACCACCCTTCTCGCCGACGGATCCGACCTGCCCTTCCCCACGCGCTCGGTGGACGTGGTGATCGCGAGCCAGGTGCTGCATCACTTCCCGCGCGATCGGGCCCAGCGCTTCATCGCCGGCCTCGCGCGGGTCGCGCGAAAAGCGGTGGTGATCGCGGACCTGCGCCGCTCCCGGCTCGCCATCCTGGGCTACTGGCTCGCCGCGTTTCCCCTGGGGCTCTCCGCGGTCGGCCGCCACGACGGCATCGTCTCCCTGGAGCGCGGGTTCACCCGCGCCGAGCTCAACGACCTCCTGGTGGCCGGCGGCGCGCCGCCGGTGGCGCGCTACGCGCCGCTGGCGCGGGTGGTCGCGGCCTGGGCGCCGGCCTGATGCGCACCGTGGACGCGGTGACGATCGCCGGCGACTGGCGGCGCGTGTTCGACGCGGCCCGGGACGTGGAGCGCTGGCCCGCGATCCTGCCGCACTACCGCTGGGTGCGCTTCACCGAGCGCCGGGGCCACGGCGGCGTGGTGGAGATGGCGGCGTGGCGCCCCTTCGGCTTCCTGCGCTGGCCCACCTGGTGGACGTCGGAGATGACGGTGGACGAAGCGCGTCGCGAGGTCCGATACCGGCACGTGCGGGGTATCACGACCGGCATGGACGTCCGCTGGCGGCTGGAGGCGGACCAGGGGTGGGTGCGGGTGGAGATCGTGCACGAGTGGCAGGGGCCGCCGTGGCCCCTCATCGGCGCCGCCGCGGCGAACGCCGTCATCGGTCCGGTGTTCGTGCACGGCATCGCGTCGCGGACGCTGGCCGGGATCAAGCGATTCGTGGAGGGAACGTGAAGACAGCGAGGCGGGTGGTCATCACCGGCGTGGGCGCGGTCACCCCGATCGGCACCGGCGCGGACGGGCTCTGGCGCGGCCTCGAGAACCGGCGCTCCGCCGTCCGCGAGATCTCCCGCTTCGACCCCTCGCCCTTCAAGAGCCGGATCGCCGCGGAGATTCCGGACTTCCGGCCGCAGGATCATCTGGACGCCCGGCGGGCCAAGCGGCTGGATCGTTTCTCTCAGCTCGCGGTGACCAGCGCCAAGCTGGCGCTGGACGACGCGCGCGTGGACCTGGCGCGCGAAGACCGGGACCGGGTGGGCGCGATGATGGGTTCGGCGCTGGGCGGGGTGGCCTTCGCGGAGTCGCAGGTGGGGAACTACATGCGGGAGGGCCTGCGCGGACTCGACGCTTCGCTCGCGCTCTCGGTGTTCGCCGGCGCGGCGAGCTGCAACATCGCGATCGAGCTGGGCGTGACCGGCCCCAACGCCACCAACGCGATGAGCTGCGCCTCGGGCACCATCGCGGTGGGCGACGCCTTCCACGTGATCCGCGACGGCCGCGCCGACGTGATGCTCGCCGGGGGCGCCGAGGCGCCCCTCGCGCCGCTCACCTTCGCCGCCTTCAGCATCATTCGCGCGATGAGCACCCGGAACGACGATCCCGCCACGGCCTCGCGTCCCTTCGACGCCCACCGGGACGGATTCGTGATGGGCGAGGGCGCCGCGGTGGTGGTGCTGGAAGAGCGGGACCGCGCGCTGGCCCGCGGCGCGCGGATCTACGCCGAGGTGGTGGGGCACGCGCTCACCAACGACGCCTATCACATGACGGCCCCCCGCCCCGACGGCTCCCAGGCCGCGCGGGCGATGCGGCTGGCCCTGGAGGACGGCGCGGTCGAGCCCTCCGAGGTGGGCTACGTGAACGCGCACGGGTCGTCCACGCCGCTCAACGACTCCACCGAAACCTCGGCGATCAAGCAGGTCTTCGGCGACCACGCATACCGCCTGCTGGTGAGCGGCACCAAGGGCTACTACGGCCACGCCCTGGGCGCGAGCGGCGCTATCGAGGCGGCGATCTGCGCCCTCGCCATCCTGCGCGGCTGGCTGCCGCCGACCATCAACCTCCAGCGCCCCGATCCCGCGTGCGATCTCGAATGCCTCCCCGGCGAGGGGCGGGCGGCGCGGCCCGGCGCGGTGGTCTCCAATTCCTTCGGATTCGGCGGCATCAACGCCGCGCTGGTGTTGCGGCCGGCCTAGGAGCACCCGTAGATTGCCGCGCCCATTCCATTCCGAGGTTTCTCCGTGAACCTAAAGGTCGCGCGCCCCATCGTCGCCGAATTCGTCGGCACGGCGCTCTTCGTCTTCCTCGGCACCGCTTCCATCGTCGCGAATTACCTGACCTCCGGTCAGATCGGGATGACCGGCGTGGCGCTCACCCACGGCGTCGCGATGGCGATCATCGTCACCGCCACCCTCCGGATCTCGGGCGGACACATCAACCCCGCGGTCACCGCGGCCCTCTACGTGGCCCGGAAAGTGGACGGCCGCACCGCCGGGATGTACGTGGTCGCCCAGATCTTCGGCGCCATCCTCGGCTCGGCGCTCCTCAAGTGGCTGCTCCCGCACGCCGCCGTGGCCGCCACTTCGTACGGCGCTCCCGCGCTCTCGGCGTCCACCACCTTCTCCCAGGGAATCTGGATCGAGGCGGTGCTCACCTTCTTCCTGGTGAGCGCCGTGTTCGGCACCGCGGTATCGAAGGAAGCCCCCGCGGTCGGCGGGTTCGGGATCGGGCTCGCGATCTTCGTGGCGATCCTGGCGGGAGGGGACTTCACCGGCGCCGCGATGAATCCGGCGCGCGCCTTCGGGCCGGCGCTGCTCGCGGGCGAAATGCACGGCCAGGCGGTCTACTGGATCGGTCCGCTGATCGGCGCCCTGGTGGCGGCCCTGCTCTGGCGGTTCGTGCTCCTGCCGAAGGACCCCGCGGCCCTATAAAGAGGAAGGGCCGGCGCGAAGAAAGGCCGAAACTACAGCCGCTCGGCGACGGTGGGGGCGAAGTAGGAGAGAATGATGTCCGCCCCCGCCCGCCGGATGGCGTAGAGCGTCTCCCACATCGCGCGCTCCTCGTCCAGCATTCCCTTCTCCGCCGCCGCCTTGATCATCGCGTACTCGCCGCTCACCTGGTAGGCGGCGAGCGGCCCGCCGAACCGCTCCCGGGCCCGGCGGATCAGGTCGAGCGAGGGGAGCGCGGGCTTCACCATCACCAGGTCGGCGCCTTCGTCCAGATCGAGCGCGATTTCCTTCAACGCTTCGTCCCCGTTGGTGGTCTGCATCTGGTAGGCCTGGCGGTCGCCGAACTGCGGCGTGGAGCCCGCCGCCTCCCGGAAGGGGCCGTAGAACGCCGAGGCGAACTTCGCCGCGTAGGACATGATCGGCGTCCGGGAAAAGCCCGCCGCGTCCAGCGCCTTCCGGATCCCCGCCACCCGGCCGTCCATCATGTCCGACGGCGCCACCAGATCGATCCCCGCCCGCGCCTGGGTCACCGCGACCTTGCCGAGGATGTAGACCGAGGAGTCGTTCTCCACTTCGCCGTCCGAGATCACGCCGCAGTGTCCGTGATCGGTATACTCGCACAGGCACACGTCGCCGATGACCAGCAGATCGGGGACCGCGCGCTTCACCGCGCGCGCGGCCTGCTGGACGATCCCCTGTTCGTCGTACGCCTCGGAGCCGGTGGCGTCCTTCGACGCCGGCAGCCCGAACAGGATGATGCCGCCGAGTCCCAGGCGGTGGGCGCGCTCGGCGTCCTTCACCAGCTCGTCCACCGAAGTCTGGAAGACGCCGGGAAGCGCGCTCACTTCGCGGCGCACCCCTTCGCCGTGGCAGGCGAAGAGGGGCCAGACCAGCTGGGAGGGCGCGAGGTGAGTCTCCTGCACCAGCCGGCGCAGGGCCGGGGTGCGCCGCAGCCGGCGCATCCGTCGAGTCGGAAAGCCTGTCATCGCGCGAGTAACTTCAGCGCGCCCTGCTCGGAGAGCAAGCGCGCCACCGCCCGGCCCGCCGCGGCGGGATCCGCGGGGTCGAGCGGCGTGGACGCGGTGAGCGCGAGGGAGCCGTCCCCGGACACCACTCGCCCGTACAGGCGAGTTTTCTCCCTTCCCTCTTCCACCGTGGTTTCGGTGTACGCCGCCACCGGCGCCTGACAGCCGCCTCCCAGCGCCGCGAGCAGGGCCCGCTCGGCCGCGACGGCGGCCGCGGAGCCGCCGTCTTCGAGGGGACGGAGGGCGTTTCGCGCCGCCGAGTCATCGGCCCGGATCTCGAGACCCAGGGCACCCTGCGCCGGCGCCGGCATCACCTCGAAAGGATCGAGGCGGACCGCGGCGCCGTCCGCGATGCCCAGCCGCGAGAGCCCCGCCAGCGCGAGGAGCGCCGCGTCGGGGCCGGAACCCGACGTCACCTTGTTCACGCGAGTAGGAACGTTGCCGCGCAGGGGAAGCACCTCGAGATCGGGGCGGAGATGGCGCACCTGTGCTACCCGCCGGAGGCTCGAGGTGCCCACCCGGGCCCCTTTCGGAAGCTCGAGCACCGACGCGATCCCCTGCTCCCGCGCCACCAGCGCTTCCGCGGCGTCGGCCCGGCGCGGCACCGCGGCGAGCGCGAGCCCCGGCGGCAGCGCGGTGGGGAGATCCTTGAGCGAGTGGACCGCGACGTCGATCCGGCGGTCGAGGAGCGCGTCTTCGATTTCCTTGGTGAAAAAACCCTTCCCCTCGAGGGTGTGCAGGGGGCGCTCCTGCTCGACGTCGCCTGCCGTCTTGATGATGACGATCTCGGCCGCCGTCTTCGCCTCCGCCAGACGGTCCCGCACCCAGTTGGCCTGCCAGAGCGCCAGCCGCGAGCCGCGGGACCCGATCCGGAGCGGCGCGCTCATCGTCCCCCCGCGAAGTGCCGCTCGATCGCCGATACCAGACCCGGCACCGTGTATTCGTCGGCCGCGATCGCGACGTTCATCCCGTAGGACCGCGCCGTTTCCGCCGTGACCGGGCCGATGACCGCCGCGAGAAACGGCGCCCGCGCGGCGTCGTTCCCGACCAGCTGCACGAAGTGGCGGACCGTGGAGGACGAGGTGAACGTGACCACGTCCACCCGTCGCGCCAGCAGATCGCCGGCGGCGGCGCCCCCGTCCCCCGCGGCGCCGACGGTGCGGTACACCGGGATCACGTCCACCCGGGCGCCGAGCGCCCGCAGGCCGTCGGGGAGCGCGTCCCGCGCGGTCTCCGCGCGGGGCACGAGCACCCGCGCGCCCGCGAGGCCCCCGCGTTCCTTCAGCGCTTCCACCAGGGATTCTGCGATGAACCCCTCGGGCACGAGGTCCACGCGGATGCCCCGCTCGCCCAGCGCGGCCGCCGTCGCGGGACCGATGGCGCCGACCCGCGCGGAGGAAAAGGGAGCGGGCGCGAGCCCCCATTCCTCCAGCCGGTCGCAAACCACCTGGACGGCGTTCTGGCTGGTGAAGACCACCCACTGGTAGTCCCGGATGGCGTAGAGCGCGGCCCGGAGGGCCGAGAGGTCGGGGAGGGGAACGATCTCGATGACGGGGAGCGCGGTCACCACCGCGCCGCGGGCCTCCAGGGCGCGCACCAGGTCCGCCGCCTGGTCCCGCGCGCGGGTCACCACGATGCGCCGTCCCGCGAGCGGTCCCGCTGTCGTCGCCATCGGTTGCAATTTCACCGTCGCCAAATCCATTATCAAGCAATGCTTCGGACCCTGCGCCGCGCCGTCGCGCGGTTCGCCCTGCGGCGCGCCGCCTCCGCCCAGCGCCGCTCCCCCCGCCTCGCCGGCGGGTGGCTCTCCCTCGCCTGCGCCATCTCGCCGGCGTTCGACGAGCCGTTCCGCGCGCTGGTGCACCACCGCCGGGCCCGGGAGGACCGCTGGGGCGCGCTCGCCGCCGCGCGCGGCGCCACCGACCGCTTCCCCACCAACCCCGACGCCTGGATGCTCCTCGGCGACGCCTACCAGATGGTCTTCCGCCAGCGCGAGGCGCTGGTGGCCTACGAGCAGGCGCTGGCCCTGGAGGAGCGGGCGGACGCCGCGCTCGCCGCGGGTGACCTCTACCGCCGCGCCGGCCAGGCCGCCGACGCCGCCGCCCGCTTCGCCCGGGCCTACGCCGCGGGAGGCGGCGCCGACGCCCTGTGGCGCAACGCGCAGGCGCTCTACGAGGCGGGGGACGACGGGGCCGCGGACGCGGCGCTGGAGCTGTGGGCGAGCGAGGTGCCGGACGGGTTCACCCGGCTCGCGGAGGCCCGGGCCGAGCTGCGCGCGGGCCGGCGCGAAGGCTAGCGCTTGCGGGCGCGGAGGTAGAGCGCGACGGTGTAGCTCAGCAGCACCACCGCGGTCACGATGTAGGCGGCGGCCATGAAGCCGCCGTTTTGCGGAATGGTCTCAGGCATGGTCGCGCTCCTCCGCCCCGATGGCGTAGCGCTGCATCACGAACCCCACGTACAGCACCGTGAACGCGCCCAGCGACAGGAGCCAGGTCTCGAGCATGCTCCAGGGGAGCGAGGGGGCCGAGGGCTTGAGGATGATCGGCTGGGGATGCAGGGTGCGGAAGAGGTACACGCTCAGGTGAATGAACGGGATCAGCGCGGTACCGCAGATCCCCACCACGGCGGAGTAGCGAGCCCGCGCCCCCGGATCGGTCACCGTGCCCCGCAGCAGCAGATAGCCGATATAAAGGAAGAAGAGGAGCAGGGTCGAGGTGAGGCGGGCGTCCCACGCCCACCATGTCCCCCAGACCGTCTTCCCCCAGATGGGCCCGGTGGTGAGGACCACCACCGCGAACGCGGTTCCCACCTCGGCCGACGCCGCCGCGAAGCGGTCCAGCCGCGGATCCTTGAGGAAGAGGTAGAGCACGCCACCCAGCCCCACCAGCATCATCGCCACTTCGGCGTAGATGGCGGCCGGGACGTGGATGTAGAAGATCTTCTGGGCGAGCCCCTGATGGATTTCGATGGGCGTGTAGCCGATGGCGCGCACGTAAACGCCCGCGAGCGACAGCAGCCCGATGAGGGTGACCGCCTGGCCTTTCCGGGTCAGCGTCATTCTTCCACCGTGGACGGAAAGAGGAGCGTCGCCAGCGTGACGAACACGATGTCGTACGCAGCGAGCAACTTAAGCCACGCCATCACCTCGCTCAAGGGACGCCCGGCGAACAGCGCGCTGGTGATGGACACCGCCGCCACCAGCGGCGCCACGAGAAACGGCAGCAGGAGCACGAGGAGCAGGAGCTCGGCGAACCGGGTGCGAATCACCATCGCGCTGAACAGCGTCCCCACGGCCACGAACCCCACCGTCGCGAGGACGATCACCCCGACCAGCGCGCCCAGCACGTGCCCCACCGGCACGTTGAAGAACAGCACGAACAGCGGCAGGCCCACCGCCTCGACGCCGGCCACGAACGCGAGATTGGCGAGCAGCTTGCCCCAGTACAGGCTGGTGCGGCTGATGGGCGCGAGGAGCAGGCCGTCCAGCGCCTGGTTTTCGAGCTCCAACTGGAAGGCGCGGTTCAGCGCCAGCATCGCGCCGAAGCTGAAGGTGATCCACAGAATGGTGGGGGCGAGGTCGATCGTGGGCACCGCGGTGGGGTCCCGCCCGAACTCGAAGATCATCAGCACCATCGCCGTGAACGCCGCCGCGGAGATGAACCCGGTGCGGGTGCGGAACTCGAGCACCAGGTCCTTGCGGACTATCCCCAGCGCGTGCGCGATCACCTCACGCATCGGCGAGCGCGGCGCGATAGAGGTCCGCGATGACGCGCGGCTCCCGGTCCGCGCGGGGCGCGAAGTGCAGGAACCGGCCCGCGCGCTGGAAGGCCACGTCGGTGGCGAGCTCCGCCCCCTCTTCCACGTTGTGCGTCGCCAGCACCACGGTGTGACCCGCCCGCACCGCCGCCGCCAGGAGCCGCCGCAGCTCCGCCGCCGCCGCCAGATCGAGACCGGTGAAGGGCTCGTCCAGGAGCAGGATCGAAGGGTCGTGCACCAGCGCCCGGGCGATGGCCGCGCGCTGCAGCAGCCCGCGGGACAGGGTGCGCACCAGCTGCCCCGCCCGATCGGTGAGTCCCACCTGCTCCATCACCACCCGGGCCCGGACCTCGCGCTCGGCGCGCGGCACGCCGTAGAGCGCCGCCCAGAAACGCAGGTTCTCGACCACGCTCAGGTATCCGTAGAGGTGGCTCTGGTGCCCCAGCCAGCCGATGGCGCGGCGGCCGCCCTGCATCTCCACCCGGCCGCGCTGCGGCCGGATCAGCCCGGCCAGGACCCGGAGGAGCGTGGTCTTGCCGGCCCCGTTGGGACCGAAGATCGCGAGCGTGCGTCCGGCGGGAAGCTCGAAGGTGATACCGTCCAGTGCGCGGACGGAGCCGAAGGCGTGGGTGAGCCCTTCAGCCAACAGCATCGATGGCGGCGCCCAGCTCGTTCAGATCGAAGGGTTTGACGAGGTATGCGCTGTGGCCCAGGTCGAGCACGTTCATGAGCGGCTCCATGCTCACGTACGCCGTCGTGACCACCACCGGGAGGTGGGGTTGGACCTCGCGGAGCCGCTGCAGCAGGGCGATGCCGTCGGTGTCGGGGAGGCGCAGATCGAGCACCAGCACCTCCGGCTTGAACTCCGGCAGCCTGGTCTGGGCCTCAGCCCCCGAACGGGCGAAGGCCATTTCGTAGCGCGCCGAGAAGAAGCGCTCGTAGGAGGTCCGGAGGGCGGCTTCGTCCTCCACGAACAGCACGCGCCGGCGGGGGGCCGCGGCATTCATGGTCGGGCGGAATATAGCCCCCGCCGGGAGACTACGCCTGCGGCGACCCCTCCGCCCCCTCCAGCTCGAAGAGGTCGTCGAGCTTGGTCAGCACCAGCAGGAACCGCAGCTCCTCGTTGGCGCCCCGCAGGCACACGGACTGACGCCGCTCGGCCGCCTTGCGCTGGATCAGCATCAGCGCACCCAGTCCCGCGCTATCCACCTGGCGGGTGCCCGAAAGATCGATCACCAGCCGGCCCGCGCCTTCGGGAACCTGATCCAAAAGCTCCGCCGCGGTGCGGCGGAACGCAGTCCGCGTATCGAGCACCAGCTGCTCGGGCGCGGCGAGTATTTTTTCAGTCGGATGTGAAGACACCATGACGCTCTCCATCGGCTATGGTACGACTCAATACTTCCCGGCCCGGGAAAGAGCGACTTCGGTGCCACATAACTAACCTCTGCACCATCAAGCAGTTGTCAAACCGGGGGTGAGGCCCCTCACGACCCCCTCTGTCGCAGAGCGAACGCAACGGCGCAATCTGCAAGTCGGGCCTTCCACGCTTGACCGGAGGCGGCACCGCGGGCATACCTTACGACCTCCCTTCGCTCAGCTCGAGTCCCATGACCGACCGCATCGAAACCCTTCTTCACGAACAGCGGACCTTCCCGCCACCCTCCGCTTTTCAGGCCGCCGCCCACGTCCGGGACCAGGGCCCCTACCAACGCGCCCAAAAGGACCGGGAAGGGTACTGGGCGGACTGGGCCAAGCAGCTGGACTGGATCAAGCCCTGGGACCGGGTCCTCGAGTGGACTCCGCCCCACGCCAAGTGGTTCATCGGGGGGCGGCTGAACGTCTCCGCCAACTGCCTCGACCGTCACGTTCGGGGCCCCGGCCGGAACAAGGTCGCGCTGATCTGGGAAGGCGAGCCCGGAGAGGTACGCCACATCACCTACGGAGAGATGTACGCCGAGGTGAACCGGTTCGCGAACGTGCTGAAGACCTGCGGCGTGAAGCGCGGCGACCGGGTGGCGATCTACATGCCGATGGTGCCCGAGGTGGCGGTGGCGATGCTGGCCTGCGCCCGGATCGGCGCGGTGCACACCGTGGTCTTCGGCGGCTTCTCCGCCGAGTCGCTCCGCGACCGGATCAACGACGCCGACGCCCGGGTGCTGGTCACGGCGGACGGCGGGTACCGGCGGGGGACCGTGGTGCCGCTCAAGCAGAACGCCGACGAAGCGGTGGCCGGCTGCCCCGGAATCCGCAGCGTGATCGTGCTGAAGCGGACCGGCACCGCGGTGCAGATGCGGTCCGGTCGGGACCTCTGGTGGGACGAGTTGATGGCCAAGGCGGCGCCCGCCTGCGAGCCGGAAGCGATGGACGCGGAAGACCCGCTCTTCATTCTCTATACCTCGGGGACCACGGGGAAGCCGAAAGGCATTCTCCACACCACCGGCGGCTACCTCACCCAGGTCTACGCGACCACCAAGTGGGTCTTCGATCTCACCGACAAAGACGTGTTCTGGTGCACCGCCGACGTGGGCTGGGTGACGGGCCACTCGTACGTGGTGTACGGTCCCCTGGCACTCGGCGTCACCCAGGTGATGTACGAAGGCGCGCCCGACTTCCCCGCCAAGGACCGCTTCTGGGCGATCTGCGAGCGGCGCGGCGTCACCGTGCTCTACACCGCGCCGACGGCGATCCGCGCGTTCATGAAGTGGGGCAACGAGCATCCCGCGAAGCACGATCTCTCACGGCTCCGCCTCCTGGGCAGCGTGGGTGAGCCCATCAATCCCGAAGCCTGGATGTGGTATCACACTCAGATCGGCGGCGGGCGCTGCCCCATCGTGGACACCTGGTGGCAGACCGAAACCGGCGGGATCATGATCACGCCGCTGCCGGGCGTCACGGTGACCAAGCCGGGCTCCGGGACGGTGCCCTTTCCCGGCATCGAGGCCGATCTCCTGGACGGCGAGGGCCGGCGCGTGGAGGTGGGCGGCGGGTATCTCGCGATCACCAGTCCCTGGCCGGGAATGCTCCGCACCATCTGGGGCGACGACGAGCGCTACCGCCAGGTCTACTGGAGCAGGTGGCCCAACACCTATTTCCCGGGCGACGGGGCGAAGCGCGACCCCGACGGCTACTTCTGGATCCTGGGCCGGGTGGACGACGTGCTGAACGTCGCCGGGCACCGCATCGGCACCATGGAGGTGGAGAGCGCGCTGGTGGACCATCCGGCGGTGGCCGAGGCGGCCGTGGTGGGGCGGACCCACGATCTGAAGGGCCAGGCCCTCGCGGCCTTCGTGACGCTGAAGGAAGGACGGCGGCCTGAGGACGATCTGCGGGACGAGCTGAAGGGCCACGTGGCGAAGAAGATCGGGGCCCTGGCCCGCCCCGACGACATCATCTTCACCGCCGACCTCCCCAAGACCCGGAGCGGCAAGATCATGCGGCGGCTGCTCAAGGACATCGCGGAGGGCCGGGCGCTGGGCGACACCACCACCCTCGCCGACCCGGCGGTGGTGCAGCGGCTGAAAGATCAATACGAGGAGAAGGAGGTCTAGCCCATCAGCCCGGCTAGAGTTCCACCTGGGCGCCCACTTCGAACACCTGGTTCGCGGGAATCTTGAAGAAGGCGGTCGCGCGCAGGGCGTTGCGAGACATGAAGGCGAAGAGCGCCTCGCGCCACCGCGCCATACCGGGTCGGTCCGAGGCCACCAGGGTCTCGCGGCCGAGGAAGAACGTCGTCCCCTCCATCCGGATCTCGAGCGAGCCGGCGCGGCAGGAGGCCAGCACGTCCTCGATGTCGGGATCGTCCATGAAGCCGTAGCGGGCGAGCGCCTGGTGGAAGCCCTTCCCCAGGCGCTTGATGGTCACCCGTTTCGCCATCTCCACGTGGGGCACGTCCTCGGTGACCACCGTGAGGAACACGATCTTCTCGTGCAGCACCTTGTTGTGCGCGAGGTTGTGCACCAGCGCCGGAGGAGTGCCGTCGGCGGTTCCGTACATGAACACGGCGGTGCCCGGCACCCGGAGCGGCGGCTCCGCGGCGAGATCGGCGAGGAGCAGCGGCAGGGGCACCGTCTTCTCCAGCATCCGCTTGGAGAGGATCTCGCGGCCCCGCTTCCAGGTGGTCATCAGCAGGAACACCGCGGCCGCGATGACCAGGGGGACCCACCCGCCGTTCGCGATCTTCAGCGCGTTGGCGCCCAGGAAGAGCAGGTCCAGCCAGATGAAGAGGCCGGCCGAAAAGGCGGCGCGGGGAATGCTCCAGCCCCAGACCTCGCGGCTCATCACGTAGAACATCAGCGTGGTCATCGTCATCAGGGTGGACAGCGCCACGCCGTACGCGCCCGCGATGTTGCTCGAGTTCTGGAAACCGATCACCAGCACGCAGGTGAGGAGCATCAGCGCCCAGTTGACGGAGGGCACGTAGATCTGCCCGATCTCCCGCGACGAGGTGTGCTCGATGCGCAGACGGGGCGCGTAGCCCAGCTGCACCGCCTGCCGGGTGAGCGAGTAGGCGCCGGAGATGATCGCCTGGGACGCGATGATGGCCGCCGCGGTGGCGAGCGCGATCAGCGGGTACAGCGACCAGGTGGGCGCGAGCAGGTAGAACGGGTTCGACGCCGCGCTGGGGTCGCGCAGGAGGAGCGCGCCCTGCCCGAAGTAGTTCAGGAGCAGCGTCGGCAGGGGGACCGTGAACCACGCCCACTGAATGGCCTTGTGACCGAAGTGCCCGAGGTCCGCGTACAGGGCCTCGCCGCCCGTCACCACCAGGAACACCGCCCCCAGCACCAGGAATCCGCGCTGCACGTCTTCGAGAAAGAAGTGCACGCCGTAGTAGGGGGAGACCGCCACCAGGACGCCGGGCGCGCGGATGATCGCGGCGAGGCCCAGCACCCCGAGCACCAGGAACCAGACCAGCATTACCGGACCGAAGAGCGCCCCGATGCTCGCCGTCCCGCGGCTCTGCAGCAGGAAGAGTCCGATCAGGATCGCGAGGGTGGTGGGGATGACCCAGGTCGTCAAGGCCGGCGCCGCGACCTCGAGGCCCTCGACCGCGCTCATCACCGAAATGGCGGGGGTGAGGGCGCCGTCCGCGTACAGGAGTGCGGCGCCGAAAATCCCCAGCAGGATCATCACCCGCCGCGGGGAGAGCCCGCGCGCCAGCCGGCTCCCGTTGACCAGCGCCATCAGCGCCAGCACCCCGCCCTCGCCCTTGTTGTCGGCGCGGATGATCACGATGTGATACTTGATGGTCACCACGATGACCAGCGCCCAGAACACCAGCGACAGGACGCCGAGCACGTTCGGGGGCGTCACCGGGATGCCGTGCGCCCCGAACGACTCGCGGAGGGCGTACAGGGGGCTGGTCCCGATGTCCCCGTACACGACGCCCAGCGCGGCGACGGAGAGCGTCGCCAGGTAACGGCCGTGGGGGCGGGAAGGATGTTCGGGCGACGTCATGGCGGCGCGAATTCTAGCGGGAGCGGGCCAGTCCCGCGACCGCCGCGATCCAGATCAGGAGGATCACCAGCGCGGAACCGAGACACCACCGGCACCAGGCGTGGATGACGAAGGCTTCGAGCGACGTGAGGTAGAGGGTGAACAGGAGACCGCCGCTGGCGAGCCCGAAGAGCAGCCGGCCCGGCCCGCGCCGCTCCGCGAAGCGCGGCGACTGGCCGACCACGCTCACCAGGAAGAGCGCGGCGTAGCCCGCCACGCCGAAGAACGCGACCGGGACTCCGCCCAGCCGGGCGTAGGCGCTGGCCTGCACGATCTCGCAGCCGCCGGTGCCGCACTTCAGCTGGCCGATGACGCCGATGCTGTGCAGCCAGAGGTAGAGCGCGATGAAGAAACCGGCGAGCGCGAGCACCGCGATCGCCTGGCGCGACCGGATCACTTCGTCTTCGGCTTCTTGAGCAAGTCGTCCACCACGGCCTGAATGCCGTCCGAGGTGCGGTTGGACCCGGTGTACTCCACGCCGTTGATGAACAGGGTCGGCGTTCCGTTCACGCCGCGCGCCTCACCCTCGGCGTAGCTGGCCTGAATCCGGCCGGCGTAAGTGTTCGCGCTCACGCAGGCGTCGTACTTCGCGAGATCGAGCCCCAGGCTCTGCGCGAACCCGTGAAAGGTGCCGGTGGGATCCCTGGATTGCAGCGCCCAGGAATGGTTGTCGAAGAGCTGGTCCACCATCTCCCAGTATTTCCCCTGATCGCCGGCGCACTGGGTGGCGAGCGCGGCGAGCCGCGAGTGGGCGTGAATCGAGAGCGGGAAGTCGCGCTGGCGCCACTGCACCTTGCCGGTGTTGATCAGGTGATCCTTGATCACCGGAAACTGCAGGGCGCCGAACTCGGCGCAGATCGGACATTCGTAGTCCACGTATTCGACGATCTTCACCGGCGCGGAGTCGGGACCGAGGGTGTAACCCTTGAACGCGCTGTCGGCGGCGGTCACCACCGGCACCGGCCCCTGGTCCGCGGCCGGTCCGCCCCTCTGGCTCGAGGAGTACCAGAGAAACGCGCCGCCGGCCACCACCACCGCGCCCAGCACCATGTAGAATCGGTTCATCCGTCCTCCGGCTCCCGCCAGGGTTGATCGTCGTCGCCGGCGTCGAACCCCAGGTCCGCGCCGCTCCGCTTCGCCTCGTCCACGATGCGCCGGCTCTCCGCCACCTCCGGCGTGTCGTAGGTCGCCCGCACTTCGTAGTGAAACAGCTCGCTGCGCACGTCGCCGAGGAGGCGCTGCAGCTCGGCGCTCCCGTCGAGCAGGCGCCCGGCGCGATCCAGCTCCGCGATCCGCGAAGCCAGCGCGCGCAGCAGCGCCGCCAGCCGCTCGGCGCGTTCCCTGCCGTACGTTTCGTCGCTCATGCCGACGCTCCTCCTTTGCCTGGGGCGGCCCGGAAGCCGGACCGCCGCCCCCGGATTATACCATTTCCGCGCGCCGCGCGGTCCCGTTTGCGCGAGGGGGGCACGGTCGTTAAATTGCGCCGCCGTTAATCACGACACCGCCCTGAAAGGAGCCGCACCGGCATGGCCAAGAACCGTAGCGACACCCGTAGAGCACCAGCCACTCCGACCGCATTCGAGCAAGCCCGCGACGAGCTCTTTTCCCACATTCTGCGCTGCGGCGTGCTCGAAGCTTCGCCTGAGCACCAGAAGGAATGGTTCGACGACACCATGCTCTATCTGGGCGACCGCTACGAGGACCTGGCCGAGGAAGAGGTGACGCAGCTCCGCACCCTGGGCGAGCGCTACTGCCGGCCCGTCGTCGCGCGCACCACGCCGGTCCCTACCGCGGGCTGAGTCCTTCGGGGACCGGCAGGCAGGTCGGGGCGCCCCGGGGGCGCCCTTTCTAGTCTCTACCACCACCGCGGCAGGTGCCGCCAGCGCCGTCCCACCGCCAGCCGCACCCCGCCCGCGAGCCCCAGCTCGGCGTACCACCCCGATCGCGCCCCGGGCGCGGATTCCACACCCAAGGACGCGAGCAGGAACGCCGCGCCTCGGCGGGCCCGGGCGGCGCGCATCGCCACGCCCAGCCCGGCGTACGGGCTCACGCCGGTCCGCGCCGAGGGGAGCAGCACGAACTGCGCGGCCGCCTCGAAACGCGCCGCCGGCTCGCCGTCGAAGACTCCCCCCGCCGCCGTGACCCCGAATCGCTCCTGCCAGCCGGGCCGCCGCGCGATGCCGAGCGACGCTCCCCAGAAATCACGCCGGGCGAGCGCGGCCACCGCGCCGACGCTCGCTTCGGTCACCGGGAGC
>Ga0209178_1000002_pt1 | contig 90880 bp, 93 predicted proteins | sample GAAS200_FD_187521 | JGI IMG/M metagenome (GOLD analysis project Ga0209178, IMG submission 187521) | Agricultural soil microbial communities from Georgia to study Nitrogen management - GA AS200 (SPAdes) (version 2) | ecosystem: Environmental > Terrestrial > Soil > Agricultural land | place: USA... | reverse complement strand
AGCTCCGGTGGCACGCGATCATTTGGCTTCGGTTGCGTCACCCGTTAAACGTGGGCGCTCTCCGGCTCATCCACCAGGACGCTTAGGTCCCCAGGGACCAAGTGCTTGTAGCCCATGGTGGTCCGCAGGTCCGCATGGCCCATCGCCTCCTGCACGAGGGCAGCGCTCTTTTGCTGCGCAAGCCACGTCGTGACTCGCCGGTGCCGGAGGTCATGTGGGTGCCAGGCCGTGTCGATTCCCGCTCTTCGCGCGGCGCCCACCACCGCGCGTCGGAGTGACGCAATACGTTCGCCCCTCAAATGGCGCCGGGCTGTGACTGAGTGCGCGAACACCCAGCCACTCTGCCCCCTATGCGCCGCCATGTGGGTACGGAGTGCGTCCTTTAGTCGCCTTGTCATCGGTACATGGCGGCCTTTTCCGCTCTTGGTGCGGTGACCGCCACGCCCGCTAACGACCTCGATGAAGCCGGCCTCAAGATCAACATCCTCCCAGCGCAGCCACAGCGCCTCGGACTCATCCCGGAGCCCAGCCTCGCCGAGCAACACGACATATGTATACAGCATTGGGTCAGCACATTCGAGCAGGAGGTGGCCATACTCTGTGTCCGTTAGAATCACCGGAGTGCGGGGGTCTGCTTTTCTCTTCCGAGTCCGCGCTACGGGGTTTCCCTCTCGGTACTCGAACCGTTCCGCAAGGGCGAATAGTGTGTGTAGGCAGGTACGTTCCTTGTTGAGTGTGCGGTTGGCGAGGGCGCCCTGAATGGGCATTGACTTGCCCTTGCGGCGGCGGTTGGCCGAGCGCCACGAGAGGAACCGCTCGATGTGGCCAGGCCGCACGCGCCCTACGTCGAGGTCGAGCGGGCCGGAGAAGAACTCCCGCACTCGCATTAACGTGAGTTGGTAGGTTCGCGCTGTCCCAGGGGCCAGCTTCTGCAACTCCTCGTGCTCAAACTGCGCAACGAGTTGCGACACGCGAACGGAACCTGGAAGGCCGGCGTGCCGCCGGTCGGCCTCGGCGCGGAGCTCGGCTTGTGTCACTCGAGCGAACTGCTCCGCCTCGCGTCGATCACGGGTTCTGACAGTAAAACGGCGGTGCTCGCCGGCGACGCACAGGGTGATCCGGAAGCCATTCCCGCGCCGTTCTAAGTGGCCGGGGTACGTACGCGTTCGCATAGTCTGACCTCCCCTAGTCTTGTCGAGGATGCGGTTGTGGATGGACGGTGCTATAGTTCCTTAGGGGTATATACTACCATAAAGTACTATACTACTCAATGAGGATGGGATGCCGTACGTTGGTGGCATGGTACGCTTGCGGTTGCGCAAGTTATTGCAGGCCAAGGGGCTTACCCCGTATCGGCTTGCGAAGACAAGTGGGCTATCTCTGAAGACGATTTACAAGCTCACCCGCGAAGACGGACGCTTTGACCGGATTGCGGCTGACACCATGGCCCGGATCTGCCAGTCACTCGACTGCCAACCAGGCGACTTGCTCGAGCTCAGCCCGGGGGGCCGACGATGCTGAGGAGTTCCCTATCCAACTACGGTGTCGAGCGAAGTGAAATGCGACGTTTTGAGTGGGCACATTTTGGGTACAATGTGCTTCGACGGTGCGACAAAAGATCGAAACCGATTGAGAGTGGCTACTAGCCTATCGTTGATTCGGCGAGCGTATTGAACCGGATGGTACGGGGCGAAAACCGGGCGTGTGTCCTGCAAAACCTCGATTCGTCGGTTCGATTCCGACCGGCGCCTCTCTTCCGGTGGCGACTATTCCCGTGATCCAATTCGACGACGACCCTCCCGACGACGAGTTTCCCCTGGGCGACGGCACCGCCGAGACCGCCGCGCACGTGGCCTGCCCCTACTGCGGCGCCGAGAACGACATCGCGATCGACCCCGGGAACGGGGAGAGCCAGGAATACGTCGAGGACTGCGCCGTCTGCTGCCGCCCGTGGCTCCTGCGGGTCCACTACGGCCACGACGGTCTGGCGCAGGTCGAAGTGGAGCGAGCGGACGAGGACTGAATAAGGCCCGAGCGTCCGGCCGCGTCCCGGGCGTGAGGTGCGGGCCGGAAGGCGTTATCTTGGGCCCGCCATGCTCGTTCCCAAGCTCTACACCACACTTCGCGGTTACACCCGCGAACAACTCCTCGCCGACCTCACCGCCGGCGTCATCGTCGGCATCGTCGCCCTCCCGCTCGCCATCGCCTTCGCGATCGCCTCCGGCGTCTCTCCGGAGGCGGGGCTCTACACCGCGATCATCGCCGGCTTCCTGATCTCCGCCCTCGGCGGCTCCCGGGTGCAGATCGGCGGTCCGACCGGCGCCTTCGTGGTGATCGTGTACGGGATCGTCCAGCGCTACGGCGTGGAAGGGCTCACCGTCGCCACCCTGATGGCCGGCGTCATTCTCATCGTGATGGGGCTCGCCCGCTTCGGCGGCGCCATCAAGTTCATCCCCTATCCCGTCACCATCGGATTCACGAGCGGCATCGCCCTGATCATCTTCTCGGGCGAGGTGAAGGACTTCCTGGGCCTCCGGATGGGACCCGTCCCCGCCGACTTCATCTCCAAGTGGCGCTCCTTCGCGGCCCACTTCCCGTCCGCCAACCCCTGGGCGATCGGCATCGCGGTGGCCACGGTGCTGGTGGTGTTCCTCTGGCCCCTGGTGTCGCGCCGGGTGCCGGGCGCGTTCGTCGCGCTGATCGCCACCACCCTCGCGGTGACGCTGTTCCATCTGCCGGTCGAGACCATCGGCACCCGCTTCGGGCACATCAACGCCGGGCTCCCGCGTCCGTCGCTGCCGGACATGAGTCTCCCGCTCCTGAAGACCCTGATCGGCCCCGCCTTCACCATCGCGATGCTGGGCGCGATCGAGTCTCTGCTCTCGGCGGTGGTGTCGGACGGGATGATCGGGGGCCGCCACCGCTCCAACATGGAGCTGGTGGCGCAGGGGGTCGCGAACCTCGCCTCGCCGCTCTTCGGCGGAATTCCCGCGACCGGCGCCATCGCGCGCACCGCCACCAACGTCAAGAACGGCGGCCGCACGCCGGTGGCGGGGATGACCCACTCCGTGGTGCTGCTTCTCATCACGCTCTTCTTCGGCCGCTGGGCGGGGCTGGTCCCGCTCGCGACCCTCGCCGGGATTCTGGTGGTGGTCGCCTACCACATGAGCGAATGGCACTCGTTCGTGGCCGAGCTCGCGGGGGCGCCGAAGAGCGACGCGCTGGTGCTGCTGGTGACGTTCCTGCTGACGGTGCTGGTGGACCTCACGGTCGCCATCGAGGTGGGGATCGTGCTCGCCGCGTTCCTGTTCATGAAGCGGATGGCGGAGGTGACGAACGTCAGCGTGCTGACCCACGAGTTCAAGGACCCCGCGGAAGACTTCGAATCGGATCCCAACGCGGTGATGCGGCGGAGCGTGCCGGCGGGCGTCGAGGTCTACGAGATCAGCGGGCCCTTCTTCTTCGGCGCGGCGGAGACCTTCAAGGAGCGGGTGGGCCAGGTGGCGAGCCGGCCCAAGGTGCTGATTCTCCGGATGCGGCACGTGCCCGCCATCGACTCCACCGGGCTCCACGCCCTGCGGGAGCTGGTGCGGCGGAGCGCGCACGGCGGCTCCCTGGTGCTGCTCTCCGACGTGCACGCCCAGCCGGTGGTCGCCTTGGAACGCTCGGGGTTGCTCTACGACCTCGGCGAGGAGAACATCCTGGGGAACATCGACGACGCCTTGAACCGCGCCCGCGCGCATCTGGGGCTTCCCCCGGTGCCGCGGCCCGCGTTCGCCACACCCACCGTCGCGCGCGAGACGCCCTCTCCCGGCACCCTCCGCGCCATCCCGGAGCCCTGACGTGGCCGACCAACCGACTCTGCAGTTCCTGGGCGCCGCCGGCACGGTCACGGGCTCGATGCACCTCGTCACCGCGGGCGGGAGCCGGGTGCTGCTCGACTGCGGGCTCTATCAGGGCCTGAAGGACCTGCGCCAGCGGAACTGGGGCACGCGGCTGGTGGATCCCGGTACGGTCCGCGCCATCGTGATGAGTCACGCCCACATCGACCACTCGGGATACCTGCCGCTGGTGGTGCAGCAGGGCTTCCGGGGGCCCATCTACTGCACCGCCGCGACGGCGGACATCCTGGGCGTGGTGCTCCCGGACGCGGCGCACCTGCAGGAAGAAGACGCGGAGCGCGCCAATCGCCACGGGTACACCAGGCACCGCCCGGCCCTCCCGCTCTACACCTCGGCGGACGCGGCCGCGGCGCTGAAGCTGCTCCAGACCCGGCGCTACGAGACCGCGTTTCCGGTGGCGCCGGGGATCACGGCGCTGTATCGCCGGGCCGGGCACATCATGGGCTCGGCCACGATCGAGCTGTCGCTCGCCGGCCCTCCGCCGAGCACCCTGGTGTTCACGGGGGACCTGGGACGGTACGACCGTCCCATTCTTCTCGATCCGGAACCGGTCCCGGCCGCGGACGTGCTGCTCCTCGAGTCCACCTACGGCGACCGCGCCCATCCCGCGGGCGACGACCAGGAGCTGGCGCGGATCGTGAACGACACCGCGAAGCGCGGCGGGGCGCTCCTCATTCCGGCGTTCGCGGTGGACCGCACCCAGGAACTGCTGTGGATGCTGCGCCGGCTGGAAGACCAGAAAAGGATTCCGGTGCTCCCGGTCTACGTGGACAGCCCGATGGCGAACGCGGTCACCGGGATCTACGAAAAGCATCCCGAGGAGTTCGACGCCGACATGCGGGCCGAGGCGCGCACCGGGGATCCGCTCGAGACCCGGCGCTGCACCATGGTGAGCTCCACCGAGGAGTCGAAGAAGCTGAACGGCGTCCGCGGGCCGGTGATCATCATCTCCTCCTCGGGAATGGCGTCGGGCGGGCGCATCCTCCATCACCTGGCGCTCCGTCTCCCCGATCCCCGGACCACGGTGCTGCTCGTGGGCTACCAGGCGGCGGGGACGAGGGGACGCACCCTGCAGGACGGCGGCAAGACGGTGCGCATTTTCGGGCAGGAAGTGACCATCGCGGCGCGGGTGGAATCCCTCCACGGCCTCTCCGGCCACGCCGACCGCGACGAGATCGTCCGCTGGCTCGGCGGCTTCACCAGACCGCCGAAGGTGACCTACCTGGTTCACGGCGAAGGCGAGAGCGCGAAGAGTCTCGCCGCCTACCTCACCCAGAAGCTCCGCTGGACCGTCAAGGTCGCCGCGGACGGGGAGACGGTGCCGCTCCGAGTCTGAAGAAGTCTTCCGGTCGCCTTCACCTTCATTCCCGCTTCAGCTTCGTACACTCCGCCTCGAATTCCTGATGGTCACCCGCGAGGGCCGGCTCACGTCCGTCGGCCTCGCTCGTCACCAAGCCCCGGAGGTTCGCGGTGGTCCGTTCGCCCCTCGTCGCAGCCGTTCTGGTCCTCGCCGTCGCCGCCTGCGGACCGAGCCAGCCCCGGCCGCCCAAGATGCCGGCGCTTCCGGGGATGGCGGCGAGTCCGCCGCCCACCATCACCGGCAACGACCCGCGGGCCTACCTCTTCATCGAGAAGGGGTGCCCCACCTGCCACTCGATCTCGGCCCTGGGCGTGAAGTCCGGCACCGAAGTCGGGCCCGACCTCGCCAAGGCTTACGAGGACGTGCAGAGCCGGTTCGGCGAGCCGCTGGAGCAGTTCCTGCCCAACCCCACCGGCACGATGCAGATGGTGCTCTCCCAGCTGATTCACCTGACGCCGGCGGAGCGCGACTCCGTCATCCACATCCTGAAGCGCCTGCACGACGAACCGCAGGCGGGACACGAGCCATGACCTCGAGCAGGGGAGAAACGCATATGACCGTTCGACACTGGATCGCCCTCGCGAGCGCCGCGCTGGTCGGCGCGTGCACGCCGTCGCGCGCGCCGTCCTCCGGGCAGAACAGCCAGCTCGCCGACGTCCGCGACGCCGCGATGCGGACCTACGTGGCGCCCGGCAAGCTCGACGACTACTACCTGTTCTACTCCGGCGGGCACTCCGGCAACGTCTACGTCGCCGGGATTCCGTCGATGCGGCACATCATCACCATCCCGGTCTTCACGCCCTATCCCGCCACCGGCTACGGGTTCGACGAGGACTCGAAGGCGATGCTGGGCGGCTACACCTGGGGCGACGTGCATCACCCCGCGCTCTCCAAGACCAAAGGCGATTACGACGGCCGCTGGCTCTTCGTGAACGACAACGCGAACAATCGCCTGGCGCGGATCGATCTCCGGGACTTCAAGACCAAGCAGATTCTGGGTCCGATTCCGAACTCGAGCGGCAACCACGGCTCGGCGTTCCTCACCGAGAACTCGGAGTACGCGCTGGTGGCGAGCCGGTTCTCGATTCCGCTGCCGCGCGGCACCTACGCCCCGCTCTCCGACTACGCCACCAAGTACCACGGCGTGGTGAGCGGGATCAGGATCGACAGCGCCACCGGCACCATGTCGGTCGGCTGGCAGATCGTCACTCCACCCTTCGACTGGGACCTCGCGTCCACCGGGCGGGACAGCTCGCGGGACTGGGTGGTCTGGACGTCGTACAACACCGAGCGCGCCACCGGCCGGCTCGAGGTCGCGGCCAGCCAGCGGGAGCGCGACTACATGATCTTCGTCAACTGGCGTAACGCGACCGCGGCCGCCGCGGCGGGCAAGGGCCGGATGCTGGACGGGGTGCGGGTGCTCGATCCCCGGGACCTGGCGGGCTCGATTTTCCTCGTGCCCTGCGCCAAGAGCCCGCACGGCGCCGACTTCTCGCCCGACGGGCGCTACGTGATGTGCAACGGCAAGCTCGCGCCCTACGTGACCGTCTTCGACTTCCAGAAATTCCTCTCCGCGGCCCAGACGCACGACACCGTGGGCAACGAGGACGGGATTCCGGTGCTGCGCTACGAGTCGGTGCGGGTGGCCGAGGTCCCGGTGGGCCTGGGGCCGCTGCACACCCAGTTCGACGATCAGGGCTACGCCTACACCTCGCTCTTCGTCGAGTCCGCGGTGGCGAAGTGGAAGGTCGGCCCCTTCGACGGGCACGACTCGTCGCTGGTGGTGGCCAAGATTCCGGTGCACTACTCGGTGGGCCACCTCGTGGTGGCGGGGGGCGACACCCGGCATCCCTACGGCAAGTACCTGGTCTCGATGAACAAGCTCTCCAAGGGCCAGCACCTGGACATCGGACCGTCGCAGCCCGAGTCCTCGGAGCTGATCGACATCACCGGCACCGGGATGACGGAGCTGTACGAGGCGTTCACCGAGCCGGAACCACACTTCGCGCAGATCGCGGCCGCCTCGCTGCTGCATCCGATCGAGGTCTATCCCAAGGAAGAGAACAAGGACCCCAACGCGATCTGGGCGGCGAGCGACGCCAAGGTCACGCGGCGCGGGAACGTGGTGGAAGTGAAGCTCTACGCCATCCGCTCCTACTTCGCGCCCAACGCCATCGAGGTGAATCAGGGCGACTCGGTGATCATCCACGTCACCAACGCCGAGCAGGAGCGGGACATGCTGCACGGCTTCGGAATCGCGAGCTACAACATCAACCTGGTGCTCGATCCCGGCGAGACCAAGACGGTGGCGTTCCGCGCCGGCAAGACGGGCGTCTACCCGTTCTACTGCACCAACTTCTGCTCCGCGATGCACCAGGAAATGCAGGGTTATCTCCTGGTGAAGCCGCGCGGCGGCGCGGGGGCCGCGGCATCGGGTGGGGGCCGCTGATGCCGGTCACCCGCTGGCTGGAACAGGTGCTCTCTCCCCGGGCGCGGCTCGCCGTGCTCGGGGCGGGGGCCTGCCTCCTGGTCGCCATCCTGTTCCCGCTCTGGCACATCACCATGTTCGCGAACCAGTTCCCCGAAGGGATCCGGCTCTCCATCTACAGCTACAAGCTGGTGGGCGGGAAGGACGGCGCGGACCTGCAGGCGATCAACATCCTCAACCACTACATCGGGATGCACGACATCGCCGCGGCGGATTTCGTGGAGATGCGGTTCATCCCCTTCGCCCTGGGCGCGTTCTTCCTGCTCGCGCTCCGGACCACGGTGTTCGCGCGGGTGCGGGACCTGGTGGACCTCGCGGTGCTGGTGAGCTACTTCGCCGCGTTTTCCTTCGGCGTCTTCTGGTTCCGGATGTACACCTACGGCCACCACCTGGACCCGGAAGCGCCGATCAAGGTGGCGCCCTTCACGCCGCCGCTCCTCGGCCACCAGCATATCGCGAACTTCGACGTCTACTCGACGCCGGGCGCGGGGAGCCTGCTCCTCGGCGTCGTGGTGCTGATCTTCGCCGCGGTGCTGGCGCTCGAAGCCCGGAAGCACGGCGTGAAGACGCCCTGATGCTGGGGCTCTTCCTCGCTCTCGTCGCCCAGGACACGCTCCGGCTCCCGCCCGGCGTCACCCGCGGGCCCCTGGTGCTCGACCGGCCCACGGTGGTGCTGGGCGCGCTCGGTGCCGTGCTCCGGGGCGAGGGGCGGGGGAGCGTGATCGTGGTCAACGCCCCGCACTGCGTGGTGCGCGGCCTGCGGATCGAAGGGAGCGGCCGCGACCTCGACCAGGACGACGCGGGGGTGATGATCCGCGCCGACTCGGTCACCCTCGAGGATCTCGTGATTCGCGACGTGCTCTTCGGGGTCTACCTGTACCAGGTGCGGGGCGCGCGCCTCGCCCGGCTGGACATCGCGGGCGCGGCGGCGGCGCGAGAGAGCTCGCAGGGGAACGGCATCGAGTTCTACTACTCGCGCGACGTGCGGGTGGACAGCGCGACCATCACGGGGGTGCGGGACGGGATGTACTTCGCCTACTCGGACAGCGTCACCGTGTCCGGGAGCGCGGTCCGGGGCGTGCGGTTCGGCCTGCATTTCATGTTCAGCCACGACGACCGGTTCGCGCGGAACACCTTCACCGACAACGCGGCGGGCGCGGTGCTGATGAACTCGACCGGGGTGCGGGTCGAGGACAACGTGTTCGCGTGGAACGGGGGCAGCCGCTCCTACGGCCTGGTGCTCCAGACCGCCACGGCGCCCGTCGTCACCGGAAATCTCCTGGTCGGCAACGGCGTGGGCGTGCTGTTCGACAACGTGATCCGGGGCGCCTTCCGGGGGAACCTGGTCGCGGCGAACTGGCTGGGTCTCGAGCTCTTCAATTCGAGCGAAGGGACGGCGATCACCGGGAACGCGCTCGCCGGGAACACCTTCGACGCCACCGGGGGCGGTGTCGCGGGCGCCTACACCCTCTGCGAGGGCGGGCGCGGGAACTACTGGGCGCGCGCGGCGTCCGAGGGCTACGACCTGGACGGCGACGGGGTGCTGGACGCGCCGCACCCTGCGGGCTCGCCCTTCGCGGCGCTGGCCGTGGCGCGGCCGGGACTCCGGCTCTTTCTCGAGAGTCCCGCGGCGCGCACCCTCGACTGGGCGGAGCGGAGCTTCCCGGTTTTCGATGCCGGGGGAGTGACCGACGGCTGTCCGCTCGCGCGCCCGCCGGCGACGCCGGCGCTCGATCGCCTGCCGCCGGCGCCCCGGGGCTCGGAGGGTGGCGCCGGCGGTCAGCGCGCGGCGGGAGGGATCGCTCTCGCACTGGGCGCCGTGGCACTGGCCTTCGCGAGGCGGCGCGGGTGATCATTTTCGAGCGCGCTGCGCGACGCTACGGCTCCCGCCTGGCGCTCGAGGCGCTCACGCTCCGCGTGGCGCCGGGCGAAGTGGTGGCGCTGGTCGGTCCCAACGGGGCCGGGAAGTCCACCACGCTCCGCATCGCGGCCGGCCTGGTGCGCCCGACGGAGGGCCGCGCCACCATCGCCGGCTTCGACGTGCAGCGCGATCCCGCCCAGGCCCGCCGGCGGATGGGCTATCTCCCCCAGAAGCTCGGCGTCCCGCTCTCGACCGGTCTCGCCGATCTGGCGCGCCTCGTGGCGTCGGCGCGCGGGCTTCGGCCCGCGGCGGGGAGCGCGGCGCTCGCCGCCGCCGGCCTGGCGGACCGCGCCGATGCGTCGCTCGCCGAACTGTCCGGCGGCCAGCGCCAGCGCGCGATGCTCGCGCTCGCCACCCTGGGCGACGTCGCGGCCCTGCTCCTGGACGAGCCCACCATCAGTCTCGACTCGGACGGCGCGGAGGAAGTGCGCGCCGCGATCGCCCTCGCGAGCGGGCGCGGGGCGGCCGTGCTCTTCGCCTCGCACCATCTGCACGACGTGGCGGTCCTCGCCGACCGCGTGGTGGTGATGGTGGAGGGGCGCGTCGCCGCGGCGGGCACCCTGCCCGAGCTCGCGGCCTCGGTGGGCGTGTCCTGGACCGCCGACGCGGAGGACCCGCCGATCGAGCGGGTGTATCGGCGTCTGGTGCGCGGCCGGGTCGCGCTGGTGCGGGGAGACGCCGCGTGAGCGCCCCCGCGCTCTGGCGCTTCGAGACCGCCGGGCTCGCGCGGGCGCGGTCGGGACTGCTCTTCGCGCTGGTGTTCGCGACGGCGAGCGTGGCGGTGGCGCTGGTGGGCCTTTCCGCGGGCGGGGCCGTGGCGGTGCAGGGGTTCGCGCGGACCTCCGTCAGCCTGCTGCAGCTGGTGCTATGGCTGGTGCCGCTCTTCGCGCTGATCGCGGGCGCGGTGGCCGGCGCCGACTGTCACGATCTCGAGTTCATCGCCGCGCTCCCCGTCTTCCGCCGCCACATCGTGCTGGCGCGCTGGGCCGCGTGGGCGGTGGCGCTGGGCGCGGCGCTCGCGGCCGGTCTCGGCGCGGCCGGCGTCGCGATCGGCCTCCTCGCGGGCGCGGCGGACGGCGTGCGCTACCTCGCGCTGGTGGGCGTGTCGGAATTGCTCCTCTGCGCCCTGCTCGCCACCGGGATCGCCGCGGGAATCGCCGCGCGGACCCGGGCCCGCGCGCTGGGCGCCGCCGTCGCGCTCTGGCTCTTCTTCGTGGTGGGCGTGGATCTGATCGCGATGGGGCTCCTCGCCGTGCTGCCCGCCGCGGGCGGGCGGTGGGGCCTCTCGCTCCTGCTGCTCGCCGATCCCGTGGACTGCGCCCGCGCGCTCGGCCTCGGTCTCTTCCAGGCCGACGTGGTCGCGGGGCCTCTGGGCGCCGCCCTGCACCAGGTGCTCGGCGGGTGGGGCGCGGCGCTGCTGGCCGGCGGCCTCGTCCTCTGGACGGTCCTCCCGCTCGCGCTCGCGGCGCGCTGGTTCGCGCGCCGGGATCTTTAGCCCGAGTTTCCGGGCTCTTTCAAGCAACCTTCACCCTCGGGTGTGGATGTTTCCCTCGCGGCCCGCTGGGCCGCGACACTGCTTCTTGAGGGGGACATATGACTGCCAAACCCGTGATCGCCGGAGTGGACGGCTCGCCCGAATCGGTGCGCGCCGCCGCGCTCGCCTGCCGCCTCGCCGAAGCGCGGGGGGTGAAGTGCCTGCTGGTCCACGTGGTTCCGGACGTCTGGAGCGCCGCCAGTCTCACCGCGGTGCCCGCGTTCACGCCGGAGTTCGCCGAGGAGATGATCGAGGCCGCGCGCGCGCGGGTGGTGGGCGCGTTGCGCCGCGCGGTGCCCGCCGGCGCGGTGGAGGACCTGCGGATCCTCACCGGCCGTCCCGCGGCGCAGCTCGCCGAGTTCGCGCTGGAGCACGGGGCGCAGCTGATCGTGATCGGCGGGAAGCATCACGGGCTCGTCGCCCGGGGCCTGGGGCGAAGCACGGCGCACCACCTGGTGCGGCGGCTCGACGTCCCGGTGCTGGTGGTGGGCGACCACGCCGGCCCGATCCGCCGGGTGCTGGTGCCGGTGGACCTCTCGCCCGCCGCGGCGCCCACGCTCGCGGCGGCGGACCGTCTGGCCAGCGAGAACGAAGCGGTGCTTCGCGTCCTCCACGTGGTGGAGCCGATCCCCTTCTTCGACGGGATTCCCATCACGGTGGATCAGCAGGACCTGTTCACCTTCTCGGCGCGGGATTTCGAGAAGCAGCTGGCCACGCTCGGGAAGGAGCGGCGTTGCGAGCGAGTGGTGCGGCGCGGGCCCGCGGCGGACGTGATCACCGAGGAGACGATCACCAGCAAGGCGGACGCGGTGGTGATGGGCTCGCACGGGAAGGGCTGGGTGGACCGGCTGCTGATCGGCAGTGTGACCGAAACCGTGCTCTCCGCGCTGCCGGCGTCGGTGCTGGTGGTGCCCACGTCCTCGGAAGCGCGGCGGCGTGCCGCGGCACCCAAAGCGAAGAAAGCGAAGGTGGAGGCATGAAAGTCGCGGACCTGATGCGCACCGAGCTCAAGACCGTGGCGGCGGACGCCACGGTGGCCGACGCGGTGGACATTCTCGCGGAGACCCAGCTCAGCGCCCTGCCGGTGCTGGACCGTTTCGGACGGGCGGTGGGGATCGTCTCCACCCGCGAGATTCTCGCGGCCGAGCACAAATGCGGCTCGCCGGAAGCCCGGGAGCGGCTCTTCGAGGAGCGGCTGGTACTCGAGATCATGGCGCCCTGGCCGCCGACGATCGGGCCCGAGGCGGAAGCGCGGGAAGCGGCGCGGGAGATGCTCTACCTCGACACCCAGCGGCTCTTCGTGGAGGACGACGGGGCGCTGGTGGGCGTGATCTCGCAGACCGACATCGTCACCGCGGTGGCGACGGCGAAGCTGTAGGAATTACCGCAGCGGAATCGTCAGCAGCGCGCGGCCCGGCAGCGCGAGGAGCCGGGGCGCGATCCGCGCCGCCAGCCCGTGGGCGTGGCCGTGATCCTGGCCCAGCACGATGAGGTCGAGTGCATCCTCTTCCGCGGCCACCAGGATCTCGGTCGCCGGGTCGCCCTGGCGAACCACGACGTCGCAGGGCGCAACCGCCGTGTTGCCGCCACGGTCGCCGCCCTCCCAGGCGCTCGCGACCGCGGCCGCCACCTGCTCCGCGTCGTGGCGGGTCCGGCGCCGCGACCAGCTCATCTCCGGCGCGCCGGGCTCGACGTGCAGGGCCACCGCTTCCGCTCCGTACACCCGGCCCACGGCGAACGCGCCCTGCAGCACGTCGCTCGCGTCCGGTGACGCGTCCACCGCGGCGGCGACGAGCCGCGGCCGGTGGGTGCCGGGCGTGACCACGAGGCAGGGCACCCGCGCGCGGCGCAGGGTGCCGTCGATGGCGGGGCGCAGCGGCCCCGCGTCGTGCCCCAGCACGATCAGGTCGGCGTGCTCCATCTCCGCCCAGCGCGCGATTTCGACCGAGGGCACGCCGAACCGGACCGCGTGGCGGTGGCCGGCGAGGGCCTTGGGTTCGGCCTTGTCCCACGGGTCGGAGAGGATGGTGAGCGCGGTGAACCCGCCGCCCGAGGCGGCCGCGAGCTCGGCACCGGCCTCGAGCGCCGCGAGTCCCCCCGGCGTGTCCCGCACCGCCGCGACGATTTTTTGCAGGCGCATATCATCCCCCTTTTCTGCGCCGGAATGTGCGGGCGGTCTCCTAAAGCGACCTTGAAACCCGGGTGAGAGTAGCCCCTCCCGGGGGCCCGCCATAGCTTCCCACCACCCATGGACCCGTCGCGCCCGTCACCCGATCCCCGGCCCGGGAAGGGGTCCGAACCCGCCGAAACGTCACGGGTCCGAGGCCGGTTCGAGCGTCTGGTGCAGGCGGGGGTGGAGATCTTCTCCCGGGTCTCGCTCACCGAGGTTTTGCAGACGGTGGTGGACACGGCGCGCGAAGTGGTGGGCGCCCGCTACGCCGCGCTGGGCGTGCTCGACGAGCGGGGCGAGTCGCTCGACGCCTTCGTCACCTCGGGGATGTCGCCGGAGGAGCACGATCGGATCGGCGCGCTCCCCCGCGGCCACGGCCTCCTGGGACTCGTGATCCGGGAGCAGCGCGCGATCCGCACCCCGGACATCATGAGCCATCCCTCGCGCTCCGGGTTTCCGGCCCACCATCCGCCGATGCACTCCTTCCTGGGCGTGCCGATCGTCGCCCGCGGGAAAGTCTTCGGGAATCTCTATCTGACCGAGAAGATCGGCGCCGACGCCTTCGACGCCGAGGACGAGGCGATCGCGGAGCTGCTCGCCGGACACGCGGCGGTGGCGGTCGAGAACGCGCGGCTCCACGACGCGAGCGGGCGGCTCCTGGAGCAGGTGCAGGGGATGCAGCGCCAGCGCGATCTCTTCTTCGCGATGATGAACCACGAGCTGCGCAACGCGCTCACCGGCGTGTACGGCTGGGCGGAGCGGCTGGTGCGCGGGAAGTCGCAGACGCCGGAGGCGCTGACCCGCGCGGGACGGGAGGTGTTCGAAGCCGCGGAGCGCACCATCACCCTCCTCAACAACTTCCTGGACCTGAGCCGTCTGGACGCGGGGAAAGTACGGCCGGTGTGGCGCGACGTGGACGTGCGCGCGGTCGCCGAGCGCGCGCTCGCCGGGATGCGTCCCGCCGCGGAGGCGCGCCGGGTCGCGATCGACGAGCATTACCCGGACCCGCTCCCCGCCCTGAGGACCGATCCGGTCCGCCTGGAGCAGATCCTCGTCAACCTGCTCTCCAACGCGATCCGCCACACCGCGGAGGGGACCAGCGTGATCCTCCGGATCGACCGTGCGGCGTCCGGCATCGCGTTCCGGGTGCGCGATCACGGCCCGGGGGTTCCGCCCGAGCTGCGCACCCGGGTGTTCGAGCCCTTCGAACGTTTCGATCCGCATTCCGGGATCGGCACCGGGCTGGGGCTCCCGGTGTCGGGGCGTCTGGCCGACGTGCTGGGGGGCAGTCTGGCCGTGGAGGACGTCGCGGGACCCGGCGCCACCTTCCTCTTGATCCTGCCGGCCGCGCCCACCGAGAAATGAAGCATTCTTCATACGGCCTTTAGAATGCGTTCAGCGCGTGGTTTCTAGTCTATCCCCATGAAAGTTCTCGTGGTGGAGGACGACCGTAAGGTCGCGAGCTTCATCGAGCAGGGCCTCCGGGAGGAGGGATACGCGGTGGACATCGCGCCCGACGGCGACGAGGCCACCATGCTGGCGCACGTGTACGAGTACGACCTCCTGGTCCTGGACGTGATGCTGCCGAAGAAGACCGGTCTGCAGGTGGCGGGCGAGCTGCGCCGCGAGGGTCGCAAGACGCCGATCCTGATGCTCACCGCGCGGGACACCACCGAAGACGTGGTCCGCGGCCTCGACGCCGGCGCCGACGACTACCTCACCAAGCCCTTCAAGTTCGACGAGCTCCTGGCGCGGGTGCGCGCCCTGGTACGCCGCGGCGGCGCGGAGCGGACCGAGCTCCTGAACTACGGACCGATCGAGCTCGACCGGCTGAAGCACAAGGTGAAAGTCGGCGGGAAGACGCTCGACCTCACGCCCAAGGAATTCCACCTGCTGCAGCACTTCCTGCTCCGTCCGGAAGAAGTGGTGCGCCGCACCGACCTGCTCGAGAAGGTGTGGGACATGCATTTCGATCCCGAGAGCAACGTGGTGGACGTGCACGTGGGGAACCTGCGCCGCAAGCTGCAGTCGGCTTCGGGCGCCAACCTGATTCACACGGTGCGGGGCGTCGGCTTCCGCCTCCAGCTGCCGGACCAGAGCCCGGACGACGAATGAGCCGGGCGCTGCACCGCACGCTCGCGGTGCGCTTCGCGCTCACCATGGGTGTGGGACTGAGCGGCGCGGCCATCGCGCTCTCGATCGACAACGTGCTGCTGCGCCCCTTCCTGCTGGGCTTCATCGTCGTCATCGGGACGTTCGCGACCTTCGTGGGCGCGTGGCGCCTGGCCCGCTCCGCGGTGCGGCCGGTGGAGGAGATCACGGCCCAGGCGACGCGGATCGAAGCGGGGACCCTGGACCAGCGTCTGGTGGCCGAGTCCGAGACCGACGAGTACCGCGGCCTGGTGGCGGTCCTGAACCGGATGCTGGAGCGGATCGACAGCGCTTTTCGCGCGCAGCGGCGCCTCACCGCCTCGGTGAGCCACGAATTCCGCACGCCGCTCACCGCGATGCAGGGAGAGATGGAGGTCGCGCTGCGGGCGGAGCGGACCCCGCGCGAGTATCAGCGCGTCCTGCGCAGCGTGCTCGAGGAAACCGAGCGGCTCTCGCACATGTGCGAGGACCTGCTCTGGCTCACCCGCGCCGAGTCCCGGCTGATCACGGCGCGGCCCGCGCTCACCGACCTGAACGTGCTGGTGCGGGACCTGGTGGAGCGGTACCACCCGCGGTTCGCGGCCAAGGGCTTCGAGGTCCGCGCCCAGGTCGCCGCCCCGCGCCTCCAGGTGGACGCCGCCCTGGTCACCAAGCTCCTCGAGGAGCTGCTGGACAACGCTCTCGAACACACGCCGCCCGGCGGCTCCATCGAGGTGGGCGCCGCCGAGGAACCGTTCGGCGTGCGGATGTGGGTGGAAGATTCGGGATCGGGGATCGCCCCGGCGGACCTGCCGCACATCTTCGAGCCCTTCTACCGCGCGGACCCCGCGCGGAGCCGGGGCTCGGGCGCGGGGCTCGGCCTCTCGGTGGCGCTGGCGATCGCCCGGATGCACGGCGGCGGCATCCTGGCGGGGAACGGCGCCGAGGGCGGCGCCCGGTTCGAAGTCGAGCTGCCCCGTCAGTCCCCGATGCCGGAGGTCGCTCGGCGTGCGTCCGCAAGCGTCCCGGCGGCCTGAGCGCAGAATTGCGGCCCTCCTAGCGGCTCCCGGCGCGGTCCGGCGCTACCCGCTGGTCGCCATCGCGGCGGCGGGGCTCGTGGCCGGAATCGCGGCGCGGTTGGGATTCCGGTCGGCGGCCACCGCCGACCTTTTTTTTCTCGCCACCCTGCTCCTCGCCGGCACGCCGCTCGTGGTGCAGACCCTGCGCGGCCTCCTGGCCCGGCGCTTCGCGGCGGACGTGGTCGCGATGCTTGCCATCGTCACCGCCGTCATCCTCCGCCAGTACTTCGCCGGCGCCGTGATCGTGCTGATGCAGTCGGGCGGCGAAGCGCTCGAGGCCTACGCCATGGGCCGGGCGTCGAACGCGCTGGAGGCGCTCCTCGCGCGCGCGCCCAAGACCGCGCACCGGGTGCGCGGAGACACCATCCAAGACGTGCCGGTGGGCGACGTCCGGCCCGGCGATCTCCTGCTGATCCGGCCCGGGGAACTGGTCCCGGTCGACGGCGAGGTGATCGAGGGGACCGCGGCGGTGGATCAGTCGGCGCTCACCGGCGAGCCCGAGCCGATCCGCGCCGGCCCCGCCACCGTGCTCCTGTCAGGAAGCGTCTGTCTCGACGGCGCCCTGCGGATGCGCGCGGAGCGGCCCGCGGCGGAGAGCCAGTACCAGCAGATCGTGCGCCTGGTGGAAGGCGCGCGGCGGGAGAAGCCGCCCCTGGCCCGGCTCGCCGACCGGTACGCGGCCTGGTTCACTCCGATCACGCTCGCGATGTGCGGGGTCGCGTACGCGGTCACTCACGACCCGCACGCGGTGCTCGCGGTGCTGGTGGTGGCGACGCCGTGCCCGCTGATCCTGGCGGTGCCGGTGGCGGTGATCGCGGCGGTGAGCCGTGCCGCGGAGCTGGGCGTCATCGTGAAGACCGGCGCCGCGCTCGAGCACGTGGGGCGGGCGCGGGTGGTGGTCTTCGACAAGACCGGCACCCTCACCCTGGGCCGGCCCAGCGTCGCGCGCATCCGTCCCGCCGAGGGCTGGACCGAAGGCGATCTGCTCGCGCGGGCGGCCGCCCTGGAGCAGCTCTCCTCCCATCATCTGGCGCGGGCGGTCACCGCGGCCGCGGTCGAGCGCGGCGTGCGCGGCGCGTTCCGCACCGAGGGCTTCGCGGAGACGCCGGGTCTGGGCGCGGTGGGAGAGGTGGACGGGCGCCGGGTGGTGGTGGGATCGGCCGCGTTCCTCGCCACCCGCGGCATCATCGCGCCGGACGGCTCGACCCGCACCACCGCGCAGGTGGCGGTGGACGGCAGGTGGGCGGGGGCGATCGAGTTCGCCGACCGCCTCCGCTCGCAGGTTCCGGCGCTGATGAGCCGGCTCCGCGCGCTGGGGGTCCGGGAGACGGTGATGCTCACCGGGGACCGCGCGACGAGCGCGCAGGCCATCGCGAAGGAAGCGGGCGTGGACGCGGTGCGCGCCGACCTCCTGCCGGCGGACAAGGTCGCGGCCGTTGAAGTCCTGAAGAAGCGGCGCGGGGAGGTGGTGATGGTGGGCGACGGCATCAACGACGCGCCCGCGCTCGCCGCGGCGACGGTGGGGATCGCGCTGGGCGCGCACGGCGCCGCGGTGTCAGCCGAAGCGGCGGACATCGTGGTGCTGGTGGACGATCTTTCCCGGGTGGCGGACGCGATGGACGTCTCGCGCCGGATGCGGCGGGTCGCGCTGCAGAGCATCGGGGTGGGACTGGGCGTGAGCTTCGCGCTGATGGTCGTGGCGGCGCTGGGGTTCGTCACGCCGGCAGTCGGCGCCGTGCTGCAGGAGGGCCTCGACGCGGCGGTGATTCTGAACGCGCTGCGCGCGCGTCACGGCGGATTCATCCCGCCTTCATCCACCGCGGCCTAGCCTTCCGGTTGGACCCCGGAGGAGGCCATCATGACGCCGACGACGCTGGTGGTGGGGCTGGGCGATCCGGCCCGGGCCGACGACGCGCTGGGCCCGCTCGCGCTCGCCGCGCTCTCCCGCGCGGGACGGACCAACGCCGGAGTCGCCTGGCTCGACACGCCGGCGCTCACCGCGCGCGACCTCCCGGTGCTGGGCGCGGTGCGCCGGGTCCTGGTGCTCACCACCGTGCACGCCGGCGGCCGGCCGGGAGCGGTGCACCGGCTTACGTGGCAGGGCGAGGGGCCGGGGCTCGCGCCGCGGCTCCCGCTGCTCCGCGCTCACGGCGTCGAGCTGCTGCGGACCCTTCATTATTGGGTGGACCCGCCGCCCGAGCTCGTCCTCCTGGGCGTCGAGACCGGCTCGCCGGCGGAGGATGGACCGCCGCATCCGGCAGTGGGGCGGGCGCTCCCCGCGCTCGTCGCCGCGGCGATGCATCAGCTGCGCGAGTGGGGACACGAGCTGGCGCTCCATCCCCGCCCTTCGATCCGCTCCACTCTCCCCTGAAGACCGTCTCACCGCGTTTTCAACGCGGCCTCGCGGGGCCCGAATCGCGCTGCGCGTCAGAGCCGGCGGGCGAGATAGGCCTTGAGCAGAAGCGCGTGGTTGCGTTTCACGTCCCGCGAACCGAAGAGCAACGTCACCACGCCGCGGCGCGCGGCGGCGAGGAGCGGGCGCCAGCTCTCGGGCCGGGCGTCGAGCTCCGCGCGGTAGCGCTTCCGGAACTCGGCCCACTTCCCGGTATCCTTGTGGAACCAGACCCGGAGCGCGGTGGAGGGCGCCACGTCCTTCTGCCAGAGATCGAGCTTGAGCCTGGCGCGGGTGAGCCCGCGGGGCCAGAGCCGGTCCACCAGGATGCGGACGCCGTCAGACCTGGCGGGCGCCTGGTACGCTCGCTTGACGCGAATCCGGTCCCGGCCCGCCATTCCCGCTCGGCGCTAGCGCTCGGCGAGCTGCCGCAGCACGTATTCGAGAATGCCGCCGTGCCGGTAGTACTGCAGCTCCTGCGGGGTGTCGATGCGGACCGTGGTCTTGAACGCGATCGTTTTTCCATCGGCGCGGGTGGCGCGGACGGTGAGCTCCTTCCCCCGCGGGAATCCCTCGGCCAGCACGTCCTTCAACCCGGTGAAGTCGTAGGTCTCGGTGCCGGTGAGCCCCAGCGTCTCGGCGCTCTCCGCGCCCGTGAACTGCAAGGGGAGAATGCCCATACCGACGAGGTTCGAGCGGTGAATGCGCTCGTAGCTCTGCGCGATCGCCACCCGGACGCCGAGGAGCCGCGGGCCCTTGCCGGCCCAGTCCCGGGAGGAGCCGGAGCCGTATTCTTTTCCGGCGAGAATCACGCAGGGGACCTTGGCCGCCTGGTACTTGAGTGAGGCGTCGAAGATCGTGGTCTTCTCGCCCCCGGGCGGATAGGTGGTCCACCAGCCTTCGGTGTCCGGCGCCAGGCGATTCTTGAGCCGCACGTTCGCGAAGGTGCCGCGCACCATCACCTCGTGATTGCCGCGGCGCGCGCCGTAGGAGTTGAAGTCCACCGGCTGGACGCCGTGCTCCACCAGGTACTTCCCGGCGGGACTGTCCTTCCGGATCGATCCCGCGGGCGAGATGTGGTCGGTGGTGATGCTGTCGCCCACGAAGACCAGGACCCGCGCGCCCTTGATGTCCGCGACCGGCGGCGGCGCTTTGGGCATTCCGTCGAAATAGGGGGCGCGGCGGATGTAGGTCGAGTTCTTCTCCCAGACGAAGAGATCGCCTTCGGGGACGGGGAGCGATGCCCAGCGCTCGTCGCCCTTGAAGACCTCGCCGTACTCCTTGTGGAACATCGAGGACTGGATGGCCCCGCGCACCACCTCGTCCACTTCCTTGGTCGAGGGCCAGATGTCGCGCAGGTAGACCGGCTTGCCGCCGCGGTCGGTGCCCAGGGGCTGGGTGTGAAACTCGATGTCGATCCGGCCCGCGAGCGCGAAGGCCACCACCAGGGGCGGGGACGCCAGATAATTGGCGCGCACCTCCTGCTGGATCCGGCCCTCGAAGTTGCGGTTGCCGGAGAGCACGGCGCAGGTGACCAGCTCGCCCTCGGTGATCGCCTGGGAAACGCTTTCGGGCAACGGTCCCGAGTTGCCGATGCAGGTGGTGCATCCGTAACCGACGAGATTGAAGCGGAGCAGGTCGAGGTACTGGGTGAGCCCCGCCTTCTCGAGATAATCGGTGACCACCTTGGACCCGGGCGCGAGGCTGGTCTTCACCCAGGGCTTGGTCTTGAGACCGCGCTCCACCGCCTTCTTGGCGAGCAGGCCCGCGGCCACCATCACCGACGGGTTCGAGGTGTTGGTGCAGGAGGTGATCGCCGCGATCACCACCGAGCCGTGGCGCAGCTCGTGAATGGTCTCGTCCAGCTTCACGTTCACGTGGGTGCGCCGCGCGGGCGGCGCTTCCGCCACCGCGGCCGCGGTGTGCCCGCCTTCTTCCTCCCAGCGCTTGGCGTTCGACGGCGGCGCGATCGGCGACGCGGTCTTCATGAGCGAGGAGAGGGAGTCGAGGAAATTCTTGCCCACGTCGCGGAGCGGCACCCGGTCCTGCGGCCGCCGCGGTCCCGCGAGCGAGGGCTCGACGGTGCCCAGCTCAAGCGCCAGCGTGTCCGAGTAGGCGGGCTCCGGCGTCTCCCTGGAATGGAAGAGCCCCTGCTCCTTCGCGTACGCTTCCACCAGCTGGACCTGCTCCTTCGAGCGTCCCGTGAACTCGAGGTAGCGGAGGGTCTCCTGGTCCACCGGGAAGATGCCCACGGTGGCGCCGTACTCGGGCGCCATGTTGCCGATGGTGGCGCGGTCGGCGAGCGGCAGGGTGGCGATCCCGGGTCCGTAGAACTCCACGAACTTTCCCACCACGCCCTTCTTGCGGAGCATCTCGGTCACGGTGAGGACCAGGTCGGTCGCGGTGGCGCCTTCGGCGAGCTTCCCGGTGAGCCGGAATCCGACCACCTGCGGAATCAGCATCGAGATCGGCTGGCCCAGGAGCGCCGCCTCGGCCTCGATGCCGCCCACGCCCCAGCCCAGCACGCCGAGCCCGTTCACCATGGTGGTGTGCGAATCGGTGCCGACCAGGGTGTCGGGGTAGGCCTGCGGGGTCTTCCCGGCGCTCGTGAAGACGACCCGCGCCAGATACTCGAGGTTCACCTGGTGGACGATGCCGGTGTCGGGCGGCACCACGCGGAATCCCTGAAAGGTGCGCTGGGCCCAGCGCAGCAGCGCGTAGCGCTCGCGGTTCCTCTGGAACTCGAGCTCGGCGTTGGCCTGGAAGGCGGTCGGCGTCCCGAACTGGTCCACGATCACCGAGTGGTCGATCACCAGCTCGGCGGGGAGGAGCGGGTTTACCTGCTTCGGGTCCCCGCCCAGGACCTTCATCGCGTCCCGCATGGCGGCGAGGTCTACCACGGCGGGCACGCCGGTGAAGTCCTGCATCAGCACCCGCGCCGGCATGAAGGCGATTTCGTCGGTCGGGGTCTTCCCGGGGTCCCACCTGGCGAGCTTCTCGATCTCTTCGCCGCGCACGGTGCGGCCGTCCTCCCGGCGCAGGAGATTCTCGAGGAGGACGCGGAGCGAGTAGGGGAGCCGGGCGACGGGGAGTCCGCGCTTCTCGAGCGCGTCGAGCCGGAAGATTTCGTAGGACGCGCCGCCCGCCTTGAGCGTGGCGCGCGATCCGAAGGAGTTCGCCGTCATTCCGCCGCTTTCACTTCGGTCACGAAATATTCGGTCTCGCCGAAGCAGGAGGTGGGGACGCCCTTGTGCTGGTGGTAGGTGAGCGCCACCCGTTTGCCCATCGAGGCGCTGACCAGGGCGGCGGCGGAATCGTCGCGCACCGTGAAGTAGAACGTCTCCGGCATGGCGCCGGGGAGGTTCACCATCGCGAGCTCGCCTTCCCAGGTCTTGCAGAGGAATCCCTTGCGCGAAAACTTCTGCACGTACCCCATCCGCTGGCCCACTGAATAACTCCAGGTGAGCGCGGACCAGGTGTAGAGACAGAACGCGAGGACCGGCGCGGCGATGACGCCTGCGATGATGAGCTTGGCTTTGCGGGAGAGGGTCACGGGGGGAAGCTAATTGCGGATTGTTGATTGCGGAATGCGGATTGTCTACCTCCTGGCAGAATCCGCAATCCCCACGCCGCCATCCGCAATTCACTCTACGTCATACTCCTCCTTCTTGTACTCGACGAACCCCCGCGCCTTGTAGTTGGGGAGCGCGTGGGGATGGTCGAGCGTGCAGGTGTGGAGCCAGACCCGCGACGGCGCGAGGGCCCAGGCGTCCCGCACCGCGCAGGAGAGCAGGTGCTTGCCCAGCCCCTTGCCGATCGAGCCCGGCGCGAGCCCGAAGTAGGCCACTTCCACCGAATCGTCCGAAGAGATCCGCTTCAGCTCGTACCAGCCCGCGAGCGCGCCGTTCACTTCCGCCACGTAGAGCGTGATCGCGGGGTCGGCCAGGTGGGTGCGGATCTGGTCGTCGGTCCAGTCCCAGCGGTCCCGCCAGTGGTAGGCTTCGCCCACGGTGCGGTAGAGCCGCCGGTAGAGGGCGGGCCCCGGCTCTTCTACGCGGGCCACGCGGAATCCCGGGACCTCCCGGAACGCCGGTACGAAACGGCCGGGATCGGCCAGCTCGAGGTAGGTGCGGGTCACGCGCATGGGCCACTATATTTTAAGCCATGAACACCGACCGCATGAGCACCGTGCCCCTTCCCCTCGCCCTCCACCTCGCGTCCTACACGGTGGTGGGGCTCTTCTGCGCCTTCGCCGGCGCGCTGAACCTGATCGACCCCGGCCACATCCTGCGCCTCGGCCTGCCCCTGCTCCTGGTGGCCGGGTTCAGCTGGGGCTACGTGTTCGGGATTCTGATGGGACGCAAGGAAGTGATCGGGCTCGGCATTCTGGCCGGCGTGGCCTACACCGCGGCCGGAGTATGGAAGTTCCAGGCCGACTGGCGGCTCGGCGCGCTGCTGCTGTTTCTCGGTCTGTGGGGCCTGGGCGCGGTGATGGCGTACCGGAAGTGGATCGTCGCGTAGCTTCGACCGGCCGCGCCCGGCGCTAAGGCGGCGGCGCTATGTACCACCATACCCAGTCCGGCCCGCGGACCGTCCTCGCCCTCGTCGTGGGCGCCGTCATCATCGCCTTCCTTCCCGCGCCGGTCCCGCTTCCGATCCGCGTCCTCGTCCCGGTGGCGCTCGCCGGCGCCGCCTACGCGTTCGCCTCCCTCACCACCGAAGTGGACCAGTCGCGGTTCACCTTCTGGTTCGGGCCCGGCGTGTGGCGGCGTTCGTTTCTCCTGGCCGAGATCCGCTCGGTCCGCCCGGTGCCGAACCCCTGGTGGCAGGGGCGCGGCATCCACTGGACGGGGAGCGGCTGGAATTACAGCGTGGCGGGCCGGGAGGCGGTGGAGTTCATCTTGACCAACGGGTCGCGCTTCCGGGTGGGAACCGACGAGCCGGAGACTCTCTGCCGCATGATCACCCAGCTCAAGGGGAGCGGGTAGCGCGCACTCAGCCGATCGTCTGCTCGCCGCTGACCCGCTCCGGCGCGGCGGGGAGCTCCACCACGAACTTCGCGCCGCCCAGCTCCGAGTCCTCGAGCCAGATCCGCCCGCCCACCTCCGCCGCCACCCGCTGACAGATCGCGAGCCCCAGGCCCGACCCCTCGTCGGGTCCCTTGGTGGTGAAGAAGGGGTCGAAGATCCGGTCTCGCACCGCCGCGGGGACGCCCGGCCCCGAGTCCTCCACGGTGAGCCGCACCCAGCCTTCGCGCGCCAGGGTCGAGAGCCGGATGATCGCGGGGGTGCGGCCCCGGATGGCGTGCTCGGCGTTGGTGACGAGGTTGATCACCACCTGCTGCAGCTCCTGGCCCAGGCCGAGCACCGCCGCCGCGCCCTGGTCCATGTCGGTCTGGAATTGGACGTTGTCGGTGCGGAGCACGCGCTGCCGGATCTCGGCCACGTCCCGCACCAGCTCGTTCACCTGGACCCGCGTCGGTTGGGTGTCGGCCCGGCGGGCGAGGCGCAACAGCGAGCGGACGATCCGTGCCGCGCGATCCACCTCGCGCATGATCGCGCTCGCGGCGGCGCCGGTCTCGGGGTCGGTCGACCCGCGGCCCAGGAGCTCGGCCTCCATCCGGATCGCGGCGAGCGGATTGTTCACTTCGTGCGCCACGCCGCTCGCGATCTCCCCGACCGTGGCGAGCTTTTCCCGGGCCACAAGCTCCCGCTGGGCGCGCAGCTCGTCGGTGCGGTCGTACAGGGCCACCAGCAGGTCCTCCGAGCCCAGCCCCGCGAGATCGGTCACGGTGCAGTCGCAGATCCGGCGGTCGCCGGAGGGCTGAGTGACCAGCACCCGCCCGTGCCAGGGCTCGGCGCCGCGGCGGCGCGACAGCACCGCCTTGAGCGAGATCTCGCGCGGCGAGAGTCCGAGGGCGTCGAGACTCTTGCCCAGCGCGTTCGAGTCCGCGTCCACGCCGAACACCCGCCGCGCCGCTTCGTTCACCTGGTGCACGTGGCCCCGGTCGTCCACCAGCGCCATCGGGAGCGGGCTCGCGCCCACCATCGCGCGGGCGCGATTGGCCGCCGCGCGGGTTCCGGCCACGAGCTGGGCCAGCTCCAATCCTCCCGCGATGTGCGCCGCCACCGCGAGGAAATAGTGCAGGTCGCTGACGGCGAAGGGAGGCGGGTCCGATTCGTCGCCGGGCTGGCGATAGCGCAGGAGTCCCACGGCGCCGTGGACTCCCGCGGACCCGTGGAGGGGCGCGATCATCGCCGCGCGGACGTCGACCCCCACACCGGTCGGCGTGACGGCGTCGGGCTCGGCGAGGAGATTGGCGGTGAGGAGCGCTTCCGCGTTGCGCACCACGCGGCCGGTGGTGCTCGCCTCGAGCGGCAGGATCACGTCCTTCAGCTCGGCGGCCTGCTCGAGCGCCACCGCGACCCGGAGCGGGCCGCCTTCGGTCTCCCGGAGAGCGGCGTACGCGCCCTGGGCGTCGAAGAGCTGGAGCACGCTCTGCAGGGTGTAGCGGAGGGTGAGATCGCGCTCCGGCGCGGCGAGGAGCCAGCGCGAGAGCTCCACGATGAACGCGCCGAGGCGGCGGTCGCGCTCCAGGGCGAGCCGGCGGCCCACCTGCACCGCGAGATCGGCGGCGGCGTCGAGCACGCTCTGCACGTCGAGGAGCGACGCGCCCGGCGGAACCGCGGCGAAGGTCGCGTCCACCCGCCGCCCTTCCTTGTCGCTCCACTCGAGGGCCAGCGGATTGGCCCCGGCGGGGGCGCCCTCTCCCGCTTTCGCGGTGCCCCGCGCGGCCCGCCCGCGATACTTGAGCTCCACCCGCGCCCCTCCCGCCCAGTCGGAGAGCGCGGCGGCCGCGGCGGCCCAGAAGTCGGCGGCGCGGGCGGCGCCCGCGGACGCGGCGACGAGACGGCGGATGGGTGCGAGAGCGGCGGACGGTTTCATGAGCCGGAGGCGGGAATATACGCCGTCCGGCGCGGCCCGCCTTCACGCTTCGCGGGGCGGGACTAGGCGCGAATCGCGCCCGGGAACCGCGCCTGGTCCGGCGCGAACCCGGGGAACACGGCGGGGAGATTCGCGGCGCCCAGGTGGCGCGCCAGGACTTCGCCGAAGAGGTCGCGAAAATCGGTGGTGACGGCGACGTCCCGTCCCTCGAAACGCTGAGCGGGATCGAGTCCGGGCCAGCGGCCCAGCACCTTGCCGCCGTTCACCGCGCCACCCAGCACCAGCATCGCGGTGGCGTGCCCGTGATCGGTCCCGCTCGATCCGTTTTCCCTGATGGTGCGCCCGAACTCGGACATGGTGAGCAGGACCACGTCGCCGCGGCGGTCGCCGAGGTCGCGCATGAACGCGGCCAGGCTCCCCGCGAAGTCGGTGAGACGCGCGGCCAGCTGGCCCTCGCTCGCGCCCTGGTTCACGTGGGTGTCCCAGCCGGTCACGTCGGCGAAGGCGACGCGGAGCCCGAGGTCCGCCTTGATGAGCTGGGCGATTTCCTTGAGCGAGCGGCCCAGCTTGCCCGCGGGGTAGGACGCGCCGTTCGCCGGCGTGTAGCTCGCGGGATCGATGCCGGAAAGCATCCGGACCGCCTCGAACCCTTCCTGCGACGACGACGCGACGAGCCCGGTGGATCCGCCCTGGTACAGGGCTTCGAAGGCGCGGGTAACCTTGTCGCGGGCGCCCGCGCCCGCGGCGCGCAGCCCGAAGGCCTGGAGATCGTCGATGGCGAGCGCGGGAGCGCTCCCGGCGAGAATGCGGGGCAGCTCGGGCCCGAAGGCGACGGCGTGAAACGGGGTGTCGGCGTGCTCGCGGTCGTGCTGGCAGTAGCGGTTGAGCCACCCGTCAGGCGTGGTCTTGCTGCCCGGGGTGCCGGTCTCCATGTAGTCCTGCGCGTCGAAGTGACTGCGGGAGGAGTCCGGGGAGCCGGCGGCGTGGATCACGGCGAGGGTCTTGTCGTCCCACAGCGGCTTGAGCGGCGCGAGCGAGGGATGGAGCCCGAAGTAGCCGTCGAGATCGATGACGTCCGTCGCCGGCACCGCGATCCGGGGCCGCTCCTCGTAATAGATCCGGTCGCCGTGGGGGACGATCATGTTGAGGCCGTCCACGGCCCCGCGCTGGAAGAGGCAGACCAGAATGGGTCCCGAGGGCGCGTGCCCCGGCGCCGGGGACGCGAACGCCGCGCGGGCGAGGAACAGGGGGTCGAGCCCGAAGCTCACCAGGGCGAGGCCGCCCGACTTCACGAACACGCGACGCGAGACCATCGGTTCCTCCGTTCGCTACTGCTTCTGGAAATCGGGGCCGCCCAGCGCGAGCCCCACGGCGAAGCCGCGGCGGGCCGCGGGGTCTCGCAGGTCGGCGAGCTCATCCCGGATCACCGAGCGGGTGTGGGCGGACATCGCGCCGCCGAGCACTCGAGCGTTGATCCGGTCGAGGAGCGTGTCCGGGTCGGGGGTCGGGGGCACCACCGAGTCGAGATCCACCGTGACTCCCGGGAGCCGTCCCGCCGCGATCGCGACCGCGGCGTTCATCCGGGCGAGCAGCGCGCCGCTCGTCACCCAGTCGTCCTGGCGCTCCGGGTACCCGTCGGGCGCCACGTGCTGATAGAGCGGCTCGCCGAGGCGCGCCACCACCTGCGCCAGGCGCGGGGTGGAGTCGGGATCGGCCGAGACGGCCCGCACCGCGCTCACCAGGAACTCGAGCGGGGTCTTGACCTTGTTGTTCAGGTTGGCGGGCGCCCAGAAGTCGGGCCCGTGAAAGATGGCGCGAAGAATCTCGCGGATGTCTCCGTCGGAGCGCTCCCAGGCGGCCACCGCGTCGTCCACGCAGCCGTCGGGCGGATCGTCCGCCACGAACCGCGCGCAGAGCTGGCGGGAGACGTGGTGCATGGTGGCGTGCTGGCTCGCGAGCCAGGAGAGGAGCGAGCGGCCTTCGTCCTCGCCGCCTCCGGCGGGATAAGGCACGCCCATCACCACCTTTGCGCCGCGGTCGTGAGCCCAGTCCCGGTACGCGAAGTCGGCGCCCTGGCGCGGCGGGGTGATGCCCCACCCGGTGAGGATGCGCGCCACGTTGATCACGTCCTCTTGGGTGTACCCGCCGTCCACGCCCAGGGTGTGGAGCTCGAGGAGCTCGCGGGCGTAGTTCTCGTTGATCCCCTGCGGCTGAGCCTTGCCGCCGGCGCCGCGCCTCCCGCCACCCCGGGGCGGCTCGGAACCCGGCGCCACGCTTTCCCAGTTGTCGAGATAGAACATCATCGCGGGACTCCGCGCCGTGGCGATGAGCAGGTCCCGGAATTTGCCGAGGGCGTGGGGACGGATCACGTGCTCCACGTAGTCGGGGAGGAGAAACCGGTCGGCGCCCTTGGTGAGCGACACGTTGAAGTGGTTGGTCCAGAAGTCGACCATCACTTCCTCGAGCTGGCGCTCGGAGAGCGCGGCCCGCACCACCGCGACCTCCTGGAGCTCGCCCGCGAGACGGCGGGCCTGCCGCACCTCGGGCGTCATCGCGGCGGGGTCCGGGTCCGCCGGGGAGGCGGCGGTCCGGGACATCGAGTCCGCGAGCCGCGCCCGCCGGGCGCGCTGGGCCGCGGTGTAGGCGTCCGCGAGATCCTGGCGCGACATCCGGAGCAGGGGGAAGGCTCGCTCCTTCGCCGCGAGCACCGGGTCCGGAATCCGGTCCGGCTGGAGCTGAGCGTCGATCCAGTTGAGGACGCCCATCCCGGCGACGCGCTCCACCTCGCCGGGCCGCGGTCCGTAGGCGAGCCGGTTCAAGGCGTGCAGGGAGGAATCCCGGGGGGTGAGGGTGGCGGGCCCCTGGGCGGGCGCGGTCCGGGCCACGAGGGCCAGGGCGCCGATCAGCGGGAAGAGCTTCATGTGACTATTCTGACGACACGCCCCCCGGTCCGTTAAGGGTGCGGGGCCACCACTACGCCAGGTAACGTTCCTTTATGATGTCCAGGTGGTGCCGTTCGTGACCCGCGATGATGTGAACCAGCGCCCGCACCGTGACCGGATGACCGCTCGCGATCCCCTGGCGCTCGAAGGCGCCGGCCGGCAGCCCGCGCACCAGCGCGAGGGTCGCCGCGCGCACCGCGGCGAGCTCGGCCGCGAGATCGGCGAGAGGCCGCGCGTCGAAGTTGCCCGCGGGCACGTACGCGTTCTCGTCGAACTTGGCGAGCGCCGAGGCGTCCCCGCGGCCGAAACGCAGCGCCCGGTAGGCGAAGACCCGCTCCGCGTCCGCGACGTGGCCCACCACTTCCTTGATGCTCCACTTGCCCGGCGCGTAGCGGTGCAAGGCCTTGGCCTCGGGGATGGACGCGAGGAACGCGGGCGTCTCCTTCGCCTGGCGCTCGAGCTGCGCCAGCGCGTCGCCCTGGACCTTGGCGATGTAGCCGGCGTAGTGAGGATTGTATTCGACGGCCTCGGGGCGGGCGATGGTGAGCTTCGGCATCGGTTGGCTCTCGAGCAGGGTTACGCGGAATATACCCGGGGCCGCCCCAACGGCGCGGCGCGGGGCTTCGTAGAGGAGACGTGATGTCGCTCTCGGATCACCCGCTCTCGGCCCTCGCCACGCTGTTCGCGGCCGGCGTGGTCACCAGTCTCACGCCCTGCATCTACCCGATGATCCCCATCACCGCGGGGGTGCTGGCGGGGACCGCCGGCGGCGGGGCGCCGCGCCGCCGGGTGGTGACGCTCACCCTGACTTACGTGTCCGGGCTCGCGCTCTTCTACGCCCTGCTCGGCCTCCTCGCGGGACTTTCGGGGACCCTCTTCGGCACCGTCTCCGCGAATCCGTGGGCGCGCTTCGCGACCGGCAACCTGCTCCTGCTCTTCGGGCTCGCGATGCTCGACGTCTTTCCGGTGGCGATGCCCCAGCGGCTCCTCGCCTGGGCCGGCGGATTGGGAGGCGGCTCCTACCCGGCGGTCTTTCTCCTCGGCGCCACCTCGGGGATCGTGGCGGCGCCCTGCGGCGCGCCCGCCTTCGGCGTGGTGCTCACCTGGGTCGCCACCACCCACAGCGCGGTGTGGGGGTTCATCTATCTGTTCGTCTTCTCGCTCGGCATGATGGTGCTGCTCGTCGGCGTGGGGCTCTTTTCCGGCGCCGCCGCCCGGCTGCCGCGGCCCGGACCCTGGCTCGCCTGGGTGAAACGGGGGGCGGGGTTGATCATGCTGGCGATGGCGGAGTATTACTTCATTCAAATGGGACAGGTGCTGTGAAGAGAATGCGTGGTGCGTGGTGCGGGGTTGTGCTCGGCGCGCTGCTGGCCGCGGCGCAACCTCTGAGAGCGCAGGATGAGGGGGACCTGGGTATCGCGCTCGGGGCGAAGCCGGCGCCGGTCCAGATCCAGGACCTCAACGGAAAGCCGGTGGACCTCGGCGCCTACATCGGCAAGGGCCCGGTGCTGCTCGAGTTCTGGGCCACCTGGTGTCCGATCTGCCGCGCCCTCGAGCCCCGGCTTCGCGCGGCGTACGCCAGGTACTCCTCCCAGGTCACCTTCCTGATCGTGGGCGTGGCGGTGAACGAGACTCCGGAAACGATCCGCCGTCACGTCGCCGATCATCCGCTGCCCGGCACCGTCCTCTGGGACGTGGAGGGCCGGGCGGTGCGCGCCTTCGACGCGCCCCAGACCTCCTACGTCGTGATGCTCGACAAGAATGGCAAAGTGGCGTACACCGGGGCGGGGTCCGACCAGGATATCGAAGGGGCGGTGGCGAAGATGCTGAGTCGCTGAGACGCCAAGTCGGTAAGTCGCGACGTGAAGAGATGGCGACTTACCGACCGGGCGACGTTTGCGCCTTCCTAATGCCTGGTGGTGTCCGGCAGCGTCCTCTCGATCGCGACCCGCAAACTGTCGTACGCCGTCGGATCGATTTCCCGGAACGGCGTCGCCCGCCAGGCGATCTTCCCGTCCGGTCCCACCACGAAGAGAGTGCGGTTGTCGAGCTTGTACTTGGCGAAGTAGGCGCCGTACGCCTTGCCCACCGCCGAGCCGGTATCGCTCGCCATCAGGAACGGGAAGTCCGAGTCCCGCATCCAGGACTGCTGGGCCGTATCCACGTCGGCCGAGATTCCGATCAACACCACGTTGCGTCCACCCTTGAAGACCGGCGCGTACTGATCACGGTACGCGTTCATTTGGATCGTTCACCCACGCGTTCGGGCTTTGAAGTAGAACGCGATCACCACGGTCTTGCCCCGGAAATCGGAGAGCCGGACCGGGTTCCTGAGGGTGCCGAACCGGGTGGAGCCGGGCAGCGAGAAATCGGGCGCCACCGTTCCGACCGCGAGCGGCGTCGAGTCGGAGGCCGCCTGCGCGGCGGCCGGACCCGCGGCGAGCGCGAGCGCGGTGGTGAACAACAGAGCTCGGTGCATGGACGCTCCTTGAAGGTCCTTAATAGTACTACTTCTTCACCATCTTGAAGGCGTGGTTCCAGCCCCCGGTGGTGGCGCCGTAGATCACCCACAGGATGCACAGCGGCTCCAGCAGACGCGCCCCTTCGATTCCGCCCACGTCGATCGACCCCTGCCAGCCGAACGACTTGAGAATCCCGTTCACCGTTTCCTTGGCTGCCGCGTCGTTTCCGGCGATGAACATGTCGGGCGGGCCGCCGGGGAACTGCGGGTGCACCATGTGGGCGTGGCCCACGATGTTGAACGCCTTCACCACCCGGGCGTCGGGGAGCCAGCGCTGGATCTGCTCGCCGCCGGAATCGGTGTGGCCCAACGCCAGGCGGGGCGGCATGCCGCGGGAGAAATCGAGCGGGTTGGTGGCGTCGATCACCACCTTGCCCGCGAAATTCGTCGGGTCGGCGAGTTTGATGGCGTTCTCGGTACCGGTCCAGAGGGTGGCGAGCACCACCAGCTCGCCGAACTTCGCCGCGTCCGCGAAGGAACCCACCGAGGCCTTGGGCCCCGCCGTCTTCAGCCAGTCGGCGAGCTTCTTCGAGTCCCGCGTCCCCAGCTTCACTTCGTCGCCCCTGCCCGCGAATCCCTTGGCGAGCGCCTTCGCCACGTCGCCCGATCCCAGAATCCCGATTTTCATCGTCTCACCCGCCGCTCTCCGTTGGTTGGCGAACACCGCGCTCCCCGCGCGGGTTCCCGTCAGTCCATCGCGACCTTTTCGATCGCCGAAAGCCGCGAGATGTCCACCGTGGGGACGCCCCGCCCGTCGTGCCGGAACATGTCCAGGAATCGCGCGCCGCACACCACCTCGCCGGCGCGATAGGAGGTGCGGGCGTGCACCGTCTGGGTGAAGGTGTCGTCGGTGCCGGCGAGAAGCACCAGGAACTCGCTGTCCGAGCTCCGGAGCCCCTCGGCGGTCGCGTCCTTGAGCGGGCTCTGGTCGTCTATGGGGTGGACGACGGTCCACGAAAGCGGGAAGAACGCCACCCGCCGCCGCTCCAGGGTCAGGGCGTGAAATTCACGGGACCCGCCGCCCGCCCGCCGGCGGGTGAGCACCACCTGGGCGTCGAGCTCCACGATCTCGCTCTTGCGCCCGTTCACGATCCGGAACATGAACGCCTCGCCGCCGCGGTAGGGGGCGATCACCGCGACGTCGGAAAAGAGAATCGCCGCCGTGGGCCGGGACACCCGCGCGAAGGCGAGCCCCGCCGCGAGCGCGAACACCAGCAGGCCGACCAGGGCCTCGAGGGTCACCAGCAGATTCGCCACCAGGCTCCCCGGCGTGACGTTGCCGTACCCGATGGTTGCCAGGGTGTGGACGCTGAAGAAGAACGCGCGGCCGAATCCCGAGACCGGGGCGCCGCTCGCGTTCACCAGGGCGCCGGGCCCCGAGGCGAGGTAGAGCAGGGCGAAGATGGCGTTCAGCGCGAGAAAGGCGCCGCAGACGAGGAGCAGGAAGTGCGGCCAGGAAATGGTGAGGAGATCGCGGTACAGCGAATGCGAGCGCCAGTAGGGGAGTCCCTCCCGGCGCACGTTGAAGCTGCCGTCCTTGTTGAGGAGCCGGCTCTTCGCTTCCCGGGCTACGACGGACCCGAACCCCAGGTCCTCCGGCGGCTCTCGGGTTACGGCCACCCGTCTAGAACTCGCGCTTCTTCATCTCGCTGAAGAAGTCGCGCACCTCGGTGTCCTCTTCCTGGCGAATGCGCAGGGTATCGTCGTAGGTGGGGCGCGCTTTCGCCTTGGGCTTCGCGGCCTGGGCCGAGAGCTTCTTCACGAGCTTCGCCATCTTGCGGTCGTCGCTGGCGGACATCCGGACCCTCCTCCGGGTGGGAGTGCGTGGGTGAAACCTAATGCGGTCCCCCCCGGGGGGCGCTAGGGACGCCGCGCCTCCGCCGTATCCATCGTGATGTGCACGTTGATGATGGAGTCGTGGCGGTGGGTGAGGGTGATCTTCCAGATCAGCACCTCCGGCCCGTCCGGGGAGCGCTTGGAGCAATAGTCGCGCGCCTTGTCGTCGAAGGGCGCCTCGGCTTCGGACTTGAAGCTGCACTCGAACCCGTAGCTCCGCAGGGAATCCATCGCCGCCGCCGGCCGCCCCCCGAGCGGCAGGAGACCCGCGGTGCGCGCCTGAAGATCGAGCGCCGAGTGCGCGCCGTCGGTGAGCGCGTCCGAGAGCACCGGCGGATACCAGACCCGGTAGGTGAGGACGCCGCCCAGGTACAGCGCGGGAATGATGAACAGCAGCGCGTGACCGAGCGTGATCACCTGGGGCAGGGGCTCGGGGAGCGTCTCGGTGATGTCCTCCCGCTCGGCCCGCAGGGTCTCGACCGTGGTCACGACCTTGTAGATCGCGGCGTACAGGAAGAGCGGAATCACCCATCCCGAGAGCCGCGCGTTCAGGCGGATGTCCCAGTACGCGAGGAACAGCGCGGCGCACGCCGCCGAGCACGCGGCCTCGGCCGCGACCCGTACGATGTCGCGCCGGCGGAGCAGCGCGAGGAGGAGCGCTCCGCCCGAAAGCACGAGACCGACCACGAGCTGCGCGCTGGCCCAGCCGGGCATGCGTCCTCCTTGGCGGACCCGGTCAACGTACGCCGCTTGGCCGCGGGGCGCGACGGCCGGGCCGCGCTATCTTCTCTCCCGTGCCGACACCGGACGCCGGCGCGGGCGCCGCCCGCCTCCGCATCGTGGTCGCCGCGGTGCTGTTCTCGACCGGCGGCGCCGCCATCAAGCTCTGCGGGCTCACCGGCTGGCAGGTGGCCGGGTTCCGCGGGCTCGTGGCCGGAGTCGCGATCCTGGTGATGATCCCCGAGGCGCGGCGCTCCTTCAGCTGGCGGGCGGCCCTGGTCGGCGTCGCCTACGGCGCCACCACCGTGCTCTTCGCGCTCGCCAACAAGCTCACCACCGCGGCGGCCGCGATCTTCCTCCAATCCACGAGCCCGGTGTTCATTCTGGCGCTGGCGCCGTGGCTCCTGAAGGAGCACGCCAGCCGCCGCGACCTCGCGCTGATGGGCATCGCCACCGGGGCGATGGCCCTGCTCTTCGTCGGCGCCGGAGGACCCACCGCCACCGCGCGCGATCCGCTGCTCGGCAACGTGCTCGCCACCGGCAGCGCGCTCACCTGGGCCGTCAATCTCATCGGATATCGCCTGCTGGTGCGGGGGCGGGGGCCGCGCGGCGGCGAGGGAGCGGTCGCCGCGGCGGCGGCCTCCGGAAATTTCTTCTCGTTCATCGTGGCGCTTCCCTTCGCGTTCCCCGTCGCGCATTCCCACCCGGCGGACTGGGCGGTCCTGGTCTATCTCGGCGTCTTCCAGCTCGGGCTCGCCTACGCGTTCATGTCCCGCGCGCTCTCCCACGTGAGCGCGCTCGAGGTGTCGCTGATCGTGATGATCGAGCCGGTGCTGTCGCCGATCTGGGCCTGGTTGGTGCAGGGCGAGGTGCCGGGGGTCTGGTCGCTCGTGGGCGGCGCCATCATGCTCGCCGCCCTCGGCGCCAAGGCGCGGCTGGACGCGCGGGGGCCGGCGTCGCCGGTGCCGGTGCTCGCGGATTGAGGGCCCCCCCGTTCCGCCCGCGCGCCGCGCGCTCCCGCGGCCCCTCGCCGTCTCCCTGCTCCCACCTCATATTTTCTTCCCCCCGCTCGAGGAGGTATGGATGCGAGTTTACAAGACAGGGGAAATCCGCAACGTGGCCGTCCTCGGCCACGGCGCGAGCGGGAAGACCTCCCTGGTCGATGCCCTCGCGTTCGTGGCCGGATCGAGCAAGCGTCACGGCTCCGTGAAAGACGGCACCGCCCTCACCGATTACACTCCCGACGAAATCGAGCGCAAGTACTCCATCAACCTGGCCCTCGCCGTGGCCGAGTGGATGGACACCAAGGTCAATCTGATCGACACCCCGGGATACCTCGACTTCACCGGCGACGCGCTGGCGGGCGTCTACGCCGCGGACGGGGCGGTGGTGGTCCTCGCCGCGACGGCGGGCGTCGAAGTGGGCACCGAGAAGGTGTGGGATTACTGCGAGTCGCGGCAGCTGCCGCGCCTGTTTTTCGTCTCCCTGATGGACAAGGAGCACGCGGACTTCGAGCGGGTGTACGCGCAGGTGAAGGAGCGTCTCACGCCCAAGGTGATCCCGGTGGAGATCCCGGTCGGGGAAGGACCGGAGTTCCACGGGATCATCAACCTCTTCTCCAGGAAGTGCCATCTGTACAAGAAGAGCACCAAGGCGGGGGAATACGAGGAAGTCGACATTCCGGCGGAGTACCAGGAGCGCTTCAAGAAATACTCGCAGGAGCTGATCGAGAGCATCGCCGCGACCGACGATACCCTGCTCGAGCGCTACCTGGGCGGCGAGGAGATCGGCCGCGACGAGGCGATCCGGGCGATGAAGACGGGAATGCAGCGGGGCGAGATCTTCCCGCTCTTCTGCGGCGCGGCCGAGCTGACCTACGGCACCCGCGCGCTCCTCTCCAAGATGGTGGAGCTCTTCCCCTCACCCGCCGAGCGGCCGCCGGTCGAAGCCCAGGTCTGGGGGTCGGCGGAGAAGCTCACCCTGAAGCCGGAAGACAACGGGGCGTTCGTGGCCCAGGTCTTCAAGACCATCTCCGAGCCCCACGTCGGCGACGTGACCTACTTCCGCCTGGTCTCGGGCGCGGTGAAGAACGGGCAGGAGGTCTGGAACGCGCCGCGCGAAGCGTCGGAGAAGCTCAACCATCTCTGCGTCGCCATCGGCAAGGACCGCACCGAGATCGCGGAGCTGCATTCGGGAGACCTGGGATGCGTCGCCAAGCTGCGCGACACCCACACCAACGACACGCTCTCCTCCCGGGAGCGGTCCGTGGTGCTCCCCCGGATTCCGTTCCCCGAGCCGGTGATCACGGTGGCGGTCGAGGTGAAGCAGCGGGGCGAGGAAGACAAGCTCTCCACCGGTCTCCACAAGCTCCACGAAGAGGACCCCACCTTCCATCACGAGTACCAGGCGGAGCTGGGCCAGACGCTGATCCGCGGCCTGGGCGAGCGGCATCTCGAGATCGTGGTGGGGCGCTTGGCGCGCAAGTTCGGCGTGCACGCGCTCACCACCAAGCCCAAGGTTGCCTACCGCGAAACGCTGAAGGGGAAGGCCGAGGGGCAGGGGAAGCACAAGAAGCAGACCGGCGGGCGCGGGCAGTACGGCGACTGCTGGATCCGGGTGGCGCCGCTGCCCCGCGGCTCGGGGTTCGTCTTCGAGGACCAGATCGTGGGCGGCGTGATTCCGCGCCAGTACATCCCGGCGGTGGAGCGGGGCGTGGTGGAAGCGGCCCAGCGGGGGCCGGTGGCGGGATATCCGATGGTGGACTTCAAGGTCGAGCTGTACGACGGCTCCTATCACGACGTGGACTCGAACGAAATGTCGTTCAAGATGGCGGGCATTCTCGCCTTCCGGACCGTGACGCCCAACGCGCGGCCCGCCCTGCTCGAGCCGATCATGGAGGTCGAAGTCTGGACCCCGGACGAATACCAGGGCGCGGTGATGGGGGACCTCTCCTCCCGGCGCGGGCACATCGTCGGCACCGAGAAGGACGGCCGGCTCACCAAGGTGAAAGCGCTGGTGCCTGAAGCCGATCTCGACCGCTACGCCACCACGTTGCATTCTCTCACGCACGGCCGCGGCACCTACCGCCAGAAGTTCCACGTCTATCAGGAAGCGCCGCCGGACGTTGCGGCCAAGATCGCCGACGCGCGGAAGAAGGAGCTCGCCGAGGTGAAGGACTAAGCGAGAACACTCCACACCGGAACGGGTACTGGGGAGCGACCTGGTTCTGGAGGATGTCGACTCATGAGACTCACGACGCTCGCCGTGGCCGCCGCGCTCCTGGGTGCGGCCTGCAAGCTGCCGGATAAGACTCAGCGCAGCTCCGACATGCCGCCTGCCCCGCCCGCCCCCGCGGCGGCCACCAAGGTGTTGGCGGTGGACGGGTTCCTCGCGCCCGAGTCCGTGCTCTACGACTCGACGCAGGACATCTACTTCGTTTCCAGCATCGCCGGCAGCGGTACCGCCAAGGACGACAACGGCTTCATCAGCCGGCTCCGCCCCGACGGCGCCATCGAGAACCTGAAGTTCATCGAGGGCGGGAAGAACGGCGTCACCCTGAACGCGCCCAAGGGTCTGGCCATCGTGGGCGACACCCTGTGGGTGGCGGACATCGACGTGGCGCGCGCCTTCAACGCCAAGACCGGCGCGCCGGTGGACAGCGTCAGTCTCGCCCCGCTGGGAGCGGTGTTCCTGAACGACATCGCCGCGGCGCCCACCGGCGCGCTCTATCTCACCGACACCGGAATCCGCTTCGACGACGTCGGCAACCGGCTCCATCCCGGTCCCGACCGCATCTACCGCATCGGCCCCGACCGCCAGCTGACCGTCGCCGCGCGGGGCGACACCCTGGACCAGCCCAACGGCATCGCGCTCGACGGCCCGGGGAAGCGGTTCATCGTGGTGTCCCTGGGCGGAAAGTCGGTCTTCGCCTGGAAGCCGGGCGACAAGTCCCCCGCGGTGCTCGCCACCGGCCCCGGCTCCTACGACGGCGTGGTGGTGGCGAAGGGCAGGATTCTGGTGTCGTCGTGGAAGGACTCGACGGTCTCCGCCTACGAGACCGGCCAGGAAGTCCGGATCATTTCGGGCGTCGGCGCGGCCGACATCGGCTACGACGCCAGGCGCAACCGCCTGCTGCTGCCCTTCGTCGACGGCACGCGGGTGGAAATCTGGCAGCTCCCCTAGACGAGCGAGGAGGCCCGCATGGTCGTCCCGGTTCAGCTCCCGACTGCCCAGCGCGACGTCCAGGTGGGTGGCGTCACCTACCACGTCGAGGGTGAGCTCGTTCCCGTGCTGCACCTCGAGCTGCAGCGGATGCCGGTGTACTTCGAGCATCACATTCTGCTCTGGAAGAGTCCCGGCGTGGAGGTGGACATCAAGCCGCTCAAGGGCGCGTTCAAGCGGGTGATGGCCGGAATGCCGGTGTTTCTCACCCAGACCAAGGGCGTGGGGCACATCGCGTTTTCGCGGGACGGCGCGGGACACGTCTTCGGCATCCACCTGAAAGAGGGGCAGGCGATCGACGTGCGCGAGCATCAGTTTCTCGCGGCCACCGACAACGTCGAGTACTCCTTCGCCCGGGTGAAGGGCGTGGCCAACATGCTCTTCGGGGGGACCGGGTTCTTCATCGACACCTTCGCCTGCAAGAGCGGGAGCGAAGGCGTGGTCTGGCTCCACGGCTACGGCAACGTGTTCGAAGTAACCCTCAAGCCCGGAGACATGATCGACGTCGAACCCGGCGGCTGGGTCTACAAGGACCCCACCGTCAGGATGGAAACCATGACCCAGAAGCTTTCCACCGGACTCTTCGGCAGCGCCGGCATGCTGTTCTGGAACAGGTTCCACGGCCCCGGCCGGCTCGCCATTCAGTCCATGTACCTGCACCTGCCAACGGAGGCGTGATTTTCATGAGGCTCGACCGTCACACCCTCGCGGCGGCGTTCGCCGTCGTCACCGTGAGCGCGTTCGCGCGCCCGGCCCGCGCCCAGGGCGCGACCCGCGTCGCCATCGTGGACTCGCTCCAGACGCCGGAGTCGGTCAAGTACGACGCCGGGCGCGACATCTACTGGATCTCCAACATCAACGGCACCCCCTCCGCCAAGGACGGGAACGGATTCATCAGCAAGGTCCGTCCCGACGGCTCCATCGTGGCGCTCAGGTTCATCGAGGGCGGGAAGAACGGCGTCACCCTGAACGCGCCCAAGGGTCTCGCCCTGAAGGGCGATACGCTTTGGGTGACCGACATCGACGCCGTGCGCGCCTTCAACGCCAACACCGGCGCCCCGGTCGCTTCGGTGGACCTCTCGGCGCTGGGCGCCGTGTTTCTGAACGACCCCGCGTTCGGCCCCGACGGCGCGCTCTACGTCACCGACACCGGCATTCACATCGACGAGAAGGGGCAGTCCACCCATCCCGGACCCGACCGCATCTTCCGGATCGCGCCCGACCGCAAGGTGACGGTCGCCGCCGAGGGTGCCGCGCTCGAGGCGCCGAACGGCATCACCTGGGACACGGCGCACGGCCGGTTCGTGGAAGCGGGCTTCGGCGGGCCGGACGTCTTCAGCTGGAAGCCGGGGGAAAAGGCGCCCACCGCCATCGCCAAGGGGCCGGGCGGCTTCGACGGCGTGGAGATCGTGAAGGGGCGGCTCCTGATCTCGTCGTGGGCCGACTCCACGGTGTCGGCGTACGAGACGGGAACCGAAGTGAAGATCATCACCGGGGTGCCGAGCCCGGCCGACTTCGGCTACGACGCCAGGCGGAACCGGGTCCTGATTCCCAACATGACGGCGAACCGGATGGAGATCTGGCAGCTGCCGTAAGCGAACGGCGTGGTGCGTGGGGCGCGGGCATCCGTCCGCCCCACCCACCACGCCTTCACCCGCCTGCTTCAGGTTCTTGCTGCGTCAGGCAGTGGATCGTCCCCAGCCCCCAAACCAGGTCCACGGCGTGAATCCCCACCACCGGCCGGTCCGGAAAGACTTCGGCCAGAATCCCTAACGCCTCCCGGTCCTTCGGGTCGTTGAAGGTGGGGACCAGCACCGCCGCGTTCGCGACGTAGAAATTGGCGTAGCTCGCGGGCAACCGCTGGCCGTCGAAGACGAGCGGCGCCGGCATCGGCAGGTCCACCACTTCGATTTTCGATCCGTCCTCGGTGACGAGCCCCTGCAGTCGCTCGCGGTTCTCCGCGAGTGGCGCGTAGTTCGCGTCCCGGGGGTCCGCCTCCACGCAGAGGACCACGGTGCTCGGCCCCACGAAGCGGCAGAGGTCGTCCACGTGGCCGTGGGTGTCGTCCCCCGCGATTCCCCGTCCCAGCCAGAGCACGTTGGTGGCGCCCAGGTAGTCGCGCAACACGCTCTCCAGGTCGGTGCGCGAAAGCCCGGGGTTCCGGGTCTGCACCACCGGGTCGAGCAGGCACTCCTCGGTGGTGAGCACCGAGCCCTCGCCGTTGACGTCGATGCTCCCGCCCTCCAGCACCACCCGGCGCCCCCGCAACTCGGCGTCGAAGATCTTCCGGCGGAGCTTCTTCGCCGCGAACTCGGGGAGCTTCCGGTCCTTCTTCCAGTCCGGATACTTGGCCCAGGCGTTGAAGTGGAACCGGGAGACCGCGATTTCCGGCGCCGGCTCTCCGCGCCGCACGAAGATCGGCCCCGAATCCCGGGTCCAGCCGCGGTCGGTGGGGAAGCGGAGGAACCGGACCCGCGCGAGACTCGCCCCCGCCTTCTCGAGCACCCGCCGGGCGGCGCGCTCCTGTGCCGGCGAGCTCACCAGAATCCGCGCCGTCTCGCCTTCCGCGATCCGGCGGGTGATTTCGCCGTACACCCAGGGGATGACGGCGAGCTTCCCCGGCCAGTCGCTCGCGTTGTGGGGCCAGGCGAGCCAGGTCGCCGCGTGGGGCGCCCACTCGGCCGGCATCCGGAAACCGAGCGCGGCGGGGGTGGGGAGCACCTTCATCGAGATGAGGAAGAGGAGCGGGACCGACGCCGCACTACCGGGCGTCGCCCGAGTAGCGCGCGTCGATCCCGCCGTAGGCGTCCACCCGGCGGTCGCGCCAGAAGGGCCAGTTGCGCCGGACCTCCTCCACCCGCGCCAGGTCCACCTCGGCGACCAGAATCGTCTCCTGGTCCGCCGGGGCTTCGGCCACCACCACCCCGAACGGGTCGGCGAGGAACGACGAGCCCCAGAACTCGATCCCGTCGCCCTTGCCGTCGAGCCGCTCCAGGCCCACGCGATTGACCGCCGCCACGTAGCACCCGTTGGCGATGGCGTGGCTCCGCTGGATCGTACGCCAGGCGTCCCGCTGCTCGGGACCGTACCGCTGCTTCTCGGCCGGATGCCAGCCGATCGCCGTGGGATAACAGAGCAGCGTCGCGCCCTGGAGCGCGGTGAGCCGCGCGCCTTCCGGATACCACTGGTCCCAGCACACCAGGGTGCCCACCCGGCCGGCCTTGGTGTCGAAGGCGCGGAACCCCAGGTCGCCGGGCGCGAAGTAGAATTTCTCGTAATACGCCGGGTCGTCCGGGATGTGCATCTTCCGGTAAAGACCCAGGACCTTCCCGTCGGCGTCGATGATCGCGGCGGTGTTGTGGTAGATCCCCGCCGCCCGCCGCTCGAAGAGCGACGCGATCACCACCACCCCCAGTTCCCGGGCGACCTGGCCCAGCGCCTCGGTGGAGGGCCCGGGCACCGGCTCGGCGAGGTTGAAGAACGCGTGATCCTCGCGCTGCCCGATGTAGAGAGTGCGGAACAGCTCGGGAAGGACGACCAGCGCGGCCCCCCGCTTCGCGGCGTCCCGCACCCGCGCGATGGCCTTCTCGAGATTCTGGCCGGGGTCCGCCGTCATGCTCATCTGCACCAGCGCGACCTTGTACTTCGCGGGCGTCCGGAGATCGGTCATAAGGAGGGAACAGTACAACCGGGAGACGGGAGGCGGGAGACGGGCGGCGTCCCCGGCTCGCGTCTCCCGATTCCGGTCAGCCGACCAGCACCGCCTCCAGCTCGGTCTGGAGCTGGGGTTGTTTGTAGCGGTAGCGCTTGCCGGCGTAGTTCCTCAAGACCACTTCCTTGTCCGTGATCTTCACCACGTACTCGGGGAGGAGGGGAATCTTCCCGCCGCCGCCCGGCGCGTCGATCACGAAGTGCGGCACCGCGAGGCCCGAGGTCCAGCCCCGGAGCCCCTTCACGATCTCGAGGCCCTTCTCCACCGTGGTCCGGAAGTGCTCGGCGCCGGCCACCTGGTCGCACATATAGATGTAGTAAGGGCGGACCCGCGCCGCGAGCAGTTTCTGCATCAACAGCTTCATCACTTCGACGTCGTCGTTCACGCCGGCCAGGAGCACGGTCTGGCAGCCGAGGGGAATCCCGGCGTCGGCCAGCATGCCCAGGCCGGCCACCGCGGCGGGCGTGAGCTCGTCGGGATGGTTGAAGTGGGTATTGATGTAGAACGGATGATACCGTTTGAGGATCGCGCACAGCTCGGGCGTGATCCGCTCCGGCAGGTGGCAGGGGACCCGGCTGCCGATGCGGATGATCTCGAGGTGGGGGATCGCCCGCAGGCGCTTCAGGATTTCATCCAGGCGCCGGTCGGAGAGCAGCAGGGGATCGCCGCCCGACATGATGACGTCGCGGATTTCCTTGTGATCCTCGAGATACTGGAACCCGGACTCGAGCTGGGAGAGCGGGATTTTCTCCGGATCGCCCACCTTGCGGCGGCGGGTGCAGAACCGGCAGTACGACGCGCAGACCGGGGACACGAGGAACAGCGCCCGGTCCGGATAGCGGTGGGTGATGTTGGGGACGGGGGAATCCGCGTCCTCGTTCAGCGAATCCACGATGCCGTCGTGGACCTCGAGCTCCTGCAGGTCCGGCACGTACTGCCGCCAGATCGGGTCGCCGGGGGACTTGATCAGGTCCACCATCGCCGGCGAGATGCGGAACTCGAAGTTCTCCGCCGCGAGGCGGAGGCGCTCCAGGTCGGGGAAGTGCTCGGGCCCGAACCGGGCCGCGAGCGTCTCCAGCGACGCGATGCTTTTCTTACGAAGCAGCTCTTGCCAGGACTCCATGCGTCAGGTCCTTGAGATAGATGACCAGGTCGTCACCGGGAGCGTAATAGCCCGGAAGCACCGCGGCCCTGGTGAAGCCGCGTTTTTCGTAAAACGCCCGCGTCGGCGCGTAATCCGCGCGGGATGACGTCTCGACCACCACCAGCCGGCCCCCGCCGGCCCGCACCTGCCCCTCCACTTCCCGGAGCAGGTCGCTGCCCACCCCGGTCCCGTGCCGCGCCGGATCCACGGCGATCCAGTACAGGTCCCAGGTCCCGTCGGTGCCCGGCGTCGGCCCCCAGCAGGCCCACCCCACCAGCTCGTCGGCGGCGTAGGCGCCGACCAGCCGGTAGTCGTCGTCCCCCGCGAGGGCATCGTCCAGGAGCTCGACCGCGGTCCGGACTTCTTCCTCGCGGAAGACGCCCGTGGCGCGGGTCAGGGCTTCAAGACGTGCGCGTTGCGCGCGGCCGACGGGGCGGAGCGAGCAGCTCACGCGCGGCCTTCGCTCCCTGCGCCTCCCGCAGCGCGACTTCGGCGACGCGGCGCACCAGCTCGGCGTAATCCCACCCGGCGGCCTTCGCCATCCGGGAGAGGCCCGCCTCGTCCGTCAGGTCGGGGTTGGGATTCACCTCGAGCACCCAGGGCCGGCCGGTGTCGTCCACCCGGAGGTCCACCCGGCCGTACCCCTTGCCCTGCATCACCTGCCACGCCCGCTCCGCGGTGCGCACCAGCCGGTCGGCGAGGCGCTGCGAGATGTGGGCCGGCACCACCGGCACGCTCCCCACGTCCTCCGCCGACCCGGTGTGCCACTTCGCGGCGTAGGTGAGGATCGGCCAGCTCCCCTCCGGCATTCCGGTGAAATCGATCTCGGCGACGGGCAGCACCCTCGAGCCCACGAAGCCGACGTTGAATTCGCGGCCGGGGATGTACTGCTGGACCAGCACCTCGTCGAACTGCTCGGTCATCGCGGCGACCTGCGCTTTCAGCGCCTTGCGGTCGGTGACCACCGAGGCCTTGTCGAGTCCCGCACTCGCGTCTTCCGCGGCGGGCTTGATGATGGCGGGCAGCGGGAAGTCGTCGTCGATGCGGCCCTGCGCCACCGCCCACGCCGGGATCGGCACGCCGGCGCGGGCCAGGATGGTGTTGGCGATCGGCTTGCGCCGGCACGCCGCCACGGTCCAGGAGCCGCAGCCGGTGAAGGGGATGCCGGCGAGCTCCAGCACCGCGGCGACGTGGTCCTCCCAGTCCTGCACCCCGTGCACGCCCTCGCAGAGGTTGAAGACCAGGTCGGCGCGGCGCGCGGCGGTGAGCCAGCGCATGTCGTGCTTCACCGGAACCTTCTGCGCCTGATGGCCGATGCCGGTGAAGATCTCGGCGATCTCGTCCACCGCCTGCATCACCCCGGCGATGTCCTCCGGGGTCCAGTCCCCCGCTCCCGGGTCGTACAGAATGACCAGTTTCACGCGAACGCCTCCCGGGCCACTTCCAGCTCCCGTCCGTGGACGCGCCGCCAGGCGAGCCGGACCACTTCCTGGATCAGCTCGTCGTAGGAGAGCCCCGCCACCCGCGCGGCTTTGGGGAAGCAGGAGTTCATCCGGGGGTCGGGGATGATGCCGGGGAGCGGATTCAGTTCCACCACGTTGGGCACGCCGAAGCGATCCATCCGGATGTCGATGCGGCACCAGTCGCGGCAGCCGAGGGCGCGGTAGGCGGCGAGCGCGACCCGCTCCACGGCGTCGGCGACGCTCGGGGGCACCCGCGCCGGGCACTGGAAGATGTCGAGCTGATGCTCGGCCGTGTCCCAGATCCACTTGGCCTCGTAGCCGTAGACCGGCGTCGCGCCCTCGGGGAGGGTGGCGAAGTCGAACGCGACGAGGGGGAGACAGCGCGCGCCGGCGCCGTTGCCGAGAATGGCGGCGGTGAACTCCTGGCCGGGGAGGTAGGTCTCGACCAGGACCGGCTGGTCGTATTCTTCTAAGAGGAAGAGGCCCCGCTCCCGGAGGGCCCGGGGGCCTTCGCATAAGTTGTTGGCAAATATGCCTTTACCGGATCCTTCGCCGACCGGTTTCACGAACAGCGGGAAGGGGAGTCCGACCCGGTCCAGGTCCCGCGCGGTCTCCACCAGCACGAACGGCGCGGTGGGGATGGCGCGGTGCGCGAGGATTTCCTTGGTGCGCGCCTTGTGGAGGGTGAGCGCGAGAGTGAGCGGGTCGGAGCCGGTGTAGGGAACGTTCAGGTACTCGCAGATCGCCGGCACGTGGGCTTCGCGATTCAGGCCGTGCAGTCCCTCGGCCATGTTGAAGACCAGGTCGGGACGGGCGAGCGCGAGTTTTTGGGGGAAGAGGGGATCGGCTTCGAGGCGGATGACGGGACCGAAGAAACTGAGGGCCTGCTCCACCGCGCTGATGGTGGTGGGCTCGTCCCATTCGACGAACGCGTCGCCGCTACGACTGGGCGGCTCGTCGGCCAGGGTGCCGGGATCGGGTTTCTCGTTGTATGCGAGACCGATTCGCATGTGGTCTCGGGATACCTCCTACAAAAAAGGCCGCACGGTGACGCGGTCTAAAAAACGCCAACCCATTGTCCGTTATCAGAATACGAAATGAGCGCGCGATGCGCAATAGGGAAAATGCATTTCGTCGAGTCGCGCGACTGAACGACGCGCGACGCGCGTCGCTCAAACTTTGTGGTAGGTGACGCGCGCGGCTTCGCGTTTGTCGCCGGCGGTGTAGATCTCGAAGTCGGAGAAGAGCGCGGGCGCTTCGCGCGCGAGCGCGCGCAGACACGCCACCGCCATCGCGCGGATCTCGAGCTCCGCGCCCTCGCCGCAGCGCAGCTCGAGCATCGTCCGCCACGCGCGCGCGTTGGCGGAGACCACGATCTTCACTTCGGTGGCGTTGGGAAGCACGCTGCGCGCGGCTTCGCGCGCCATTTTGCGGCGATGCACCTTGTCGTCGACCCAGCCGTAGCGCTCCATCAACCCCTCCACCGCGCGCACGTACGCCGCCTGCGCCGCCGCCACCTGGCGCTCCCACTCGGCCTCGAGCGCCGCGTCGCCCACCATCGCCGGCGGCATCACGAAGGCCGCGTGCGACTCGTCCACGTAGCGCTGGGAGAGCTGGGAGTACCCGAAGCCGGCGCGGTGGCGCACCAGCTCGTGGGAGCAGGAACGGGAAATGCCTTCGATCAGCAGCACGTACACCGCGTGCTCGATCACCGAGCCGTGTCCCTGCTTCTTGATGTTCTCCAGGTACTCCGCCGTGGTGCGATGCACCGGGTTGTGCTGGCTCATGTAACAGATCCGGCCCGCGAACTCGGCGAGGCGCTCGCCGTCGGACGCGTCGCCGCGCCATTGCACCGGCAGGTGCGCGGGCTCGAGGAACTGCGGGCGGGCGATGAGGGTGACGCGCGGTTCGCGGAAGATTTCCATGAGAACGGTGGCTAAGGGGTGTTACGACGCCAGGTCGATCTTGGGTGTCGCCCAGCCGCCGGTCTGCTCCAGCTCCCGGAGGCGCGCTGCGATGTCGTCGGGAATTGGGGCGGCGTCGCGTCCGACCTTCAGGTCGGCGAGAGGCGCCCAATCGGCCGCGGGAAGTATAACACCCGGATTCAGCATCCCGCGCGGGTCGTAGGCGCGCTTCAGGTCGCGAAAGCACTCCATCCCCTCCGCTCCGAAAAACCGCTCCAGCAGACCCGCGCGCAGCCGTCCGTCGCCGTGCTCGCCGGAAGGCGTGCCCCCCAGGTCCAGGAGCAGGGTGGTGACGTCGTCCAGGAGGCCGCGGAGCGCGGACACGAATCCGGGCGCCTCCGTGTCCGGCAGGGCGTTGACGTGCACGTGGCCGTCGCCGGCGTGGCCGAAGACCGCCACCGGGATCCCTCGCGCCTCCGCCGCCCGCCGCACGCCCAGGACGTATTCGCCCAGGCGCGCCAGCGGGACGCACCCGTCCTCGATGACCTGGAGGGAACGGCGACTCCTGGGGAGCCGCGCCAGCGCGGGACTCGCGAGCTTGCGGACCGCCCAGAGCCGGGCGAGTCCGTCCCGGTCCACCGCGGTCTCCACGTGGGCGGTGAGGTTGCGCAATCCGCGCACCGCGTCCCCCACCGAGCCCCGCGCCGCCGCGCTCGTTTCCCGCTCGAACTCCACCAGCAGCAGGCAGGCGAGTCCGTCGGGGAGCTCCGCGCCCGCCTCCCGCACGAACGACAGGAGGGTGGCGTCCAAGAGCTCGACCGCGGATGGATTGAGTGCCACCAGGAACGGCACCGCCTCGGCCAGGGCGGAAAGATCCGCGAAGCCCAGGGCCACGCCCGCCACGTCCGGCGGAATGGGATCCAGGCGCCAGGTGACTTCGGTGACGAACCCCAGGGTGCCCTCGGCGCCGATCAGGAGATCGAGCTCGTCCCCCGAGGCCAGGAAGGCGTCGAGGGCGTAACCGCTCGAGTTCTTGCGGGTGGCGGGAAACCGCCGCGCGGCGCGCTCCAGCGCGTCCCGCGCGGGACGCCAGGGGCCGGGCCCGCCGCCGCGCCGAACGCCGCGGGGTTCCCCATCCCCGCCCACCACGGTCACCGCCTCGACCCATCGCCGGACACTGCCGTAGCGGACGGTGCGCGGGCCGGCGGCGTTGGTACTGACCATTCCTCCCGAGGTGGCGAAGGCGCCGGAGGAGGGATCGGGCGGGAGCCGGAGACCGAAGGCCCGCGCCGCCTCCTGCACCGCGGCCCAGGTCGCGGCGGCGCCGGCGGTGGCGAGGCGCGCTTCCCGGTCCACGGTGACGCCCTGGAAAGCGGAGAGGTCCACGATCGCGCCGCGGCCCACGCTCCCGCCCGGCATTCCGCTTCCCGAACCCCGGGGAATGAGGGGCGTCGCCGCGGAGTGGCTCCACCGCAGCAGCCCGGCCAGCTCCGCCACGGAGGCCGGGCGGGCCACCGCGCGGGGGAGGATACGATAGATGCCGGCGCCCTCCGCGTAGGCGGCGCGAATGCGCTCGTCGGTCAGCAGGGATGGAGGGTTCGCCACGGAGGGAAGTTATCAAGGCGCGGTCCGCTTGACACCGCCCGGCGCCCGCGTGAAGCTTCCCGCGCCATGGGCGTCGTCACTGAAACGCCGCGCGCGCAGCTCATCCACATCGAAACCGACCGCCGCCTCGGTCACGAGTGGGACGAGTGGAACGGCAAGCCGCTGCCCGGAAACGGCGACTTCTCGGCGCCCGCCGGTCTCTTCTTCCGCTACGCGGGCATCTCGCTCGCGGCCGCCGCCGGCCTTGCCGCCCTTCTTCTTTATCTGCTGGCGCCGCGTCTCGGGGCCCTCTACGCCCCCCTGCCCGCGATCCTTGCGTGGGCCCTGGCCGGGGCCTCCGCGGTGGCGGGCCTGTGGTTGATCCTGCTCGTCGCCTCCTACTACGGTGGTTACGCGCTGCTTCCGGAGCATCTGCTGGAGCGCGGGCCGTTCCTCCGGGTGATGAACCTGGCGTCGCGGGTGTCCCGGGGGCTGGGCCGGCGCGACTGGGTGGAGCACGCCGCCATCGACGTCTACAACACGCTCGCCGTGCGCCGGGGCCGGAAAGTGGGGAAGGGTGAGCTCCTGGTGCTGATCCCGCGCTGTCTCTCCAAGGCGGCGCTCGACGGCGTCCTCGAGATCGCGGGGCGCTACGAGGTGCCGGTGTTCGTCGCCACCCGCGGCCAGCTGGCGCGGCGGGTGATCCGGGAGCGGCGCCCCCGGGCGGTGGTGGCGGTGGCGTGCGAGCGGGACATGATGACGGGATTGCGCGACGTCGCCGGGAAACTGCCGGTGCTCGGCCTCACCATGCGTCTCCCCAACGGACCCTGCCGCGACGCGGCGCTCGATCTCGACGAGATGGAGCGCTGGGTGAAGGGCCTGGTCGGCGCCTAGCGGGTCGTATCGGGCGCGGTCACCACGCCCGCTTCCACCTCAGCCAGCATCGCGCGCGCCATCGCGGCGGAAGGGTGATCCCGCGGCACCGCGCGCACCCCGACCGCCGACAGCGGGTCGGCCTGGGCGTTGAGGCCGCTCCCCGTGCCCCCGGTGCGGAACGGCGAGTAGAGCGCGAAGACCGCCACCCGGGACCCCCGTCCCAGCGAATCCGACGTCACCTTGAACACGAACCAGGTGAGCCGCTCCTCCGGCGGGTAGCGATCCGCCACCGAGGGATCGCGCGAGGCCGGGTCCCAGCCCCCGCTCTCCACCAGCGCCGAGTCCGCCATCAGCCGCGCGGCGAGTCCGTGCCGGGAGATGACGTCGGCGGCGGTGCCGAGCGCGACCTTGATCGAGGCGCTGACGAGCGCGGTGGCGAGCGCCGGCTGGCCGCGCAGGGTCTCCAGCGTGGTGTCCGGCGGACGGTGATAGCAGGCGAGGGCGGCCAGCAGGACGGAAGTCGTGACCCGGCGCATCGGAGTCCTCGGCGATTACTGGGAAAGGGCGACTTTGGCGATCCGTTCGATCAGCTTCCGCGCGTACGCCGCGCCGGGATGGTCGCGGGGGACCAGCCGCTCCCGGCTCCGGCTCTCCATTCCCAGCTGGTAGGGCTGGTAGAAGACGAAGAGGTCCACCAGCGATCCGCGGCCCATGGTGTCCGCGGTGACGGCGATGCGGAGCCGCACGAAACGCTGCTCGGAGGGATAGCTCTCCGAGTGCGGGTCCACGGTGGCGAGATCGAAGTACTCGCTTTCCACGACCCCCGCGTCCTCGTCGGCGCGGCGGAGGGTGAGCCCATCGTCGCCCAGCGCGCGGACCGCGGCGCGGATGGTGGGCTGGACCGCCGCGTCCACCAGCGCGTTGATGGTGGGGGCGTTGCGACGCGGCGCGGCGGTGTTCGGCCCCGAGGGCTGGCACCCGGCCGCGAGCGCGAGGACCAGCGCGGCGCCCGCGCCTCTCACTGGCCTCCGAACTTCTGCGCCAGCTCGGCCAGGAGCCGCTGGGCGATCCGGTACCCGTCGCTGCCGATCGGCACCATCACCTCGAGGTCCCGCTCCGGGCGGGAGGGGTCGAGCGCCGGGCGGTACACCGGTTCGACGGTGAACCGCGCCTTCCCGGGAACGTCGGGATCGGCCCAGCAGCGGATCTTGACGGTGCTGGAGAGGTCCGCGCTCTCCGCGTTCCCGGGCGCGGACCGGTGGGTCCGGGTGTCGTACCAGGTGGTTTCGAGGAACCCGTCGGCGGGGTTCACGAACGACACCTGCACGCCCTCGCCCGCGAAGAAACCCGTGGCCTCGGCGATGGCGCGCGCCGGCGGGGCGTTCACGATCGCCGTCAGGGCCTCGGGGTACGGCAGGAACGCGGGCCGGGTGGTGCCGGGGGCGCAGGCGGACAACAGAATGACGATTGCGGGTTGCTGAATGCGGATTGCTCGCCGCACCCGCGTGGCAATCCGCAATCCGCAATCCGAGATCCGCGATGTCATTGGTGCCCGTGCGCCGTGTCCGGTGGCGTTGGCTCGTCGTGGTCGTGGTCCTCGTCGGCTTCGCCCGGATGGTGATGGTGGCCGGCTTGGCGGTCCTTGATTTCCGCTTCCATCTTGACCATCGGCACGCCCGCCGCATGGTCGAAGACCATCTCCCCGCCCAGCATGCCCACCCGCACCAGAATCGCGAGCGCGAAGAGCGAAACCACGCGCAGGATCCACTGTTCCACCCGCGGCAGCTTGCCGCGGCGCACCAGGTGCCAGACCAGAATGGCGGTGAAGATCCCCATGGTGACGAGCGCCCAGGTCTCGTGCTGGTCCATCAGCTCGTGGATGGCCTCCCCGTGCTCGATCGCGTCTTCGGCCTGGAGGCCGGCGATGACGGCGGCCCACCCGCCGACGACGCCCGCCCACAGGGTCCAGAGTCCCGCGGAGCGGATGGTTTCCCGCTTGAGGAGCCAGCCCAGCCACTCGAAGAAGACCGCGACGGTGAGCAGGGCGGCGGGGAAGTCGTTGAGCAGCGCGTGCAGCTTGGCCCAATCGTAGCCGAACATCGGTCCTAGGCTCCTGTCGGAGGGGCGGGTGAGAGTGGCTTAGAGGCCGAGACTGGAGACGGCGGGTGGATTCACGGAGTAGTCGTAGAACCCCTTGCCGCTTTTTTTCCCGTACATCCCCGCCAGCACCATCCGCTTGAGGAGGGGCGGGGACGCGTACTTCGCCTCCTTGTACTCCGCGAACATGATTTCGGCGATCTTGTGGGTGGTGTCGAGCCCGACGAAATCGAGGAGGGTGAGCGGCCCCATCGGGTACCCGCACCCCAGCTGCATCGCCTTGTCGATGTCCGGCACGCTCCCCACGCCACCCTCCACCGCGCGGATGGCGTCGAGGAGGTACGGAACGAGCAGCAGGTTCACGATGAACCCGGAGTTGTCCTTCGCGGCGACCGGCTCCTTGCCGAGCGACTTGGCGAAAGCGTAGGCCCGGGTGAAGGTCTCGTTCGACGTGGTGACGGTGCGCACCACCTCGACCAGCGCCATCAGCGGCACCGGGTTGAAGAAGTGCAGGCCCACGAAGCGGTCGGCGCGCCTGGTGGCGGCCGCCATCGCAGCGATGGTGAGACTCGAGGTGTTGGACGCGAAGATGGTGGCGGGACCGCAGAGCTGGTCCAGGTCCTTCCAGAGAGCGTTCTTGGTGTCGAGGTCCTCGGTCACCGCCTCCACCACCACGTCCACGCCCTTCAGGTCGGCGACCGAGGTGGTGAAGCGGAGCCGGGCGAGCGTGGCGTCGCGGTCGGGCGGGGCGAGCTTACCCTTCTCCACGAATTTGGCGAGCGACTTCTCGATCCCCGCTTTCGCCTTGTCGAGGAGCGGCTGGGCGACGTCCCGCGCGATGGTCTCGTAGCCGGCGGCGGCGGCGACCTGGGCGATGCCCGACCCCATCAGCCCGCATCCCAGCACGCCCACCCGTTTGATCTCGCTCATGTCACTCCTTCAAAGCCCGGGGTTATTCAAAGGCCTTTCGCAGCTCGTCCGCGATGCGGACGAACGCCGAGGGCCGCGGTCCGCCGATCAGGTGCTCGGGGCGGATCTCGCCCCGCTCCAGGCGGTCGAGCACCTGCTCGAGCGAGACCTGAATCCGCTCGCTATCGCCGCGATGGGTCCGCGCGATCGCCACGACAAACGGGGCCAACACGACACCCGGCAGTAGTCCCAGCGCGCCGAACGGCACCATCACGGCAGCGATCGCGAGCGATCCCAGCCCTAAGACCACGCCCGCGGCCAGCATACGGCGTGCGCGCCGCCGGCCCACGTCGGCGCTGAGACCGACGAGGCAGAAGCCGGGCTCGAGCGGCGTGACCTGGCCGGCGATCTCTTCCGCGTTCGCGAGCGAGTAGCGGCGCCCGCGTTTGCCCAGCGCGCGCTGGATGCTGGCGAGCGCGCCCGCCTTGGGCTCCCACGTCGTACGGTCGGGATAGCGCCGCTTCACCAGCAACGACTCTTCGTCGTCCATCCAGTGGCTGAGCGCTCGTTCGACCACCGCGCGATCGCCCGGCACCACGCGCTGCGCGCTCAGGCGACGCGGCCCGGTGAGCCAGGCGAAGAGTCCGCCCACCGCCGCGTCGGGCGCCCGGGTCTGCTCCTCCAGCATCGCCTGCCGGAGGTAGCGGGTGGGGATGCCGACGTCGCCTCCCAGCGCGATCACTTCCTGCTCGGTCAGCCCCTCGCCGATGTCGCGCTCGCCGGCCTGCAGCTCGGCGGCGCGCTGGATGATGCGCTCGAGCGCCTGCCGGCCGATCAGCTCTCCGGCCACGTCAGGCGCGGGCCTTGCCCGCGGTGGACGGGGCGGGCACCGGTTCGCCGGAGGCGCGGGCGGGGAGCGCGGGCGTCGGGTCGCCGGCGCGGCGCCCGACCGCGTCGAGGAGGCCCTTGAAGAGGTCGATGGGGATGGGGAAGATCGTGGTCGAACTCTTCTCGGACGCGATCTCGCTGACGGTCTGCAGGTACCGGAGCTGGATCGCGGCCGGCTCGGAGCCGATGATCCGCGCGGCCTGCGCCAGCTTCTCCGACGCCTGGAGCTCGCCCTCGGCGTTGATGATCTTGGCCCGCCGTTCCCGCTCCGCTTCCGCCTGGCGCGCCATGGCGCGCTTCATCTCCGGCGGGAGGTCCACGTCCTTCACTTCGACCGCCGACACTTCCACGCCCCAGTCTTCGGTGCGCTTGTCGATGATGTTCTTCAGGATCTCGTTGATCTTTTCGCGGTTCATCAGCAGCTCGTCCATCTCGGTCTCACCCAGCACCGAGCGGAGCGTGGTCTGGGCCAGCTGGCTCGTGGCGTAGAGGTAGTTCTCGACGCCGATCACCGCGCGCACCGGGTCGGCCACGCGCATGTAGAGCACCGCGTTCACCTTGATCGAGATGTTGTCCCGCGTGATCACGTCCTGGGGCGGGATGTCCAGCGCGATCACCCGGAGCGACACCTTCTGCACCTTGGTGAGGAGGGGCGGCAGGAATACCAGGCCCGGGCCCTTGGCGCCCCAGGAGCGGCCCAGGAAGAAGACCACGCCGCGCTCGTACTCGCGGAAGACGTTGAGCGCCGCGAAGGCGTACAGCACGACGACGCCGACCGCGGGGAGCAGGAATTCGTTCATGGCGACTCCTCTAGGCGGGGAAGGCTTCGACGATCACCGCGGCGCCCTGACCGCCGCCGATGCACGCCGAGCCCAGCCCGTAGCGCTTCCCCTGCTTCGCGAGCGCGTGCAGGAGATGAATGGTGATGCGGGTGCCGGTCGCGGCGAGGGGATGCCCGATGGCGATGGCGCCGCCGTGCACGTTGGTCCGGGCGCGGTCCAGGCCCAGCTCCTTCTCGACCGCGAGGTACTGCGGCGCGAACGCCTCGTTCACTTCCACCAGATCCATCTGGTCGAGCTTCAGGCCCGCCTTGGCGAGCGCCTTGCGCGCCGCGGGCGCGGGCCCGATCCCCATGTACTTGGGCTCCACGCCGACCACCGCCCAGGCGACGAGGCGTCCCAGCGCCTTCGCACCCCGGGCTTTCGCGAACTCCTCGCTCGCGATCACCGTCGCCGCGCCGCCGTCGCAGATGCCGGACGCGTTGCCCGCGGTGACGAGGCCGTCCTTCTTGAAGTAGGGCTTGAGCGAGAGCAAGACGTCGAGCGTGGTCTCGGGACGCATGTGCTCGTCGGCACGGAACTCCGCCGTCTGGCCCTTCTTTTTCACCGGCACGCCGATCACTTCGTCCGTGAACACGCAGTCGTCCCACGCCTTCTTGGCCCGCTGCTGCGACCCGAGGGCCACTTCGTCCACCTCCCGGCGTGCCAGGTGGTATTTCTCCGCCAGGTTCTCGGCGGTCTCCGCCATCGAGAAGCCGCATTGCGGGTCCTTGAGGGACTCCCAGAGCAGGTCCTCGAACGCCGCCTGGGGCCCGAGCCGGATGCCCCAGCGCGCGCCGCGCACCACGTGCGGCGCCTGGCTCATGGACTCGGCGCCGCCCGCGAGGACGGCGTCGGCTTCGCCGAGGAGAATGAGCTGAGCGCCCTGGGTGATGGCTTCGAAGCCGGAGCCGCAGAGGCGGTTCACGGTGACGGCGGGCGTTTCGATGGGGAGGCCGGCCTTGAGCGCCACGTGGCGGGCCAGATAGATCGCGTCGGACGAGGTCTGAAGCGCGTTGCCGAAGACGGCGTGGCCGAGATCGGCGGGCTTTACGCCGGAGCGCGCGATGGCTTCCTTCGCCGCGGCCGCGCCGAGATCGATGGCCGAAATGTCCTTGAGCGAGCCGCCGAAGGTTCCGAAACCGGTTCTGACGCCGGAAAGGAAGACGACGTCTTTATTGGCACCCTGGGTCTTCACGGGGAGAACTCCGGGAGAAAGTCGTTCAGAAAGCGGAATATACCCGCCACCCCTCCCCTAGACGAGAGCCGCGATGGCCTCGGCGACATCTCGGGTTGTCGCCTTCCCGCCGATGTCGGGCGTGCGCGCGCCCCGGGCGATCGCCTCGCGCACCGCGCGCTCGAGGTCGCGCGCCGGCTCCGGGTGTCCCAGCTGCTCCAGCATCAGCGCGCCGGTGAGGACGGTGGCGACGGGGTTCGCCACGCCCTTGCCCTTGAGCGGCGGCGCCGATCCGTGCACCGGCTCGAAGAGGCCGGCGCGCCCGGGGCGCAGGTTGGCGGACGCGGAGATCCCAAGCCCGCCGATGAGGCCGGCGCCCAGGTCCGACAGAATGTCGCCGTAGAGATTGTTGGTGACGATCACCTGAAAGTGCTCGGGCTCGCGCACCATCTCCATCGCCAGCGCGTCCACGAAGCGGTGCTCGGCCGCGATGCCGGAGAATTCGGCCGCGATCCGCTTGAATTGCTCCTGCCACACCCGGTGCGCGGGCACGGCGTTCGACTTGTCGCTCATGGTGACGCGGGTCTTGCCGTGCGCTTGCGCCCACTCGAAGGCGGCGCGGATGATGCGCTCCACCCCGCGCTCGGTGTTCACTTCTTCCGCGATGTACTCGCCGTTGCCGATCCGGCCCCGGCCCAGGTAGACGCCCTCCGTATTCTCGCGGAAGATCACGAAGTCGATCGCGGGGCCGGACGTCGGGGCGCTCCGGCCGGCGACGGTCTTCCCCCGCAGCGGCGTGAGGTCGGGATGCAGCAACGTCACCGGACGAAAATTGACGTAGAGATCGAGGCGGAAGCGGAGACCGAGCAGGATGTCCCGCGCGTGCTCGTTGCCGGGGACCCTGGGGTCGCCGATGGCGCCGAGGAGGATGGCGTCCACGTCGTCCCGCAGATGATTGAAGGCGTGGTCAGGGAGGGTTTCGCCGGTGGCGAGATAATGGTCGGCGGAGTAGGGCAGGCGCTCGAGCTCGAGCGCCACCCCGTGCTTGGCCGCCGCTTTCACGATGGAGACCAGGCCGGCCTCGATCACTTCGGGGCCGATGCCGTCTCCCGGGATCACCGCGATGTGATGGCGGTTCACTCGAATCCGGTGGGCCGGCCGCAGGTGATGCAGTAGGACCACCCGACGTCCACGTCGCTGCCGCACTGGGGACAGCGCAGCTCGCCGGTGGCGGGCTGGCCGCAGTGCGGGCAGAAGCGGACGTCGCGACCGCCGGGGAACGATCCGCCGCAGAAGGCGCAGCGCTCGCTCCCTCCACTCTCATCGCCCGGTTCCGCCAGCGCGAACCCGGCGGGCGGGATCGGATTCTCCGAGGTCCAGTCGGCGGGCTCTTCTTCTTCCTGGTCGGAAGGCGGGGCGTAAACGCGGTCCCCCGCCAGGAACTGCTCCGCGGCGTGGCGGTTCACCATCACCCGGGCGTCGGGGAAGTTGCGGAAGAGCGCGGTGTCCGGGTTGGGCGAGGTGACCTCCCGCGCCATTCCGTCGCGCACGTCGTCCGGCTCCACCCGCACGTAGCCGCGCTCGCCCGCGAGGAGCCGCAGCACCGTCATCTCGTAGTCCTGAAAGGTGGCGACCCGGAGCCGCGAGCGGTTGGAGCGGTAGGGGACGAGGTGCTCGTAGATCTCCGCCGCGGCGAAGGGCACCGCGACCCGCGCGCCCTGCGCCAGCGCCTGCACCAGGCACTCGAAGAGGCGGTCGAGCTCGTCCACTATTTCACCACTACCACCGCTTTCATGTACGGATGGGGCGTGCAGTGATAGACGAAGGTGCCCGCCGTCGCGAAGGTGTGGCGGAACGCCGCGCCCTGCGGGATGAGGCCCGAGTTCACGTTTCCGGATTCGATGACCACCGCGTGCGCCACCGGATCGTCGTTCACCCAGCCGACGGTCTGCCCCACCGCGATGGTGACGGTGTCCGTCTGGTACTTGAAGGCCCGGATGTGGACCACGGCGTCCGCCGGCGCGGTGGCGCTCGGCGTCACCGGCTCCGGGAGCTGGGGCTGGCGATGGGGGTGGAACCACGGCGAGAAGCGTGACAGGTGGAGCGGAATGGTGAACTCGAATCCGTAAAGGCGGTTGGTGAGGGGCGTGCCGCCGCGCGAGTTGCCCTCGATGCTGCTGGTCGCCGCGTTGCTCATCTCGAGGGTGAAGGTGTGGGGCGTCCCGGGAATCACGAAGTCGAGCCCCACGCTCCACGCGGCGAGGGGGGTGGGACTCACGTAGGAGCCCACGTCTCCGCTCACCGCCACGTAGCGGCTCAGCCGGGCGACGAACCCGCCGGCCAGCGCCGCCTGCGCCTTGCCCGAGACTCCTCCCGGCTTGCTCACCCCGCGCACCGCGCCCTCGAGGGTGAGGAAGCGGCGGGTCCAGTCGACACTCACCTCGGCGTCCGCGCTCTTGGAAAGGAAGTTGTACGCCGGCGTCACCGCCAATCCCAGCCCCTCCCGGCCCTCGCCCGCGCCCCAGGCGCGCCAGCGCGCGAACAGCTCGGTCTCGTTGGACGAGATCGCCGCGGGATTCACGACGGCGCGGGTGCCGAAGTGGGCGCCCAGGGCCATCCGCCGCCCCAGGCCGGTGGCGAGAGTGAAGGTGGGGAAGTTCACCACCGCGTGCCCGCTGGAGGAGGGGAACACGTAGAACCGGTGGATGAAGTTGAACTGCACCACGGCGGCGTCGGGGACCCAGGTGCCGCCGAGGTTGGGTGACCGGTAGAGAACGGACTGGGCGCTCAAGGGTGCCGCGAGAAGCAGGACGACAAACCAGACACGTTTCATGGACGACTCCCGATGAATGTGGAACTGGGAACGCGGAAGTCGGACCTGGAGTGCCAGGAGTTCCGCGTTGCGCGTTCGCCGTTCCGCGTTGATCTCACCGCCACTCCTTGACCCAGCGGTCGTAGAGCACCGGAATCACGTGGCCCTGTTCCAGCACCTCGATCCCCGAAGGATCGCGGTACGCCTTGCGGTAAAACACGTGAGTCACGCCGGAGTTGATGATCAGCTTGGCGCACATCACGCAGGGGGACGCCGAGACGAACATCACCTTGTCCCGCACGCTGCCCGGCGCCTTGACGAGCGCGTTCTGCTCGGAATGGATGCACCCGCAGCTGCCGGGCACCGCCGAGTCGCAGCGGTTGGGAAGTCCGCGGGCGTTGCCGTTGTAACCGATGGCGAGGACGTTCTCCAGCAGCTGATCGGTGATGACGCTGCCGACCTGGAGGCGGGAGCAGGTGGAGCGCTTGGCCAGCTCCTCCGCCATCCGCATGTACACCTCGTAGAGGGGGATCCGTTCCGGAGTGGCCGGCGCGGTGCCCGCCGCGAGGAGGTTCAGGCGGTGGGTGTTGGCGGCGATGCCGTCTTTCGGAACGCTCATCCTAGCTCCCGGTCGGGATCGTAATCGCGGTAATGGCCGCGGGCGCGCTGCTGCTCCAGCCAGGTGTCGAACCCCGACGGGACCAGCCCGTTGGAGCGCTGCTGGCGCTCCGCCGCGCGGGTCGCGAGGGCGTTGGCGTATTCGTTCTTGGCGTGGCCGGCGTGGCCGCGCACCCACTTCCACTCGATCCGGTGCGGAGCGGCCGCCTGCACCAGTTTCTGCCAGAGCTCGAGGTTCTCGACCGCGCCGCCCTTGCGCTTCCAGCCCCGCGCCTGCCATCCCGCCACCCACTCGCCCATGCCCTTGATCAGGTACTCGGAATCGGAGACGTACCGCACGTCGGCTTCCTTCCACTGGCGCCGCAGCCACTCCAGGGTGGCGATCGCCCCCGCCAGCGCCATCCGCTGGTTGGTGGTATCCGGCGCGCATTCGAAGAAGTCCCAGCGGGCCACGCTGTCCCCCGCCGGCGCCTCGATCAAGGCGCCGTTGCCGCCGGGATTGGGCGGCGTGGTGCCGTTGCCGAGACAGCTCTCGTCGGCGTGAACCAGGACCCGCAGGGTCACGGCTGGATCGCGACCGGGATGTCGGTGTGCCGGAGGATCTCCTCGGCGTGGGAGATCGTGACCTGGCTGGGCCGGCCCTCCCGGCGCTGCATGTGGGCGCCGGCGAAGAGCGCGTCGCATTTGGTCTCCGCGATCACCCGCGCCACCACCTCCGCCGGTTTCCCTTTTTCGACGTGAGTCACGAAGGCGACGCGCAGCAGCGAGAGACTCGCTTCGGCCTCGCCCACCACGCCCACACCCGCCTCCCGATCGGGATTGGCGTGGATGACGTGAATGGTGCTGCCCACGATGCTCGCGAATCGCGCCGCGAGGTCGAGGGCGCGGCGGCTGGTCTCCCGCCCGTCGTAGGCGATCGCCACCGCCTGCATCGGCGAGGGCGTGGCGCCGCACACGATCACCACCCGCTCCGCGATGCGGATCAGCGACGCCACCGTGGGACCGATCGCGTCCTGACCGGTCCGGGCGCCGCGGCGGCCCACCAGCACCGCGTCGCTCTGGGTCGCCACCTCCGCCAGGAAGACGTCGGCGGCGCCGTGCCCCAGCTTCACTTCCGCCGCCACCCCGCGCTCCAGGGCCCGCAGCCGCGCCCGCTCCAGCATCGGCGCGCCGTCCGGCCCGCCGGATTCCCTGGCGTAGGCCGCGATCACCGTCGCCTGAAAGCGCTGCGCGAGGAGGAGGGCCTGTTCGAAGGCCTGATCGGCGCGCGGACTCTCGTCCAGTCCCACCAGCAGTCGGGTGAACATCGCGTTACGGGAGCACCGCGAAGGCCTCGAGCTCGGCCAGGCGGAAGGTGAGCGTCTCCCCGGTCATCGGGAGGCGGCCCAGCAGCGCTTCACCGCGCGCGGAGGTGTCGAGTCGTTCGGCCACCACCACATATTCGGTACCTCGCCGCCGGAGCGCCACCCGGCGCCGTTCGCGCACCGCGCGCTCCAGCGCGTCCAGGGATTCGGGCGTCAGGGCGCTGTACTCCGGGATCGCGGCCACGGTTCACGCCACCCGGATCCGGCCCGGCTCGCCGCCGGTCACCCGGCCGATCACCGCGGCGGCCGGCGTCCCTTCCTTCTTCAGGGCTCCGACGAGGAGCCCGGCCGCCTCCGCCGCCACCGCGATCAGGAGACCGCCCGACGTCTGGGCGTCCGCGAGGAGCGTGCGATCCGGGCTCGCGAGACTGACGGGGAAGGCCGTGTACCCGGCCGCGGCTTCGAGATTCCGCGCGGTCCCGCCCGGCACCGCTCCCGCGGCGGCGAGCTCCCGCGCCCGGGGGAACACCGGCACGGCGTCGGGTTGAAGCTCGGCCGACACCCGGCTTGCTTCCAGGAGGTTGTGCAGGTGCCCGAGGAGCCCGAAGCCGGTGATGTCGGTGGCGGCGTGCACCGACGCCGCCACGGCCTCCATCGCCCGGGCGGCGCCCGCGTTGAGGGTGGTCATCGCGGTGACGGCGGGGCGAAGGTCGGCCTCGACCGCGAGGTCCCGCTTCAGGGCGGTGGCCAGGATTCCGGTGCCGACCGGTTTGGTGAGGACCAGCACGTCTCCGGCTTTCGCGCCGGCGTTGGTCACGATGCGGTCGGGGTGCACTTCGCCCACCGCCACCATCCCGTACTTCGGCTCCGGATCGTCGATCGAGTGGCCGCCGAGGACGAAGGCGCCCGCTTCCTTGGCGATGTCGATGCCCCCCCGAAGCACCTCGCCCAGAACTTCGAAGGGGAGTTTCCCGCGGGGCCAGCCCACCAGGTTGAGCGCGAGGAGGGGCCGGCCCCCCATGGCGTAGACGTCGGAGAAGGCGTTGGCGGCCGCGATCCGCCCGTAGTCGTACGCGTCGTCCACGATGGGCGTAAAGAAGTCCACCGTCACCACCAGGGCGCGATCGGGCGCCGTCTGAAAGACGGCGGCGTCGTCCCTGGTGGCGGCGTCGACGAGGATCCGGGGATCCGTCGCGGCGGGCACGTGGCGCAAGACCTGCGCCAACTCGGCTGCGCCGAGCTTGCAGGCTCAGCCTGCGCCGTGCGAAAACGCCGTCAGCCGGATGCGGGCGCGGGTGTCGGTGGACATCGTCCACCGAAGATACTACGGCTTCAGGCTTCGAGCGCGACGTGCAGGGCGCGCAGCCCGATCAGCGCGCGCTCCTCGTGCGGAGGCGAGTCGAAGGACCCGTCGTCGCGCTGGAGATCGAGCAGCGCCGGCGCCGCCTTCGCGATCAGCGCGCGCGCCGGCTCGATCCCGGCGAGGAGCAGCGCCTCCAGCATGTTGAAGAGGTCGGCGCCCGCCCACGACCCGTCGCTCCCCTGGGCCCGCCGCGCTTCCTCCACGAAGGCCTCGGCGCGGTCGTGCACCGGCGCCGGCGCGACCGCCACCACGCCCAGCACGCAGGCCGCGAGGTTGGGCGAAGCGGGCTCGAGGCGCGCCACTCCGGCGAGCTGTTCGGCCACGCCCGGACGCCCGTCGCGCCGGGCCCGCAGCAGGGTCTTGAGTCCCAGACAGCGAACCGCGAGCGCCGCGTCTCCCGCGCCCCGCATCACCACGCCGTTGGGCAGGGCGAGGGGCATCGGTTCCTCGTGGACCTCACCGGCCTCGATTCGCGGCAGAAGCCAGGAGAGCAGGCGGTCGAGCCCGCCGTTCAGGGCGTCGAGCCCCAGGTCCATCATCTCCCACGCCGCCCACGCGGTGCGCACCACGGATCCGTTCACCGATCCGTCCATGCGCGTCTCCGAGCGGCGTTCGTTGCAGAGCAGCTCCGCGAGCTTCGCGTCGCCGGGTTTGGGTTCCCGCGCCAGCTCCCGCGCCAGAATGCCGGCCCGGGAGTCTCGGTCGCGAAAGAGTTCGTCGAGGCGGTGGATGGCGTGCTTGAGTTTCATCTTGAGCCTCCTTGGCGCCAGGCGTGAATCGAAACCCCGAGCCTAGTAGGCGCGCGCCCGAAGAAGGTTCCGGCGCGTTACGTCACGATTGGTCATCGAAAACCGCTACCCGAGCCGCCAGGCGAGGAGTCCCCCCGCCGCGAGGTACCGTCCCACGTCGAGACCGGCGTGGAGCAGGAGCGCGCGCCGCCTCGCGCCATGGGCGTACCGCCACATCACGAGGCGGCGGGGAAACGCGGCGAGGAGTCCCACCAGCAGGAAGAGCAGCCACCAGCCGCCCGCGCCCAGCGAGTCGAACCAGAGCGACGCGAAGAGGGTCAGCACCAGGGCCTCGACCGCGCGCCACCCCAGCTCCCAGGCGTTGAAGGCCCACGCCAGCGCGGGCTGTTCGGGGGGACCGTCCCACCGGTATCCGATCGGCGGCGCGACCAGGAAAAGCGCCGCCACCGGCAGCCAGGCGAGCGCGAGCCGGCCGAGGGTCACCTCGCCGCCGGGGCGACGTACCCGGGCCCGCGGAGCCCGCGTCCGGGGCGCGCGGCGGTGAGCTTGCCGTGATCGAGCACTTTCTGCCCGTTCACGTACACGTAAGCGAATCCCACCGAGGGCTGGTGCGGCTGCTCGAAGGTGGCGCGGTCGGCGACGGTGGCGGGATCGAACACGGTGACGTCGGCGGCCATCCCGGCCCGGAGCAGCCCGCGGTCCTTCAACCCCACCCGCTGGGCCGCGAGGCTCGTCATCTTGCGCACCGCGAACTCGAGGGGGAAGAGCTTCAGGTCGCGGGAGTAATGGCCGAGGATGCGGGCGAAGGTTCCGTAGGCGCGAGGGTGCGCCGACTGGGAGCCGAAGGGTCCGTCCGGCGCCACGCCCCCGAAGTCGGTGTTCACCGCCACCCACCAGGTGGAGAGCGCGGCCTGCACGTCGGCCTCGCTCATCTCGAAGTAGACCGCGTCGGTGCGGTGCGGTCCCTCGGCGAGCAGGACGTCGAGGATGGTCTCCACCGGGTCCTCGCGGCGCGCCGCCGCGATCTCGGAGATCCGCTTGCCCTGCAGATCGCGCAGGGAGTCCTCGAAGACCCCGGTGATGAGGATCCCGGAGCCGCCGCCCGCCTCGTTGTAGAACCCCTCACTGCCGTCGGCCGGGTGGAGCACCTCGCGGTGGATGCGGGCGCGGGTGGCGGGATCGCGGAGCCGGATCATCAGCGAGTCGAGCCCGCCGCTCTCGGCCCAGGTGGGCATGATGGCGTCGAGCGACGTGGCCGCCGCGGTGTAGGGGTACTGGTCCGCGGTGACGTCGAGCCCGGCGGCGCGCGCGGAATCCACCCGCGCCAGGATGTGCGGCATCCGCCCCCAGCTGCGCTGGCCCGCCGCCTTCAGGTGGGAGATCTCGGCCGGAATCCGCGCTTCCCGCGCGATCCGGAACAGCTCGTCCAGCGCCTGGTCGGTGAGGGTGCCCTCGTTCCGCATGTGGGACGCGTAGATCCCGCCGTGGCGGCGCGCCGCCTTGGCGAGCGCGATCAGCTCGTCGGTGGTGGAGTAGCTGGCGGGCGCGTACTCGAGCGCGGTCCAGAGGCCGAGCGCGCCCTGCTCCATCATGGTGTCCACCAGGGCCGTCATGTGCGCGAGCTCGGCCGCGGTGGGCGCGCGATTGGCGCTGCCCAGCACCGCCATCCGGACCTGGGTCGCCCCGACGAAGGTCGCGAGGTTCACGGTCGAGCCGTTGCGCGCGAACTCCTTGAAGTAGCCGTCGAGATCGCGCCAGTCCTCGCGATAATGGAATTTCTTCATCGCGTCCGAGTCCTGGGCGGCGAGCGAGTCGGTGAGCGGCGCCACCGATCCGCCCTCGCCGGTGATCTCGGTGGTCACGCCCTGCGTGATTTTCGAGAACACCCGGTTGTCGATGAGCACGTTGATCTCGGACTGCCCCATCATGTCGATGAACCCGGGCGCCACCACCAGCCCCGAGACGTCCACGGTGTCGCGCGCGGTGGCGCCGTTCAGGAATCCCACGGCGGCGATCTTGTCGCCCGCAATGGCGACGTCTCCGCGATAGCGCGGGTTCCCGGTCCCGTCCACGATCCAGCCGTTGGCGAGAATGAGATCGTAGCGAGCCGGCGAGGAACCGGCGCGGGAGCACCCCAGGAGCGCCGCGGAGAGAAAGACGACGGCATGACGGAGGGACGGAAAGTTGTGGCGGGGATGAGAGGGTTTGCTCATTTGCCCCCCCGCTTCCAGTCCGCCCGCAGCGAGTCGGGCCGGACGATCCGGCCGCGGGTCATCACCCACAGAATGTCCCTGGACGCGCCGATGGCGTCGGCGGGATTCGCGTTCAACACCACGAGGTCCGCGACTTTGCCCGGCGCCAGCATGCCCAGCGAATCGGCGTGCAGGAGCTGGGCGTTGTGGCGGGTGGCGGCGACGATCGCGTCCATCGGCGTGAGCCCGGCGGCGACGAGCAGCGCCAGCTCCTGATGCAGGGCGGCGCCCGGCACCAGCATCTGGCTCGCCGCGTCCGATCCGGCGGCGATCAGCCCCCCGGCGTGCCGGTACTCCCGCACGAACTGGTCCTGGCGGGCGCGGGCGCGCTGAAACGCGTTGAAATCCTGCGCGCTCCAGTTGCTGCGCTTGAGGAGGCCCGCCACGTCGCGCACGCTCCCGGCGTCGGCGGGGACGTCGGCCATCTCGGGCCGGGAGAGGAGCGAGGTGTCGGCGAGGTGGGCCAGGGTCTGGTGCAGCACCAGGGTGGGGACGATGGCCACGTGGGTCGCGGCGATCGCGGCCGCGGTGCGCGCCACCGCGCCCGAGTCCAGCGTCCCCCAGCCGGCCTCTTCCTTGGTCCACCCGGCGAGGAAGAGGTCGTGGGCGCGGAAGTAGGGGGCGGGGTCCTTCACCGCCGCCTCGACCACGCCCGACATATGCTCGATCGAAACCACCCCGGCCTTCGCCGCGGTGAGCGCGTCGGTCTTGCCGAGGTGCGCCGCCACCGGGATGCGAAGGGTGCTCGCCTCGTCCATGATGGGCGCGAGCAAGGCCGGCGTGATCTTGGTGTAGAGCTTCACGTAATCCGCGCCGGCCACGGCGCGCTGGTCCACCGCCTTCCGCGCCTCGTCCGGGGTCGCGACGCCCGTGGCCGCGGCATAGGTCGGCGGCACGCCGTCGATCATCGCGCCCGAGGTGAACATCCGGGGCCCGAGCACCGCGCCCAGGTTCACGTCGTTCTTGAGAGCGTACAGGGTGTCGCTCTCGCTCCCGCCCAGGTCGCGGATGGTGGTGACGCCCCACGCGAGGTAGCGCGGCATCGCCCAGCGCTCGGCGTGCGCGTGCGCGTCGATCAGGCCGGGAATGATGGTCTTGCCGATGAGACTGATGCGCTGGGCGCCCCGCGGCACCGGCACTTCGTTCACCCGGGCCACCGCCTCGAGGTGGCCGTCCTTGATGAGCAGCAGGGCGTCGGTGACCGGAGGCCCGCCCGATCCGTCGATCAGGGTGGCGCCTTCCAGGGCGATGACGCCCTGGCCCGGCGGCTTGCAGCCCGCGGCCGCGAGGAGGAGCGCGCAACAGGCGGTGAGAGTCCGGCTGCTCATGGCCTCGGGTCCTGTGAGGTGTGGTCGTGCAGGATCTGCCAGCGGTCCCCGCGCTTCTCGAGCACCAGGCTGAAGGGCCCGCTCGCGACCACCTCGTCGCCCCGGTGGAGCGCGAACCGCGCGGTGCAGAGCGCCAGATCGGTGGTGAGGGGCCGCACGTGCACTTCGTCGAAGGTGAGGGAGTCGCGGGATTTTCCGGGTGCGAAGTACGCGGCCTGGTAGCGGTCGTACAGCTTCTGCCAGCCGTACTGCACGTGCCCGCCGGACACGTAGCTGGTGAGCGAGTCCTGCGCGTAATCGCTCATGAAGGCGGCGAGGTCGCCCCGGTTCCAGCTGGCCGCGGAGCGGGCCAGCATCGCCTCCACTTCCCGCTGGGGATCGCCGAGCCGCTCCCGCGGCACGGAGCAGGCGATCGCCGCGAGGGCCAGCAGGCCCCACCCACCACGCGCCACGCCGTTCATTCAGCCTCTTCGTTCCCGGGGTGCCAGAACGTACTTTGCGGGATGGCCGACGCAACCCCGCGCTCGGACGGGGGGTTCTTGTGGAACACCAGCGTGCGGGGACCGGTGCGCTCCCGCCGCCTGGGCCGGAGTCTCGGTCTGAATCTGCTCCCCGCGCGCTCCAAGCTCTGCGACTTCGACTGCCCCTACTGCGAGTGCGGCTTCCGCACTCCGCGCGCCCCGGCGGCGCGCTGGCCGTCGCCGGACGAGATCGCGCACTCGCTGCGGCGCGCGCTCCAGAATCTCGCCGCGCCGCCGGACGCGATCACCTTTTCCGGCAACGGCGAGCCCACGCTCCACCCGCGCTTCCCGGTGGTGGTGGACCGGGTGCTCGCGGCGCGGGACGAGCTCGCGCCGCGGACGCCGGTCGCGATTCTCTCGAACGGGGTGGCCGCGATCGGGAGCGCCGCGACGCGCGCGGCGCTGCTCCGTCTCGACCGGCGGATGATGAAGCTCGACCTGGGACCGGCGGAGCGGGTGAACGGGAGCGGCTACGACGCCGGCGCGCTCGCCGACGCGTATCGCGCGATCGCGCCGGTGACCCTGCAGGCGATGGTGGCGCGGGGGAGGGACTGGGACGGCTCGAGCGACGCCGCCCTCGCGGCCTGGCTCCCGGCGGCGGGCCGCGCCGATCCGGCCGCGGTGCATCTCTATTCGCTGGCCCGGCCCCCGGCCGATGGGTCCGTCAAAAGCGTCGCGCGGGAGCGCCTCGACGAGATGGCGCGAGCCATCCGGGAGGCACTCCCGCGCGCGGAAGTCCTGGTCTTCTAGCGGCGCTTCTTGGCGCGGCCGCGGCGCGCCTTGGCGCGGGGGCGGCGCTTGGTCGCCTTCCTCTTCTTACTCTTGCTCTTGCTCTTGGCCGCCTTGCGGCGCGCCTTCGCCTTCGGCTTGCGCCACGCCGTCTTGCGCCTGGTGGCGGGAGCCGCCGCCTCCGGCGCCGGACTCTCGAACGCGGGCTCCGGCGCGGGGGTGAAGGGGGCCGGTGCCTGCGGCGGGAGATAGGGCTCCATCATCCCGGGGCCGGACCAGCCGCTCTCGGAGAAATCGGGCTGGGTGAACATTGAGTTGGTCCCTCCGCTCTTAGGGCGCTGGTAGGGTCTCACCGAGGCCTGTAGCTTATCCACTCGCATCCATGTCGCAAGTGAGCCCACAGAAGCTCTGTTTCTGCCTGCTTTTCGCGCCGGCCCTGCTCCTCGCGCAGTCGCCCGCGGACACTTTCCCGGTGGCGCGGCCCCGGGCGGTGGCGCTCCCGTGGCGCGCCGGTCCCTTCGACCTGGAGGGCCCCGCCCGGCCCACCGGCTACCTCTCCGCCATCGGCCGGCGTGCGGCGCTGATCGGCACCGAGACCGGCGGCTTCGAGGCCTGGACCTGGCCGCTCAAGCTCCTCCACGGCTTCGACCTCGCGTTCAAGACGCCGCTGTACGATCAGCCGGTGCAGGCGAAAGATGTCGCCCGCCGGGTGGAAGTCACGCCCGCCGGCGTCTCCATCATCTATTCCCACCCGGCGTTCACGGTCACCGAACGGCTTTTCGCGCCCCTCGACCTGCCCGCCGTGGTCGCGGTGCTGACCGTGGACGCGGTGCGGCCCATCGAGATCATCGCCCGTTTCCGTCCCGACCTCCAGCTCGCGTGGCCGGGCGCGTTCGGCGGGCAGTACGTCTACTGGGACGACGACGAGAAGGCGTTCGTGCTGTCCGAGAGCCGGAGCCAGGCCAACGGTTTCTTCGGTTCGCCCGCGGCCACCTGGGCCACCAACAACCCCTCGCACGCTCTCGCCGATCAGCCGAGCGAGCTGCACATCGCCGTGGGGGACGAGGGCGCGGTCCCCATGCCCCGGCCCGGCGAGCCCGCGGGGCGCCTCACCGAAGTGCACGCCGCCGGGATCCCCATCGTGATGGTGGGCGAGATGGCGCCGCGCGACAGCGTGCGCGCGCTCTACCGCCGGGTCCTGGCGCGGGCGGAGTTGCTGTACCGGGACCGCGCGGCGCACGCCGAGGCGGTGACGGACTCGAGTCTCGCCCTGGGCTCGCCGGACGGCGCCTTGAACCTCGCGGTACGCTGGGCGGAGCTGAATCTGGACCAGGCCTTCACCTGCAATCCCGATCTCGGGTGCGGCCTCGTGGCCGGCTTCGGGCCCTCGGGCCCGACCTCCACCCGGCCGGGGTTCGCGTGGTTTTTCGGGGGCGACGCGTCCATCAATTCCTTCGCGATGAGCTCGGTGGGACTCTGGCAGGTGGCGCGGGACGGACTCTCCTTCTTCGCGCGGTATCAGGGGACCGCGGCGCCGAATGACGGCAAGATTCCGCACGAGATCTCGCAGAGCGCGGGGCGGCTTCCCTGGTTCACCGCGTATCCGTACACCTTCTATCACGGGGACACCACGCCCTTCTGGATCCTGGCGCTGGCCGAGTACTGGCGCGCGTCGGGGGACACGGCGGCGATCCGGAAGCTCTGGCCCAACCTGAAGCGCGCGTTTCTGTGGGCGCGCGCCACCGATGCCGACGGCGACGGCCTGATGGACAACGCCAGAGCCGGCGCGGGCGCGATCGAAGTGGGTGACCTGCAGGAGGGCCTGCAGTCCGACGTCTACATGTCGGCGGTGTGGGTCAAGGCGCTGGAGGAGCTGCCCGCGATCGCGCGCGCGATGGGAGACGCCGGCGTCGAGACCGAGGCGCGCCGGCTCCACGACCGCGCTCTCGCCACCCTGCGCGACAAGCTCTGGCTCCCCTCCGCGCGCCGGTACGCCTTCGCCCTGCTCGAGGGCGGCAAACTCTCCGACGAGCTGACGGTGTGGCCCGCCACCGGCCTCGCGTTCGGCCTCTTCGACGAAGAGCGCGGGCAGGCGACGGCGGCGTCGCTCGCCGGGGCCGGCATCACCACCGACTGGGGCGCGCGCACCCTCGCGCCGTCCTCCCGGCTCTTCGACCCGCTCCACTACAACAACGGCACGGTGTGGCCCTTCGTCACCGGCTTCGACGCGCTCGGCCTCTACCGCTATCACCATCCCGCCATGGGGTTCGCGGCGATGACGGCGGTCGCGCGGACCGCGTTCCTCTGGGGCCTCGGCGACAACCCCGAGGTGTTCTCGGGCAGTGCCTTCGAGCCGCTCGACACCGCGGTCCCGCAGCAGTTCTTCGCGACCTCGATGCTGCTCACCCCGCTGGTGCGCGGGCTCCTCGGCTGGGAAGCCGACGTGCCCGACGATCGCGTCAGCTTCGCGCCGCACCTGCCCGCGAGCTGGGACACGCTGCGCGTCGATCGGCTGCCCGCGGGCTCCGGCCGTTACACCGCCCGCTTCTCGCGGAGCGACACCGCGCTTTCCCTCTCGATCGAGCGCACCGCCGGCCGCGGCGTCGACACCCTCCTCTATTCTCCCGCTCTCCCCCTCGGCGCCCACCTCACCGGCGTGACCGCCGGCGGCCGGCCCGTCAGCTGCGCCGAGCGCGCCACCGGAGCCGATGTCCACGCCGACTGCCGCCTGCCCCTCGGCCGGAACGCCGAGATCGTGGTGAACCACACCCGCGGCTTCGAGCTGCTCCTCCCCGCGCCCCGGCCCGCGCGCGGGGACCGCTCGAGCGCGCTCAAACTGATCTCCCAGCGGCTCGCCGGAGACACCTGCGTGTTCGAGCTCGAGGGACTCACCGGGCGGACGTACGGTCTCGTGGTCCGCACCCCTGCGGGCAATCGCGACCTCTCCGTGACGTTTTCGGGACCCGGGAGCCGGGTGGACGGCTACGCGAGGACGGTGGTGCGGGTGGCCGTGCCAAAGTGACAAGTTTGCTTGACAATGGGACTTACGCGCACTTACGTTCGCGGCCCATGACCCCCCGGCGCAGCTCACTCTTCTTCGCCCGCGGCGCGCTCGCGTTCCTCGCGGCCCCGCTCGCGGCGCAGAACGTTACCGAGGTGCAGGTCTCGCCGCCCAACGTCACCATCAAGGTGGGACAGCGCTCGGGGCTCCTGGGCACGGCGTTCGATCGCGTGGGCAACGTGATCCCGACGATCCGACTCACCTGGTCGTCGTCCAACGTGAGCATCGCCACGGTGGACATCAACGGAACCGTGACCGGCGTGAGCGGCGGTACGGTGCTGATCACCGCGACCGCCGGCTCGCGGAAAGGGCAGGCGCTGGTGACGGTGACCGGCGCCGCGCCGGTGGTGACGGCGCCGCAGTCCACGCCCACGCAGTCCCAGCCGGCCGCCAGTTCCGCCGAGCCTCCGCCGCCCGCGGGCTTCGACCCGTTCGCGGGCCAGCCGGCCGGCATCGGCGCGGCGACCGCGCTGCAGATCGTGCCCGCCGCGCTGTTCCTGCTTCCCTCCGAGAACACCCGGGTTTCGCCCCGCGCGCTCAAGGCCGACGGCTCCGCCGCCGCGCCGGTGCGCGTCACCTGGAAGTCGCTTCGCGAAGACATCGCGACGGTGGACGCGAGCGGGAACGTGATCGCGATCGCGCCGGGGCAGGGCACCATTCAGGTGACGGGACCCGGCGGGCTCACCAACACCGCGCCGGTGGTGGTGCAGCAGGCCGATTTCGCGTTCGCCGAGACCGGGCCGCTGATGTATTCGCCGGGCCAGCTGGACACCTTGCACGTGGCGGTGCCGGCGCAGAACAACCGGGACCTTTCCCCTCTCGCGCTCACCTGGCTCTCGTCGGACACCAACGTGGTGCGGGTGAACCTGAACGGGGTGGTGACCGCGGTGGCCGGCGGCCGGGCGACGATCACCGTGAGCCGGCTGCTCCAGACCAGGAGCATCGAGGTGCGGGTGCACCGCCAGGTGGAAGTGCTCGCGGTCCTCCCGCACTCCAACGCCGACGTCCCGGTCCCGCTGACCGCGTCCGTCAAGTTCGAAGCCCAGGCGCTCGCGGCGGACAACACCGCGGTGCCCGAGGCGCCGCTGCGCTGGAGCGTCCAGGACTCGAGCGTCGCCACCTTCGACACCGCGAGTCACCGGCTCACCGGGCGGAAAATCGGCAAGACCCAGCTGGTGTTGCGGGGCCCCGGCTCCGGGCTCACCGTCACCTGGAACGTCAGCGTCATCGCGGCCGCGGTGAAGCTCTCCGCCACCCGTCTCGGCACCCACCCCGAGGAGCGCACCCCCATCAAGGCGACCTTCGCCGACGACGCCGGGAACAGCCTCGGCCCCGCGAGCAACCTCACCTGGTCGTCCGACAACTCGCCGGTGGCGACGGTGGCCGAGGACGGGACCATCACGGCGCAGGATTACGGGCGCGCCCGGGTCACCGCCACCGCGCCCGGGGGCAGGACGGCGGCGGTCGAAGTGTACGTGGTGGGGGAAATCGCCCTCGCCTCCAACCGGTCCGGGAAGTACCAGCTCTACGGCCTGGAGCGCACCAACTTCGCGCAGCTGCGGCGGCTCAGCGCCGACACCGGCGACGCGACCGACCCCGCGTTTTCGCCGGACGGCGCGCGGCTGGCCTTCGCGTCCCGCCGGGACGGCAACCCCGAGATCTACCTGATGGACGTGGACGGGACCAACCTGCTGCGCATCACCAACGAGCCGCACAACGACGGGCGTCCGGCGTTCACGCCCGACGGGCAGACGCTGGTGTTCCAGTCCGATCGCAGCGGCAAGCTCCAGATCTGGTCGGTCGGCGTGGACGGCACCGGACTCAAGATGCTGACCGCGGACTCGGGGGCCTTCGAGCCCTCGGTGTCCCCCGACGGCTCCACCATCGCGTACATCTCCACCCGCGAGAAGAACTACGACGTGTGGCTGATGAACCGCGACGGTTCGAACCAGCGGGCCTTCACCCGCAGTCCCACCTACAAGGAAACCGAGCCCCATTTCCTGAAGGACGGGACCCTGGCGTACCTGGTGGAGCGGCGCGAGGGAAATCGGACGATCACCCAGGTGGTGAAAGCGGACCTCCCCACGGGGCAGGTCACCCCGATCACCGGGACCGATCTTCTCATCACCGGCTTCGCGGTGGCGCCCGCGGGCGATCTCCTGGCCCTGGTGGTGGCCACCAAGCCCGACGACAGGAAGAATCCCGGGTACAAGGTGTTCCTCCAGCCGGTCGGGTCGGGCGCGGCCGCGCCGCTTCCCACCACCGGCGCCGAGCAGATGGTCACGCCCGCCTTCCTGCCGTAGGCCCCGCGCCCCGCATGCGGGCCTGCGTCCTCACCGCCACCGGCGGCCCCGACCAACTCGCGATCACCGACGTCCCCGATGCGCCGCGCCCCGGGCCGGGCGAGGTGCGGGTGCGGGTCCGGGCCGCCGCGCTCAACCATCTCGACCTGTTCGTGGCCGAGGGCCTGGACGGCGTGGAGTACCTCTTCCCCAAGATCGTCGGCGCGGACGCCGCGGGTGTGGTCGAGGCGGTGGGGAACGGGGTCACCCGGGTGGGGGTGGGCGACACGGTCATGCTCAATCCCGGAGTCTCCGACCGCACCTGCGAGTTCTGCCGCAAGGGCGAGCACTCGCTCTGCGTGAAGTACCGGATCCTGGGCGAGCACCTCCCCGGGACCTTCGCCGAGCTGATCACCGTCCCCGAACCGAACGTGGCCCGGGTCCCCGAGCTTTCGCCGCCGCTCACCTGGCCCGAGGCCGCGGCGTTCTCCCTGGTCACGCTCACCGCGTGGCGGATGGTGGTGACCAGGGCCCGGGTCCAGCCGGGCGAGTGGGTGCTGGTGTGGGGGATCGGGGGAGGCGTCTCCCTCGCGGCGCTCCGGATCGCGAAGCTGCACGGCGCCACCGTGGTGGTCACCTCCTCCTCGGACGCGAAGCTCGCCCGGGCGCGCGAGCTGGGCGCGGACGTCACCCTCAATCACCGGACCCAGGCGGTGGCGAAAGAGGTCCGCACCCTCACCGGGAAGCGCGGCGTGGACGTCGTGGTGGACAACGTGGGGGAGAAAACCTGGGGCGATTCCCTGCGCGCGCTCGCGAAAGGCGGGCGGGTCGTCACCTGCGGCGGCACCTCGGGACCCCAGCTCGTCACCGACGTGCGCCCGCTCTTCTGGCACCAGTACACGATCCTCGGCTCGACCATGGGGAACGACGCGGAGTACGCGGAGGTGGTACGCCGCCTGGGCGCGGGCGAGCTGCGCCCGGTGGTAGACCGGGTGTTCCCGCTGGCGGAAGCGCCGGCGGCGTACCGCTATCTCGGGCGCGGGGAGCAGATCGGGAAGGTCGTCGTCACGCTCTAGAGTCCGGCGGGGAGAGCCCGGCCCGGTCGGGCGCCAAGTACACCTCGCTTCGCTGATCGCGGGCGGCCCGGCCGAGCCGAAGCTCGGCGCCGAGTCTAGCCGGGGTGCGTCAACCCACCGTCAACACCGACCCGAAGCCCCTGTGGCATCACGCTTTGGCGGGTTGCCTCTTCGCCTCTAAGTATCTATATTTCCAATCACTTAGCCCGTTTGGCTCTTCGCCTTTTCGCCCCGAGCACTGATGACCACACCCAACGTCCGCGAACGCATTCTCCCGCGCCTGATCGAAGACGAGATGCGCGAGTCGTTCCTCGACTACTCGATGAGCGTGATCGTCCAGCGCGCGCTTCCCGACGTGCGCGACGGTCTGAAGCCGGTGCACCGGCGCATCCTCTACGCGATGCACGAGCTCGGGCTGGTGCCCGGGCGGCCCTTCAAGAAGAGCGCGACGGTGGTGGGCGACGTGCTGGGCAAGTACCACCCGCACGGCGACCTCTCGGTTTACGACTCCATCGTCCGGATGGTGCAGGATTTCTCCCTGCGTTACCCGCTGATCGACGGCCAGGGAAACTTCGGCTCGGTGGACGGCGACTCGGCCGCGGCGTACCGCTACACCGAGGCGCGTCTCACCCGTGTCGCGATGACGATGCTCGAGGACATCGACAAGAACACCGTCGATTTCGTCCCCAACTTCGACGACCGCCTGCAGGAGCCCACGGTACTCCCCGGCCGGCTCCCCAACCTGATCGTGAACGGCTCCGCCGGCATCGCGGTCGGGATGGCGACCAACATTCCGCCGCACAACCTGGCCGAGGTGGTGGAGGCCATCAATCACCTGGTGGACCATCCCGACGCGTCCATCAAGGATCTCCGGAAGTTCATCAAGGGCCCCGATTTCCCCACCGGCGCGATCATCTACGGCAAGGACGGCATCAAGGAGTGCTACGAGACCGGCCGCGGCCGGATCACCATCCGCGCCCGGGCGGTCACCGAAGAGAAGGAGTCGAGCGGCAAGCAGCAGATCGTCGTCACCGAGTTCCCCTACCAGGTGAGTCCGGAGCGGGTGCACGAGCAGATCCGGGACCTGGTGCTGGCGAAGAAGCTCGAGGGGATTTCGGACCTGCGGAACGAGTCCGACAAGGAGGGGATCCGGCTCGTCATCGAGCTGAAGCGCGACGCCATCCCCATGGTGGTGCTGAACGGGCTCTACAAGCACACCCAGATGCAGACCACCTTCGGCGCGATCATGCTGGCGCTGGTGGACGGCGCGCCCAAGGAAATGAACCTGAAGGAGCTGCTGCAGCACTTCATCGAGCACCGCCACACCGTCATCACCCGCCGCACCGAATTCGAGCTGAAGCGCGCGCAGGACCGCGAGCACATTCTCGAGGGCCTGAAGATCGCGGTCGATCACATCGACGAGGTGATCCGGATCATCCGCCGGTCCAAGGACACGCCGACCGCGGACGCGGCGCTGCGCAAACGCTTCAAGCTGTCGGAGAAGCAGTCGGCCGAGATCCTGAACATGCGCCTGGCCCGGCTCACCGCCCTCGAGATCACCAAGCTCGAGGAGGAGCTGAAGGACGTCCGCAAGTTCATCAAGGAGTGCAAGGACATCCTGGCCTCCAAGCCGCGCCGCCTGAAGATCCTGAAGGAAGAGCTGGCGGAGCTGGCCCACGGCTTCGGCGACGCGCGCCGCACCGAGATCGTCGCCGATCAGGGCGAGTTCTCGATCGAGGACCTGATCGCCGAGGAGGACATGGTGATCACCGTGTCCCACTCGGGCTACATCAAGCGCCTGCCGGTCTCGGCCTACCGGCGCCAGCGGCGCGGCGGGAAGGGCGTGATCTCCGCCCATACCAAGGAAGACGACTGGCTGGAGCACCTCTTCATCGCGTCCACCCACGATTACGTGATGTTCTTCACCCAGGGCGGCCACTGCTACTGGCTCAAGGTGCACGAGATCCCGCAGGCGGCGCGGGCGGCGCGGGGCAAGCCCATCAACTCCTGCGTGGCGATGAAGCCCGACGAGCGCACCGCCGCCCTGGTGCCGGTGCGCGAATTCTCGGATCAGCAGTTCCTCTTCTTCGCCACCAAGGACGGCGTGGTGAAGAAGACCGTGCTCTCGGCCTTCGGGAATCCGCGCTCCACCGGCATCAACGCCATCAACATCGAGAAGGGCGACGAGCTGATCGACGTGCAGGTGACCGACGGCCGGAACGACATCGTCATCGCCACGCGGCACGGGATGAGCATCCGGTTCCACGAGCAGGACGTGCGGGACATGGGGCGCGCCGCCACCGGCGTGAAGGGGATCGAGCTCGACAAGAAGGACCACGTGATCGACATGGTGGTGGTGAAGCGCGCCTCCACCCTGCTCGTGGTCGCGGCGAAGGGAATGGGCAAGCGCTCCGAGCTCGACGAGTACCGCATCCAGCACCGCGGCGGCCGCGGGATCATCACCCTGAAGCGCAACGAGAAGACCGGGGACATCGTCGCCCTGAAGGAAGTCCTCCCCGACGACGAGCTGATGATGATCACCAAGAAGGGGATCATGATCCGGGTGCCGGTGGAAGGGATCCGGATTTCCGGCCGCAACACCCAGGGCGTGAAGGTGATGAACCTGACCCCCGGTGACATCGTGGTGGACGTGGCCCGGGTGGTGAAGGAAGACGAAACCGAGAACGGGGACGAGGACGACGGCGACGACGCGGCCCCGGCTCCGGCCAAGAAGGGCAAGACCGAGAAGCCGGCGCCCAAGGGCGCGACGGGCGGCCCCAAAGCCGGCGCCAGGAAGAAGTGATCACGTCGGCCGACGTCCTCGAAGCCCGGAAGGCCCTCGCGGGCGTGGTGGAACGCACGCCCCTCCAGTGGGTGGAGGAGATCTCGGCCTACCTGAAGCTCGAGAATCGCCAGCCCGTCGGCGCCTTCAAGGCCCGCGGGGCCTACAACGCCGTCCGCAAACTCCCCGAGGCCGCGCGCCGCCGCGGCGTGATCACCTTTTCCTCCGGCAACCACGGCCAGGCGGTCTCCTGGGCGGCGCAGAAGTTCGGCGTGCGCGCCGTGATCGTGATGCCGGAGACCGCGCCCGCGGTGAAAGTCGAGGGCGTGAAGAAATGGGGCGGCGAAGTCGTCTTCGCGGGCAAGACCTCCGAAGACCGGCGGGTGAAAGCCGAGGAGATCGCCGCGCGGGAGCGCCTGGCGGTGGTGCCGCCCTTCGAGCACCAGGACGTGGTGGCCGGCCAGGCCACCGTCGCGCTCGAGATCGTGGAAGATCTCCCCGACGTGGCCACGGTGGTGGTGCCGGTGGGGGGCGGCGGCCTGATCTCGGGCGTAGTGATGGGACTCGAGGCGGCGAAGAGCGCCGCGGCGGTCTGGGGCGTCGAGCCGGCGGGCGCGCCCAAGCTGCACCGCTCCCTCGCGGCGGGCCGGGTGGAACAGCTCGACGGCACCGCGAGCATCGCGGACGGCCTGATCACGCTGTCGGTCGGCAGCATTCCGTTCTCGGTGCTGCAGGCGCACCGGGACCGGGTGAAGGGCGTCACCCTGGTGGATGATGACAGCATCCGGGAAGCGGTGCATTTTCTACACCGGCGCGCGGGGCTCCGGGTGGAGCCCTCCGGCGCCGCCACCACCGCCGCGCTGTTGAGCGGCGCGCTCTCGCCCGCGCGGCCCGCGGTCCTGATCGTCAGCGGCGGCAACGTGGACCCAACGCTTCTCGGGGACTGATCGGGACCAATGCCGGACAGCGCGCTCGCCAAGATCCTCGTCGCCGACGACGACCAGTCGCTGGTGCGCACCCTCACCTGGATCCTGAAGGAGCACGGGTACTCGGTCGTCACCGTGCCCGGCGGCGAAGGGCTCCTCGCCAAAGTCGAAGAAGAGCGGCCCAACCTCCTGCTCCTCGACATCATGATGCCCAAGGTGGACGGGCTGCAGCTGCTCGAGCGCCTGAAGCGGGACGACCGCTTCGCCGACCTTCCCGTCCTGATGGTCTCTTCCATGCCGCCCGAGGAGGCGACGGTGAAGTCCCTCGGCCTGGGCGCCGCGGACTTCATCTCCAAGCCCTTCCGGGTGCGCGAGCTCCTGGCGCGGGTGGAGGCCCACCTCCGCGTGGGCCGGGCCCTCGCCCAGGCGCGCGAAGAGGCGAAGAGCCGCGCCGCCATGGTGGACATCCTGCACGAGGTGACGGACTCCCTCAAAGCGGACGAGATCTACCACATCCTGGCGCGGCGGGTGGCGCGGGTGCTCAACATCTCCAAGTGCTCGATGGTGCTCGCCAAGGCGGGCGATCAGGTGGGCGTGGTGGTGGCGGCCTACGAGAACCCGATGCTGCGCAACCTGCAGATCGAGCTGGCGCGCTATCCCGAGATCCAGCGGGCGCTCTCCACCGCGCGCACCGTGCTGGTGGAGAACGTGTCCACCGATCAACTCTACGCCGAGGAGCGCCTGCGGTGGGAGCGGGAAGGGATCAAGGTGCCGACCCGCTCGGCGGTGGCGCTCCCGTTCTCGATGCGGGACCAGCAGGTGGGGGTCTTCTTCCTCCGCACCACCGGCGAGGATCCGGCGCTCACCCGGGCCGACGCGCAGTTCGCGGAGACGGTGATCAAGACCGCGGTGGCCGCGATCGAGAAGGCGTACGACTTCGAGTCCGCGGTGTCGGACAAGCAGCGGATGGAGAAGCTCGCCAACACCGACGCGCTCACCGGGTGCATGAACCGCCGCGCGCTGGCGGAGCAGCTCGAGGCCGAAATCGATCGGGCCCGGCGCTACGGGCTGGCGGTGAGCATCCTGCTCGCCGACATCGACCGCTTCAAGACCGTGAACGACACCCACGGCCACATTGCGGGGGACTCGGTTCTGCGGCAGGTTGGGGAGTTGCTGCGGCGCGAGGCCCGTTCGGTGGACCTGGTGGCGCGCTACGGGGGCGAGGAGTTCGTGGTAGTGATGCCGGAGACGGCGCTGCACGGCGCCGCGATCTTCGCCGACCGGCTGCGGCGCCGGGTGGCGGGGCACGATTTCGCGGACCCCGGCGCCGACGCGCTGAGCCTCACCGTCAGCATCGGGCTCGCCTCCTTCCCCGACGAGCGCGTCACCTCGGCCGAGAGCTTCGTGGCACTGGCGGATCAGGCCCTCTACCGGGCCAAGAACGAAGGACGCAACTTGGTGCGCGAATGAGCGACCGCCGCTGTCCCAAGTGCGGCACGGTGTACACCGACGCCGCGCGGTTCTGCCCCAAGGACGGGAGCATGCTGGTCGAGGTCCAGTCCTCGGGCGGCGGCGCGTCGCCGCCCAGCGGCAAGGTCGCCAGCACCTCGGTGCGCACCCCCGCGGCCCAGGCCAAGGGCATTAACGCCGCCCTGGAACGCGCCTCCTCGCTCTCCAACCAGATGCTCGACGCCCGCTACCAGGTGCTGAAGAAGCTGGGCGAGGGCGGGATGTCGTACGTCTACCTGGCCAAGGAAATCGCTTCCGGCGAGGAAGTGGCGATCAAGGTTCTGTCGCCCAAGCTGGCGAGCGACAAGAGCTCGGTGGAGCGCCTGCGCCGCGAGGCGGGGCTCGCCATGCGGCTGGAGCATCCCAACGTCTGCCGCATCATCCGCCTCGGCGAATCCGAGGACGGGCTGATCTACCTGGTGATGCCGTTCCTCAAGGGCGAGCTGCTGTCGGACCGCGAAGTGAAGGGCGGGCCGATGGACGTCCCCACCGGCGTGGCGATTCTCCGGCAGGTGTGCGCCGGACTCCAGCACGCGCACGAGCTGCAGATCATCCACCGCGACCTGAAGCCCGAGAACATCATGCTGGTCACCGAGAACGGCGGGGACCGCGCCGTGGTGATGGACTTCGGGCTCGCCAAGGAGCGCCGGGCCGATCCCGCGATCCAGAAGCTCACCGCCACCGGGATCATCCTCGGCACGCCCGAGTTCATGAGCCCGGAGCAGATCCGCGGGAAGCCGCTCGACGCCCGCAGCGACATTTACGCCCTGGGTATCGTCGCCTTCGAGATGTTCACCGGGAAGCTGCCCTTCCAAGGACGGAACGCGCAGGAGATGATGATCGCGCGGCTGCGCGGCCAGCCCACCCCGCTGCGCCAGGTGCGGCCCGATCTTCCGGCGGGTCTCGAGAAAGCGCTCTCCAAGTCCCTCGAGTCCAATCCCGACTCCCGCTACTCGACGGCGATGGAGTTCGCTGACGCCCTGGCGGGCGAGGAGCCGAGCGGCGGCGGATTGCTGGGGAAGATCTTCAAGTAGACGGATGGGCGGATAGACGGACAGCGCGCGCGGGACTATCGGTCCATCCGCCGATCCGCCTAATTACTGCAATGCGCCGCTTCCCGGCCTTCGATCCCCCCGAATACGTCGCCTGGTCGCCCGATCCGGCGCTGGTCCGGAGCTTTCGCGAGACCATCGAGAAACGGGCGGATCGCCGGGAAGTCGTCTCCCGCCTCTCGTCTCCCGAGAAGCTGTCCCTGTACGCGGGTTTGCTTCGTGCCCGGCTCCACGACACCCAGCTCAAGCGCTGGGTGCGGACCGGCGTGATCTCCAAGGCGTGGCTCGGCACCGGCGAGGAGGCGACCACCGTCGGTCCGGTGCACGCCCTGCGCCCCGGCGTGGATGTGGTGGCGCCGATGATCCGCAACGCCGCCGCCTGCTCGGAATTCGGGATTCCCATCGCCGCGATGTTGCGCGCCTACCTCGGCTCCGCCGATTCTCCGTCCGCCGGCCGCGACCTCCACGTGGGTGACTTCGGGAAGGGGGTGCTCCAGCCGATCTCGCACGTGGGCGAGATGGTGCCGGTGGTCGCCGGGATCGCGCTCAACTTCAAGATGAAAGGGGAGCCGCGGGTGGCCCTCACCTGGGTGGGCGACGGCTCCACCAAGACCGCGGCGGCGCACGAGGGCACGAATTTCGCGGCGGTGCAGGGGTTGCCCGTGATCCTCATCCTGCAGAACAACCAGGTGGCGCTCGGTACCCGGGTGGACCAGCATCACCTGCCGGGGAACTTCGACGATTGGGCGGCGTCCTACGGAATCGAGGGCGCGGGGTTCGACGGCAACAACGTGCTCGACGCCTACGCCGCCACCTCCCTCGCCGCGGCGCGCTGTCGCGAGGGGCGGGGCCCGGCCCTCCTCGTGGCGGACACCTTCCGGATGGGCGGGCACGCCACGCACGACGAGCGGGAAGCGCGGGCCACGTTTCCGGAGAGTCTCTTCCAGGCCTGGGGACGGCGGGACCCCATCGGCCTCTACGAGTCCTATCTCGAGGAAGAGGGGATCGAGACCGCCGAGCTGGAGCGGATCGAGCGCGAGGTGACGGCGGAAGTCGAGCGGGGCGCGGAGGAGGCGGCGGCGAGCCGGGAGCGAATGCCGGCCGGCGACTCCGCGCTCAGTGGCGTCTACGCGAACGGCAACGGCGGAAAGGACTGACTCATGAACAGGTCTTGGGTGGTGTTCCTGGGATTCGCGGCGGCGGCGTGCGGGAGCGGCGCGGAGGCGCCGGCGCAGAATCCGCCGCCCGGTCTCGTGGCGCAGGCGATCGCCGGGCACACGCTCTACGTGCCGCCCGGCTTCAAGGTCAATCTCTTCGCCGAGAATCAGTCCGGGGCGCGCTACATGGCGCTGGGCCCCGGGAACGCGGTGTACCTCTCCTCGCCCGGCGGCGGGTGGGTGAAGCGCCTGGTGGACGTGAATCACGACGGCGTGGCCGATTCCGCGGTGACGGTGCTTTCCGGCCTGTCCCAGCCGTTCGGCCTCGCGTTCCGGGGGGACACCCTGTTCGTCGCGGAGGAGGATGCGGTCAAGAAATATCCGCCGGGGGGCGGCGCGCCGCAGACCATCGTCTCCGGGATCCCCACCGGCGGGCACTCCACCCGCACCATTCTCTTCGGCCCCGACGGGAAGCTCTATCTCTCGGTCGGATCGTCGTGCAACGTCTGCGACGAGAGTGATCCCCGGCGGGCGGCCGTCACCCAGTTCAACGCCGACGGATCGGGCGAGCATCTCTTCGCGTCGGGACTGCGGAACTCGGTCGGGATGGCCTTCAACCCGACCACCGGCGACCTCTGGGCCGTCAACAACGACCGTGACAACGTGGGCGGCGCCGACGTGGCGATGACCGACAGCGCGCCGCCCGAGCACTTGAACATCCTGAAGGACGGGAAGTGGTACGGGTGGCCGAAGTGCTACCTCCCCAACCACCCCAATCCCGAATATCCTTCGGCCGATTGCTCCGGCGTCGAGCCGCCGGGCGCGCTCTTCCAGGCCCACATGGCACCGCTGGGCCTCGCGTTCTACACCGGGTCCAGCTTCCCCGCCGGCTACTCCGGCGACGCCTTCGTGGCGTTCCACGGCGACTGGAACCGCACCCAGGCGGACGGCGCCAAGGTGATGCGGGTCCACGTCTCCAACGGCGTGCCGGTCTCGAGCGAGGACTTCGTGATGGGCTGGCTCCCCCCGGGCGCCACGTCGCTCGGCCCGCGCTGGGGCCGCCCGGTGGGATTGCTGGTGCTGCCCGATGGATCGCTGCTCATCTCCGACGACCAGGGCAACCGGATCTGGAGGGTGAGTTATGGCAAGTAAGACGGGCGGTGCAATGATGGAAAGATGGACCGGGGCCGGATGGAAATGGGGGCTCGCGGGTGCGCTCTTCCTGTCCATCCTTCCAGCGTTCCATCGGACACCCGCCGACCTGCACTCCGAATACGTCAAGTACGCCTCGGGGAAGGACTCGATCACGGCGTACCTGGTCTATCCCGAGCGCCGGGATCCCGCGCCCGCGGTGATCGTGATCCACGAGATTTTCGGACTCACGCCCTGGGTGCGGAGCATGGCGGACTCGCTCGCCACCGCGGGCTACGTGGCGATCGTGCCCGACCTGCTCTCCCGGCGGGGCGGCACGCCCGCCACCGACGATTCGTCGCGCAAGCTGATCATGACCCTCCCGCCCGATTCGGTCACCGCCGATCTCGACGCGACCGCGGGGTACCTGAAGTCGCTCAAGGCGGTCCGCGCCGACCGGCTGGGGGTGATCGGATTCTGCTGGGGCGGGGGACAAAGCTTCCGCTACGCGACCAACAATGCGGCGCTCCGCGCGTTCGTGGTCTGCTACGGGCCCAGTCCCGATACCGCCACGGTGGCGCGCGTGAAAGCGAAAGGCCTCGGGTTCTACGGCGAGAACGACGCGCGCATCGACGCGGGGCTTCCCGATCTCGCGGCCGCGGTCAGGCGACACGCGGTGGATTACCGGTACACCGTGTACCCGGGCGTGGGGCACGGGTTTTTCCGGACGCGGGAGAACCCCGCCGTCGCGGATTCCGCGTGGCGGGCGGTGGTCTCGTTCTTCCGGGCTCAGTTGGGTAAGTGAACGGTGGCGAGGTAGGCGCGGGCCCGGTCGAGGCCCGCGTCCTTCCCCGCCAGCACGTCGCGCAGCAGCACCGTCACCGGCATCTCGGGAGGGATGCCGGTGGCCGCGAACTCGGTGCCGTCCGGGAACGCTTCCCGGGTGACGCTCACCCGGAAGCTCCAGCCTTTGGGCAGCGCGAAGGTCCGCACCACGCCCACTTCTCCCGCCGACGCTTCCCCCACGATCGGACCGCGGCGTGCGTTGCGGAAGGTCGCCAGGAACTCCACCGCGGCCCCCGCGGTGCGCGGTGACGAGAGCACCACCAGCGGTCCCGTGAAGACCGGACGGTCGGTGCGCGGCGCGATGGTGTCGGCCGGCCCGCCGAGCCAGGAGCCCGCCGAGTCCGGCATGTCGGCGGCCTGGTAGGCGGGCCGGTACTGCGGGGTCCGCCAGGCCAGGGTGACGAACGGCTTTCCGGAGAGCCGCGCCAGGATCCGGTAGCCGGCGTCGAGCGTTCCGCCGGCGTTGTCGCGCAGGTCCACGATCAAGCCCTGGACGCGGGAGAAGTCGGGCAGGTCGTGGTCGAAGCGGTCCACCACGTCCGGGTCGGCAAACGAGTTGATGCGGACCCACACCACCCCGGCCTCGAGGGTGTCGACCTCGACCGAGGGCGGTTCCAGGGGCCAGGGCTCGAGCACCGAGACGCTCCGGGTGACGCTGGCGCCGCGCTCCTCGCCGCTGCCCAGCCGGATCTGGAGGTGCAGCGCGGTGCCGCGATCCCCCTCGAGCATCCGGTCCACCGCGCGCGCCCAGCGCGCTTCCGGGGTGGAGGCCGAGACGGCGGGGAGAATGGAATCGCGGATCCAGCGCTCCGCGGGCACGCCCTGGACCGCGACCACCTCCGCGAGCCGCTCCGGCCGCGCCACCCGCATCTCGTTGTTCTCGGCGTAATCCATGATGAGGGGACGATGCTCCACGGCGCGCAGGAGAATCGGCGGACGCCCGATGCGCGCGCCGAGCCAGGGCGAGGGGGTCACCTCGGCCTGCCCGTCCTCCAGCAGCGCGACCATCTGTTGCAGACGGCGCCAGAAGACCGCGTCCGATTGCGGCGCGCGGGAGAGCGTGAGGTTGGCGGCGAGCGCGGAGTCCCAGTCCGCGCGGACCCGGTCCCAACCGGCGTAGTTATACTTCGCGGACGCCCACACCACGGCGACCGCCTGCGCGCGGTCGGTCTCGGTGAGCTGTTGCGCGGCGCCGGTGGCGGCGCCTCCCGCCAGGGTACAACACAGCGAGAAACAGAGGAGTGACGGCCGGGGCATGGCCCTAATCTACGTTTTCCTGTTCGCGGCGCCGCAGGTGCTGCTCTTCCTTTATCTGCGGGAGCGCCTGCCGGACCCCGCCCGTCCCCGGCTGGCCCGCGCCGTGCGCTGGGGTCTCGCGCTGGTCTTCGTGGTGTTCAACTTCCAGTGGCTCCTGATCGCGCGCCGCATCGTCACCGGGAGCGCGGCGAGCATCGGGGCGGTGCCTCTGCTCGCGCCCTGGATCGCCTTCCAGCTCCTGGGCTGGGTGTTCCTGGGTCTGGTGTCGCTCTACGTGCTGGCGAAGGGAATCCGCGCCGCGGTTCCCGCCCTGCGCGCCCTGCTGCGGCGGGGAGAGCCGCGGGTCCCGACGGCCCCCGAGACGCCGCTCTCGAGGCGGCGCTTCCTCGCGCGCGCGACCTACGCCTACGCCGCGGCGGGCGCCGCGCTCTCGGCCTACGGGATCGCCAGCGCCTACCAGCTCCCCGAGGTCACGCGACGCGCGCTCTTTTTCCCGGAGCTCCCGCCCGGTCTCGATGGCCTCACCATTCTCCATCTCTCCGACCTCCACGCCGGCCTGCACATGGAGGAGGACAAGATGCAGGAGGTGGCGGCGCTCGCGAACCGTCTCAAGCCGGAGCTGATCCTGCAGACCGGGGACATGATCGACTACGATCCCCGCTACATCCCGCGCTTCGTCCGCGCCTTCCGCGACTTGAGCGCCCCGCTGGGCGTGGTGACCGTGTTCGGCAACCACGATTATTACACCGGCGAGACGCTGGTCGCGCGAGGAGTGCGGGACGCGGGCGAAGTGTTCATCAAGGACGGCGTCCACGTGGTGTCCCGCGGCGGCGCGGAGCTCGCGCTCCTCGGCATCGACGATCCGCACAACTGGCGCACCGACGATCCGCAGACCGAGGCCGTGGACGCGAGCCTTTCGGCCGCGCCCGGGAATCTGTTCCGCATTCTCCTGGCGCACCGGCCCGGCGCCTTCGACACCGCGCGGGTGCGCGGGATTCCGCTCACCCTCGCCGGGCACATTCACGGCGGCCAGATCTATCTGCCGGTGGTCGGGATCTCGGCGGGGAGCCTCATCACCAAGTACGTGATGGGCCACTTCGTGCGGAACGGGAGCCAGCTCTACGTGAGCCGGGGCATCGGCGTGGTGGGCGTGCCGATCCGGATCTTCTGCCCCCCGGAGATCGAGCTGTTCACCCTGCGGCGGGGGCCGCTTCCGGCGGCGTAGGGTCGGCGGCGATGGCGCGCCACGCCGCGTCGAGCGTAAGCCGCACGCTGGCGTCGTCGGGTTGCCACTCCCGCGCGGCGGTCCGCTCCACCGCGAGGTGCACCGCGGCGAGCCATACCGCGGCCCAGAGCTCCGCCGAGCCGGGCCGGATGCTGCCGTCGGCCTTGCCCTGGGCCACCACGCCGGCCACCCAGTCCGAGAACTCCCGCGCCGCTTCGAGGGACTTTTCGTCGAGCACGGCGCCCAGGCGGAGGCTGAAAAAGAGCTTGGCGACGGCGGGCTCGCGGGCGGCGCCGGCCGCCAGGGCTTCGCCCGCGCGGCGCAGCCTGGTCCGAGGGTTCTCGGCGCCGGCGCTGCCTTCCTGTGCGCGGGTCACCGCCCAGCGCGCGGCGGCGCGGTAAATCTCGTTCAGGAGCTGGGCCTTGCCGGTGAAGTGGCGGTAGATCGAGCCTTCCGCGACGCCCGCCTTGCGGGCGATCCGCCCGGTGGTGGCGGCTTCGTAACCGTCCTGGGTGAACAACTCGAGGGCCGCCCGCACCAGGCGCTGTCGCGTGTGCTCGGATTCCATCGGGCGCGAATCTAATGCGGCGCAACGGCTTCGGGCGAACGCTTCCGGCGCCGACTCCCCGTCGCTAGTTTTCCGCCGCTCGTCGTTCCCATTGCGGTCGCCGTTCTTTCAGGGAGATCAACCCGTCATGCGGATGCTGGTGCTGGGCGCGGGCCTGCAGGGATCGGCCTGCGCGTACGACCTGCTGCGCCAGCAGGCCGTCGAGCGCGTCACCCTCGCCGATCTCAAGCCGGAGCGCGCGCCCGCGTTCCTCACCAAGGGGGCGGGGAAGCGTCTCAAGCTGGCGCGGCTCGACGTGAAAAACGCCCCGGCCCTGAAGCGCCTGATGAAGGGGCACGACGCGGTGATGTGCGCCCTCCCCTACTACTTCAATCTGGCGGTGAGCAAGGCGGCGGTGGCGGCCGGGATCCACGCCTGCGACCTGGGCGGCAACACCGAGATCGTGATGCAGCAGAAAAAGCTGCACGCCCGCGCCGCGAAGAAGGGTGTCTCCATCATCCCCGACTGCGGTCTCGCCCCCGGCATGGTGAACATCCTCGCGGCCGAAGGCGTGCGGCGGGTGGGCGCGGCCGAGACGGTGAAGATCTACGTCGGCGGCCTCCCCCAGCATCCGGAGCCGCCCCTCAACTATCAGATCGTCTACTCCATCGAAGGCGTGCTTGACTATTACACCACGCCCTCCTGGGTCCTCCGCGACGGCAAGCCCCAGCAGGTCACCGCCCTCTCCGAGATGGAGGAGATTCGCTTCCCCTCGCCGGTGGGGACGCTGGAGGCGTTCCACACCGCGGGCGGCATCTCCACCATGCCCTGGACCTACGCCGGCAAGCTCCGGTCCATGGAGTACAAGACCCTGCGCTACCCGGGTCACGCCAAGATCATGGCGGCCATCCGCGAGCTCGGCCTCCTCGATCAGAAGCCGATCACGGTGAAGGGGACCAGGATCGTTCCGCGGGACGCGTTCATCGCGGCCGCGGCCCCGAAGCTCACCAAGCCCGCGGGCCACGACCTCGTCGCGCTGCGGGTGGAAGTGACGGGCGCGGGCGGCCGGCGGGCCGCCTGGGAGCTGCTGGACTACTACGACGCCGGCCGCGGCATCAGCGCCATGATGCGCACCACCGGGTACTCGCTTTCGATCACGGGGCTGATGCAGGCGGACGGCCGGATCACGGCGAGGGGCGTCTTCACGCCCGACGAGGCGGTGCCCTTCGCGGCCTACGTCTCGGCGCTGAAGCAGCGGGGAGTGGAGATCCGGGAGGTGTGATCGGGGATTGCGGATTTCGGATTGCGGACTGTGAGGCCAATCCCCAATCCCCAATCCCCAATTCAGTAGCTCCAGCTCGTCCCGAAGAGAAAGAGCGCGCCGTCCGATCCCGCGCCGACGCCGGCGGCGAGCACCGCGTTCCTGAGAATCCGGGCGGCGATCTCCGCGCCGCCGCTCGAGTGCAGCCCCGAAGTAGTGAGCCGCACCGACTCCCCCGGACCGAACACCCGTCCCGCGTCGTAGAACGCCACCAGATGCAGCTCGAAGAGGGTGGGCGCGAAGATCAGCGCGTAGCGCGCTTCGGCGCCCGCCACCAGCTTCCCCGGGCCGAGGAACCGCGCGTCGTAGTAGCCGCGCAGCGTGTGATATCCGCCCAGGGCCACCACCGGCTGCTCGCTCGACTCCATCGTGAATTCCGCGGCCACCGGCGGCGAGCCCCCCATTTTCTCTCCCCCGAGCCGGGCCGCGAGAATCAGTTTCTCGAAGGGGTGCAGGTAGGCGCGGGCCGACGCGGTGGTCCGGGTGTACCCCTTGCCGCTCGCGTACAGGCCTTCGACGAACACGCCGGAGTGGGGGTCGAGCTCGTTGTCCCGGGTGTCCAGCACCAGGCCCCCCCGCGCCACGGCGTCGGAGAAGGGCACCGCGGTGGAATCGACCGCGCCGCTCGCCAGGTCCCGCCCGAACTGGGTCCCGCCGGGGAGCGCGCGGAAGTCGGTCTTCCGGATTTCGCCGCCCGCCAGCAGCCGCAGGGGACCGATCACCCGGCGCTGCAGGGTGATCCGGGCGCTTTGATGGCTGCGGCTGACCCGATAGAAGTAGGGGTGCCCCGCGGTGACGCTGTCCTTCACGTACGGCGCGTCGTTGCCGACGCCGTAGTACCCGAGCCGGTTCTCGCGAACCGCGCCCACCGTCACCGCGAGCCGCCACCCGTCGACGTAAGCGGGCGCCTCGAGGTCCGCGATGAGACTGTAACTGCCGCCGGTCGACGCCGCGGCGTCAAAGGCGAGCGACGCCTGGTTCGCCTCCGGGCGCTCCACGAAGCCGATCGGGCTATAGAGCGAGAAGTGTCCCGCGCCCCACACCCCGTCCACCGCGCTGTAGTACGCGTAGGGGTAGAGCGTGTTCTTCCACAGCCGCTGAGCGGCGGCGGGGACGGGAAGCAGGGCCGCGGCGAGCGCGGCCCGCGCGAGCGATCGCAGGGTCAAGAGGGCGGGATGGGGGCGTCGTAAAGCGTGGCGATGTCCAGGGTCTTCGCCTCGGTGCCGTCGTGGACGGTGAACCGGTCGTGGTAGAAAGCCGCGGCGCCGTACTCACCCTTCTTGTTGATCGCGTAGAAGTTGAGCTGGTAGGTGGGGCGGCCGTTGGGCCCGAGGAGCCGGGGCTCGCTCGCCTGCTGCGCGCGCTTCAGCGTTTCCAGGCAGGCGTCGGCGGGCTTCATCCCCCGGCGCATGAACTCCACGGTCAGGAATCCGCCGCAGATCTTGATGTTGGACTCGCCCCGGCCGGTGGATCCCGCGGCGCCGATGTCGTTGTCGCAGTACTGGCCCGCGCCCACCACCGCCGAGTCGCCCACCCGCCCGGGAATCTTGAAGGCGAGGCCGGCCGTGGTCGTCACCGACGCGATGTCGCCCTGCGGCGTCACCGCGTTGCAGTTGATGGTGCCGGTGGGGCGGTGGACCATCACTTCGTCGGGCGGGACGTCCAGGTAATCGTCCTTGGGATTCTCGTTGGCGCGCCAGCGCAGCCAGATCTCGCGCGCCTTGTCGGTGAGGAGGTCCTCTTCCTTGAATCCGTACGACAGCGCGAAGCGCTTGGCGCCTTCGCCCACCAGGAAGATGTGGTTGGTGTACTTGAGAATCAGCTTGGTGACTTCGGACGGGGTCTTGATCCCTTCCAGCGCGCCCACGGCGCCGGCCCGCTTCGAGGGGCCGTGCATGCAGGAGGCGTCGAGCTGAACCACGCCGTCGCGATTGGGGAGCCCGCCGTAGCCCACCGAGGTGTCCTCGGGGTCGAGCTCCTGGATCTTCACCCCCTCGATCGCGGCGTCCAAAGGATCGGTCCCCTGCATCATCAGGTCGAACGCGCGCTGTACCGCCCGGATCCCGTTGGGGGAGGAGATCACCACCGGCTTGGCCGCCCACTTCGACTCGGGCGGCAGCGGCGCGGCGGGGCGCATCGCGTGGGGAATCCCGAGGGCCGCGCCAGCGGCGGCGGTGGTCGCGAGAAATTCACGGCGGGTGTAAGCGTCGGACACGCGACGGCTCCGGTAGGAGGAGTGAAGGACGTCTGGTTTTACCCGCTCGGCGCACCGCTGTCAACGTCAACTTGCCTAAACCGGCGGGCGAGGCCTACGTTCCGATTCGTGCTCCCCGAGAGAGACATTCCGGGCCCGCTCACCGTGGTGGGACGCCTGCTCGGCGTCGCCGCCGGGGTCGCGACCGTGGCCTTCCTGTACATCGCCTGGAGCGGCGGCGGCGTGTCCGCCGGCCTCGCGGCCTTCGTCGTGCTCCTCTGGGCCATCTGGGGCGCCGTGTCCGGCGTCTTCAGGGTTTTTGCGGACGCCGTCGCCGGGCTGTTCGGGCGCGCGATGGACGGGACCTTCCTCTCCGCCATCGACCCCGCCCCGGGGATCACCATCGACGACGAGGTCGCCTTTCTCGAGCGCCGGCTCGCCCAGCCCATCGACCGCCACCGCGAGATTCAGGTCGGCGTCCGGCTGGCCGAGATTTACCGCACCCACCAGCACGATCAGGCCAAGGCCGACGCGCTCCTCGACCGGCTCGAGGCCCGCTACCCCGACGCTCCGGAGATCCAGCGTGCCCGAGCCGAGTCCCGCGACGCCTGATCTCTCGCTCGTCATCCCGGTGTACAACGAACGGGAGAATCTCGCCCCCCTCGTGGCCGAGATCGCGGCCGCGCTCCCCGGGCGCCGCTACGAGATCGTGATGGTGGACGACGGCTCGACCGACGGCTCGGGCGCCGCGCTGGCCGAGCTGAAGCGGGCCCGCCCCGAGATCCACATCGTGAGCTTCGCCAGGAACGCGGGTCAGACCGCGGCCTTCGCGGCCGGATTCCGGGCGGCGCGGGGCGCGGTGGTCGTCACCCTGGACGCCGATCTGCAGAACGATCCCGCGGACATCCCGGCGCTGGTCACCGAGCTCGAGCGGAGCGGCGCCGCGGCGGTGGTGGGGTACCGCGCCAACCGCCGGGACACGGCGTGGCGCCGGGTGCAGAGCCGGATCGCGAACGGCGTCCGCAACTGGCTCACGCACGAAACGATCCGCGACACCGGGTGCTCGCTCAAGGCGTTCCGGGCCGGAGCGGTGCGCGCCCTGCCGCTCTTCAACGGCATGCATCGTTTCCTGCCGACGCTGGTACGAATGTACGGAGGCACGGTCGCCGAGGTCCCGGTGAACCACCGGCCGCGGCGCTTCGGGACCACGAAGTACGGGATGTGGAACCGCGTCTTCCGCGCGCTCGCGGACGCCTTCGCGGTGCGGTGGATGCAGCGGCGGGTGTTACGCTACCAGGTGCGGGAGGATCTTCCGTAGCATGGACGAGCACGCGGAGTGGCGGGCGCGGATCGGGGCGGCGGCGGACGGAGAGCTCTCGCTTCCGGAGCAGGCGGCCCTGGCGCGGCACGTGGCGGGATGCGCGGCGTGCGCGGGCGCCTGGGCCAGCGCGCTCGAGGTGCGCGCCGCGATGGCCCGCTCCGCCGGCGCGCCCGGCGCCCGGACCGTGCCCCGGCGACGGCTGGGACGGAGCGCCCGGCGGATCGTGGTGGCGCTGCTCATTGTGGGCGGCGTGATCGCGGGCTGGCTGGCGCGGGACTGGTGGGGCGTGGCGGCGGACGTGCCGGTCGAGGATGGGCGTGCGGCGATCGTCGTTCCGTAACGCGCTGACGCTCTCGCTGGGTTTGGCGCTCGCCGGCCGGGCGAGCGGGCAGGAGCCCGGCGTGCGGCTCACCTACCGCCTGCGGGTGATGGCCGCCCACGCGGGCGACACCATCGAAATCGCGCACGCCGAGGTCGCCGGGCCCCTCGATACCGATCTCAGGCTCCACCTCGCGGCGGACTCCGCGGAAGTGGACGCGCTGCTGTCGGTGCTCCCCGAGCCGGACTCGCTCACCCTGGACGGCCAGTTCCTGAGCCGGCGCAACGTGGGCCGTTCCCGGCACGGCCTGCCGGTCTGGACCGAGGACCAATACCAGCGCGCGGCCCGGATGGGGTGGGGGCGCGCGGTGCGGGTGCTGCCCTTCGGCCGGGCGCGGAGCGGCGGGCGCGCGCTCTGGCTCCTCGCGACCGTGGACCGGACCGCCGGGGTGGGCGCCACCCGTCC
>Ga0209178_1000001_pt1 | contig 135907 bp, 119 predicted proteins | sample GAAS200_FD_187521 | JGI IMG/M metagenome (GOLD analysis project Ga0209178, IMG submission 187521) | Agricultural soil microbial communities from Georgia to study Nitrogen management - GA AS200 (SPAdes) (version 2) | ecosystem: Environmental > Terrestrial > Soil > Agricultural land | place... | reverse complement strand
GTCGGCACGCCACTGCTGCGCCGCCGCCGCGAGAAAGGCCGGGAACTCCGGGTCGCGACCGAGGGTCGCGGCGTGGACGTTCACCGACAGACAGGGATCGCCGGGAAGCGCCGCGGCCGCGCGCAGCGACGCGCGGATGCAGGCCCGGTCCACCACCGGCTCCATGTGCTTGCGGCGGACGTAATCGAACATCACGCCGGGCTGTGCCGCGCTCGAGTCACCCGCGCCGCGGGTGAGGCACTCCAGGGCGTGCAGCTCGGGCGCCGGCCGGGACAGGTCGAGGATCGGCTGGAACACCACGCGCATGCCGTCGGCGGCGAGGATGCGTTCCATCAGGAGCGTCATGCGGCGCACCCCAGGAGGCCCCTCACCACCTCGGCGACGTCCTGCGACGGCGTGGACTTGGCGAGAAAGGCGTCGGCCCCGCGGCGCATCGCTTCGCGCTGCACGTCCGGGGTCGCGAACGCGGTGAGCACCACCACCCGGGTCCGGGGGCAGCACTCCCGCACCATGCTGACCAGGTCGAGGCCCTCGACTCCGCCCATTCCGGAGAGCCGGAGGTCCGCGATCACCAGGTGGTAGTGAATGTTGGCGAGCAGCGCCTGCGCCTCTTCCAGCTCGCGGGCGCAGTCCACGGTGCCGCCGTGGGCGATGATGTATTGCTCCATCGCGAAGAGGATCGAGTCCTCGTCGTCGACTAGAAGAATGTGGGCCACTGCCTACCTCGGGTTCGATTGACGCGTGAGGCGCTGTCACCCGGGAGGCAAGGCAAGCGACGTGCCGTTCTCGAACGTGGCTACATGTTGTTGTGGGAAATACGCTTAGGTCCGGATGGGGCACTCGCCGGTCGAGGTCGAGTCTGGAATCTGGACGAGTCTTCTCCAGGACTTGGACGAGTCGAGCGTGCAGCAAATGCGCCCGTCGGTGCGACAGAACCGCCCTAAACCGGATTCAGGAAAGCCCCTACGTTGAGGAGTCCTTCTCACCTGGATGACCTTGTGCCGTCACGAGCGATGGGACCGCGGTGGTCGTGGGGTGTCTGGGCGTTGTGTTTTCGCGCCTCGCCGGCCAGCCCGACACCGATGCTCCCGCGTACGTCGGAATCCTGGCCGGGATCTTCTTGCGGGCGCCTTTCAGTCGTTTCCTGGCTCGCCAGCCAAGACTTGGCGGCGTCATCCTGGCTCTCGCATGGCTGGTCACGGTCCTCGTATTCGTGCTGAGAACACATCTGATGCCTGCGAGCCTAAGGACCCCGCGCTAGAGCCTCACTCTAGCTCTTCGCCACCGTGATCCTCAGCGCCTTGATCTTCTGATAGAGGGTGGAGCGCGGGATGCCGAGCCGGGTCGCCGCGTCGGCCACCCGGCCGCCCGCCTCCTGCAGCACCCGCTCGATGTGGAGCCGCTCCAATTCTTCGAGTGTCAGGTTCGAGGGCGGGAGCGCCGCGGTCGCCGGCGCGCCGGAGAGGGCGTCGAAGTGGAGGTCGGCGGGTTCGAGGACGTCGCCGGAAGAAAGGAGCTCCGCCCGCTCCAGCACGTTGCGCAGCTCGCGCACATTGCCGGGCCAGGGGTAGTCCTGGAGGCGGGCCAGCGCCGCGGGGGAGAGGGTGCCGGGCCGGCGCCCGCGCCGCGCGCCCAGCCGGGCGAGGAGATCGGCGGCGATGAGCGCAATGTCCTCCCGCCGCTCGCGGAGCGGGGGCACGTGCAGCACCAGGGTGCTGATCCGGAAATAGAGATCGCTCCGGAACTTCTGCTCCTGCACCAGGCGCGGCAGGTCGCGCGACGTCGCGGCGATCAGCCGCAGATCCACGGTGCGGTCCCGCACGTCGCCCAGGCGGCGGAACCGGCGCTCTTCGAGCACCGTGAGCAGTTTGGGCTGGACCAGCGGGTCCACTTCGCCGATCTCGTCCAGGAACACGGTGCCCCGGTGCGCCACTTCGAAGAGGCCGGTCTTGTTCGCGGTGGCGCCGGTGAAGGCGCCTTTCGCGTACCCGAAGAGCTCGGACTCGAGGAGCTCCCGCGAGAGCGCGGCGCAGTTCAGGTCCACGAAGGCCTCGTCCCGGCGGGGCGAGTGCCGGTGCAGCCAGCGGGACAGGACGCCCTTGCCGGAGCCGGTCTCGCCCAGCACCAGCACCGGGCTGTCCGCGGGCGCGAGCTTTTCCGCCTGCTCCTGCAGCTTGCGCGTGGCCGCGCTGGTGCCGGTGAACGGGTTCACCTCGTCCCGCCCGCCGCGCGATTCTCCCGCCAGCGCCCGCCGGTGGGACCGCTCCCGCTCGAGGAGCCGCTGCAGGATGACGAGCAGGGTCGGCAGCTCGACCGGCTTCACCAGGAAGTGGTCCGCCCCTTCCTTGATGGCGCGCACCGCCAGGTCGATCGTGCCCTGGCCGGTGAGAATCACCACCGGGACCTGGGGCTCCATCGCCTTGAGGCGGGGGAGGAGCTCGAGCGCGGTCCCGTCGGGGAGCCCGTAATCGAGCACGGCGGCATCGGGGCGCGCGTCCCGGAAGACCCCCTCGGCCGCGGCGCAGGTATCCGCCTCCAGCACTTCGTAGTCCTGGAGCTCCAGGAAATCCCGGACCGCGAGCCGGATCCGGTCTTCGTCGTCGACGATCAGGATCTTAGGCTTCGGCACGCGCGGCCTCGCGAACTGCGGGAGTGGGTCCGTCCGGGATCAGACGGACGGTCACCACCGCTCCGCCCTCCGGTCCGTTGGCGGCGGACACCGCTCCGCCGTGCTGTTCCACGATCCGCTGCACGATCGAGAGCCCGAGTCCGGTGCCCCCCCGGCGGCGGGTGAAGAACGGATCGAAGATGCGGCCCAGGTCCTCCAGCCGGAACCCGGGGCCCTGGTCCGACACGGTGATTTCGAGGCCCACCCTCGTCTCCCCGGTCACCTCGCGCCCGCGGATGGTCACCACGCCGCCCTTGGGCGAATGCTGGAGCGCGTTGTCCACCAGGTTCTGAAAGACCTGCTGCATCCGGCCGCTGTCGAGCGGAATGCCCGGGAGGTCGGGCGGGAGCTCGGTCACCACGCTCACCTCCCGCCGCTTCGCGAGCGCGGCGCTCGCCGCGATGGCGCGCGCGATCACCGGCGGCACCGCGCCCTCCACCAGCTCCAGCTTGGGCGGCTTGCCGTAGTCCAGGAGGTCCGCCATCAGCTGGCTCAACCGGTCCACCTCGTGCCGCAGGGTTCCGAGGTAGCGGTCCGATTTCTCTTCCTTGCCGAAGCGCGCCTCGAAGGCATCCACCGTGGCCGAGATCGCGAAGAGCGGATTGCGGACCTCGTGGGCGACGCCCGCCACCAGCGAGCCGAGCGCCGACATGGTTTCGGTGCGGCGGAGCGACTCCTCGAGCCGCACCAGGTCGCTCACGTCCCGCGCCACCAGGATCAGGCGATCCTCCTCGCCGGGAACCGTGACTACGCTGGCGGTGAGATACCAGGAGCGGCGGTGCGGGCCCTCCCGCACCTGGCTCGAGGCCGGAGCCCGGCGCCGCCGTACCTCCGCCGCGAGCTCGGCGAGGCCGCGCCAGGGCTCGAGGGTGCCCAGCTCGGGAAGGGTGCGGCCCACGGCGTCGCCGTAGGTGGCCTTGCCGGCGAGGGCGCGCGCCTCGGCGTTCAAGCGCCGGACCCGGCCGTCGGCGCCGAGGATGATGACCGGGGACTGCACCGCGTCGAAGGTGAGGGTCCAGTCCACGGCGCTCGCCATCACCGCTTCGCGGAGGCGGCGCTGCTCCTCGTCCGTCCTCCGGCGGTCGGTGATGTCGTGGACGGTAATGATGATGTTGCGCACCCGTCCCTCCGAGTCGAGCTGGGGGTCGGCGTTGACGATGGCCCACACCCGGTCCGGCTTGCTGGGCAGCTGAAAACCGAGAACCGCGTTGCGGACCGGCTGGCCGGTGCGGACGGCATTCAGCACCGGCCGCTCCTCTTCGCGGTAAGGCGAGCCGTCCTCGTGGATCGCGACCAGCTCGCGCTGCCAGAAACCCGGCTCGCTCACCTGGCGCTCGGTGACCCCGAAGATTTCGCGGGCGGCGCGGTTGGAGAGGAGCACCCGTCCCTCGCCGTCCACCACCGCCACTCCCACCGAGAGGTCCTGCACCAGCCGGCGGAAGCGCTCCTCGCTCTCGCGCAGCGCCTCCAGGGCGAGCTTCTGGGTGCTCACGTCCACGGCCGCGCCGAGGGTGTGGGGCTTGCCGTCGAGCTCGATGGTCTCGATCGAGACCAGCACGTCGAGCGGCGGGCCCGTCTTGGTGAGCATCTTCAGCTCCATGTCCCGCACCCGGCCGTGGGTGCGGAGCTCCCGCACCAGATCCTGGCGGCGCTCCGGGTCGGGCCAGAGCACCTCGCGGGTGGAGCGCCCCACCACGTCGGCGCGCGCGTACCCGGTGGCGGCGCTGAAGGCGTCGTTCACGTCCACCACCAGTCCGTCGTCCAGCCGGGCGATCACGATCGGGTTGGGGCTCGACCGGAACGCCTTCGCGAACTTCTCCTCCGACTTCCGGAGCGCGGCTTCGGCTTCGCGCTGTTTCGCGGCGGTGTCCTCGGCGAGGCCGCGCGCTTCATCGAGCAGCGTGATCAAGAGGAAGACGGAGATCGCGATGCTGATGAACTGAAAGAGCGCCGCGCCGAAAATGAGCCCCCAGGTGCGGGTCACGAGCAGCGGATAGTCGAACGCGTGCAGCCCGCCGATCGCCAGCAGGAGGGCGAGCGGGCGGTGCGCGGAAAGGCGCTGGCCCCGGAGGAAAAGCCACCCCAGCCACAGCAGCACCGACCCGCGGAGGACCGCGCTCGCCACCGGAGCGACGAGGTTGCTGGTGACGGGCGGCCCGGCGGCGCCGAGCGCGAACATGGCCGCGGCGAGCAGGACCAGCGGCAGCACGTGGAGCCGCCTGCGGATCAGATCGTAGCACCCGCCCACGAAGCAGGCGGTCCCGGTCCCGAAGAAGGCCGCGAGCGCGGCCTGGGTGCCGAAGGCGGGGTGATGCAGCTCCAGGACCAGCAGCGCCGCCTGGGGGATCGCGAGCAGCCGCTCCGCGGCGAAGAGGGTCACGTAGCGCCGGGGGAGGACCGCGCTCCACAGGTACAGGTACGCCACGCCCACCGCCAGGCCGGCGACGGCGGAAAAGAGCGCGAGCAGCTCGGAGGTATCCATTACTTCGGCGGCGCGCCTCCATCGATCCGGGCCAGCACGTCGCGCAGATTCGCCGTGCCGAGCGCGGCGCCGAAGGCCGGGAGGTCGCGGTCCATGAAGGCCGCGAACCGGCCCCCCGCCTCCGCGATCCGCTGAGCCAACACGCCGTTCACCGCCTGCTGCTGCGCCGTGGGCGCGAAGTCGGCGCTGTTTTCCGACACGTCCGACTGCAGGGCCGCGAGCCGACCCCAGACCTGAATCGGATTCCGGAACGCGTCTTCCCGCGCGCCGGTGAGATGCACGTCGAAGAGCACGCCCTCGATCGCCGTGGCGCGCTTGTCGAGGGAATCGGCTCGCGCCGCGATCCCCTTCGCCGCCGAGTCTCCGGCGAGCGCGGAATCGGTCCCCGCCTGGTGCGACAGGTCCTGGAGCTGGCGCTTCACCCACTCCAGGCGGTTGATCATCCGCGCCACCGTGTCCTGCTCGGCGCGGATCAGGAGCCCCAGCGCCGACTGGGCCTGCACGTCCGCCGCGGTGCCGGAGCTGTTGGGATCCTTCTCGACGGTGACGGTGCGGGTGAGCGCGGTGTCGCCGGCGGAAAGGCGGACGGTATAGGTGCCGGGCGCCACGAGGGGCCCGCGCTCCGAGAGATCGAGGTCCCAGGTCACGAGGTTGCGGGTGCCGTCCGCGCCCACCCGCACCCAGGACGCGCCGGGCGGCGGGGTGCGGAGCCGGGGCACCGTGGGGGAGGCGTAGCGGAGGTTCCACCAGACCCGGTTCAGTCCCGGCTTCTTTTCCGCGCCGTCCAGCACCCGGACCGTGTCCCCCTTGGCGTCGGTGACGGTGAGCTTGATCGGCTTGGGATGCTTGGTGGAGTCGGCCGGCGGCGTGGTGTCGGCCGCGGCGGGCGAGAGGTAATAGGTGAAGTCGGCGCCGTAATCGGGATCCTCGCCCTCCACCGCGCTGTTGGGCGCGCTGGTGATGCTCTGGACGCCGCGGAACCGGAACGTTTCCCGGGGGGCGAAGAGGTACACCCGCGCCGAGAGCGCCGCCGCGTCCGCCTGCTCGAGCGGCGAGATGTCGTCCGCGATCCAGAAGCCGCGGCCGTAGGTCGCCACCACCAGATCGTGGAAGCGGGGCTGGACCGTCACCCAGGCCACGGGCGCGTGGGGCAGGTTGGTCTGGAAGGGGAGCCAGTGCGCCCCGTCGTCCAGGGTGACGTACAGTCCGTTCTCGGTCCCCGCGAAGAGCAGGCCGCGCCGGAACGGATCTTCCTTCACCACGTGCACGAACGACAGCGGCGAGCGGGGGAAGGCGTCCGAGACCCGCACCCAGCTCTTCCCGAAGTCCGTGGTCTTATAGATGTAAGGGGCGAGGTCGTCCAGCTCGTGGCAATCGGCGGCGACGTAGGCGCCGCCCGCCTCGAAGTGCGAGGGCTCGATGTTCGAGATCTTGCACCAGGCCGGGAGCTTGCCCAGCCCCGCGGTGACGTCGGTCCAGGTGGCGCCGTTGTCGCGCGTCACGTGCACCAGCCCGTCGTTCGATCCCGCCCAGATCACCCCCGCCTGCACCGGCGACTCGGCGATCGCGAACAGCGTCGCCCCGTCGAACGTCATCAGGTTGTCGGTGGTGACGCCCCCCGAGGTCTGCTCGTGGGTGGTGTCGTTGCGGGTGAGATCCGGCGAAATCTCCTTCCAGCTCGCGCCGCCGTCGGTGGTGAGGTGGACGTACTGGCTCCCCACGTACACCCGGGAGTGGTCGTGGGGCGAAATCGCGATTGGGAAGGTCCAGTTCCAGCGGTACTTCATGTCCTTCGGCTTCCAGCCGTAGCCCGCCTCCGGCCACACCCGCACGTTCCGGGACTGGTCGGTGCGCACGTCGTAGACCTCGAGCCCGCCGTCGTAGCAGCCGGACCAGACCGTCGCGTTGTCCACCGTATCCGGCTCGGCGAATCCGCTCTCGCAGCCGCCGACGTGCCCCCAGTGGCCCTCGGTGAGCCCGCCGCCCCGGCTGTCGGAGGGCATCCGGTAGGAGCTTCCGTCCTGGCGGTTGCCGTACAGGAAGTAGGGGACGCGGGTGTCGGTGAACACGTGGTACATCTGCGCGATGGGGAGCACCACCCGGGTGTAGGAGCGTCCGCGGTTGAGCGTGATGCTCGCGCCGCCGTCGTGCGCGATCATGAAGCGGTCGGGGTTCGTCGGGTCGATCCAGATGTCGTGATTGTCGCCGCCCCCGCCGAAGCCGGAGCGGGCGAGGGTCTGCCCGCCGTCCAGCGACATGCTGAAGCGCACCGAGACGAAGTACAGCCGGTCCTCGTCGTCGGGCGCGACGGTGAAGCGCACGTAGTAGGGGGCGCGCTCGGCCATCGCGTGATCGCGGGACACCACGCGCCAGTTGTTGCCGCCGTCGTCGGTGCGGTAGAGGGTGGGGTCCTTGTCCTCCATCAGCGCGTAGACCCGATTGGAATTGGACTGCGCGATCGCCACCGCGATCTTGCCCACCGCGTGATTCGCGGCCGGCAGCCCGTGGCCCGAAAGCCGCTTCCAGGTGACGCCGCCGTCCCGCGACACCCAGAGCCCGCTCCCCGGCCCGCCGCTCTGCAGGTGCCAGGTCTTCACTTCGAACTGCCACATCCCGGCGAAGAGGACGTTGGGGTCGGTGGGGTCGATGGCGAGATCGGAGCAACCGGTGTTCGGGTCGACGAAGAGGACCCGGGCCCAGGTCTTGCCGCCGTCCGCGGTGCGATAGACGCCGCGGTCCTGCTCCGGACCGTACGCCCGGCCCAGCGCGCACACCAGCACGATGTCGGGATTCTGCGAATTGACGACGATCCGCGCGATCCGGCCCGTCGAGTCCAGTCCCATGTGCCGCCAGCTGCGGCCGGCGTCGGTGGACTTGTAGACGCCGTCCCCCAGCGCGGTGAGGGAGCGGATGAAGAAGGTCTCGCCGGTCCCCGCCCACAGGATGTTGTGCGCCGACGGCGCGATGGCGAGCGCGCCGATGGCCTGCGCCGGCTCGGAGTCGAAGACCGCCCGCCAGTGCACGCCGCCGTCCTCGGTCTTCCAGATCCCGCCCGAGGCCGCCCCGACGTAGTCCACCATCGGATTCCCGGGTTCGCCCACCACCGCCACCGCGCGGTTGCCTTCGGGGCCGACGAAGCGGAATCGGAGCCGGGCCCACAGCGTGGTGTCCACCTGCTGGGCGCCGAGCGGGGGAAGGGGGGCGGCGAGGAGCACGAGCGCGGCGAGGAGCCGGGACATGGAGTGCCTCTTCTCTGGTAAGAGAGCGATTTGGGGTCGGCTAAGAATGAAGCGCGGCGGGGCGGGGCGCGAGATGCGCCCCGGCTTCACTGGAGGGAGAGCGGCGCGAGACCTACAGGGAGAGGAAAGCCGCTCCCCACTCCGCGGGATTCTGATCCTGGCGGTAGAGCTGGTCCAGGTCCACGACCATGTTGGCCGCGTCGCGCCGCACCGCGAACCGGTCCATGCTCCGGGTGGCCCGGCCGGAGATGAAAATCCCGTCCGGCTGGTAGCGGGAGTGATGCTTGGGACACTGGAACTGCCCGTCTTCCGGGTGCCAGCGCAGCGCCGTGTTCTGGTGCGGGCAGGAGAGGTTGAAGGCGTAAGCCTTCTGCTGGTAGCGCACCACGATCACCTGCAGGTCCTTGTCGATGCTGACCGTGTCCGCGTCGGGAATCGGGTAGGCGTGCTCGTCGGTGTCGAGGCGGACGCCGCGCGCGAACCGCACCGGCAGGGCGAGCCCGGCCGCGAACGCGAACGCCCCGGCGATGAAGTCGCGCCGGGGAACGAGCGGGCAGTGGACGCAGGAATCCGTCATGGCTCTCAGGAAATCGTGGTGAGCATGGTGCCGGCGAGGAGCACCGCGAACCAGAGCGCGAGACTCGACACGCTGGTCCTCTTCAGCCAGACCTCCGCGCCGGGGCGCGCGTCACGCACCCCGCGCTCCGCCCGCCACCGGAATCCGCCGTTGACCAGCAGGATCACGATGAGGCCCATCTTGGTCCAGAACACCGCCGACCCGAGGTAGGTGTCGAGATCCGCGAACATCATCAGGAGACCCGAGACCAGCGTCACCGCGAGACCGGCGAGGACGGCGCGGTGCACGGCGGCGAGCTCCGCCAGCTCGCGGCGGCGGTCGCCCGTGGGAGCGAGGCGCAGCGTGGCGCGATCGGCCGCGACCGCGAGCCCGCCGCCGAGCAGGATCCCCGACAGGTGGAGGAAGGTCACCGCCGCGCTGACGTTCTTGTTGTCGCTGTAATAATGCGCCCAGCGCGCCACCAGCCCGGACGCCACCGCCGCCGGGATCATCAGTTCTTCCAGATCAGCATCATCAGGTACCCGGCGGTGGCGAGACTGAAGGAAGAAATCGCCCAGGCGCGATGAATCCGCTCCCGGTCGGCGAGGGCGGTGCCCCCCGCCCGCCGGAGCCGGCCCCCGGGAGCGGTGGACGCCGTGACCAGGAATCCGACGTCCGAAGCGAACATCATCGCGGCGTGGACGTAGCGGCGGGTCCGGTCCGCCGGATCCTTGCGCGCGTCCCAGAGATTCCAGCCGCCGGTGACCGTGTTCAGACCGAAGAGGCCGTAGATCCCCGCGGCGACGAGACTGTGCGCCTGCCGCAGCGACGCCGAGGTGCTGTCCTTCCCGTACAGCTTGCTGCCCAGCACGTACTCGGCGGCGAAGAGCGGAAGGGTGGCGTAGCTCGCGTAGCGGTGCACCTCGAGCCGGATCCCGTACAGGTCGCTGTACTCGATGGCGCGGGGCCGCTGGCGCCCGCCGCTGTCGGCCGCGGCGAGGGGAAGCGCGGGTGTGAACTCGGGGAGCGCCGGCGCGAGCGCGGGGCCGAGCACCGGAACGCTCGGGGGCGCGTCGGCGGCGGGCGCGGGCGCGGCCATTCCGCTCGCGACGAACAACCAGACCAGTGACTGCAGGTGACGGTCCCTGTGAGGGGTGATGGGCGCGTCGTGGTCACTTTCTTACCCACGACGGGCCCGCCCGTTCTTCATGAGCCCCGCGCGGGCTAGGTGGGCGAAGGGTCCCCGACGGCCGCGGGCGGCAGACCAGCGCGCTCGCCCGGGGGCCGGATCCCGACGCCCGCCAGGCGGAAGATCAGCCGGCCGACCGGCCCCCGCCAGAAGCGCAGCCGCCGCTCGGCGCGGGGGTCGGTCCGGTGCTCGGTCCGGGAGCGCGCGAGGAGAGCGGCGAAAAAGGACGTGGCCGCGGTCGCGGCGAGGGTGCCGAAAACCCCCGGGATCTCGGCCACCTGGGGCAGGGCGTCGATCGCCGCCAGGATCCCGATCGCGGCGGTCAGGGTGGTCCAGGCGGCCGCCCCGAAGACCCGCTCGAGGGGGGTGGGCCCGTCTCCATACAGGAACGCCAGCTCTTCCCGGCGGCGGACCAGCTCCTCGTGCAGGGCGTCGGTCAGGTCGCGGTGGACGTGCCCGGCGCGAATCAGCCGCCGGGCGCGCCAGACGCTGAGCGCGAGGGGCGCGAGCGCGAGCGCCGCGGTCATCGCGAGCGCGGCCACCCGGGCCTCGCGCGGGAGCGGGTAGAGGAACGCCGCGCCCGCGAGCCCGATCGCCGCCACGCCGCCGATGAGCGCGTACCCCAGCGCCGCGCTGGCGAGCTGGCGGCTCTCGGTCAGGAAGGCGCGGACCGCGAGCGGCGCGGTCTCCACTTCACCCACCGCGCGCGCGACCGCGGCCGCGAGGTCGTATCCCGAGCTCGGCCGGTGCGCCGGCTCCTTGGCCAGACAATGATGAATCACCTCCGCCAGGCGGTGCGGCACCCCCGGCGCCAAAGTCGCGAGCGGGGGCGGTGGGTCCGCCACGTGGCGCGCCATCACCGCGTAGGCGTCGGGGCCGTGAAAGGGAAGGTGCCCGGAGAGCGCGTAGAACCCCACCACGCCCAGGGCGTAGAGATCGCTCCGCGGGTCCAGCGGAGCTCCGCACGCCTGCTCCGGACTCATGAATTCGGCGGTGCCCAGCACCACCCGGGGCCGGGAATTGCCGGCGTGCTCCGCGTGCGCGATGCCGAAGTCCGTGACCATGGCGCGTCCCGAGGTGCCCTCGAGCAGGATGTTGTCCGGCTTCACGTCGCGGTGGATGATCCCCTGCTGGTGCGCGTGGGCGAGGGCGGACGCCACCTCCCGGAGAATCCGGGCCGCGGCGCGGGGGCCGAGCGGGCCTCCGCTCCGGATGCGCTGGCCCAGCGTTTCTCCCGGGACGTAGGCCATCGCGAAGAAGACGAACTCGCCCACTTCGTGCACCGAGAAAATGGGGACGATGTGCGGATGCGAGAGCCGCGCGGCGGTGCGCGCTTCGCGCAGGAAGCGGTCCCGCGCGTCGGCCTGCGCCGCGCGATCGCGCGGAAGCAGCTTGATCGCGACCAGCCGCTCGAGGCGGAGGTCGCGCGCCAGGTAGACGACCCCCATCCCGCCGCGTCCGAGCGGCCGCTCCAGCTGGTAGCGACCCTCCAATGCGGCCGCGAGGTCGGTGAAGTCTTCTTCGGTCAGCTGTCCGGTCTCCTGCGGCGCGGGCGGGTGAAGGAGTGCGACCGCCGGCGGCGATCGCGGGAGACGGCCCGCCCAATACCCCGCCCGGGTCGCCGCAGGTCCGCCGCCCGATTCTGTGGCGGCCGCGCACCACCGGACGCGGTCCATTGCGCTCTTCCTGCCGGGCGTTCTTCTTGCAGAGAGCCGTATTCGAGCGCCCGCGTCCGTTCTCAAACCCGAGCGATGCATGTTTTCACAACTATTCCACATGTTGCCCACGCCGGCCCTGGTCCTCGGGGTCAACGGGGAGATTCTCGAGGCGAATCCCCAGGCCGGCGAGCTGCTCGGCGTGGCAGACGCGGCGGCCCTCCTGGGCCGCCCCTTCGCCGACTGGGTGGTCGTGTCCCAGCGGGAGGCGTTCTCCGCGGCGCTTTCCGGCGCCGTGGCCGAGCGTCAGCGCGTGGATCTCACCCTCGAGGCGCCGGGCGAGCCGCTCCGCGAAGTGGACGCGCTGATCGCGAACGTGGAGCGGCCCGGAGACACGCCCAAGCTCTTCTTCATCGCGGTGGACGTCTCCCGCGAGGCGCTGCTGCAGCGCCGGCTGCTGCACTCCGACCGGTTGTCGCAGCTGGGCGCTTTGGTGGGCGGCGTGGCGCACGAGCTGAACAACCCGCTCGCCGCGATCGCCGCGTTCGCCGAGCTCCTGGCGACCGACCTCAAGGATCCCGACCAGCGCGAGAGCGTCGCCATCATCCGGGCCGAAGCGCTGCGCGCCGGGCGGATCATCGCGACCCTGCTCGACTTCGCGCGCCAGCGGCCCCGCGTCCAGCAGGCCGTGGAGCTGGAGGACGTGGTGCGCCGGGTGCTGGCGCTGCAGCGCAACCCGCTCAAGAAGGCGCGGGTCGAGGTCGAGGTGCAGATCGCGCCCGACCTGCCGGAGGTGACGGGCGATCCGCAGGAGCTGCAGCAGGTGCTCCTGAACGCGGTGGTCAACGCGGTGCAGGCCATCGCCGGCACCGGCCGGCCCGGACGGATTCTGGTCGCGGCGCAGCGCGCCGACGGGCAGGTGCTGGTGACGGTCGAAGACAACGGCCCCGGCGTCCCGGCCCACGTGGTGGACCGGGTGTTCGAGCCGTTTTTCAGCACCAAGGGTGAGGGCGGGAGCGGGCTCGGGCTCGCCATCAGCTCCGGAATCATCCGCGCGATGGGGGGTAGGATGTGGTTGCACAACGTCGAGGGGGGTGGCGCGCGGCTGGTGCTCGAGTTGCCGGCCCGGGGCGCGGCTCCCGCCGCGCGATCGAAGGACGCGTCGTCTCCCTCCGCGGCGCGGAAGCTTTCCGTTTTCGTGGTGGAGGACGATCCCAGCGTGCGCCGGGGCGTGCTGCTGATGGCGAGGCGGCTGGGACACGACGTGGACAGCGCCGACGGGTACGCCGCGGCGCGCCGCCACTTGCTGGAGCGGGGCGCCCGGTACGACGTGGCGCTGGTGGACATTCACCTGGATGGTCCCCACACCGGCTTCGAGCTCTTCGACGAGCTCCAGGCGGAGGGGCGGGGACGGGAGCGGCGCATCATCTTCGCGACCGGGGACTCGATTTCGACCGAAACCCGCGATCAGCTCACCCGCGCCGAGCGTCCGGTGCTGCAGAAGCCGTTCAGTCTGCAGGACCTGCGGGCGATTCTGGACCGGGTCGCGACCGGCGGGCCAGCCGGTGCTGGGTGATCTCTTGAGGTTCGGCCGGCACGCGCCGGATCGGCTGCTGCACCGCTTCCGGCGCCGCGCGGCGTGGGCGGAGATCGCCCGCCGTCCGCCCCCGGACGCCCTGCTCGTGGTCTGTCACGGCAACATCTGCCGCTCGCCCTTCGCGGCCGCGGTGCTGCGCTCGCGACTGGCGGGCACCGGCATCCGGGTCGAATCCGCGGGGTTCTTCGGACCGGGCCGGGCCTCGCCCGCCACCGCGGTGGAGGCGGCGCGGCAGCGCCGCCAGGACCTGCGGACCCACCGCGCGCGACTCCTCACTCCGGAGCTGGTTCGCACCATGGACCTGATCGCGGTGATGGACCTGGGCCAGCGCCGCGCGGTCTGCGAGCGCTTCGGCCGCAACCCCCGCGACGTCTTCCTCCTCGGCGACTTCGACCCCCTGCCGATCCGCACCCGCGCGGTGCGGGATCCGGTCGAACGCCCTCTCGCCGTCTTCGACGAGGTGTACGAGCGCCTCGAGCGCTGCAGCATGGCGCTCGCGGACGCGATCAGCGCCCCGCTCGCCGCCGCCGCCGTCAGCGCCTAGCCGCTCCACTCCGCACCGGCCGCTCCCGCCGCCGTTGCGGCGGCACAGCCACAGATGTCGTGTCGCGTGTCCCCGCGGCCCGCTGGCCGCGAGCAGCGGCGTGTAAACCGCGAAGGCACGTCGGTTGCATTCCTCGGCCGGCGTGATCCGACACCACTTCACCGTAGACGTCGAGGAATACTTCCAGGTCTCCGCCTTCGAGGGCGTGGTGCGCCGCGCGGACTGGGACCGCTTCGAGCCGCGCGCGCCGGTGCTGGTGCCGCGACTGCTCGACGCGCTGGAGCGGCACGGGGCGCGCGGCACCTTTTTCGTGCTGGGCTGGGTGGCACGCCGGCACCCGTACCTGGTGCGCGAGATCCAGCGCGGGGGTCACGAGATCGCGTCCCACGGCTGGGATCACGCCCGGGTGAGGCCCGGCGGATTCGCCGAGTTCCGGGACTCGGTGCGCCGCAGCAAACAGGAGCTCGAGGACATCACCGGAGAGCCGGTCTCCGGCTTCCGCGCGCCGAGTTTCTCCATCGTGCCCGGCCGGGAGTGGGCGCTCGACGTGCTCATAGAAGAAGGCTACGGCTACGATTCGAGCCTCTTCCCCATCCGGCGTCCCGGTTACGGCTATCCCGGCGCCGCTCCCGACCCGCACTGGCTGGAGCGGCCCGCGGGCCGGGTGGCCGAGATTCCGCCCACCACATTGCACTGCTGCGGCCTCCGCCTTCCGGCCGCGGGCGGCGCCTACTTCCGGATCCTCCCCTACGCGCTCGCCCGCGCGGCGTTCCGCGCCTGCGAGCGCCGCGGCGTTCCCGGAACGTTCTACATCCACCCCTGGGAAATCGACCCCGACCAGCCGCGGTTGCGCGCGCCCTGGCACGCCCGGCTCCGGCATTACACCGGACTCGGCGGAACCGCGGCGCGGCTCGAGCGGCTCCTCGCCGAGTTCCGCTTCGCGCCCATCGCGCCGACGGTGGCCGCGTTATGACCGTGGTCCCGATCGACGGCGACGCCGCCTGGGACGCCTTCGTCGCCCGGGACCCCGCCGCCACTTTCTGCCACCTCGCGGCGTGGCGCTCCATCATGACCGACGTTCTGGGCCACGAGTGTCTCTACCTCGCGGCGCTCGACTCGAGCGGCGCCTGGGAAGGGGTCCTCCCGCTGGTGCGCGTCAAGGCGCCGTTCCTCGGCCACTACCTGATTTCGATGCCGTTTCTCAACGCCGGCGGCCCGCTGGGCACGCCGGCCGCCCGGCTCGCCCTCGCGGGCGCGGCGGCGGCTGAAGCGGCGCGCTCCGGCGCCGATCTCCTGGAGCTGCGCGCGCGGGAAGCGGTCCCCGGCGAGCTCCGGCTCTCGCAACGCAAGATCACCGTCGGTCTCCCGCTCCCCGGGTCCGCCGACCAGCTGTGGGCCGCGTTCCCCGCGAAGCTCAAGAGCCAGATCCGGCGGCCGCAGAAGGAGGGCTTCGAGGCCCGCTTCGGGTCCGAGCACCGCGCCGCGTTCTACCACGTCTTCGCGCGCAATATGCGGACCCTGGGAACGCCGGTGCTACCCGCGGCGCTCTTCGACCGGATCGCGACCGCCCTGGCGGAGCACGCCGTCTTCGGCGTGGTGTACGCGGGCGCCGAGCCCCTCGCCGCCGGATGCGGATTCGCCTTTCGCGACGGCTTCGAGCTCACCTGGGCCGCCTCGCTCCGCGAGCACAGCGCGCGCGCGCCCAACATGCTCCTCTACTGGTCCTTCATGAGCCACCTGATCGGGCGCGGCGTGAAGCATTTCGACTTCGGGCGCTGCACCCCCGGAGGCGGAACCCACCGGTTCAAGCAGCAATGGGGCGGGACCGACGTGCCGCTCCCCTGGGCCCAGTGGGCCCGCCGGGACCTCGCCGCGCCGCCGTCGCCCGAGCGGCCTGTGTTTCGCGCCGCCGCCGCGTGCTGGCGACGGTTGCCGCTCGCCTTCACCAACGCGGTGGGACCCATCATCGCGCGGAAGCTCCCCTGACCGAATTGGGCTGGAAATCGGTGCGTGGCGGCGGCCGCGGGCTGCAGGGTGGTGCGTACGGGGGTCGCGCCGCGAGACGCCAATTGGCCCGAAGCTTGCCCATCAAGCGGGAGTGGCGCCGTGTGGCGCGTACACCACAACGAGGTGGACCATGACGCGGATGACATTCTCTCGGTTGACGGCACTTCTCGGCGCGACCCTCCTGGTCGCCGCCTGCGAGCAGGGCGTGGGACCGGCCACGAAGGGCGGACCCGCGATGTCCGCCGCGCTCGCGCCGGTGGCGCCGGGCACGCCGATCGCCCTGGATCAGTGGAACGGCACCATGAACGAGCAGAACGTGAGCGTGATCGCGAAGGGGTTCAATCCCACGAACCCGCACGTCGGTGACGCCGTCGTGGTCTCGTTCTTCTTCCCCGGCTCCACCAACCTCATCACGTCGGTGTCCGACTTCGTCACCGACGCGAACCACACGCCGGTGGGGAACGCCTTCCACCTCGTCGAGTTCGTGACCTCGGGCGGGATCTCGATGGCCACCTACGTCGCGAGCAACGTGCAGGGCTTTCCCGATCCCAACCCCGATCCCACCGTCGTCTACGCGGTGCAGGCCACGCTCTCCCAGCCGGTCTCGGACGCGGGGATCATGGTCTCCGCCTGGACCGGTGCGGACGCGGTGTCGGGCCAGCCGGTCGGCGCGCACCGCTCCGGCGTCGCCTCCGCGGCGACCGCGGTGACCGTCGACGCGGGCTCCATTCCGCTCGGCGCCGGCGCGCTGGCCTACGCCGTCACCATGGGGAGCCCGGTGGCGGGCACCTCTCCGCCCGCGGGGTTCACCAACCTGACCAACCAGTCCGACGCCCTGCTCAAGGCCGACGGAGAGACCGAACTGCTGGCGAACGCCGGCTCGGTAGACCCGCAGTGGCTCTGGGGCTTCCAGGCGCAGGGGACCGCGCTCGCGAGCGTGCTCGCCCTGAACCCGGCGCCGCACCTCGCGTTCACGGCCCAGCCCAAGACCACCCTGCCGCTGATGACCATTCCGCCGGTCCAGGTCACGGTGACCGACGCCTCGGGCAATCCGGTGACGACCTTCTCCGGTCCGGTGACGATCGCCATCGGGCATAACGGCGGTCTGGTCGCGGCGGGAACCCTCTCCGGCACCAGGACCGTGAACGCCGTCAACGGCGTCGCGACCTTCTCCGATCTGAGCATCGATCAGCCCGGTAACGGCTACACCCTGGTGGTGTCGACGGGCGGCGTGGTGAGCGCGGAGAGCGCGCCCTTCAACATCGGGGCGTTCTGATGCGCGGGTTCGGCGTCACGGTGCTCGCGGCCGCGCTCTTCGGCGCGGCCTGTCACGACGCGGTCAGCCCCACCGGCCGCGTGCCCGCGGCGCCGTCGCTCGCCGCCGTCGCTCCGGCGACGCCGATCACCCTCGACGGGTCGGCGGGTCTCGCGAACGACGCCATCCCCTGGGCCCCGGGGCAGACCCATCTGGGGCTCGCCTTCAATCCCAATCCCCACCAGGGCGACGCCATCGTCGCCACGTTCTACTGGCGCGATACGACCAACACCATCATCAGCGTCACCGATCACTTCTGTGACGTGAATTCGACGCCGATCGGGAACACCTACACGCTGGTGGATTACGTGACCCGGGGCGGCTACTCGATGGCCACCTATCTCGCGACCAACGCGCGGGGATTTCCCGACACGGCCACCGTCGAGGATCAGCGCCTCTGCGTTCACGCCATCCTCTCCGATTCCGTCACCGAGGGCGGCGTGATGCTTTCCGCGTATCGGGGCGTGAACCCGGTGACGGCGTGGGCCCTCGCGGCGCATCACTCCGCCACCGGCACCGATTCGACCACCGCCGCCGGTGACGCGGGAACCGTGGTGCTGGGCGCCGGCGCGGTCGCCTACGGAGTCACGCTGTCGAACGGGGTGGTGGGGAGCAGCCCACCGCCCGGATTCACCAACATCACCGACGTCTCGGACACGCTCATCAAGGCGGACGGCGAGTACGACGTGCTCCCCTCCGGTGGGTCGGCGGACGCGCGCTGGACCTGGTTCTTCACGTCGCCCCACTCCTGGCTGGCCACGGTGGTGGCGCTCAACCCTCCGCTCCATCTGGTGTTCACCGCTCAGCCCAAGACCACCCTCCCGCTCGCGACGATGCCGCCGGTGCAGGTGACCGCGGAGGACGCGTCGGGCAACGTGGTGCCGGGGTTCACCGGCGCGGTGACGATCGCGATCGGGCATAACGGCGGGATGGTGATGCCGGGCACGCTGTCCGGCACCAGGACCGTCACCGCGGTGAACGGCGTCGCCACGTTTTCGGACTTGAGCATCGATCAGCTCGGCAACGGCTACACCCTGGTGGTGACGGCCGCGAGTGTCACGGGCGCGGAAAGCGCGCCCTTCAATATCGGAGCGTTCTAATGCGTCGCGCTTTCACCTCTGGATTGATCCTCGCGGCCCTCGCCGTCGCCTGCACCGACAACATGGGCCCCGGCGGGCCCGACGACTCCCGGAACGTGAAGAATGCGGCCACCACCGCGTCCGGCATCGCGCTGGACAAGGAGATCGGCACGCTGAACGAGCAGAACCAGGACACCCTCGCCAAGGGGTTCAATCCCGCGAACCCGCACCTGGGTGACGCGATCGTGGCGACCTTCTTCTGGACCGGCCCGGCCACCATCGTGTCGGTGAGCGACTTCGAGACCAACGCCGCGCACACCCCGATCGGCAACACCTTCCACTTGGTCGAGCAGGTGTCGGCCGGCGGCATTTCCATGGCGACCTACGTCGCGACCAACATCCAGGGCTACCCCGATCCCAATCCGGATCCGACGATCGTGTACGCGGTGCGGGCCATCATGTCCCAGCCGGTGCCGGACGGCGGGGTCGACCTTTCGACCTACTCCGGCGTCGCCCCGGTCTTCACCGACGCGCTGGGCGGGCACAGCTCGGGCTCGGGCGCGAGCTCGGCCAATACCGTCTCCGATCCCGGCGCCGTCCCCATCACCGCCGGAGCGCTGGCGTACGCCGTCACCTCGGCCAACGCCGTCGTGGGCCGCAATGTCCCCGCCGGGTACACCCGGCTCCCCAACGGCGTCCTGTCGGACAATTCGATGGTGGGGGAAGACGACTACATGGTCGACTCCGTCTCGGGCAGCACCGACCCCACCTGGAGCTGGGGCGGGTTCTCCAACCCCGCGACCTGGCTGGCGAGCGTGCTGGTGCTGAACCCGGGCAACCCGACCACCAACCAGCCGCCGGTGGCGGCGTTCACGCCGAGCTGCAGCGGCCTGACCTGCAACTTCACCAGCACCTCGAGCGATCCCGACGGCACCATCAGCTCCTACGCCTGGACCTTCGGCGACGGCGGGACCTCGACCGCGCAGAACCCGAGTCACACGTACGCCGCCGCGGGCACCTACACCGTGACCCTGACGGTCACCGACAACGGGGGCGCGACCAACGCCACCTCGCAGAACGTGACGGTCTCGGCGGCGAACCAGTCCCCCACCGCGGCCTTTACGTCGAGCTGCAGCTCGCTCACCTGCGCGTTCACCAATTCGAGCAGCGATCCCGACGGCACCATCGCGAGCAACAGCTGGACCTTCGGCGACGGCGCAACCTCGACCGCCCAGAGCCCGTCGCACACCTATGCCGCGGCCGGGACCTACACGGTCACGCTGACCGTGACCGACAACCAGGGCGCGACCAGCTCGGTCTCGCACCCGGTGACCGTGGCTGCGGCGAACCAGCCCCCGACCGCCGCCTTTACGTCGAGCTGCAGCGCGCTCACCTGCGCGTTCACGAATGCGAGCAGTGATCCCGACGGCACCATCGCGAGCAACAGCTGGACCTTCGGGGACGGCGCCACCTCCACGGCCCAGAACCCGAGCCACAGCTACGCCGCCGGCGGTACCTACACCGTGACCCTCACGGTCACGGACAACCAGGGCGCGACCAACTCGGTCTCGCACCCGGTGACCGTGGCTGCGGCGAACCAGCCCCCCACCGCGTCCTTTACGTCGAGCTGCAACGCGCTCACCTGCGCGTTCACGAACTCGAGCAGCGATCCCGACGGCACCATCGCGAGCAACAGCTGGAACTTCGGGGACGGCCAGACGTCGACTGCGGCGAGCCCGTCGCACACTTATGCGGCCGGCGGGACTTATAGCGTCACCCTCACCGTCACCGACAACCAGGGCGCCACCAACTCGGTGTCGCACAGCGTGACCGTCACGGCCCCGAACCAGCCGCCCATCGCGGCGTTCACCTCGAGCTGCAGCGGACTCTCGTGCAACTTCACCAGCACCGCGAGCGATCCTGACGGCTCCATCAGCGCGTACCACTGGTCTTTCGGGGACGGCGCCACCTCCACCGCCCAGAACCCGAGCCACAGCTACGCCGCCGGCGGCACCTACGCCGTGACCCTCACGGTCACGGACAACCAGGGGGCGACCAACTCGGTGTCGCACAGCGTGACCGTCACCCAGCCCAACCGGGCGCCGGTGGTGAACGCGGGGCCCGATCAGACGGTGCTCCTGGGGGTGCTCTACACCCTCAACGCGTCGTTCAGCGATCCTGACAACGGCCCCTGGACCTACACCATCAATTGGGGAGACGGGGCGACGAGTAGCGGCGTCAAGTCGAGCAACGGGACGATCTCGGCCGGGCACACCTACCTCGGCATCCTCACCCGGCGCACCATCACGGTGACCGTCACCGACAGCAAGGGCGCGTCGGGGTCGGACACCAAGGTCATCACGTTGATCCTGTGAGATGCGTCCCGCGATTCCTCTTGGCCGCGCTGGTCGCGGCCGGATGCTCGGACGCCGCCCGGTCGGTGAACCCCGCGCCGAGGTTCGGCGCGGCGGCCACCGGCGGGTCCGGGATCACCCTCGACCAGTTCTCCGGCCTCGCCAACGACGCCATTCCCTGGGGACAGGGCGAGACCCACATCGGCAAGGGGTTCAACCCCAACCCCCATCCCGGCGACGCCATCGTCGCGACCTTCTACTGGAAGGGCTCGAGTAACACCATCGTGCAGGTGACCGACCACCTGTGCGACGTCGCCAATACGCCGGTCGGCAACACCTACACCCTGGTGGATTACGCCACCCGCGGCGGATACTCGATGGCGACCTACGTCGCCACCAACGCGCAGGGATTCTCGGCCCAGGCGGTCAGCACCGATTCGCTGCTCTGCGTTCACGCCATTTTCTCCAATCAGATCAGCGAGGGCGGGATGATCATGTCCGCCTATCAGGGGGTGGCCGCCGCCACGGCGCTCGACGGGTTCCACTCGGCCACCGGGTTCGATTCGACGACCGCCCCGGTGGATCCGGGCGCGATCAGCGGCGCCGCCGGAGACCTCGCGTATGCCATCGCGATGTCGAACGGCGTGGTGGGCAGCAATCCGCCCGCCGGCTTCAAGCCCATCACCGACGTTTCGGATACCATCCTGCGAGCCGACGCGGAGTACGCCGTGCTGGCGAGCGCCGGCACCGTGGAGCCGCAATGGACCTGGTTCTTCCAGGCGCCATCCTCCTGGCTCGCCACGGTCGTCGCCCTGCGTCCAGCGCCCGGCACCGCCAACCGGCCGCCGGTCGCCGCGTTCAGCTCGAGCTGCAGCGCGCTCACCTGCGGGTTCACGAATTCGAGCAGCGATTCGGACGGTACCATTGCGAGCAACAGCTGGAGTTTCGGCGACGGCCAGACGTCGGCTGTGGCCAGTCCGTCCCACACCTACGGAACGGGCGGGACCTACACCGTCACGCTGACCGTCACCGACAACCAGGGCGCGACCAACTCGGTCTCGCACAGCGTGACCGTCACGGCCCCGAACCAGCCGCCGACCGCCGCTTTTGCGTCGAGCTGCAACGCGCTCACCTGCGCGTTCACCAACTCGAGCAGCGACCCCGACGGTACCATCGCGAGCAACAGCTGGAACTTCGGGGACGGCCAGACCTCGACTGCGGCGAGCCCGTCGCACATTTACGCGGCCGGCGGGACCTACACCGTGACCCTCACGGTCACCGACAACCAGGGGGCGACCACCTCGGTCTCGCACAGCGTCACCGTCACGCCGCCCAACCAGGCGCCAGTCGTGAACGCGGGTGCCGATCAGACGGTCCTCTTGGGCGTGCTGTACACGCTGAACGCCTCCTTCAGCGATCCCGATAACGGGCCCTGGACCTACACCATCCAGTGGGGCGACGGCTCGACTACCACCGGCACCAAGACCAGCAACGGCACCATCTCGGCCGGCCACACCTATCTGTGGGTTCTCACCCGGCGGACCATCACCGTGACCGTGACCGACAGCAGGGGCGCCTCGGGCGCGGACTCCAAAGTCGTCACGCTGATCCTGTGAGACGCGTTCCGCTGCTCCTCGTGGCCGGACTGCTGGCGGCGGGATGCTCCGACGCCGGCCGCTCCGCCGTCACCGCACCGCGTTTCGACGCCACCACGTCGAGCACGGCGGCCATCACGCTCGACCAGTTCAGCGGCATCGCCAATGACCCCGAGCCCTGGGCGCAGGGCGAGACCCACGTGGGCAAGAACTTCGTGGCGAACCCGCACCCGGGCGACGCGATCGTCGCCACGTTCTTCTGGCGGGGCTCGAGCAACACCATCGTCCAGGTCACCGATCATCTGTGCGACGTGAACAACACGCCGGTGGGCAACGCCTACACCCTCGTGGATTACGTCACTCAGGGCGGGTATTCGATGGCGACCTACGTCGCCACCAACGCGCAGAACTTTCCCTTCCCGGCGGCGACCAGCGACCAGCTGCTGTGCGTCCACGCCATTTTCTCGAACGCGCTCAGCGAAGCGGGGATGATCATTTCCGCCTACCAGGGCGTGGATCCCGTCGCGGCGGCGGCGCTGGGCGCGCATCACTCGGCCACCGGCACCGCGTCCACGACGTCTCCGGAAGGTCCGGGCGCCATCCCGGTCGCGGCCGGCGCGATGGCCTACGCCGTCACCGAGAGCGCCCCCATCGGCACCGATCCGCCGGCCGGTTTCACCGACATCACCGAAGTGGACGACAACGTGACCAAGGCCGACGCGGAGTACGAGGTGCTGCCGAATGTCGGTACGGCGGACCCGCGGTGGACCTGGTACTTCACCTCGTCCACGCCGTGGCTCGCGACCGTGCTGGCGCTGAATCCGGCCGGCGGCTCGACCAACCAGCCCCCGGCTGCGGCGTTCACCTCGAGCTGCAGCGGACTCACCTGCAGCTTCACCAACTCGAGCAGCGACCCGGACGGCTCGATCGCGAGCAGCAGCTGGACCTTCGGCGACGGCGGGACGTCGACCGCCCCGAGCCCCTCCTACACCTACGGCGCCAGCGGCACTTACACCGTGACGCTGACGGTGACCGACAACCAGGGGGCCTCGAGCTCGGTCTCGCACACCGTGACGGTGAGCAACGGGAACCAGCCGCCCGTGGCCGCGTTCACGTCGACCTGCAGCGGGCTCACCTGCGATTTCACGAGCACCTCGAGTGACCCGGACGGCTCGATCGGCGCCTACAGCTGGAGCTTCGGCGACGGCGCAACCTCCGCCGTCCAGAACCCCTCCCACACGTATCCGGCGGGCGGGTTCTACACCATCACGCTCACCGTGACCGACAACCAGGGGGCGACCGGCTCGGCCTCGCACCGCCAGCACGTGCGCCAGCACTGAGTGTGCGACGCCGGCGCCGGGCCCGGACCCCGGAGTGACCGCGTGGATCCGGTAATGAGACCGTGACCGCCCATCCTCCCCCGGTCGCGGACCAGCGCGGGGGTGAACGCGCCTCCGGCCTCGCGCTCGCCGGCGTCAACCCCCTTGACTACGCGGACGAGATCAAGGCGCTCTTCCTCGCCCACGAGCGCGTGGAGTTTCCCGCCTTTTTCGACCGGGCTTATCCCCAGGCCGTCGCCGACGGGGCGCGGAGCTGGCTCGGCCGCGATGAGCGGGGCCGGCTCTGCGCCCACCTCATTTCGTTCCAGCGGCGGTTTCGCTGCGACCGCCAGACGATTCGCGGCGCCCTCCTCGGCAACCTGATGGTGGCGACCGCTCACCGGTCCTTCTGGCCCGGACTCGCGCTGATGCGCCGGGCGGTTCGCGACCTCCGCCAGTCGGACGCCGCGGACTTCGTCTACGCCGATCCTAACGCGGCGGCGCGCTCCATCATCCAGGCGGCGGGCTTGAGACCCGCGGGCTCCCTGCGCCGCTTCCTGCTCCCGGTCGGCGACCGCCGGGCGGGAGTCGCCCTGGGCATCAGCGTCTACCGGCTCTGGTCGCGCGCCGGCTCCCGCGGCGCCCGCGTGACCGTGAACCCGACGAGCGTCGAGGACGCGATGGCGCTCGAGCCCCCCCTTTGCGGCGACCCGATGTCCCTGCGGCCCCTGCGGGTGCCGGCGCTCTACGCCGCGCGGCTCGCCGGGTACCCCGGCGCCGCCGACCGCTGGTACGTCGCCCGGTCCCGGAGCGCGCTGGTCGGCCGGGCGCTGGTGCGCGGCCCCGACGCGCTGGGTCGCGCGGTGCTCTGCGCGTGGGACTGCGAACCCATCGCGCACCTGGCCTCGCTTCTCGTGGCGCTCGGCGACGCGACGCGCGGCGCGGGCGTTACCCGGCTCGAGGTCTACGTGATGGCGGGCTCCCGCGCCGAGCGCGAGTTCCGGCGCGCCGGATTCCTCGCGCGCGAGGAGCGGCTTCCGGTGCTGGCGCTCGGGTTCAATGAGGCCGGGTCCCGCGCCGTCGCTGCGGCGCCGGAGTGGCGGCTTCTCCCGCTGGATTTCGACCGGTGACGGTGACCGCCCGCGCCAGCGGCGCCACCGGCGTTCGGTCCGCGGCGCCCCTTGGGGCGGCGGGCCCCGGATGGCGGCACCAGCCGCCGGTCGCTTCGCCGATGACCGTCTCCGCCTGCCGGGCCGGGCTCTCCGCGGCCGCCTCCCCCGCCCGGGCGATGCGCGCGCGCCGGGAGCTCGAAGCATTGCTCGCGGCGCGATTCGCTCCGGCCGCGATGCGGTTGTTGGACAGCGGGACCACGGCGCTCGCGCTCGCGATCCGCGCCGCCGCGGGTGACCGGGCCGGGGTGCCGGTCGCGCTTCCCGCGTTCGCGTGTTACGACGTGGCCACCGCCGCCGATGCGGCGGACCTGCCGGTCTTTCTCTACGACCTGGATCCCGGCACCCTCACGCCCGATCTCGAAAGTCTGCGCCGCGCGTTGCGCGCGGGGGCCAAGGCGGTCGTCATCGCCCACCTTTACGGCCATCCCGCGAATCTGTCCGAGATCAGCGCCCTCGCCGCCGACGCCGGAGCCGTGGTGATCGAAGACGCGGCGCAGGGCGCCGGCGCCACGGTGCGCGGCCGGCCCGCCGGATCGCAGGCGTCACTCGGCGTGTTGAGCTTCGGACGGGGGAAAGGATGGACCGGCGGCGCCGGGGGCGCGTTGCTGGGCATGGACGCCGCCGGCCTCCGCGCTCTGGATTCGGTTCCGCCCCTCGCCGCTGACGCGCCGCGCGGTTTCCGCGCCGTGGCGGCGGCCGGCGCCCAGCTCCTGCTGGCGCGCCCCGCCTGGTACGCGCTGCCGGCCGCGCTTCCGTTTCTCCGCCTGGGGCAAACCGTGTACCGGCGGCCCCGCCCGCCCCAGCCGATCAGCGGCGCGTCGTGCGCGCTGCTCTGCGGCACCGCGCCGCTGGCCGACGCCGAGATCCGGATCCGGCGGCGCAACGCCGAGCGCCTCCTCGACGAAGTCGCGCGGCGGGGATGCTTCGAGGCCCCTGCGGCGGCGCCCGGCGTGGAGCCCGGCTACCTCCGCCTTCCGTTAATCCTTTCTTCGGACGCACGCGCCGAGGCGGTGACTCGCGCGGCGGCGCGCCTGGGCATCGCGCCTTCGTACCCCCGGGCGCTGTGCGATCTGCGCGCGTTTGCCTCCCGCTGTCGCAACCGCCACGAAGGATTCCTCGGCGCGCGCCTGCTCGCCGCCCGGCTGTGCACCCTGCCCACCCACGGAGGGCTCGATGAGGGCGACCTCGCGAGTCTCACGGAATGGATTCGAACGGTGAGCCCGTGCTGCTGATCGCCCGCCCGATCGCGGCGTTCGCGGTACTGCTGCTCGGCGCCTGCTCCGGCGATCTCGGACCCGGCTCTCTCGCCGGCTGCGGCGGCCCCTGCCTCGCGCCCGCGAGCGGTTCCTGCGCCGCGCCCTCGGCGTGGGGGGCGCCGAAGGATTCGGTCCCTTGGCCCCACCAGCCCGCCGGGTTCACCACCATCTCGGACGAGCCCTTCAACGCGCTGACCGAGAACGGCTGGATCACGCTGCAGCGCGACACGCTGAACGGGTCCGGCGTCACCCTCGCCGACGATCCGCGGGCGCCGCTGTCACCCCCGAGCGTTCTCCAGTTCACGTACGCCAAGCGCTTCCCCGCGGGGATGACGCCGGCGGTGACGTTCTACGACCTCGTGCTCCCGGTGAAGGAAGCGTATTTCGGATTCTGGTGGAAGCCGAGCGATCCCTGGGACAACAACGCGCAGAGCGGCGTGAACAAGATCGCGTTCATCCTCACCACCGAGACCGGGCTCGACGGCGAGGCGGCGATCATCATGTTCGGCACCGGCGGGCCGTACACGGTGCAGGTGCTCTCCGAATTTCCCGGCGACACCCGGCGGCTGTCACCCAACCTGAACGCCACACCGGTGACCCTCGGTGCCTGGCACCGCGTCGAGTGGGTCATCAAGTTCTCGAGCACCGACAGCACCCACGACGGCGCGAGCGAATGGTGGCTGGATGGCGTCCCCCAGGGCTCTTACACCGACCTGATGATGCCCGTCGATCCGGGCTTCAAGGAATTCCAGCTGGCGCCGACCTGGGGTGGCGTGGTGGGAACCAAAGCCGAGCGCGATTTCTTCTGTTACGATCACGCTCACACCAGCGCGCCGTAGAGCCGCGCGTAGCGCTCCACCATTCTCTCCACCGTGTACTCGGCGCACGCGCGCTCCCGGGCCGCGCCCCCGAGGCGCCGGGCCCGGTCGGGATCGGCGAGGAGGGCACCGATGCCCTCCGCCAAAGCTCGGGCGTCGCCCGGCGGCACCACGAGGCCGGCGCGACCATCGTCCAGCACGGCGGGAAGCTCTCCCACCGCGCTCGCGACGATCGGCTTCCCGGCGAGCATCGCCTCCACCGCCGCCAGCGGCAGGCCCTCGGAGAGCGACGGCATCACGAACAGGTCCGCGTCACTGAGCAGGTCCCCGATGTCGGACCGCAGGCCGAGGAAGTGAGTCCGCTCGGCGATCCCGAGGGCGGCGGCTCGGGCCCGCAGGGCTTCCTCGAGCTCCCCGCGGCCCGCGATCGCGACGTGCAGCCGGGGAGCCCGGCCGTCGAGCGTCGCGAGCGCCTCGAGCAGGTATCGATGCCCCTTCACCAGGTACAGGTTTCCCACCGCGAGCGCGAGCCGGTCTCCTCCCTCGAGTCCGAGTTCCCGCCGCAGCGACGCGCCGGTCACCGCCTGGGCGCGGGCGCCGTTGGGAATGGTGGCGGGCCGGGTCCAGAGGTCGCGGCGCAGCTGCTCCGCCAGGGTCCGCGAGACCGCGACCACCGCTCCCGAGAGCGCGGCGGCCGCCCGCAACGCCATCCGGCGCCGCAACCGCTCCGCGTAGTAGCGGCTCCCGTGCATGGTGAAGAGGTGCGCCGCGCCGGCGCGGCGCGCGGCCCAGGCGCCGCAAACCGCCATCGTGAACTCGTGACTGTGGGCGACGCGCGCTCGGTGCCGCCGCAGAATCGCCGCGACCTCTTTCGCGAACCTCGGGCGGAAGGGTCGCGAAAGATCGACGGCCTCGACCCGCACCCCGCTGCCCTCGAGCTCTCTCGCCAGCCACCCCTCGCCGTTCGCAGGCCCGATGACCAGGTTCGACGCCCCCCGGGCCTGGAGGCCCGCCGCGAGGCTCGCCACCATCCGTTCCGCGCCGCCGGGCCCGTCGGACTCGATCAGGTGGGCGATGGAAAGCCCCTCGAGCGCGGCGCCGGCGATCACGATCGCCTTCCCGGAGCGCGGAGCCGGACCCCCGAGGCCCACGCCTCGAACGCGGAATCTTCGATTCCCGAGGGAATGTTGACTCGAGGGAGCGTCCAGGGATCGGATCCCCCGCCCGAATGGTCCAGGGAGAAGGCGGCGCGATATCCGGCGGAGCGCACCATTTCGCGCGCCCGCTCGTTCCAGAGTCCGTATGGATACGCGAAGAATTCCGCGCGCACTCCGGAGTGCTGTTGCAGCAGGTCGCGGCTCTCGACGATCTCCACCCGGAGCTCGCTCCCGTCGAGCGTGGGCAGCGCGCGGTGAGTCGCGGAGTGAACGCCGAGACTCAGCCCTTCACCCGCCGCCGCGGCGATGGCCGCCCAGCTCGCGGGGAACCGGTCGGGCGGGACGCGCCGGGCTCCATTCCTCGCGCCCACGGACTCGAGGATCGCCCGGCGGTCGCCGCGCAGGCTGGTGAGCCAGCGCCGGCGCTCGCCATCCGGCGCGTCCGGGGGAAGGTCCGGATGGTCCCACCAGAACGGCTCCGCCGCGGCGGGCGCGTGCGCGACGACGAACACGGTGGCGGGCGCACGCCGGTCGCGGAGCAGGGGCCACGCGTGCTGGAAGACGCCGGCGTATCCGTCGTCGAAGGTGAGCGCGGCCGCTCCCCGCAGGGAGTCTCCGCGCGAGCGCCGGGCGGCGAAGTCGCCCAGCGAGACGAGATCGTAGTTCCCCGCGAGCCACTGGAGCTGGCGCTCGAATCGCGCCAGCGGGAGGTGGAGTCCCAGGGGATCGTTGGGCGCGTCGTCCCGCACCACGTTGTGATAGCAGAGAATCACGCCGCCGGAGCGCACCCGCCGCGCCAGCGCGAGGACACCGGAGCCTTGGAGGGCGAGGTAGGAAAGTGACGCTAACTTCAAGTGATATCCACGTTTAGGCTGACCATATCTTGAGCAACTTCTATGCCGGAAGCGCGCCCCGTGGCACGCAATCTGCCCCCTGTTGAGCGCACTCCGATGTCCAACGCTCCCCTCAAGCGCCAGGTGGCGATGGCTCTGCTCGTCGGAGGCATCGCCGGCCCGGGTTGCCGCCACGCCCAGGTCCCCTCGTGCGGGTCCGCCGCCCGTCGGGCGGGCGCGGCCGCGCCGGCCTGGCGCGACGAGCCCGGAGGACTCCCGCTCCTCTCCGACGAGCCGTTCGACAAGCTCGACGAGAACGGGTGGCACATGACGCGACGCGAGTCCAAGGGCGGCTCGAGCGTCAGCCTCAGTACCGATTCGGGGGCCCCGGTTTCGCCGCCCGGGGTGCTGCAGTTCACGTACGGCATCGGCTTTCCGGGCGGATACGCGCCCGGCGTCGAAGCGTTCGATCCGCACCCACCGGTGCGGGAGGCGTTCTTCGGGCTCTGGTGGAAGCCCAGCGACCCCTGGCAGAATCACGCGGGGAGCGACGTGAACAAGATCGCCTTCCTCTACCCGGGCGAAGGCCTCGGGGACGTCGCGCTCATCATGTTCAAGGCCGGACCCGGGTACACGCTCCAGGTCCTCCCCGAGTTCTCGACCACCGGTGACGTGCGCCGGCTCGAGCCCAACCTCACCGCGACTCCCGTGGCGCTGGGCGCCTGGCATCAAATCGAGTGGTACGTGAAATACGCGAGCGGGGCCTCGAGCCGGGACGGCGTTACGGCCTGGTGGCTCGACGGCATCCCGCAGGGCCGCTACACCGATCTTCGAACACCGCCGGGGCCGGGCTTCATCGAATTCCAGATCGCGCCCACCTGGGGCGGGATGGAGGGGCAGAAAAACGAAGTGGACTGGTACTGTTTCGATCAGGCCCGGGTGAGCGGCCGATGAGCCGAATCCGTGTTTTCCTCGTGTTTGCTGGGTTCCTGGCCCTGGCCGGATGCCGTTCCCGGGACACGGCGCCCGGCGCGGTGAGCCCGGACACGGTCTTCGCCGAGGACTTCGAGTCGGGATCCCTCGGCGCCTGGAACGACGGCGTGGATACCACCCGGCAGCAGGTGGTGAGGGACTCGACGTTCGCGCGGTCGGGCGCTCATTACCTGGCGGTGACCTACGTGGCCGGCGGGGACGGCGGCTGGCTCACCCGGTTCTTCGAGCCCGGTTACGACTCGTTGTACGCGAGCTACTACGTGCGCCTCCCGGCGGGCTGGCAGGGGGGCACCAAGCTCATCGCGCTCTACGGGTCCCGGACCGACAACCGGTGGTCGGCGCTGGGCAAGGCGGGCACCTGTCCCACCGGCACCGACTTCTTCGCGACCATGCTGATCACCGAAGCGTCCGGGAATCCGGGTCCGGTGCGCTTTTACACGTACTATCCGGCGATGGCACGGGAGCCCGACGGGGTTACCTGCTGGGGCCGTTACGGCGACGGCACCGAGACCTACTCGCCGCCGCTCACGCTCTCGCCCGGCGTGTGGCATCACGTGGAATTGTGGGTGAAGCTGAACGCGCCCGGCTCGGACGACGCGGCGGAGCGGTTCTGGATCGACGGCGTGCCGCGCGGCGCGTGGTCCGGGTTCAGTCTTCGCTCGAGTAACGTCCTGCGACTGAACGCGGTGCAGCTCACCTTCAATCGCGGAGTGTCCGGCGGTCCCACCGCGCAGCGGTTGTTCGTGGACGATCTGGTGATTTTATCGGGGAGGCCCGCACCCTGAAGATTTCGAATTGAACCGGTTTTTTCCGCACCACTATGCAGCCCTCAGAGAAGTCCCGACCAGCTAACTCCAGTAATTCCTTCCTCTTGCGTTGCACCACTTGCGCGCCGGAAATGGATGTTGCTATGGTGCCGCACCCGCCGCGGGGACGCATCACTGGTTCTCGATCCCGCGCGGCCGCGGACGCGCCCCCGCACAAGAGACGCTGTAGACGCTGCTCAGAGCAAAACCGCCGAAAGGCGGTGACGCAGAGCCACGGGACTTAGGCGACCCTCGGGGTCGTGATGTCCGCCGGGCCGCCAGCGACTCGAGGAAGGACTCGAGTTTCTGGCGGCCGCGTTGTTTTGAGCCGCTGCGACACGTTGTTCGGTGGGATCGCCCCTCCTCCAGAGGTGAGCGACAAAGGCAAACCCGGCGAAAGCCGGGGACGCAAAGCTCCGAGGCTACAGCGCCGCACGCGCCACGCCGGTCGAGCCGCCGAACTCACACTCCGGCCCCGGAGGGGCTGATGCGTTCGACCTACTTCAAGCTTTCGAGTTTCCTCGCCGCGCTCGCGCTCGCCGGCGGGTGCGAGCGGTCCCAGACCGCGCTCGGTCCGGACCTCAGGGTCACCTCGGTCTCCGTCACGCCGCGGATCGACACCATCTCGATCGGCGACACGGTCCAGCTCGCCGCGACCGTCGTGATGTCGGGGGGCAAGGCCCCGCGCGCCGCGACCTGGTCCACGTCGGACGGCGCGGTAGTCAGCGTGACCGCGACCGGTCTCGCGCACGGGCTCGCCGCCGGATCGGCGCTGGTCGTCGCTTCGAGCGGCGGCAAGGCCGACACCGCGCGGTTCACCGTCCGGCCGCTCTCGTTCCCGCCTCCGCCGGTCGCGTCGGTGTCGGTCGCCCCGGATTCCGCGGGGCTCGCGGCCGGATCCACCCTCCAGCTCGTCGCCACCGCGCGGGATTCGAGCGGCACCCCGATCCCGGGCGCGGCGATCGCCTGGAGCACGTCCAACGGAGCGGTCGCGTCGGTGGGGAGCAAGGGCCTCGTCACCGGCGTCGCCGCGGGCGTCGCGGGGATCACGGCGAGCTCCGGGCTCTACCGCGCCACGGCGACCATCACCGTGACCGCAAGCGCGGCCGGCGCCTGGCCCAACGAGCCCGCCGGATTCACCACCGTCAGTGACGAGCCCTTCAACGCGCTCGCCGAGGGCGGGTGGAACGCGGTGCAGCGCCAGAACACCAACGGGTCCGGGCTCACGGTAGGGCTCGACGCGGCGGCGCCGCTCTCTCCCTCCAACGTGCTGCAGTTCAAGTACGCCTCGGGCTTCGTGGCCGGCAGCGAGCCCGGCGCCGAGTACCTCGATCCGGCGACGCCGATCAAGGAGACCTACTTCGCCTTCTGGTGGAAGCCCTCCAACCCGTGGCAGAACAACACCGGGAGCGGCGTGAACAAGCTGGCGTTCCTGTTCCCGTCGGCCTCGGGGGACATCTACCTGATGATGTACGGCGGCGGCCCGGCCTACACCATCGCCGCCGAACCCGAGTTCTCCGGGGACACCCGCCTCCTCACGCCGAACGTGACCGCCACGCCGGTGAGTCTCGGCGTGTGGCACCGCGTGGAGTGGTACGTGAAGTACTCCACTTCGGGCACCAGCCGTGATGGGGTGACGAAGTGGTGGCTGGACGGCGTGCTGCAGGGCTCCTACGGCGATCTGCAGACGCCCGCGGACGCCGGGTTCATCGAGTACCAGCTCGCCCCCACCTGGGGCGGCGTCGACGGCACCAAGACCGAAACCGACTTCTACTGGTTCGACCACGCGCACGTCAGCAAGCGCTGATCGCGGCCGGCCATCGCACTCATACGGAGATTGAAATGACGTTCAAGCACAAGCTTTCCGCTCGCCTCGCGCTGCTCAAAGGGATTGCCCTGCTCGCGACCGCGGTGGTCGCCTGCACCGTGGCCGATCAGACCGTTTCGGGCCCCAGCCGCTCCGGGTCGCCCGCCCGCACCGCAACCGCGGGAACCATCCTGTTCCAGGAAAACTTCGAAGACAACGCTTTCGCCGGACGCGGCTGGTACGACAACTCCGCCATGGCGATCACCGACTCCGAGCACGTGGCGGGGAGCACCCACGCCCTGGAAGTGCACTTCCGGCCCGGCGCGACCACGCCCACCTGGGGCGGCGCGGCCCGCCACCTCTTCACCGCTTCGCCCACCCTCTACATCAGCTACTGGGTGAAGTACAGCGACAACTGGATCGGTTCCGGGCAGCCCTATCATCCCCACGAGTTCCTGGTGCTGAGCGATCTGGACGGGGACTACGACGGCCCCTCGGACAACTGGCTCACCGCGTACGTCGAGGAGAACTACCAGAACGGCGGGATCCCGAGGATCCAGCTGCAGGACTCCAAGGCCATCAACACCAGCTTCGGCGCCCCGCCCATCAACCTCGTCGCCACCACCGAGAACCGCTCGGTGGACGGCTGCAACGGGGTGGTGGAGCCGAACGTGGTGACCAGCTGCTTCAGCTTCCCGCCCTGGTACAACGACAAGGAGTTCTCCCCGGGGCAGGTGGCCTTCCAGCCCACCCCCGGGCCCGGCTACAAGGGCAACTGGAACCACGTCGAGGCCTACCTCCAGATCAACTCCATCGCCTCGGGCATCGGGCAGGCCGACGGCGTGGTGCAGTACTGGTTCAACGGCCAGCTGATGATCGACCGCCACGACGTCCTGTTCCGGACCGCCGCGCGGGCGAGCATCAACTTCCACCAGTTCCTGATCGCTCCCTTCATCGGCGATGGGTCGCCGGCGGACCAGTACATGTGGATCGACAACCTCACCGTGGCGACGGCCCCGCTCACCTCGGCCCCTTCGGTGGCGTCGGTGGCGGTGACCCCCGCGGCCTCGAGCGTCACCGCCGGGAGCAGCACCCAGTTCACCGCGACCCTCAAGGACTCGGCGGGCAACGTGCTGTCGGGCCAGCCGGTCGTCTGGACCTCGACCAACACCGCCGTCGCGACCGTGGACGGGAACGGCCTCGCCACCGGCGTGGCCGCGGGCTCGGACTCGATCCGCGCCACCGCGGGCGGCGTGACCGGTGCGGCGGCGCTCGCCGTCACGGCGCCCGCCAGCGACCCCGGCACGGTCACCACCCTCGCCGCGACGGGTTCGACCGATACCTCCGTCACCCTGCGGCTCACCGAAGTGGATGACGGCACCGGCCACCCCGCGAGCTACAATGTGCGGTTCGCGGCGGGCGCCATCTCCTGGGGCTCGGCCAACGACGTGACCCGCGGCACCTGCAAGGTGCCGATGGCGGGCACCGCGATCGGCGCGACCCGTACCTGCACGGTGCTGGGGCTGGCACCGTCCACCGCGTACCAGTTCCAGCTCGTGGCGTACCGCGGAACGTTGAACGTGAACGCCGTCTTCGGCGGGCTTTCCAACGTGGCAAGCCAGGCCACCACCGCGCCCCTGGCGGCGATCGCGGTGACGCCCGCGACCGCCAGCATCGCGGTCGGCGGCACCCAGGCGTTCACCGCCACCGCGAAGGACGCGGCCGGCAACGTGCTCGCCGGGCGGACCATCGCCTGGGCGTCGAGCAACACCGGGGTCGCGACCATGAGCGGTCACACCGCCACCGGCCGCGCCGCCGGTTCGGCGACGATCAGCGCATCGAGCGGGACCGTCAAGGGAACGGCGTCCCTGACCGTGGGCGCGCCGGCCGCTTCGGTGGCCTCGGTGACCGTGGCCCCCGCGTCGGTCAGCCAGCTCGTGGGGGCGACCCGGCAGTTCACCGCCACCCTCAAGGACTCGGCGGGCAATGTGCTCACCGGACGCACCGTCACCTGGACCAGCAGTAAGGCCTCCGTCGCCTCGGTGACGGCGGCCGGTCTCGAGACCGGCGTGGCCCAGGGCACCGCGACCATCACCGCGTCCAGCGGCGGGAAGTCCGGCACGTCGGCCATCACCGTGACCCCGGCGGGGAACCCGCAGACCGTGACCGATCTCGCGGTGTCGGGCTCGACCGACAGCTCCATCACCGTGACCTTCACCGAGGTGACGGACGGGGCGGGCAAGCCGGCGAGCTACGAGATGCGGTTCGCCGCGGGCACCCTCTCCTGGGGTTCCGCGAGTGACGTGTCGCTCGGCAGCTGCAAGGTGCCGATCGCGGGCACGGCGATCGGGGCCAAGCGCTCCTGCACCCTGCTCGGCCTCAACTCGTCCACCGCCTATCAGGTCCAGGTGGTGGCGTTCCGCGGGACCTTGAACGTGAACGCCGTCTTCGGGCCGCTCTCCAAAGTGGCGAGCGGGACCACCGCGGGCTCCTCGGCCCCGGTGGCGTCGGTGACGGTATCGCCGTCCGCCGCCACGGTCCCGATGGGCGGCGGTCAGCAGCTCGCCGCCACGCTCAGGGACGCGAACGGAAACGTGCTCACCGGGCGCAGCGTCACCTGGGCGACCAGCGCGGCGTCTACCGCGGCGGTGAGCGGGGGCGGGATGGTCACCGGGATGGCGGCCGGAAACGCCACCATCACCGCGACCAGCGAAGGGCAGAGCGGGGCCGCGGCGGTGACGGTATCCACCGGGACGCCGAGCGGCACCTGGGCCAACGAGCCGTCCGGATTCTCGCTGATCTCGGACTACGCGTTCGGCGACGCGCTCCCGCTGGTGAACGACGGGCCGGTGGGGACGAGCGGCTGGAAGATCATCAACCCCGACAACGGGCAGCCGCTCACGGCCGGGCACGCCGTGTCCGCGGTGGACGCGACGGCGCCGATGGGCTCATCCATCGCGCAGTTCCTGTACCCGGTGGGGATGCGTGACGGGTACGCGCCCGCCACCATGTACACCGACGGCTTCAGCGCCAACGCGCTCTACGCCGGCTTCTGGTGGAAGCCCTCCGCGCAGTGGCAGACCGACGGCAGCGGGGTCAACAAGATCGCGTTCATGTTCATCGGCGGCAGCACCATGTACATCTCGATGAACTGGAACGGATCGGTGTACCACCTGCGGGTGGAGGACGAGATCAATTCGCCCACCACCAACTACGACCCCAACGTGACGCTGACGCCCATCACCCTGGGTCAGTGGCACAAGGTCGAGTGGTACGTCAGCACCACCGGCGGCACCAAGTTCTGGCTCGACGGCGTACTGCAGGGCAGTTATCCCAACCTGCGGTGGTCGAGCCCGTTCACGATGTTCCAGTTCAGCCCCACCTGGGGCGGGAACGGGGGCGACGTGAAGAACGAGCTGGACTCCTACTCCTACAACCACGTCCACCTGAGCAAACAGTAGTCGCTCGCGCGGGGTCGGCCTCGGGGCCATACGCCTGAGGCCGGCCCTCGGGGCGGCACCCCGCCGTCACGCGCCGTGGTGCTGGTGCCGCTGGGTGCGGACCCAGGGGCCGCCGCGCACCAGCCGCAGGGCCCGCGCCGCCGTCGCCACCCGCCAGACCGCGTACACCGGCAGAAAGAAGAACGACGCCAGGGTCCGGGCCGGCCGGGGAGAGGCGACCAGCGCCGTCGCCGCGTAGATCGCGGGCCGGAGCAGCGATCCGAGAAGCGCCGCGAGCAGCGGCCCGGCGCCGGGCGGGTGGAGGAGCGACAGCGCGGCCCCGAGGACGGTCACGGCGCCGAGGTGGAGTCCCGGCCCCGGCGCGGCGAGCTCGGCCAGGGCATCGAGCTTCTGGGCGAGGGAAGTTTGCCCGCTCGCGAGGAGGCGCGGGCCGACGCGAACCAGCACGCTGAGCCGTCCCGCGGTCCACCGTTCCCGCTGGGTCCCGCTCTCGGAGAGCGAGCGCGCCTCCTGAGCGTAGATCCTGGCGCCGGGAACTCCCGCGATCGACACGCCCCGCTCGGTGAGCAGGGCGTACATCTCCCAGTCCTCGCAGATCGAAAACGCGTCCCACCCGTACTCCGCGAGCACCGCGGTTCCCACCGCCATGCCGTTGCCGACCAGCGGCACGTTGAGCCCGGCCCGCGATTTCAGCCGGTAGGCGTAGCGGTGGGTCGCCGCGGCCAGCACGGCGCTCATCCGCGTGAGCGGGCTCTCGTCGGGATTGCTGAGTCCGAAGTACGCCTGCGCCGCGGCGGAGCGGAGCGGTGCCGCGCGGGACAGCTCCCGGGCGAAGTCCGGATCCACCATCGTGTCCGCGTCCACGATCACCACCGCGTCGTAGTCGGCCACCGGCAGCCGCGCGAGCGCCCAGGCGATGGCGCGCGGTTTCCCGGGGTGCTCGCGATCGACCCGCTCCAAACACGCGACACCGGCGCTGGTGGCGAGCGCCGCGGTGCGATCGGTGCAGTTGTCAGCGATGACGACCACGCTCGCGCGGCCCCTGGGATACCGCAGGCCGCGGAGCGCGCTCAGGCAGGCGTCGATGAGCAGCTCCTCGTTGTGTGCGGGAACGAGAAGGAGGAGTCGCTGATCCTCCGGGCCGCCGGGCCGGGCGGGGCGTCCGGCGCCGAATGCGATCCGCGCCAGGCTCAGCAGGTCGGACGCGAGCGGCGCGAGGAGCACCAGGGCCACGAGAGCGCAAAGGATCGTCAGCGCCACGCGGGTTCCGCCAGTTGGGGGGACAAACGCGCGGCGGCCACTTTGCGCAGACCCACGGCGAGCGCGGCCAGCGTGAACACCATGTCCGAGTAACCGAGCGACAGGAAGAATCCGCCCACCATGAATCCCACCAGCGCCGCCATCAGGCTCTGCGCGAGGCGCGATATGGGGACGGCCGATCCGCCCGCCCGCAGCGCGCGCCGGGAGATCCGGCCCAGTCCCTCGAGCGCGGTGCCCAGGACCCCCAGGAAGAGCAGGAGGCCGGGCACGCCCAGCTCGGCACCGACCTGGACGAAGCTGTTGTGCGCCGCTCCCCAGCGCACGCCGGCCCCGTACTCGGCGCGTCCCGCCATCGGCGAGATGGTCCCCTCGGCCACCGGGAAGTTTCCCGCCCCCACGCCCAGCACCGGGTTGTCGCTCAGGTAGGTGATCCCCCGCCGCCAGATCTTCAAGCGGCCGGTTTCGGAGGTGGCGTTGTAGTCCTCGTGGGGATTCAGCACCGTCTGCATCTGCTCCCAGTAGCGGTCGCTCGCCGAGAAGAACACGACGGCGAGGATGATCGCGAGTCCTCCCACCCGCGAGCGGGTGGGGATGGTGGTGAAGCGGAGCAGTACGAAGGCCGTCACCGCGAGCAGCGCGAGGAAGCCGCCCCGCGACCCGGAGCGGATCTCCCCCACCGCGAGGATCACGAGGCCGAGCAGGGCGAGCCCGCGCACCTGGATGCGCCGGTCCGCGAGCACGAAGTACAGGCCGAGCGGCATGGCGGTCGCGATCAGCGTGGCGAAATCGTTGGCGTCGTAGTCGTAAAGATGGGAGAGCCGCCAGTCGTCACCGCCCAGCTGGAAGCGGGAGAGCACCACCGCGGCGTAGATGACGGTTCCCGCGAAGTAGACGAGGGACAGGCGCTCGACGTCGCGCACCCCGCGCACGCACCCTGCGATGACGATGAACATCACCACCGTCTTCACGAAGTAGTCGGTGAGGAACCGGAAGGCGATTCCCGGCGCGAGCGCGCCGGGCACGGAGAAGGCGGCCCAGAGCAGGAGGCCGAGCACGCAGGCGGTGGTGGCCGAGCGCACCCGCCCCACCCGGCGTTGCCCGTTCTGGTGGATGACGAAGAGACCCAGCGCCAGCACGGCGGAAAGGAGCGTCGGCTTGAGCGGCGCCACCGCCGGGAAAAGCTCGTGCAGCCGGCCCACCGCCGTGGCGATGTAGAGCGCCACGGCGACGACGAATAGATCCCAGCTGCGCCCGCCCTCGGCCGGCGCGACCGGCGTCAGGCGGAGAGCGTTGCCCGCCGCCTCACGCATAGGCGGCGCTCCGCGGCCGCGCGGCGGGCACCGGCGCGGGGGTCCTGTCCTCGGCGAGCGCGGCGAACACCCTCGCGGACACCGCGGGGTCGTAGCGGCGCGGCCGGAGCACCGACCAGACGTCGGGCGGGCGGCCCCGGTCGCGGCGCAGGAGCGCGATCACGCGCATCAGCGTCTTCGCGGTCGCGGCGAGGAGGCCGATCGGCACCCACACCACGCGGCCGCGCCAGCCGTGGTCGCGCATCGCGCGGAGGAGCTGGCGGCGCGTGGTCACCACGGGATCCATCAGGTTGACGATCGCGGGCGCGCGCTCGAACCGCGCGGCGCACCAGGCCACCGCCTCCCCCGCGTCCGCCACGGCGCACACCGCGAACGGGAGCCCCGGGCGGCCCAGCCCCAGGTGCCACCGGCCGAAAAGCCGCTTGCCGACGAGCCCCGGCGTCTCCGGCCGGGTCCAGTCGACCAGCGCGCCGGGCCGCAAGATTCGGGCGTCGACGGTCTTCTCGCGCGCCGCCGCCGTCACCAGCATCTCCGACTCGCACTTGCCCCAGGTGTAGGGACCGAGACGCTCGGCTCGGGGCGCGAGGGGCGTGGCTTCATCCTGGATCTCGCGCAGTGAAGCGGGCGGGCGGAGGACCGAGATGCTGCTCACGTGCACGAGCCGCTGGACCCGCGCCGCGGCCATCGCCGCGAGCACATGGCGGGTCGCGTCCACGGTATTGCGCTGGTGCGCGTCGAACCCTCCGGCGGTCTCGGCGGCGGCGTGCACGACGACGCTCGCTCCGCGCAGCGCCTCCGCGGGGAGGGGTCTGCCCAGGTCGGCGCGCACCCATTCGTGCACGTGGGGATCGTCGGGGGGCTCCGAGCGCCCGATTCCGCGCACCCGGAACCCGCGCCCGGCGAGCGCGCGCGCGATGCTCTTGCCGAAGAAGCCGCCGGCGCCCGTAACGACGGCGAGCGGGCCCGGGGGCCGGGCGCGCGCTCCCGCGGGCGCGACCGACCGCCGCACCCGCCCCGCCAGCTCTTCGTGGAGCACCACCACCCGGCGGAGATGGTCTTCGGTCAGCGGCGCGGGCCCGCGACCCGCCGCGGCCGCGTAGAAGTCGGTGAACAGCTCGACCACGCCGGGATAGTCGCCTCCGCCCAGCAGGCGCCGGGCGAGGCTCACCGCGCTCCGCCAGGCGATCTGTCGCGCCTCGACGAAGGGGTTGAGGAGCTTCTCCACCGGACTCGTGCCCGGGTTCGCCGCGCCGACGGAGATCGCGCGCACGAAGTCGGCGGTGAGCGAGCCCTCGGTGCCGGTCACGGTGAGCGTCGAGGCCACCGGCCGGGCGCGGAGGCTCACCGTCAGCTGGCCCCGCACCGCGCCCGCCCCGACGATCGCCTGGAGGTCGGTGGGTGTCGCGCTCGCGTGAATCAGCTCCGGCGGCGCGCCCGGCGCCACACGCTCCAGGGCCGCCACCAGCGTGTACAGCGGATGCGGCAGGATGTCCACCAGCTGGCGCGCCAGTGTGTGGCCGGAGGCGCGCGCCGGATCGTCTCGCGGCGGGCGGAACGCGAAGTAGCTCTGCACCAGCACCGGGTCGCCCAGGTCGCCGGCGCGGTCCATCACCCGCGTGAACGCGCCGTCTCGCAACAGTTGGTGGCCCGCGCAGATCACGAGCCCCGAAGCCCGGGCGATCTTGAACAGCGCTTCGGCCTCTTCTTTGGTCTCGACGAACGGCTTCTCGATGTACAGGTGCGCACCGGCCGCGAGGGCGGCCCGCGCCGGCGCGAAGTGGGTCCCGGCGGTGGTGCACACGTGGACGACGTCGGGATGGGTGGTGTCGAACAGCTCGTTCAGGGTGGCGCAGGCCCGGCCCCCCGAGCGCCCGGCGAAGGCCTCGGCCGCGGCCGCGCTCACGTCGTGCACGCCGACCACCCGGTGGGGGATCGCTACCCGGCGCAGCGCGGCGAGGTGGAGGCCGGCCATGTTGCCGGCTCCGATGAACGCCACTCGAAGTGGGGATGGGGTCACGACCCCGGTCGAGTGCAAGTCCGGCGCCATCGCGAGGACGTGGTGAAATGGCGCCGCCGCGGTGGAATTGTCGCGCCGGCGCTACGCTCCCTGTGGCGGCCCGCGTCACCCGTCCCATCGTCCGTCCGGCCCGCATGTTGCACCGGGATTCCGCCATGCGGGTTCTCATCACCGACGGCGACGAGCGCTCAAGCCTCGCAGCGGCCAGATCCCTGGTGCGCGCCGGTCACCTGGTGCACGTGGCGGCGCCCGGTCCCCGGTCGCTCGCGGGGGTCTCGCGGGGCGTCGTGGCGCACGCCATCGGTCCCGATCCGCTCGCCGACGCCGGCGAGTTCGCCCGCACGGTCATCGGCTTGGTCGAGCGGGAGGGGATCGAGCTTCTCCTCCCCATGACCGACCCCTCGGTCGAGGCCCTGCTCGAGCGCCGCGCCGACCTGCCGCGCGAGGTGGGGCTCCCCTTTCCCGATCTCGCGACCTACCGCGCCGCTTCGGACAAGGCGCGCGTGGTTACCCTCGCCGCGCAGTGCGGCTTCGGGATACCCGAGACCTGGCTCCTCGTCAATCGCGCCGCGGCGGACGCCGCGACGTACGATCCGTCGTTCTTCCCGGGCGTCGTCAAGCCGCACCGGTCGGTGATCGCCGTGGGCCAGGCCCGCCGCAAGGTGGCGGTCACGCGAGTGGCGGACGCCGTCGCCTGTCGTCGCGCGCTCTCGGCGCTCCCGGACGAGGCGTTCCCGGTCCTGGTGCAGAAGCACGTGCGGGGAGTGGGGGAGGGATTCTTCGGGATGCGCTGGGGCGGCAGGATGGTGGCGGCGTTCGCGCACCGGAGGCTCCGGGAGAAGCCGCCGGCGGGCGGGGTGAGCGTCTACCGCGAGAGCATCCCGCTGGACCCGCGCCTCAGCGGACCCGGCGTCCGCCTCCTCGAGGCGCTCCACTGGACCGGCGTGGCGATGATCGAATGCCGCCGGGAGATCGAGACCGGGCGCGAGGTCATTATGGAGGTGAACGGCCGGTTCTGGGGGTCGCTAGAGCTCGCGATCGACGCGGGGGTGGACTTCCCCGCCTTGCTGGCTCGGTGCGCCGCCGGGGAATCAGTTCCCGGGCCCGTTCCTTATAAGGAAGGCGTCCGCAGCCGCTGGTTCTGGGGAGACGTGGACTCGCTGTACCAGAGGCTGGGGGAGCGCTCGCCGGGAAGCCGCCGGGCCCGCCTCCGCGCGGTCCTCTCCTTCCTTCGCTGGAATCCGATCCGCGACCGCGAGGAAATCTGGCGCTGGCGCGACCCCGGGCCCTTCCTGCTGGAGACGGCGCGATGGTTCCGGGCCGCGCTCGCCCGGCTCATTCCAGGTAGAGCCGGTGCCAGGTCGAAAAGCAAAGCAGAGCCCAGAGAATCCCCTCCCGGTTCTGGCGCCCGGTCAGATGCTCCGCGAGCAGCTTGTCCACCGCGGCCGGCGCGAAGTAGCCCAGCCGGCGCTGGCGCTCCGGCGAAAGCTCGTCGGTAAGGGTTTCGCGCAGCTCGTTCTTGAGCCAGGCCGAGGTGGGCCCGACGAAGCCGCGCTTGGGGGCGCGGAAATGCGCGTCGGGGAGTCTCGGCGCGAGCGCCCGGCGCAGCAGCCGCTTGCTCTTCCACGGCCATCCCAGCTTCACCCGGTCCGGCAGCGGGAACACCGCTTCGACCAGCACGTGGTCCACGAACGGCACCCGCACTTCCAGCGAGTGGGCCATCGCGATCCGGTCGGAAAGGGCGAGGATGTCGTCGGGGAGGAACGTTGCGTAGTCGAGCGCGAGCCCGGCGTTGAGCCCGGTGGGCGCGCCCTGGTCGCCGTACGCCTGGTGGAACCGGGCGCGGGCCCCGTGGCCCGAGATGCCCGCGCGGAGCGCGGGCGCGTAAAGCGCGGGCCGCTCGCCGTTGGCGAGCCGCGAAAGGAGGCCGAGGAACCGGTCGGGGACGGTGCCGTTCCCGGTGCGGAGGAATCGCTTCAGCCGGTCCACGGCCAGCGCGCCGCTCGCCGGCTCGGGGAGGAACCGGCTCACCCGGGCCGCGGCGCCGCGCAGGGGAGAGGGAATTTTCGCGTAGTACGCGGAGGCGAGGAGGCCGAGGTGCCGCCGGTACCCCGCGAACAACTCGTCCCCGCCGATTCCGGTGAGCGCCACCTTGTAGCGGCTTCCCACCGCCTGGGAGAGGAGCCAGGTGGGCACCGCGGAGTCGTCGGCGTGGGGCTCATCCAGCGCGCGGACGATCGGCTCGAAGATCCGGCGCAGGTCGGGGCGGATTTCGATCAGCGTGAGGTCGGACCGGTAGCGCTCCGCGAGGCTCCGCGCCAGCGCCGTTTCGTCGGCCTGATCCGCGCCCGCTCCCAGGTACTTCGCGGTGAAGGCGTGCGGCGCGTCGCCCGCTTGCGCCATGCTCGCCACCACGCCCGAGGAATCGAGCCCGCCCGAGAGAAAGGCGGCGACCGGCACGTCGCTCACCAGATGCGCCGCCACCGAGCCGTCGAGCCACTCCCGCACCCGCTCCTCGGCGTGCTCCGGCGCGCCGGCCTCGCGGTCGGGGAGCCGCCAGTAGCGGCGGGTGGTGACCGTTCCGCCTCGCCGCCACACCAGGGTGTGCGCGGGCTCGAGCTTCTGCACGTCGAGAAACGGGGACGCCGGCGCCGGGATGTAGCCCAGCTGGAGGTAGGTGTCGAGCGCTTCCCAGTCGAGCGCCTTGGAGGTGAGCCCCGCCGCGTGGAGGGCCTTGAGCTCGGAGGCGAACGCGATGCCCCGGGGCGAGCTCACCACGTACAGCGGCTTGATCCCGAAGCGGTCGCGCGCGAGCAGCAGCGACTCCGTCTCCCGGTCCCAGATCGCGAACGCGAACATCCCGCGGAGGGAGGTCACGCAGTCCGCGCCCAGCTCCTCGTAGAGGTGGAGCACGGTCTCGGTGTCGCTCTGGGTGCGCAGCTCGTGGCCCCGGTCGAGCAGGCCCCGGCGCAGCTCGCGGTAGTTGTAGATCTCGCCGTTGAAGACGATGGCCTTGGTGCCGTCTTCGTTGAAGATCGGCTGCCGCCCGCCCGCGAGATCGATGATGCTGAGCCGGCGCATGCCCAATCCCGCCGCGCCCTCCACCCACACCCCTTCGTCGTCGGGCCCGCGGTGGCGGATCGCGTCACACATCCGCGCGATCAATGGGCGCGAGACCGGGCGCTCGCGCTCGCCGTGGACCAGTCCGACGATGCCGCACATGCCTCAGGTCCAGCGCAAGAGTGACGCCACTCCGCCTCGCCGTGTCCCGCCGGAACGGACGCCGGTGTTGTGGTCGCGACGCAACACGTGGGGCGTCCGAGACGACGGAGCCCGCGGCGACACGGCGGGAATGCCCTTGGCGGGCTTGCACTTGGAACGGGCCGGCGCGGCCGGAAGGATTGCGCGGCTCTTGCAAACGAAGGGTCGAGGAGCAGGGCGGAACGAGGCCTCACACACCGGGAGCAGGCGCTTGGGAAGCTTGGCAGTCGCAGCCTCCACCCCGATCGCGGGCAGTGGTGCCGCGGTCACACGGATGTCCCTGCGGGACGCGCTGGAGCTGGGCCCCGAGATCTGGGACCCGTTGCTGGCGCTCTCGGAGAGCGCCTCGCCGTTCAGCGGCTGGGCGTGGCATCACGCCTGGTCGCTCGCGGCGGAGCCGCGGCAGGTGGACGCCCGGGAGGTGCTGCTCGTCCGCGGGCCGGACGGCGCTCCGCAGGCGATTCTCCCCCTCGCACTGAGCCGGATCCGCTGGCGGCGGATGCTGACCCCGGCGCTGACCTGGGCGACGGGGGACGACGGGTGCCCCGATCATCTCGATCTCCTGGCCGCGCCCGGAGCGGACCTGGACGCGCTCGCGGCGGCCGTGGAGGCGCTGCCGTGGCACGTGGCGGTCTTCGAGAACGTCGCCGATCCATCCCCCAACCTGGACCGCCTCTCTCAGGCGCTGGGCCGGCGCGGGCTCGCGGTGCGCCGCGCCCCGCTTTGGGCCTGCCCCCGGCTCGCGCTGCCGGATTCGTGGGAGACCTATCTCGCGTCGCTCAGCTCCGGACGCCGGCAGGCTCTGCGCCGCAAGGAGCGCGGCCTCTACCGCGATCACGCCGCCACGCTCACCGACTACTCGCCGGAGCGTTTGGAGGAAGGCTTCGGTCATCTGGTCCGCCTGCACCAGGAGCGCTGGGGCGGCGCCGGAGCCTTCGTGGATCCGCGGGCGGCGCGGCTGCAGCTCGAGTTCGCGCGGGAGATGGCCAAGCGGCGCCGGCTCTGGCTCACCACCCTCGACTGCCAGGGCGAGCCCGCGGCGGCGTGGTACGGGTTCTCCTCGCACGACTCGGTCTACTTCTACCAGAGCGGCCGCGCCCTGCGCTGGGAGAACGAGAGCGTGGGCCAGGTGCTGATGGGGATCATGATCCGCCGCGCCATCGAGCAGGGCTACCGCTGGTTCGACTTCCTGCGCGGCGAGGACCCCTACAAGACGCACTGGACCGGGGCCCGGCGCTCCACCCGGGAGCTCGTGGTCTTCCGGTCGGGATGGCGGGGCGGCTGGCTCCGGGCGCTCGACTTTCTGGCGGAGCACCGGCTCCATGCGTGAGACGCTGGTCATCGTCTCCCTGGACACCGAGGAAGACAACTGGCACCGCAGCCGGAGCGGCACCACGGTCGAGAACATCGCGGAGGTGCCGGCGCTCGCCGCGGCGTTCGAGCGCTGGGGCGTTCGCGCGACCTACTTCACGAGCTACCACGTGGCGATGGAGCGGGGCGCGGTCGAGACCCTGCGCGAAGCGTGCGCCGGCGGGCGCGCGGAGATCGGGGCGCACCTGCACCCGTGGAACACCCCGCCCCTGGACGAGGAGTTCGTGCCCCGCAACTCGATGCTGAAGAACCTCCCGGCGGACCTGCAGCGCGCCAAGCTCGCCCGGCTCACCCGCGCGCTGGAGGACGGCTTCGGATTCACGCCGCGGATCTTCCGCGCGGGCCGCTACGGGCTGGGACGGGAAACCGTCGCGGCGCTCGTCGCCCAGGGCTATCGCGTGGATTCGAGTGTGAGTCCCTTCATCAATCTCCAGCCCGTGGACGACGGGCCCAGTTTCGTCGGCGCCCCGATCCACGTTTACCGGCTGGCGCCCGACCGCGAGGTGACCCGCCCGGCCCCCGGCGGTCCCCTGCTCGAGATCCCCCTCTCGTACGGATTCAACCGCGGCCCCTTCGGCTTCTGGGGTCCCGCGCGCCGGCTCCTCGAGTCGCCCCCCTGGAGGCGGCTGCGCCTCGCGAGCGTCGCCGCCCGGACCGGCATCGTACGCCGGATTTCGCTCACCCCGGAAGACACCGGCGTTCGCGACCTGCTGATCCTCTCGCGCCGGCTGCTGGAGCACGGGGTGCGTCACCTCCAGCTCTCCTTTCACACGCCCACCTTGAAGCCCGGCTTGAGTCCCTTCGCGCGGACCGCCGCCGACGTCGCCCGGCTCTACGCGCGGATCGACCAGTATCTCGAGGGATTGTCGGGCCTGACGCGGATCTCGTTCGCCACCATCAGCGAAGCGGCGGCGGTGCTGGACGGGAGCCCGGTGTCCGCGGGGGCGGCGGCATGGTGAAGAGCGTCGGCTCCAACTGGGGCGTGACCCTCGCGCTGATGGTGTCGGCGTACGTGCTGACGCCCTTCACCCTGCACCGCCTGGGCGACGCCGGGTACGGCACCTGGAACCTGATCAACGCCATCACCGGCTACCTCGCGCTGCTGGTCCTCGGCGTGCCGATGGCGTCGGTCCGCTACTTCGCGCAGCACGTAGCCGACGGCGACATCAAGAAGCTCAACGAGGCCATCGGCAGCTGCACCGCCCTCTATCTCGCGCTGGGCGCGGTGGCGCTGCTGGTGGGCGGAGCGCTCTTCGTCTTCTACGACGTCGCCTACGACATCCCCGCCGCCCTGCGGTCCGACTCGCAGTGGGCGTTCGCCCTCACCGTGCTCTACGTGGCGCTCGGGTTCGTGGGCGGCCTGCCCACGGGGGTGCTCTCGGCCAACGACGACTTCGCGCCCCGCAACCTGATCCGGCTCGCGGGCGTGGTGCTGCGGCTGGGGCTGACCATCGGGATGCTCTGGTTCTGGCCCACGCTCACCGCGCTGGCGCTGATCCAGCTCGCCTGTCTCGCGTTCGACTTCGCGCTCTGCTCCTGGCTCATCCGCCGCCGCTATCCGGGAGTGCGGGTGCGGCTCTCGGACTTCGACTGGGGGATGGTGCGGAAGATCTTTTCGTTCAGCCTCTACGTGCTGATCCTCAACGCCGGCGCGCGGCTCTCCTTCGAGACCGACTCCCTCGTGATCGGCAAGTTCCAGGACGTCAGCTCCATTCCGTACTTCACCATCGCCAACAGTTTCATCATCTACCTGATGGAATTCATCATCGCGATCGCGGCGGTGGTGATGCCGATGGCGACCCGCCTCAAGACCCAAGGCCGCACCGCGGAGCTGCGCGAGATCTATCTCAAGTGGTCCAAGATCGCGCTCTCGCTCACCATGATGGCGGGCTTCTTCCTCATCGTGCTGGGCCCGCGCTTCATCGCGTGGTGGATCGATCCCAGCTTCGAGCGGCCCGCCGGCCAGGTGCTCCAGATCCTGATGGTGTCGTATCTGGTCTTCATGCCGATCCGCGGAGTCGCGCTCCCGATCCTGATGGGTCTTCACAAGCCGGGCCTCCCCACCATCGGGTTCCTGGCGGCGGGGCTCGTCAACCTCGGACTCTCCATCGCGCTGGCCGGGCCGCTGGGACTCGCCGGGGTGGCCATCGGGACCGCCGTGCCCAACGTCCTCTTCGCGGGACTGATTCTCTGGCAGGCGTGCCGCGAGCTCGAGACCCCGGTGAGCGCTTACCTGCGTTACGTCCTCCCCCGCGCCACGGTGGGCGCGGTGCCGGTCATCGGCCTCCTGCTCTGGTTCAAGACCGCGCTCGACGTGCGCACCCTTCCGGGGCTCGCCGGCGCGGGCGTGGCGATGCTCGTCGTCTTCGGCCTGGTGTGGGTGCTCTTCGTGTATCGCAACGACCCCTACGTGGACCTGCGGGGGCGCTTGATCGCCCTGCGCGCGGGAGGGCGGGGATGACGGCCTGGGGCATCGGGCTCTTGGTCGCGGCGCTCGCCGCCGCGGCTGCCGAGCTGTCCTGCCGGCTCTGGATTCGGCGGCGCGCCGGATATCACGTGTGGCTCCCCGGCCTGCGGCTCGAGATTCACCAGGACCCGAGGGTCTTCCGGCAGGTCGAGCCCCGCGTGCGCTTCGAGGTCAACGCCGACGGCGAACGGGGCGGCGACCCGGGGGAGGATCCCGGCCTTTATCGAGTGCTGGTCGCGGGCGGCTCGTCGGCCGAGTGCCTGGCGCTGGACCAGCCGACGAGCTGGCCCGGCGCGCTGGAGCGGTTGCTGTCGTCTCCAACCGGCCTCGCGACGCTCGGCGCCCGGCGGGTGCACGTGGGCAACATCGGGAGGTCCGGGATCGGCTCGCGACAGCTCGACCTGATTCTGGAGCACGTGCTCCCGCGCTACCGGCACCTCGATGCCGTCGTGATCATGGTCGGCGCGAGCGACATCCTGCGCTGGCTGGAGGAAGGCGCGCCGCTCTCGCTCGGCCCCGCCCCGGAAGTGGAGGACGTGTTCTCGTCGCACCCCCGCCAGGAGTTCGGCTGGACGCCGCGGGGGAGCGCCCTCTGGGAGCTGGCGCGCCGGCTCCGCCGCCGGTGGCTGCGGCCGGTGGAGGTGCGCGAGCAGGCGGGCGCGTGGATGATCGACGCCCGCCGGATGCGGGCGGAAGCCCGGGAGACGCGCGACACCGCGCCCGACCCCTCGCTCCTCCTCGACACCTTCGACCATCACTTCCGCGGTCTTCTGCGGCGCGCGCAGGTCTACGCCGGCCGGGTGCTGGTCGCGCGGCAGCCGTGGTTCGACCGCGATCCCACGCCGGAGGAATCCGCGCTCTTCTGGCACGGCGGAGTGGGCAAGGCGTGGAAGCAGACGCTCACCGTCTTCTATTCGCAGGACGTGCTCGACCACCTGATGGGACTCCTCGACGCGCGCGCCGCCGCGATCGCGGACCAGCTCGGGATCCAGCACCTCGACCTCCGGCCCATCCTGACGCCGGGGCTGGAGCATTACTTCGACGCGTTCCACTACACGCCCCAGGGCGCCGGCGTCGTGGCCCGGGCCGTCGCGGCGGCCCTGCTCGGACCCTGGCCCGCGCGCCGGCGGAACCCGCGTGTCGCCTCGCCCCCGCGCCCGGCCCCGGCCACCGCGACCGCCCAGCGCGGGTGAGGGCGCGACCGGTGCGCGTCCTCCACGTGGTGGCCCCGGGGGAAGTCGGCGGGCTGGAGCGCGTGGTGCGGCTGCTTTCAGAAGGGCAGGCCCAGGCCGGCGAAGAAGTGCATCTCGCCGCGGTGGTGCCGGACCGCGGTCCCTGGGAGCACCTGCTCGATGCCGTGGCCGCGCCGGAGGTGGCGCGCCACCCGATTGCCGTGCCCGCGCGCGGCTACCGGCGGGAACGGGCCGCGCTGGACCGGCTCTGCCGCTCCCTCCGGCCCGACGTCGTGCACACCCACGGATTCCGGCCCGACGTCGTGGACGGCGGCGTGCCCCGGGCGCTGGGCGTGGCGACGGTCACCACCGTGCACGGCTTCACGGGAGGCGGATGGAGAGTGCGCCTCTACGAGCGCCTCCAGCGTCGCGCGCACCGCTCCTTCGACGCGGTGGCCGCGGTCTCCCGTCCCCTCAGCCGCCGCCTCGCCAGCGCCGGCGTGGAGGAGGCGCGGCTCCACGTGATTCCCAACGCCTGGCGGGCGAGCGACGCCCCCCTCGAGCGCGCCGCGGCCCGCCGGGTGCTCGGGCTCCCGGAGGACGAGACCGTCATCGGCTGGGTGGGGCGGGTGAGCGTGGAGAAGGGACTCGACGTGTTGCTCGACGCGCTGGCGCGGCTCGCGGACCTTCCGCTTTCGGTCGTGGTCCTGGGCGACGGACCGGAGCGCGGACGCCTGGCCCGTCGCGCGGAGCGCGGCGGGCTCCGCGTGTTCTGGCGCGGAGTGGTGTCGAACGCCGACCGCTTCTTCCCCGCCTTCGACCTGTTCGTCCAGTCGTCGCGCACCGAAGGGACGCCGATCGCCCTCTTCGAGGCCATGGCCGCCGCCCTGCCCATCGTCGCGACTGCGGTGGGCGGAGTGCCGGACGTGGTGTCCGCCCCGGAGGCGCTCCTGGTGCCGCCGGAGGACCCGGCGCGCCTCGCGGCGGCCATTCGCTCCACCATCGAGCGCCGGGACTTGAGCGCCGCCCGGGGAGTGGCGGCGCGGCGCCGGCTGTGCGCGGAGTTCGACGTCGAGCGCTGGGTGGAGCGTTACCGCCTGATGTACCTCGCCGCCCGCCGGAGCGTCGCGTGATCCTGGCCTGGGCGGCGCTCGGCGTCCTGGTCTACGCCTACGCCGGCTACCCGCTGCTGCTGCTCGTCGCGGGCGCGGCGCGGCGCCGGAAGAAGGCCCCGGAGTGGCGGGGCGAGTGGCCCGAGCTCACCATCGTGGTCCCCGTCCACAACGAAGCGGTAGCGATCGGCGCCACGTTGGAAGCCCTCCTCGCCACCGATTATCCCGCGGACCGGCGCCGGATCCTCGTCGTGTCCGACGCCTCGACCGACGGCACCGACGTGATCGTCTCGGAGTACGCGGGGCGCGGGGTGCGGCTCCTGCGCCTCCCGGAGCGGGGCGGCAAGACCGCGGCCGAGAACGCCGCCCGGGGTCAGCTCGCGGGCGACATCGTCGTCAACACCGACGCCTCGGTGCGGGTGCACCCCGCCGCGATCAAGCCGCTGGTCCGCGCCCTCGCCGATCCTTCGGTGGGCGTGGCGTCGGGGCGGGACGTGAGCGTGGCGCCCGGCACCACGCTCGCGAACGCGGGGGAGTCCGCCTACGTCGGATACGAGATGTGGGTGCGGGATCTGGAGACGCAGGTGTCGGGAATCGTGGGCGCGTCGGGGTGCCTCTACGCCATCCGCGGAGATCTCTACCGGGAGCCGGTGCCCCCCGCGCTTTCCCGCGACTTCGCCGCGGCGCTGGTGGCGCGGGAGCGCGGCCTGCGGGCGGTGTCGGTCCCGGAGGCGGTGTGTTTCGTGCCCCGGGGCGCCTCGCTCCGCCAGGAGTACCGCCGCAAGGTGCGCACCATGGCCCGTGGCCTCGCCACCCTGGGTGCGAAGCGCCACCTTCTCGATCCCACGCGCCACGGCGCCTTCGCGTGGATGCTCGCGAGTCACAAGCTCATCCGCTGGCTGGTGCCCTGGAGCGCGGTTCTCTTCGTGGTCGCCCTCGCAGCGGCGGCCCCCGATCATCCGCTGGCCCGGCTCGGTCTCGCGGCCGCGGGCGCCGGCGGTCTCCTGGCGCTCTTGGGGTGGCTGTGGCCCGAGGGCCGTCCCCTGCCGCGGCTCGTGGCCCTGGCGGCTTTCGGCGCGGGCGGGATGGTGGCCGGACTGCACGCCTGGCTGCGCGCGCTCGCCGGGCGCCGGACCCCGGTGTGGGAGCCGACGCGGCGCGGGCCGATGTCAGTTGCCTAGGATTACCAGCCGGATTCGCCGCGCAGCATCACCGGGACGGTGCGCAGCATGATCTTCAGATCCTCGAGCGCCGACTGGCGGGCGATGTACTCGAGATCGCAGGCGAGCTTCTTTCGCACGTCCTCGGTGGAGCGGTCGTAGGTCAGGTTCACCTGGGCCCAGCCGGTGATGCCCGGGCGGACCCGGTGCCGGCGCGGATAGGCGCCGATGTGCCGGTTCAACCGGAGCACGATCTCCGGCTGCTCCGGGCGCGGTCCCACCACGTTCATGTCACCCGTCAGCACGTTGAAGAGCTGGGGCAGCTCGTCCAGGCGCAGCTTGCGCAGCACCCGGCCCACCGTCGTGACGCGGGGGTCGTCGGGCGAAGCCCAGACCTGCGCCGCGCCGGAGTCCTGGCGCATGGTGCGGAACTTGTACATGGTGAACGGGGCTCCCCCGTAGTCCAGGTGCCGCCGGCCGTTGCCGCCGGGGGCGACCGGCGTGCGCCGGTCCCGCCCGATCCGCGTCTGCCGGAAGAGCACCGGCCCGCGCGACGTGAGACGGATCAGCACCGCGATCACCACCATCAACGGCAGCGTCAGCGCGATCCCCACCAGCGCGGCGGCGATGTTCAGCGCCCGCCGGCCGCGTCCCTCGGGAGACGGCTCCCACGGTTCCCACGGCTCCCAGCGCACCGGGCGCCGGTATCGTGGGGAGGAACGTCGCGGCGCGGAGCGCCGATCGAGCAATGCGGGTGCGACCATGCCCGGATGTATTCGCAAGCCTCGTGCAGCGGGGCCACGGCCCGTGCCGGCTACGTAGGTGGCGCGCTGACAAGGGGTTGCGGTGGGTCGTGCGAAAGTGCGGATGCTCTGCGACATGGAAAGCGGGCGGCGTTTGTCGTCGCCCCGCGACACGGGCGGTCAGGCCTGGCGAGCGCGCTCCAAGTCGAGCGTGAAGTGGAACCGCGTGCCCCAGGTGGGACGGCTCTCGACCAGGAGCGTGGAGTTCATCGCCTGGACCAGTTTCCGGCAGATGGCGAGGCCGAGCCCCGAGCCGGAGAAGAACTGACGGCCGGTGCCCTGGGCGTCGCGGAACGGCTGGTAAATGTGACGCAGACCGGCGGGCGGGATGCCGGGGCCGGTGTCGCGCACCGCGAACTCCACCCGGTCGGGATTCCCGGTCGTCTCCCGCGCGGAGATCTCGACGAAGCCCTTCTCCGTGAACTTGAGGGCGTTGGTGGTCAGGTTGAGCAGGGTGCGGGAAAGCGCGCGCGGGTGGCCCAGCCGGAGATCGTTGGCCGGGGGCGCGAGGCGCAGCGTGAGTTTCTTTTCCTTCGCGATGGGGCGCACCATGTCCCGCACCGCGCGGAGCACCTCGGACACCGAGAACTCGGTCGGCCACGGATCGACCAGCCGGTCGCCGCCACGTGCCAGCTCCACCACGTCGCTCGCGGACGCGCAGAGCCGGAGCGCGGCGCTGTAAATCAACCCCAGCTGCTGGCGCTGGGCGTCGGTGACCGGCCCGCCCTGGCCGCTTTGCAGCGATTCGGCGAGCACCAGAATGGACGAGAGGGGAGAGCGCAGGTCGTGCGCCATCTCGATCACGAGATCGAGTCCGCGCGGGCTGGCGAGCTGCTCCGCCAGCTCGGGCTCTTCCGCGATGACGCGGAACGGGGCGGTGGCTCTCACGACACCGCCTCCGCCCGCTGACTCTGCCCGCCCGGCTCCTCGGCGCTCGCCGCCGCGCGAGACTCCTCTTCCCGCTCCACCACCCAGCCGGCCCGCGGGTTCCGGTGCAGGCCGTGCCGCTCCATCAGCCGGTACAGCGTCGTGCGATCCACCCCGGCGATCCGCGCGGCCTTCGACATGTTTCCGCCGGCGCGGTTCACGAGCCAGGTGAGATACTGAGTCTCGAACTGCGCGACCACGCGATCGCGGGCCACGTGATAGCTCTCTTCCAGCAGGGTGGAGATCAGGGACGCGGGGTTCGCGTCGCCCGGGGTCTTTCCCGGCTCGTCGTGCAGGGGCAGATCCTCGGCCCGGATCGCGGCGCCCGGCTCGATCAGCACCGCGACGTGCTCGATCACGTTCTGCAGCTCGCGGACGTTGCCGCGCCAGGCGTGCGCGCCCAGCGCGCGCAGCGCGGACTCGGTGATCTCGGGGCGGGGCGAGCCCGCTTCCCGGTGCCGCTTCCAGAAGGTCGCGAGAAAGTGATCGGCGAGGAGCGGGATGTCTTCCGGCCGCTCCCGGAGCGGGGGCAGGTGAATGGGCACCACCCGCAGCCGGTAGTAGAGATCCTCGCGGAGCTCACCCGCCTTGGTCGCGACTTCGGGGTCGCCGTTGGTGGCCGCGATGAAGCGCACGTTGACCACGGCGTCGGTAGTTTCGCTCCCCACCCGCCGCACCACGCCGTCCTGGATCACGCGGAGCAGCTTGGCCTGGATGGATTTCGGCATCTCGATCAGCTCGTCCAGGAGCAGTGTGCCCCCGTTCGCCGTCTCGAGAAGCCCGGGTTTGTCGCGCACCGCGCCGGTGAACGCGCCCTTCCGGTGCCCGAACATCTCGGACTCGAGCAGGGCTTCCGGCAGCGCGGCGCAGTTGATCGCCACGAAGGGACGGCTGGAGCGGCGGCTGTGGCCGTGGATGAACTGCGCCACCTGCTCCTTCCCGCTCCCGCTCTCCCCGGTGAGGAAGACCGACGCGTCGGTGGGCGCCACCCGGCGCGCCAGCTCGATCGCCCGGCGAAAGGCCGTCGAGGTGCCGAGCAGGGTCGGGCCGCCGCCAGCGGCCGGCGCCTGCATCTTCTGCTGGTCGGCGGACTCGCTGGCCACGAGGACGGTGTGCGCCGCCCGGCCGATCAGCACCTGGAGGTGTGCCGCGGAAAACGGCTTGGGCAGGTAGTCCCAGGCGCCCTGACGCAGGGCCTCGATGCTGGTGTCGATGGTCGGATTTCCGGTCATCACCACCACCAGCGTTCCCGGATGGGTCGCGAGGGCGGTACGGAGCAGGGTCATCCCGTCCACCTGCGACATGAACAGGTCGACGAGCACGATGTCGAACGAACGCCGCTTCAGCGTCTCCAGCGCCTCCTGACCGCGGCCGCAGACCGTGACGTCGTAGCCCTCGAGGCGCAGCACGTTGGCGCAGCTCTCGCGGAGGGTGTGCTCGTCGTCGGCGACCAGGATCCGGATGCTGGCGCGGGCCTCGGGGCTGATCGGCACCAGAGCCGCCGCGTCGCGGCCGGGGGTCGAGGTGGCGGAGGGGCCCGACTTGTTCGCGCCGGACGGCGTGGTGGGAATCGGCAGTGCGCTCACAGTTCGCTCCCTGAAGTCCGTGGTTCGCCAAAGTCTCGCGTTCTTCCGGGGCCACGCTTACGCACGGATCGGGCCATCTTGTCGCGACCTTGCAGCAGGCGAAAACTGGCCTCGATTGCACCAAGGTGCACGCTTTCCGTCCGGAAGCGTGCACCGATTCGCGGCATCGCGTTCCCTGACGCCGCGCGCGCGTTGCACAAACCGTATCCCGCCGCGCGGTATCGGACTTGCCACTGAATCCCGCGCCGATGCCATCAGGCAAGCCCACACTTCCCGTTCCGTCCGCGCACTCGCGGGCGTTGGACCGCGGCGTACGCGCGCCGCGCCCGCCGCGCGTTCCGGACGCGGACGAGGGGACCGATTGGCGCCGGGTGCTGGGCGCCTTGCTCCGCTACAAGACGCTGGTCATCGGCGTCACGCTCGCGGCCACGCTCGCGGGGGTGGTCGCCTCCCGGTTCGTGCATCCGCAGTACGTCGCGCAGGCCACCGTCTGGATCGATCAGGAGGACCGGCGCGGCGGGCCCGATCGCGGGCCGATCCGTCCCGATCAGGCGTTCGACGCCGAGGCCTGGGTCGATCTGTTGCGGTCCTACGCGGTGCTGGACAGCGTCGCCCGCGACCTCCGGCTCTATCTGGCGTTCCGGAATCCGGTGGATTCGACCGCCGGGCGCGGGTTCGCCCTCGGGGATCATTTCCGCCCCGGCACCTACGACCTGAAGGTCGCGCCCGCGGGAAGCACTTTCGTGCTGAGCACCGCGGCGGGCACCGAGGTCCAGCACGGCGCCGTGGGCGATTCGATCGGCCTTCCGGTGGGGTTCCGCTGGGCCCCGGCCCCCGGCACCCTGGGCGCGAACCGTACCATTCGCTTCGCCGTCACCGCCCCCCGGGACGCCGCGCAGCGACTGGGAGACGCGCTCGACGCCCACATCGACGAGGAAGGAAACTTCCTCCGCCTGGAGCTCGAGGGCCCGAACCCGGCCCTGCTCGCGGCGACGCTCAACGCCATCGCCGCGCGCTACGTCACCGTCGCCGCCGACCTCCAGCGGCAGAAGCTCACCGAGCGCACCAAGATCCTGGGCCAGCAGCTGACCTACTCCCAGCAGGGTCTGCGGCAGGCCGAGACCGCGCTCCAGTCCTTCCGGGAACGCACCATCACCCTGCCCGCCGACCGTCCTTCGGCCCGTCTCGCGGCGCCGGGGGACACCAGCAAGGGCTCGGCGATCGAGGATCCGGTCTTCGCCAATTTCTTCGACATGCAGATGGAACGGGACGCCGCGCGGCGGGACCGCGACGCGATCGCGAGCGCGCTCCAGGCGGCGGGAGACTCCGGCGTGTCGGTGACCGCGCTCGCGGGCATCGGCGCGGTGCAGCGCTACGGGCCCCTGGCGGACGCCATCAAGGAATGGACGGCGCGGACCGACAGCCTGCGGGTCCTGCGCCGCCGCTATTCGGACGCCTATCCGCCGGTCGCCCAGCTCGAGGCCGTGATCTCCGGCCTCGAGCGTCAGACCATTCCCCAGTTCGCGCGGCTCCTGGTGGGCGAGCTGGACTCGCACCAGAAGGATCTCGACCAGCGGGTGGCCGGCGTGGCCCGGGGACTGCGGGACATTCCGGCGCGCACCATCGAGGAAGCGCGGCTGCGGCGGGATTACGCGTCGAGCGAGAACCTCTACACCAACCTGGAACAGCGCTACGAGGAAGCCCAGCTCGCCGAGGCCAGCACCGTGCCCGACGTGCGGATCCTCGATCCGGCGGTGGTGCCCGAGCGTCCGACCAAGAACACGGCGCCCCGGCTGATTTTCCTCGCGCTCCTGGGAGGCCTGGGGGTCGGGGTGTGCGGCGCGGTGCTGCTCGATCGGGTGGACTCGAAGATTCGCTATCCGATGCAGGTCTCCCGGGACATGGGCCTCACCATCCTGGGCAGCGTGCCCCACCTGAAGCTCGCGCGCCGGGACTCGCTGCTCCTGCCCGACGAGGCGCCGGCGTTCCTCGAGGCGCTCCGCGGCATCCGGATGAACATCGAGTACGCGCTGGGCGAGAGCGGCCCAATGACCTTCGCGCTCACCAGCCCCGGCAGCGGCGACGGGAAGTCGCTGATCTCGGCGAACCTGGCGTGCACCTTCGCCGAGGGGAGCCACCGCACGCTCCTGATCGACGGGGACATCCGGCGGGGCGCGCTCCACCGGCGGTGCGGCGCGCAGCGGCGCCCCGGCCTCTCGGACCTCCTGCGCGGCGACGTCACGCTGGAACGCGTCATTCAGCGGACTCAGTACGGGCGGCTCGACATCCTGCCCTGCGGCACCCGGACCCACGACGCGCCGGAGCTGCTCGCCGGGGCGGCGATGTCGCGGCTCCTGGCCCAGCTCCGCGCCGGCTATGACGTGATCCTGTGCGACAGCCCGCCCCTTACCGCGGGCATCGATCCCTTCATGCTCGGCACCGCGACCGGCAACCTGGTGGTGGTCCTGCGCACCGGGGTGAGCCATCGCGAGGTGACCGAAGCGAAGCTGGAAGTGATCGAGCGGATGCCGATCCGGCTGCTGGGCGCCGTGTTGAACGACGTGCCGGAAGGCGCGGCCTACGGATACTACTCGTACTACCTGCCGGGATACGAAGCCGAAGACGAGAAGGACCCCCGGGCGATCGCCCCCGGGCCCGCCGCGGTCAGCTGACCGGCGCTCCCTCGTAGCGCCGAATCCACCCCGCACCCTCCTCCGGCCGTCCGGTCCGGACCGCCGTCGCCGCGCGCACCACCAGCTCCAGGGGCTCGAGGGGCGCGTAGCCCAGGTTCGCGACCGCCTCGTAACCGGCGCGGAGCGAGAGCAGCTTGGCCGCGCCGCCGCCCTGCGCCGGACCCGTGGTCAGGCGCTCCGCCATCTTCACGGCGCCCCGGGCGTCCGTCGCGGGAGCGATCACCGCGAACTCGCTGGGACCGAGCCGGCCGATGACGTCCGACACCCGCCCCTGCGCGCGGAGGGTCCGCACCCAGTCGGCCACGGCCGACTCGGCGTCCTCGGCGGAGGCCTGGGGATCGGGCTGGACCGCGAGCACCAGGCAGGCGATCGCCCCGTGTTGCCGGTATGCCTGCGCGCTGATCTCGCGGGCCCGGCGGGCGAGGCCGCGCCGGTTGTAGAGCCCGGTTTCCGAGTCCAGCAGGCCGTCCAGCCACACCTGCTCCAGCTCCCGTTTGGCGCGCGCGAAGGCTTCGACCCGGAGCAGGCTCTCCTCCGGATCGGCGCCGAGTCCCACGGTGTCCCAGGCGCCGGCGCGCAGCGCCGCGAGCCGCTGCTCCCGGGTGAGGACGTCGGCGCTGGTGATGATGATGGGCGTCGCCGCGCCGATGCGCGGATCGAGCCGCAGCTCCCGGCAGGTCTCGAGAGTCCCCATGTCGGGAAGCGTGGCGTCGAGCGCGATCAGATCCGGGAGCGCGTGATGCGCCCGGATCAGCGTCTGGGCCCCGGACTCGGCGCGCAGAATGGCGTAGCCCCGCGTCTCCAGGATCCGGGTGAACGGCCCGGTCCGGTCGTCGGGGGCGCTCGCCACGAGGACGAGCGGTGGCCCGTCCGGCGGTGTGCGGTCCATGCGTCCCTCCCGTCCTAGGGGGCGCGTCGTGCGCCCGACCAATCCACTCGCAAGGTTGGGGCCGCCGCCGCTCGGTTTTCCGCTCCGGCCCGGCCACGATTGGTGCAGGCGCGCAACGGGTTCCACCGGCGCCCAGGGGGAGCGCTCCGATGTTCCCCTCGGGCTAACGCGTTGGCGGGGCGCACGATCCTCGCGGCGCGCGAGGGCCCCGGCGCGCCGGGCCCCAAAGTTGAAGAGGAGAAACGTGGCATGAAGAGACGGGGAGCCGGCGATGCAGTGTACGGATTGCGAGGCCCGTTCCGGTGCCTTCTCGGTGTCTGACGGCGAGGGGACCGGGCGCGACACGGCGAGTCGCTGCTCGCGCTGCGGCGCTCCGATCGCGGCGGACTTACACGATGCCCTGGCGAAGTTCGGCCTGGACGCGGACGGCGCTCCTCTGCTCGAGGACCGCGGTCGCCACGACTGAGGATTGATACCATGTGTGGAATCGTCGGATACACGGGTCGTCGCGACGCAACACCGATCCTCCTGGGCGGTCTCTCACGCCTCGAGTACCGCGGGTACGACTCGGTGGGCGTGGCGCTGCACGGGGACGACACCCTGCTGGTGCGAAAGCTCGCGGGGCGGGTGGATCGCCTGACCGAGCTCGTCGCCGACCAATGGCTCCCCGGCACCTCGGGTGTCGGGCACACCCGCTGGGCCACCCACGGCGCGCCCACCGACGTGAACGCGCACCCGCATTCGGACTGCGACGGCCGCATCGCGGTGGTGCACAACGGCATCATCGAGAACGCGGACGCGTTGCGCACCTGCCTGGAGCAATCGGGGCACCGGTTCAAGACCGACACCGACACCGAGGTCCTCGCGCACCTGATCGAATCGGCCGCCGGTGAGGAGCTCGAAGAGCGCGTCATCGCCGCGCTGGGACGGGTGCAGGGTACCTACGGCATCGCGGTGATCGACGCCGGGGTGCCGGGGAAGATCGTCGCCGCGCGCCGCGGCTCGCCGGTGCTGATCGGCGTCGGCGACGGCGAGTACTTCGTCGCCTCGGACGCGAGCGCCGTGCTGGAGCACACCCGCGAGGTGGTCTACCTCGTGGACGGCGACGTGGCCGTGATCACGCCCGAGGGCTACCGCGTGGTGGACCGCCAGTCCCGCGATCAGACCCGGCCCGTGAGCTCGCTGGAATGGGACGACGAGGACGTCGCCCTGGGCGAGTACCGGCACTTCATGATCAAGGAGATCTGCGAGCAGCCGCAGACGGTGCGGAACACTCTCCGCGGCCGCCTGGTGCAGGCCGAGGGCACCGCCCGCCTGAACGGGCTCAACCTCACCGCCGACGAAGTCTCGGCCATCCGCCGCATCGTGATCGTGGCGTGCGGCACCTCCTGGCACGCCGGCCTGGTGGGGCGGCAGTACATCGAGGAGCTCTCCGGCATTCCGGTGGAAGTCGAATACGCCTCCGAGGTCCGGCACCGCCGGCCCCTCCAGGTGCCGGGCACGGTCACCATCGCGATCTCCCAGTCCGGCGAGACCGCCGACACGCTCGAAGCCATGCGCGCCGCCCGGGCCGCGGGCTCGCGGGTGCTGGGGATCGTCAACGTCGTGGGGAGCACCATCGGCCGCGAGGCCGACGGCGGGATCTACCTCCACGCCGGGCCCGAGATCGGCGTCGCCTCCACCAAGGCGTTCACGTCACAGCTCGTCGCCCTCCTCCTCTTCGCGCTCTACCTCGGCCGCCGGCGCGGGCTGGCGCGGGAAGCCGGCCGCAAGCTCGCGGAGCAGCTGGCCGGGCTGCCCGATCTCGTGGCCCGCACCCTGGAAATGGAAGACGAGGTCCGCGCCCTCGCCGCCGAGTTCGCCGAAGCGCCGAACGCCCTGTATCTGGGCCGCGGACTGCACTTCCCCGTGGCGCTGGAGGGCGCGCTCAAGCTCAAGGAGATCAGCTACGTCCACGCGGAAGGGTATCCGGCCGCGGAGATGAAACACGGGCCCATCGCCCTCATCGACGCCTCGATGCCGGTGGTGTTCCTCGCGCCCCGGGACCGGGTGTACCCCAAGGTGATTTCCAACATCGAAGAGGTGAAAGCCCGGGGCGGCCGCATCATCGCGGTCACCAGCGAGGGCAACGGCGATCTCTCGCGGCTCGTGGCCCATCAGCTCCGGATTCCCGACTGCTCGCCGCTGCTGGCGCCGGTGCTTTCCGTGATCCCGCTCCAGCTCTTCGCGTACCACGTCGCGGTCCTGCGCGGGTGCGACGTGGACCGCCCGCGCAATCTCGCGAAGAGCGTCACCGTGGAGTGACCATGCGTCTCGCCATCGCGTTACTGGGTCTGGGCGCCGTGCTGGCGCTCCGTCCCGCGGCCGCTCAGACCGGCGACATCCGGCCCGGCGACCGCATTCTCCTGCAGGTGGACGGCGAGAAGGATCTTTCCGACACCTTCACCGTCGAAGCCGGCCCCGCGGTCACCCTGCCCGCGATCGGCCAGGTGTCGCTCGCCGGGGTGGCCGCGCGGGACCTGGCGTCCTACTTCACCCGGGAGCTGGGGCGCTACCTCAAGGACCCCGTGGTCCACGCCCAGGTGCTGGTGCGGGTGGGGATTCTGGGTGAAGTGATGCACCCGGGTTTTTACGGCGTGCCGAGGGACGCCCTGCTCTCCGACGCCCTGATGGCCGCGGGCGGTCCCACCCGCGACGCGAAGATGACCTCGCTCAAGGTGACCCGCGGTGGCACCGTCCTCCTGGGGGCCGACACCCTCCAGCGCGCGCTCGCGCACGGGGGAACGCTCGCCGACCTGGGCCTGCATTCCGGCGACGAGGTGCTGGTACCGCACAACGGCGACGCGGAGCGGACCTTCCGGATCATCGGCGTGCTGATCACGGTGCCGGCCACGATCTTCGCGCTCTCCCGGGTTTTCTAGCCCGATCGTTCCCGGCTGGTGCGAAGGCGCGGCGGGCGTTGCCCGAATCCGCCGCGATCCGCTGCGGCAGCCGCGCGACGAAGTTCATCCCTGACCACGAACCGGTCCCGCTCCGGGCGTCTTCCCGATTGGCACCGGCCTTGCCTCCCTCGAGCCCGCGTGAGTCGCCAGTGGCTCACCCAGCTCTTCCGAGGGAGGCGAATGCTATGAGCAAACGGATATCCATCACGCGGCTGGTCGCGTCCGGCATCGCCGCCGGTGCGCTCCTCGCCGTCGCGTGCGACCGCCAGCCCGTGGTCGCACCCGCCAAGCCGAGTTTCTGGGGCGGCGGCGGCGGATCGGGCTGCACCGCGATGAAGTTCACGGGTGGCGGCCGCATCGACCCCGACGAGTCCAACACGCTCTCCGGGAAGATGACCTTCGGCTTCAACCTGTTCGTGGACGATCAGTGCAACGTGACCAAGGGACAGTTCGAAGTGGTGCATCATCCGTCGCAGAGCCGCTATCACAGCGTGTCCTTCCAGAGCGTCTCGACGTTCACCGAGACCAACGACCAGGGCCAGACCGGCCAGTGCTTCGATCTCTTCCTGACCATGCGCGCCGCGCACGGACCGGGCGACTTCGATCACGAACACCCGGTCGAGATCCAGGCCTGCGACTTCGGCGAGCCGGGCTCGAGCCCGGGCACCGGTCCCGATACCTGGTGGTTCGCCACGACCGACGGCTCCACCGGCGGCGGCCACGGCGACACCGGCAACACGCCGCTCACCGGCGGCAACATCCAGGCCCACTAGGCCACCGGAAAGGATAGAGCGATGAAACTCTCCAGCATTTTCTCGACCGGACCCGTCGCGATCAGCGCGTCGCTCCTCGGCCTCGCGGCCCTGGCGGCGGCCCCCGGCGCGGCGCAGTCGGTGAGCGGCCGGGCCTACGGCGCCTACGTCAAGACGCTGCTCGTGTCCCAGCCGCAGTCTCCGTTGTCGGTTCTGCCCGCGATCAGCTCGCCCGACGGCGAGCTCGCGACCGCCAACGCCGACGTGCTGAGCGTGCCCGACGCGCTCTCGTCGGACTTCGTCAACACCTCCACCTCGGGCGCGATCTCAGACGCCGAAGCGGGCGCGCAGAGCACCGCCTCGGTGGCGGACGTGAGCATCCTGGACGGGTTGATCACCGCCAAGGAGCTGATCGCCAACGTCACCAGCAGCCGCAGCGGGAGCGGCGCCGTCTCCTCCGCCAACGGGTCGAGCTTCGAGGACCTGACGGTCGCCGGCGTGCAGCTCACCGTCGGTGACGGCACCATCGCGCCCAACACCCGGATGTCGTTGCCGGGAGTGGGGTATGTCGTGCTCAACGAGGAGCGCCGCACCGGTGACGATGTGACCTCGACCGGGATCGTGGTGAACCTGATTCACGTGGTGCTCACCGACCCGCTCACCGGCGCCAGGACCGGCGACATCATCGTGGGGTCGGCGTCGAGCTCGGCCACGTTCTAGCCGCACCACTTTCGGGGAGGGGCTCCGCGGAGCCCCGGCCGCCCGCGTCCTCGAGCATATCTCGGGGCCGGGCGGCGCCCCTTTTTCAGGGCTTCGGCGCTTGGGTTCCAGCCAACTCCTTGCGGGGCAAGCCGATTTGGCGCACCATTTTAGTGCACAAGGTTTGAGGCTGGAGCATCGATTATGGGCGGTCGGTATGGAAGGATTTCTCGACCGGCGTGCCAACTCGTGACGAGCCAAAGACTACGCTCGCGAGGGGGCGACGCGACAGGTGGCACCCGGTTTGCGTGTTGCGGCGGTACGACATCGCCGCCGTTCACCCTCACGCCACGTCGCCCTGGAGCCGACTCATGACACCGAAAGACCGACCCGCGCCGACCACGCCGCAAGGAACCTCGGGCGATACGGCGGCGCTACTGCGCGAGCTGGTCGCCCACCTGCGACAGAACCGCACCCAGCTGCGCGAGGAATGGGCCCGCCGGATCACCCGGGCGCAGCTGCTCACCGCGATGACCGAGGAGGAAATCTTCGCGGAGGCGACGTCGGTTTACGACAACTACGTCGAAGCGCTGGAGACCGGCACCTTCGAGGCCCTGCAGGCGTACGCGCGCAACCTGTCGGAGCGCATCATTCCGCGAGGGGTCGAAACCCACGAAGTGGTCGGGATCGTGCTGCTGCTGCGCGACGTGCTGGCCCGCTCCCTGTTCGGCAAGTACCACGAGGACTTCGAGAAGCTGAACCGCATTCTCGATGCCTACGAGCCCGCGGCGAACCGGATCGCGAACACGGTGGCCGTGGGCTTCGTGCAGGAGCGCGAGCGCATCATCCGCCAGCAACAGGAAGCGATCCGGGAGCTGTCCACGCCGGTGCTGCAGGTGCGTGAGCGGCTCCTCATTCTGCCCATCATCGGCGTGATCGATCCCCAGCGCGCGCGGCAGCTCACCGAGCAGCTGCTGCAGGCGATCCGCACCAACCGCGCCAAGGTGGTCGTGATCGACATCACCGGTGTGGCGGCGATGGACGCCAACGTCGCCAACAACCTGGTGCAGACCGTCGAGGCGGCGCGGCTCCTCGGCGCCACGGTGATCGTGACCGGCCTCTCCCCCGAAATCGCACAGACCCTGGTCACCATCGGCGTAGATCTCTCCGAAATGGCCACCGTGGGCGACCTGCAGGGCGGCATCGAAGAGGCGGAGCGGCTGGTCGGCTACAAGGTGGTGCCGATCGCGGAAACACCGAAGCAGATCTGACGACCGAAGGGAGCGCCTGTGGAAGTCCCGATTCTGAAGCAAGGGCACTACCTCATCGCGTCGATTCAGTCCGCCCTCACCGACGCCGACCTGTCCCAGCTGCGGGAATCGCTGGTGGAGCGGGTGGGCCGGTTCCGCGCCAAAGGCGTGATCGTGGACGTGACGGCGCTCGACGTGATGGATTCGTTCGCCGTCCGCACCCTGCGCGACCTGGCCCACATGACCCGGCTCCGCGGCGCCGAAACGGTGATCGTCGGCATCCAGCCCGAAGTCGCCTTCGCGATGGTCCAGCTGGGCCTCACCCTCAAGGGCGTGGCGACGGCGCTCGACCTCGAAGAGGGGCTCGCCTTCCTCGATCGGCAGGCTCGTGAGCGCACCGATCATGCATGAGGAGCTGACCCTCCTCACCGTCGCCTCCGATCTCGACGTCGTCAGCGCGCGACAACGGGGCCGGGAACTCGCCGCCCAGTGCGGATTCTCGAGCGGCGATCAGACCGTCATCGCCGCCGCCATCTCCGAAATCGCCCGCAACATCCTCATGTACGCGCGGCGCGGGGAGATCGGCTTCCGGGTGATGCTGGACGGCGACCGCCAGGGCCTGGTCATCGTGGCCCGCGACGCCGGCCCCGGCATCCCCGACGTGCACCGCGCGCTCCAGGACGGCTACTCCACCTCCGGCGGGCTCGGGCTCGGTCTCCCTGGCGCGCGCCGCCTCATGGACGACTTCGAAGTCGAGTCCGCGCCGGGACAGGGCACCACCGTCACCATGACCAAGTGGACCCGGCCGCATGCATGAGCAACCTACGGCCGCGCCGGTGACGCCGGCGCTCGAGTGGGGCGTCGCCGCCCGCACCAATCCCGGCCACGCGGTTTCCGGGGACAGTTACGTGGTCCAGCCCTTCGCGGGCGGCGTCCTCGTGGCCGTGGTGGACGCGCTCGGCCACGGGGAAGAGGCCGCCGCGGCGGCGGCGCGCGCGGTGCAGGCCATCGCGGCCCACGCCGCGGACCCGGTGCTGGCGGTCACCCGGTGGTGCCACGAGAGCCTGGTCGGCACCCGCGGGGCCGTGCTCTCGCTCGCGTCCTTCGCCACCGCGAAGCACGCCATGTCGTGGCTCGGCGTGGGGAACGTGGAAGGGGTCCTGTTGCGCGGGCCCGGCGCCCGGAAAGCGTCGCGGGCGGTCCTCATCAACCGCGGCGGTATCGTGGGCGCCGAGCTCCCGGCCCCGCGCGACGACACCCTGAGTGTGGCGCCGGGGGACACCCTCATCTTCGCGACGGACGGCGTCCGGGGCGGTTTCGCCGACGGCCTGGTGCCGACGGGACCGCCCCAACAGATCGCCGATTCGCTCCTCCAGCGGTTCGCCAAGGGCACGGATGATGCACTGGTCCTGGTTGCGCGATACCTGGGAGGAGGATCTCCGGCCCGATGAGCCGATCCCGCGCCGCACCCCCCGCATCCGTTGCATCGCCGCACTCGGCAGAGCCCGACCGCCGCCCCGCGCTTCGCGTCCTGGCGGTCGGGGCCGAGGGCTCGTCGGGCCCGTGGCATCAGCTGCGCCAGTGGGCGTCCGACGAAGCGGCGGAATTCGAGCTCGCGCCGGACCTGCCGCGCGCGGTGCGCCGGCTCTCGGCGGGAGGGCGCTGGGATTTGGTCTTCGCGGCGCTCTCCGACCGGGCCGAAGAAGAGCTGGCGTGGTGGACCGACGCCTTGCGCGGGGTGGACGGGAGTCCGCGGCTCGTGGCCCTGGTTCCCAAGCCCAGCATGGGCTTGGTGCTGCGCGCGGAGAATCTGGGCGTGCTCGACGTGCTCACCCTGCCGGCGCGTCGCGAGGACGTGGTCCGCTCCCTGCACCGGCTCCGCGCCGTCGCGGCGGAGACGGCAGTCTCGCTCCCCCAGCCCGACGGGGAGACCCTGCGCCAGTACGCGCTGGTGGGGGAGAGTCCCTCGATGCTCGAGGTCTACAAACTGATGGCGCGGGTGGCGCCCAGCACCGCCACGGTGCTGATCCAGGGCGAGTCGGGCACGGGAAAGGAAGTGGTGGCGCGGGCGATTCACTTGAACGGCCCCCGCGCGTCGGGACCGTTCGTCGCGGTGAACTGCGCGGCCATCCCGGAGAACCTGCTCGAAAGCGAGCTCTTCGGGCACGAGAAGGGCGCCTTCACCGGCGCGGTGACCCGCAAGATGGGGCGCTTCGAGCTGGCCGTGGGCGGCACGCTCTTCCTCGACGAAATCGCGGACATGAGTCTCGCCCTGCAAGCCAAAATCCTGCGCGCGGTGCAGGAGCACGAAGTCGAGCGGGTAGGGGGCGGCGAGACCATCCCGGTGGACGTCCGGGTGATCGCCGCCACCAATCGGGACCTGAAGGCGGCGATCGCGCAGTCCCGCTTCCGGGAGGATCTGTACTACCGCCTCGCCGTCGTGACCATACAGTTGCCGCGCCTCACCGAGCGCGGCGACGATCTCCTGCTCCTCACCGCGTTCTTCGTCGGCCACTTCGCCGAGCGCTACGGGAAGCGGATCAACGCGATTTCGGATCGCGCGCTCGAGGCGATGCGGGCGCACCGCTGGGTGGGCAACGTCCGCGAGCTCCGCAACGTGATCGAGCGCGCCGTCATCGTGGCCGGCGATTCCACGCTCCGTCTTGAGCATCTCCCCGAAGAGCTGCGCTCGGAAGAGGTGGCCCTCCCCGGCCGGCCGGTCGGCGGGCTGGCCACCCTCGCCGAATCGGAGGCGCGACACATCGCCCGGGTGCTGGCGCACACCGGGGGGCAGATCGGCGCGGCGGCGGAAATTCTCGGCATCCATCGCAACACCCTGACCCGGAAGATGCGGGAGTACGGCCTGTGAAAGTCGAGCAGGCGCTCCGCCTTCTTCCCGAGCTCGACGCCCTCACGCCGCTGCGCGCTCTGCTGATGGCGACCTCCCGGCCCGACGACCGGGTGGTCTGGGCCCGCGCCGGCGAATACCTGACCGTGGGGAAGCGCGAGGTGACCGCGGCGGAGCTGCGCCGCCAGATGGCGCAGACCTACACCAGGATCACCGAGCACCTCTCCGGCCTCTATGCGGCGTACGTGGAGGCGGTGGAGCGCCTCGAAGCCGGCGCCCCCGGCGCGGCGGTCGCCGCGCTGCTCGCCGCCGCGCACCTCGAGGAACGGGTCGGCCGGCTCTCCGCGGCGGGCCGCTGGGTCGAAGTGGCGCAGCGCCTCGCCGAGGGGCTCCAGGACCGGCGGCCGGAAGTGGACGCGCTCATCGCGGGCGCGCGGATTCACCTCGCCCTCGGCCGGTACGAAGAGGGGGCGCGCTGCTATCAGCGCGCGCTGGTGCTCGCGGAGGCCGAGTTCGATCAGGCGGGCGCCATCCGTGCCTGCCGGGGGCTGGGCGCCGTGGCCACGGAGCGGGGAGAGTGGGCGGGCGCCGAGGCCTGGTACCGCCGGGCGCTCCGCCTCGCCGAGTCGGGAAACGGGCCCGGTCTCGCCGCCGGGATCCACCACGCGCTCGGCGAATTGGCGAGCCGCCGCGGCGACCCCTCCGGCGCCGTGGAGCATCTGCGCCAGGCGCGCGAGGGTTTCGAGCGGGAGGGCGACGCGGCCGGGATGGCGGACGCCCTCAGCACCCAGGGCCGCGTGGATGCCGAGCTGGGACGCGGCGCCGCGGCCGCCGCCGCCTATCGCGAGGCGCTCGCGTGGGCGCGGCGCGACGCCGACGGCCCCGGACGGGAGGTCGCGATCCACCTCCGGCTCGCGGAGCTGCATCTCGAGGGCGGCCGTTTTCTCGAAGCCGAAGAGGAAATTCGCCGCGCCGAGGACGTGGCGATCGCCAGCGATCAGGCCCCGCGGCTCGCGGCCATTTACGCGCTGCTCGGCCGCTCCCGCGGGCTGCAGGGAGACGAGACCGGATTCGTGTTCTTCGAGCAGGCGATCGAGCTGGCGCGGACCCTCGACGGGTCCCAGCTCGCGCTGGCGGAGGTCTACACGGAGTACGGGGCGTTCAAGCAGCGCCTCCACCATCCGGAAGAGGCGCGCGCGTATCTGGAGCGTGCCGGCGAGATCTTCGAAGCGCTGGGGGGGAAAGCCGCGTTGGACCGGGTGCGCGCGGACCTGCACCGCCTGTCGGCGTAAGCGAGGCCGTCAGGCGGCCGAGAAGTCCTCCGACCAGAGCTGCGTGGGCGCGCGGGAGTCGAGAAACCGGCGGGCCCGCTCCCGGGTCTGGTCCGCGATGCAGCGCCACACCGAGGCTCCCTGCGCCACCGCGGCGTTGAGCGCCGCGTCGAGCGCCTGCTCCACCACCAGCTCCGCGTCGTCCGCGTTCACCAGGATGTTGTAGGCGAGCGCGAACGCCGACATCCGGTGCCGGTCCATCAACTGGGCCCGGGCGGTCACATCCCCGTTGAAAGCGCGGGCAAGGAGGACCGCATCAGGGATCGGAGGATAGGGGGTCATGGCAGTGGTGAAGACGCCCCCTCGGCGGGACAGGTAACGGGCATCACCCTTTTGACGGGACCGGGCGCACCCCGAAGATTCCCCAGAATGGAACGGCCTCCCGGTCGATCGCCCGGGAGGCCGCAAATACTGATTTTCCGGGCTCCGGCCCGCCTTCAATCGGCCGGCACGGCCTTCTCCTCCGGCGCCCCGGTCCAGCGTTTCACCGCCGCTCCCACCCAGGACCCGAAGTCGTCCAGGTAGGTGTAGACCACCGGCACCACCACCAGCGTGAGCAGGGTCGAGGTGATGAGTCCGCCGATCACCGCGTCCGCCATCGGGGCCCGGAACTCGGAGCCCGCCCCCAGCGCCAGCGCGGTGGGGAGCATCCCGAAGATCATCGCCAGGGTGGTCATCACGATGGGGCGGAGCCGGAGCTCGCCCGCGTCGATCAGCGCCTTGCGGCGCTCGCTCCCCGCTTCCCGGGCCTTGTTGACGAAGTCGATGAGCAAGATGGCGTTCTTCGTCACCAGTCCCATCAGCATGATCACCCCGATCATGCTCATGATGTTGAAGGTGCCGCGGGTCACCATCAGCCCCAGCATCACGCCGATCAGGGAGAGCGGGAGCGAGAGCATGATGGAGAGGGGCTGCAGGAAACTCCCGAACTGCGACGCCAGGATCAGGTAGATGAACACGATGGCGAGCATCAACGATTCCAGGATGTAGCCCACCGTCTCCACGAAGTCCTTCTGCTCGCCGCCGAAGTCGAAGCGGTAGCCGGCCGGGAGCGACATCGCGGCGAGCCGGGCCTGCACGTCCTTCACCACGTCGGTGAGGGGCCGGCCCTGGTAGCTGCCTTCGATGGTCGCCACCCGCTCCAGGTCCAGGCGGCGAATCTCGTTGGGCGCGGTGCTCTGGCGGATGTCGGCCACCTGGCCCAGCGGCACCATCACCGGCGCGCCGGTGCGGCGGTCGATCTGGCTGGTAGCGATGGGAATCCGCGCCACGTCGGTCTCGGTCTCGCGCGATTCCGGCGCGAGGCGCACCACCACGTCGTGGGCGAGGCCGGTCTCGTCTTCCCAGTCCCCGGCCTTCTGGCCCGCGAGCACCGGGCGCAGCGCGGCGCCCACGGCGCCGACGGAGAGCCCCACGTCCGACGCGAGGTCCCGGTTCACGTCGATCAAGAGCTCCGGCTTGCGGCCCTCGAGCGAGGAGCGCAGGTCCACGAGCCCGGGCACGCTGCGGATGGCCGCGAGGGTGCGGTCCGACATGTCGGAGAGGCGCTCCAGCTCCGGTCCTTCGAGGTTCAACTGGATGGGCGCCGGGTTGCCGCCGGCGGCGCCGAGCTGCACCACCCGCGCCGAGACCCCCTGGAACCGCGGCAGCACCTGGCGCAGGGCGGCCTCGAACTGCTGCTGGCTCCGTTTCCGCTCCTTCTTGGGCGTGAGCTTGATGTAGATCTGGCCCTTGTTGACCGCCTCGTTCTGCTGCGCGCCGCCCACCGTGGTGTAGGTGAGGGAGACCTCGGGCTGGGCGTTCAGGTACTGGCTGATTTCGAGCGCCTTGGCCGAGGTGTAGGCCACCGAGGAGCCGACCGGAGTCTCGATCGAGAGCGCGGTCTGCTCGTTGTCGGAGTTGGGCATGAACTGGCCGCCCACGAGCCCGAGGCCGAAGAGGCTCATCGCCGCGACGAACGCCACCGCCGCGATGGCGAGGGTGCTCTTCCGGTGATCGAGCGCCCAGGCGATCACCCGGCGGTAACGCTGGCCCAGCCCGTGGAATCCCTCGTTGAAGCGCTGCAGCGCCCGGCCGATCGGTCCCCGTTCCGCGTGCCCTTCGGCCTGGGGGTCGTACCAGAGCGAGGACAGCATCGGGTCCAGCGTGAAGGAGACGAAGAGGGACACCAGCACCGCGAACGCCACGGTGATGCCGAAGGGGAAGAAGAAACGGCCCACGATCCCCTTCATGAACGCCACCGGGACGAACACCGCGATCACCGACATGGTGGTCGCGAGCACCGCGAAGCCGATCTCGGCGGTGCCGTGCCGCGCGGCGGTGTAGTGATCCTCTCCCCGCTCCACGTGCCGCACGATGTTTTCTCGAACCACGATGGCGTCGTCGATCAGGATGCCGATCGCGAGGGACAAGGCCATCAGGGTCATGATGTTCAGGGTGAAGCCGAACATGTAGATCGCGAGGAACGCGGCGATCACGGAGACCGGCAGGGTGAGCCCGGTGATCACGGTGGACCGCCACGAGTTCAGGAACAAGAACACGATGAAGACGGTGAGCCCCGCGCCCTCGATCAGGGTCTTCTGGACGTCGTCCACCGAGTTGCGGATCCAGGTCGAGTTGTCCTGCACCGCCTCGAGGTGCACGCCCGCCGGCAGGGAGCGGTTCAGCTCGGCGATCACGCTCTTGACCCCGTCCGCGACCTCGACCGTGTTGGCGCCGGAGGTCTTCCGGATTTCGAGCGCCACCGCGCGCTCGCCGTTCACGTAAGCGATGTCGCGCGCCTCTTCCTGCGAGTCCTCGATCCGCGCCACCTGGCCCAGCCGCACCACGATGCCGTTGCGGGTGGTGACGGCGAGCGTGGCGAAGTCCTGCGGATCCACCACCCGCCCCGCCACCCGCACCAGGTTCTCCGCGTTTCCGGACTCCACCCGTCCCGCCGGCACGTCGCCGTTCTCGCGCTGCAGCGCGGCGACTACCATGTCCGGCGACACGCCCAGCGCCTGCAGGCGATCGGGAAGGAGCAGCACGTGAATCTCGCGCTTCAAGCCGCCGACCAGCGTCACGCTGCCGACGCCGGGAATGTTCTCGAGCCGGCGGCTCACTACCTCATCCGCGACCCGGGTGAGGTCGCGCAGCGCCCAGCCCCGGCCCCTCGCCGAAAGGACGAAGATCGGCTGGTCCGACGGGTTGGCGCGGGAGATCACCGGCGGATCGATGTCGTTCGGCAGGTCCTGGCGGATGGCATCGATCTTGGCGCGCACGTCCGCCTGGGCGTCCATGATCTTGGTGCCCAGGTTGAACATCACCACGATGGTGGAGAAGCCCTCGGTCGAGGTGGACTGGATCTGCTTGATGCCCTCCACCGTGTTCACCTGCTCCTCGATCTTCTTGGTCAGCTCCCGCTCCACCGATTCCGGGCTGGCGCCGCTGTAGCGGGTCTGAATCACAAGCACCGGAAAATCCACGTCGGGGAACTGGTCGATCTTGAGGCGCCGATAGGAAAAGAGCCCCAGCACCACCAGCGCCATGATCATCATGGTGGCGAGCACCGGCCGCTTGATGGAAAGGTCGGAGAGGAACATCGTTCAGCCCTCCGCCTGAATGAGCTTGACGGTCTGGCCCACCACCAGGCCTTCGGTCGGTCCCACGATGACGGTCTCCCCGCCCGCGAGCCCGGTCTTGATCTCCACCAGCGACGCCTGCTCGTCCACGGCGCCGGTGGTGACCGCGCGGCGCGCGACCCGCCCGTCCGCCACCACGAACACGAACTTGCCGCCCGCCGAATCGGATTTCACCGCGGCGGCCGGCACCGCGATGGCGCCGCGCACCTGGCGCAGGACCACGCGGCCGGAGGCGAAAAGCCCGCCCACCAGCTTCGAGCCCTGATTGGGGACCGAGACGTAGACCTTGAGCTGGCGCGTGGCCGGGTCCACGGTGGCGTTGACGCGCGCCACGTGGCCCGCGATGGTCGCGTCGGCGAGCCCGGTGATGGTGAGCGCCACCGGATCGCCGGGGCGGACCTGGGTCGCGAACTCGGCCGGCACCGTGGCTTGGAACTCGAGCTCCGAGGTGTTGACGAGGCGGAACAGCTCGTCGCCGTCCTTCACCCGGTCCCCGGACTCGACCATTTTCTCGCTCACCACGCCGGACACGGACGCCCGGACCGTGGCCTCGTCCAGTTTCTTCTGGGCGAGCGCCGCAGAGGCCTCGGCCGCGCGCAGGGAGACTTCGGCGTTCTCCACGTCGTGCTGGGAGACGGCCCCTTCCTTATAAAGGTTCTGCATCCGGTCGTAATCGGCCGCCGCGAGGCGCCGCTGGGCGTCCGCCGACATCGCGGCCGGCTCGAGGGCGGTCATCCGGAACCGGGCCAGAGTTTGTCCCGCCCGCACCGCCTGGCCTTCCTTCACCAGGACCTGTTCCACGACTTCGGGAACGGGAGACGCGATCCGGATGTCCACCGACGGCTTGAGGGTGCCGGAGACGGGGACCCCGGCGACCAGGTCGGTTTTCCGGGCGGGGGCCACGTCCTGGGGGCCGAGGGTGACGACCGGCAGGGTATCGGCCGCGACACCCTTGGAGGCGGTGTTGCGCTTGTGGCCGCCGCGGACGGTGAAGGCGATCACGAGGAGCGCGAGGAGGGCGCCCGCGCCGATGAGGAGGTAACGCTTCATGGTTCGGAATCCTTGGACGTGGTCGCCGCGGCCAGCTGATCGAGGGGCCGGGGCGTGAGCGGCACCGGCCGCCCGAGCGCGCGCTCGAGCTGGGCCAGCGCGACGAGATAGTCGTGCATCGCCTGAACGTCGTTCACTTCCGCCTGCTGGGTGGCCACCCGGGCGTCCGACACTTCGACCTGGGACGCGAGCCCGTTGGCGTAGCGGGTGTGCGCCAGGTGCTCGGCGCGCTGGGCCAGCCGCACCGTTTCCCGCCGGGCCACGAGCAGGGTCTGGGCGCGAACCAGTTCGTCCTTGGCCTGCGCCACCTCGGCGTCCACCTGCTGCCGCACCTGGTCACGCTGCGCCTGGGCGCGAAGCAGGGCCGCCCGGGCCCGTCCGATTTCACCGGTGGTGCGGAACCCCTGGAAGAGGGGCACGGTCAGCCGAACCTCCCCATTCCAGCCCCGCCGGAACGCGCTGCCCGAGGGAAAGACCTCCTGCGGGAACGCCTGCTCCGAGTACGTGGTGCTCACCGAGAGGGTCGGGAAGCGGTCGGCCTTGGCCGCGCGCACCGCCTGCTCCTCCACGCTCACGTTCGCTTCCGCGGCGGCGAGCACCGGCCTGCCCGCCGGGGCGAGCGAGTCGAGCACGGCGACGAGGACGGTGTCGCCCACCTCGCCGAGCGGGGAGTCGAGCGCGATCGGCTGCTCGATCGGCACGTTCAGCAGCTGCTTCAGCTGGCGCAGGGTCACGTCGTAGCCGTTGCTCGCCGCGACCACGCTCGGCTCCTGATTGGCCGCGTCCACCTGGGCGCGGAGGAGGTCGTAATCGGCGCGGGTGCCGGCCTGATGGTAGAGCTGGACCTGGCGCTGGTGATCGCGCGCCTGGGCCAGATTCTCGCGCGCGATGTCGAGCAGCCGGGCGGAATACGCGGCGTCGAGGTAGGCCCGGCGCACCGCGAAGGTGATGTCGGCCGCGGTCTGCTGCTCGGTGTCCCGCGCGCCCTCCCGGAACGCCTTCGCCGCGGAGAGGGCCGCGCCCGTCTTCCCGCCGGCCCACACCAGCTGGGTGGCCTGAATCTGGATGTTCCAGAGGTTGGGCGCGCCGAACGGCGAGTTCTTGAAGAGCCGGGCGATGGAGCTCGTGTCCGACGCGGTGCCCTGGTAGATGGACGCGAACTGGCGGGTGTAGACCACGCTGCCGGTAATCTGCGGCAGCGCGCCCGCGAGCGCCTCGGTGATCTGGCCCTGGGCGTCCTGCACCTGCGCGTGGGCGAGCCGCATGTCGGCGCCCTGCGCGAGCGCGCGGGCCACCGCGGCGTCGATCGTGAGGTGGACGGTGTCGGCCGGACTCTGCGCCGAGAGGCCGGCGCCGGCGAAGGAGAGCGCCACTCCCGCGGCGAGGCTCCAGATGCGGATGGTCATGGTCAATCTCCCTTCCGGTGTCCGAGTCCGCCGATCACCAGATGGATCCGGCGGCGCAGCTCCTCGGGCAGGCGGAACGGCGGTTTGGGGGCGTGCACCCACTGCATCATGGTGCCGGCGTGCACGCTGGAGATCACCTGGTGCGCGCGCTCGATGTCGACGTCCCGGCGGATGAACCCGCGCTTCTGCAGCTCGCCCAGCACGTGTTGGCCGAGCTCGCGCCACTGCAGGCAGGTGGCGTCGGTGCCGCTGCTTTCCCGCCGCATCCACTCCATGATCACGTGGCGGGAGAGCTCGCGGTCTTCTTCATAGGCGGCGGCCGCTTCGACGAAGATGTCGGTGATGCGGTCGATGCTGGGCGGATTGCTGCCCGAGAGCTCGCTTTCCAGCTGCTCCTGCGCCCGCTCGTACCACTGCTCCGAGATGTAGGCGAGGAGCTCTTCCTTGCGCGGGAAGTAGTTGAAGAAGGTCCCCTTGGCGACGTCGGCCGCGGCGGCGATGTCGTCCACCGTCGTGGCGTCGAATCCCCGGGCATGGAACAGCTTGAGGGCGGCCTGGAAGATCTTCTCCTTGGTCGCCTCTTTCTTGCGAGCCCTTCTTGTAAGTTCTATTTCCATATGACCTTAGCAATGACCGGAGAGCAAAAGTGAACCCTAGTCACGATAGAACGCGGACGCTACCCAGTTGGTTTCAACGGGTCAAGCGTCCGGTCCGCTAGTACGACGAACGAGGGTCGACGGAAGTGACAGCCGCCCGCGGCCTTACAAAACGCGGGTGAACGCGGGTCCGGGAGCTGTCAGGAAGAACGCGGCGTGGCGGCCCCGGGCGGGAAAGGCGGCTCGATACGACGCCGACCAGCGCGAGAGCCACTCCCCGGCGCCCGGTTCCGGGATGAGGGCCCAGACGCTGCCGCCGAACCCCGCGCCGAACGCCGACGCGGCGAGCGCGCCCTGTACCCGCGCCGTGCGGGTCAGGGCCACGGTCTCGGGCGTCTGATTGCCGAGGAGGCGCTCCGCGAGGTCCTGGGAGCGGTCTACCAGCCGCCCGAACGCGCCGAAGTCCCCGCGGGCGAGCGCGTCCCCGGCGCCGGGAACGATCTCGCCGCTCTCGGCGACGAACTGCTCGAGGCGATCGCGGAGCAGGGGGGCGCCGGCGCCCGCGATTAGGCCGGCCGCCGCGTCCGGCGCCGACGCGAGCGCGGCCGGGAGCGACTGGTCCTCGCGCCGGGTGGCCTCCTTCCAGCGCTTGAGCAGCTCGGCGACCAGGTCCGCGGCGCGGTTGTAGCGCTCCAGGGCGGCGCCGGTCTTTTCGGCGACCACGCCGCTCACCGCCACGGCGAACAGGTGACCCGAAGGAAGCGGGATATTCCGCTCCCGCCGCACCGGCACGAAGGAGAACTGCGACAGCTCGCCATCGCGACAGCAGAGAATCGCGGTGTGGTCTTCACTGCCCCCGGCCGTCCCCACCCCGGCATCCGCGCGGAACCCGCCGAACGCGCGGCCGTTCTCGACCGCGCCCAGATACGCGGCGAGGTCTTCCGGCGAGGGGAGGTTGCGTTGGTACTCGGGCCGCGCCGCCAGCTCGTTCACGTCGGCGAGGGCGAAGAAGATCCCGACCACGAGGGCGCTCGAGGAAGAGAGTCCGGCGGCGCGGGGGAGGTCGCTCGCGAGCGCGGCGTCGATTCCGTGCGATACGCCGGCAAAGTCCCGGGCCATTCGCCGCGCCACGGTCATCGGATAATTAGTCCAGCTGCCGAGCGGGGGCAGGAGGTCGGGAGCGAGGGGGAACTCGGCGATGTCTCCCGAGTCCGCGTCCACGAGGCGCACGGTGCGGTCCCGCCGGGGCCGGGCGACGATGCAGATGGCGCGCTCCACCGCGCAGAGCAGACTCCGGCCCCCGGCGTAGTCGGTGTGTTTTCCGAGGACCTCGATCCGGCCCGGCACGTAGTAGCGGCGGACTCCGGGGCCGGGCGAGAGGCGCGCCAGGGTCCCGGCGGCGACGTCGAAGAGCTCGTCTTTCAGAGGCGAACCTCCACGCCCGCCAGGGCGCGGGTGACGCGCTCGACGTCGGCGCGTCGCGTCAGGTCGAGCACCGGGAGCGCGAAGGGGAACACGTCGAAGACCTCACCGTCCCGGACGGCGCGCCGGACCGCGGCGGGAAGCTCGAGCTCGCCCGTGGGGCCGGGGGCGATGGCGCGGCAGGCGTCGAAGATCTTCGGTGTGAAGGCCCAGCAGTTCATGCTCACCCACTCGGCGTCTCTTGCCGACTCCTCGAGCGCCGCGAGCGTCCCCGCGGAAGTGACGCGCACCCCGGGGAACCCCGCCACCCGCCCGGCGCCGAGATTGCCATCCCGCACCAGCGCCTCCCGCTCGAACGCCGCCATCGCCGACCGGGGAGCGCCGCCGAGCGCGCGCAGGGCGTCCACGGGATAGTAGTTGTCGGAATTGACGGCGAGGAAGCGGTCCTTGCCCGCGAATTCCCTCGCGGCCAGCACGGCGTCGGCGGTCCCCCGCGGCTCTTCCTGGATGGCGAAGTGCAGGCGGAGTCGCGTCAGCGAAATCCGGGCGAAGTGCTCGCGAACCGCCTGGTGCTCGGGTCCGATCACGAGGCAGGCGTCGGTGACGCCCGCCGCCGCGAGGGCCGACAGGGCGTATTCGAGAAAGGGCCGCCCCACCGGCACCATGCCCTTCGCCCCCCGATCGGCCGCGCGTGCCTGCTCCGGGTCGAGGCGGGCGGAGGCGTCGGCCCGGCGCATTCTCGAGCCCAGGCCGCGCGCCAGCACCACCGCCTTCAGGCTCATCCCGGGCCGGAGCCCTCCGGTCGCGCCCAGAGCGCCGGAATGACGCGGGTCAGCGCCCACCCGGAAATGAGGAAGAGCACCAGCCAGATGGTCCCCTGGGTGATCCGTCCGTAGAGGTAGCTCCCGGTGCCGAAGAGGGCGGCGTAGACGAAGACGCACCCCAGCACCCAGCCGCCGAAGCAATGGGTGAGGCTGTCGGGGGAGGGGCCGAGTTTCGCCTCGGCGCGAATCGGACTCCAGCCCGGCCCGGCCGGGCGCACCAGGCGGTAGAAGGAGAGGAGGGTGGCGCGGTCGGTGGGCGCCGTCAGGTAGGTGACGGCGATCCAGCAGACCGTGGTGCTGGCCACCGTGGCGATGAGCGCCCAGTGGGTGGCGACCGGGTGGCCCATTTTTCCCGCGACGAAGAATCCCACCGCCACCACGAAGGAGCTGACCATCGCGGCGACCTCGCTCCAGGCGTTGATCCGCCACCAGAACCAGCGCAGCAGATAGATCAAGCCGGTCCCCGCGCCGATGGAGAGGATCAGGTCGAAGCTCTGCTTCGCGGTGTCGAGCGCGAAGGTGAGCGACGCCGCGGCGATCATCAGGAGGGCGGTGACGACGCGCCCCATGAAGACGTAGTGCCGTTCGGTCCCGTCCTTCTTGAGGAAGCGGCGGTAGAAGTCGTGGACCAGGTACGAGGTGCCCCAGTTCAAGTGGGTCTCGATGGTGGAGCGGTACGCGGCGAGCATCCCCGCGATCATCAGACCCAGGAATCCGGCGGGCAGGAAGCGCAGCATCGCCGGGTACGCCATGTCGTTGCCGATGAGGCGCTGGCTGACGTAGGGGAAGGTCTGGTGGATGTCGGCGAGCGAGGGATAGATCAGCGTGGACGCGAGCGCCACGATGATCCAGGGCCAGGGCCGGAGCGCGTAGTGCATCGCGTTGAAGAACAGGGTGCCGGTGAGCGCGTCCTTCTCGGTCTTCGACGCGAGCATCCGCTGGGCGATGTAGCTCCCGCCCCCCGGCTCGGCGCCGGGATACCAGACCGACCACCACTGCACCGTGATGGGGATGATGAACACCGAAAGTGCCACGCTCCAGTTGCTGAAGTCGGGCAACAGATTGAGGGTCCGGGGCTCGATCTTCTGGAAGAGGCCCGCGAGGCCGCCCACCGCGGGCTGCTTCACCGCGAAGTAGGCGACGGCGAAGGTCCCGGTCATGGTGATCGTGAACTGGATGGAGTCGGTGACGAGCACCCCCCACAGGCCCGACACCGACGCGAAGAAGATGGTGATCACCGAGCAGAGGACCAGGGTCCGGCCCATGGGCCAGCCCAGAACGATGTTGGCGATCTTGGCGGCCGCGAGGTTGACCGTCGCCATGATGACGCAGTTGAAGAGGAGGCCCAGGTACACGGCCCGGAATCCGCGCACGAAAGTTGCAGCTTTCCCGGCGTAGCGGCGCTCGTAGAACTCGAGGTCGGTGAGCACCCCGGAGCGGCGCCAGAGCCGGGCGTAGAAGAACACGGTGAGCATCCCGGTGAGGAGAAACGACCACCAGAGCCAGTTGTCGGCGACGCCGTTCTCCCGGACCATGTTGGTGACCAGGTTGGGCGTGTCGGTGGAGAAGGTGGTGGCCACCATGGAGACGCCCACCAGCCACCAGGGGGCGGCGCGGCCGGAGGTGAAGAACTCGGTGGTGGAGGAGCCCGCGCGCTTATAGAAGAAGAGCGCCGGCAGGAACGAGATGACGATGGACGTGACGATCACCACCAGGTCCAGGGACTCGAGATGCATGGCGCTGCCTTTCGGAAAGGAGCGGGAGCGGCTCCGAATCTGGGGCCGCGCGCGCGGCGGGGCTAGATTACCAATCACCATAAGGAGGACGGGCGTGAGTCACGGGGGGGCGGCATGACGCGGCGGGTGCTGATCACGGGCGGGGCGGGCTTCATCGGGTCTCACGTCGCGGATGCGCACCTCGCGGCCGGCGACGCGGTCACCATCCTGGACGATCTCTCCACCGGGCGCCGGGAGAACGTGCCCGCGGGGGCGGTTCTGGTGCGGGCGGACGTCCGCTCCGCGGAAGCGCGGCGCCTGGTGATCGACGGCGGGTTCACCATCGTCAACCATCACGCGGCCCAGATGGACGTGCGCCGCTCGGTGACCGACCCGGTGTTCGACGCTCAGGTGAACGTGATCGGTCTCCTCAATCTCCTGGACGGCGCGCGGGCGGGCGGCGTGAAGCGGATCGTGTTCGCTTCGTCCGGCGGCACGGTGTACGGCGAAGGCGGCAAGCTCCCCATCGGCGAGCAGGCGCCCAAGCTCCCGGCCTCGCCCTACGGCGCGGCAAAGCTCACCTCCGAGTTCTACCTCTGTTGCTTCGCCCAGCTCTACGGCCTCGAGCACGTGGCCCTGCGCTACAGCAACGTGTACGGTCCCCGGCAGAATCCGCACGGCGAGGCGGGGGTGATGGCGATCTTCGCGCGGCGGGTGGCCGACGGGGAGCCGCTCACGGTTTTCGGCGACGGCGAGCAGACCCGCGACCTGGTGTTCGTCGAAGACGTCGCCGCCGCGAACCTGCTGGCGTCGAACGTCCCGCTCCCCCCGCTCACGGACCTGGACACCCGGGCGTGCAACATCGGGACCGGCGTGGAGACGTCGATCAACGTGGTGGCGCAGACGATGGCGCAAGTGGGCGGGCGCAAGGCCGAGATCCGCCACGCGGCGGCGCGCGCGGGCGAAGTGCTGCGCAACGCGCTCGAGGTCCGCAAGGCCGCCAGCTTTCTCGGGTGGCGTCCCAAAGTGAGTTTCGCCGACGGGGTGGAGCGGACCTACCGGGCGATCGCGGGGTGAATCAGGGGCGGGCGAGGAAGAGCCACACCGCGCTCGCGAATCCGATGACGACCACGCCCGCGCGCACCGGGCGCTGGCCCACGCGCTGGGCGAGCCCGGCGCCGAAGTAGCCGCCCGCGGCGGAGCCCGCGGCCATGGCGAGCGCGACCGGCCAGCTGACCAGCCGCGAGAACGCAAAAATCCCGGCGGCCACCGCGTTGATGCAGAGGCCGCCCCAATTCTTCAGGCCGTTCATCCGATGAATGTTGGTGAATCCCATCAAGCCGAGCGCCGCCAGCATCAGGATGCCGATGCCGGCGCCGAAGTAGCCGCCGTAGACCCCGACCCCGAGCTGCCAGGCGGCGAGCGGCAGCGTGAACGCCGGCAGCTCGGTGCTGCGGTCCACGCCCTCCGCCGCCGGACGCCCGGTGAAGCGCTGCAGCGGCCGCTGCATCACGAACAGCATCGTGGCGCCGAGGACCAGCACCGGCACCACGCCGTCGAAGACCCGCGGCGGGGTGACGAGGAGCAGCCAGGCGCCGAGGGCGCCGCCCGCCGCGCTCGGCACCGCGAAGCGCAGCGCCCATCGCCTGGTGCCCGCGAGCTCGGCACGGTACCCCCACAGACTCCCCACCGACGCCGGCCAGAGCGCGACGGTGCTGGTCGCGTTGGCGATGATGGGCGGAACGCCGAGGCCCACCAGGGCGGGGAAAGAGAGCAGCGTTCCCCCGCCGGCGACCGAATTCACCGCGCCGGCGAGGAACGCGGCGAGCACCACCAGGAACAGCCGGATGGCGTGCGGCATGCGCCACAAGGTACGTCGGGGAGCGCTTTGGCGACGGGCCCGCTTTGGTGGCAACTTGGGGCATGACGGCCGGCTCGGTAGTCGTGGCGGATGGGGCGGCGCTCGCGCTGCGCGCCGCGGACTGGGTGGCGGGCCGGCTGGCGGAGGGCATCGCGGCCCGGGGGACGGCGAGCATCGCGCTCGCCGGGGGTACCACTCCCCGCGCCACGTACCAACTGCTGGCCGGGGACGCGGGAGCCCGGGTGTCGTGGCCCGCGGTCGAAATCTTCTTCGGCGACGAGCGGGCCGTCCCGCCAGACCACCCGGAATCGAACTACCGCATGGCGCGGGAGGCCCTGCTCGACCGTGTGGCGGTGGACCCCGGCCGGGTGCACCGGATGGCGGCGGAAAGCCGGGACCTGGACCGGGCGGCCGCGGATTACGCCGCGAGTCTTCCCGCGAGCCTGGACGTGGTGCTGCTGGGAATCGGGAGCGACGGTCACGTGGCCTCGCTCTTTCCGGGGAACGGAGCGGTTACGGAGCAGGAGCGGCGGGTCGTGCGGGTGAACTCGCCCAAGCCGCCGCCCGTCCGCCTGACCATTACCCCGCCGGTGATCGCGGCCGCGGCGCAGGTGGCGGTCCTCGCGACCGGGGCGGAAAAGGCCGCCGCCGTGGCGCGCGCCCTCGAGGGGCCCGATGATCCGGCGCGGACGCCCGCCTGCCTCGCCCGGGGCGGCACCTGGTTTCTCGATTCGGCCGCGGCGGCCCGCCTCGGCTCGCGTTAACGAAAGGGAGAGCTGGAGATGACCAAGGTACAGACGCAGACCAAACTCAAGACCCTTCTCGCTCTGGGACAGAGCATCTGGCTCGATTACCTGCGCCGCGGGATGCTGCGCTCGGGCGAGCTCAAGGGAATGATCGACGCGGGGCTCCGCGGCATGACCTCGAATCCGACGATCTTCGAGCACGCGATCGGCGGCAGCGCGGACTACGACGAGGCCTTCGCGGCGCTGGCCGGCTCGCGTGCGAGCGATCGCGAGGTGTTCGAGTCCATCGCGGTCGAAGACGTGCGCGCCGCGGCCGACCTGTTCCGCCCGGTCTACGACGCGAGCGCCGGCGCCGACGGGTTCGTCTCGCTCGAAGTCTCGCCCACGCTGGCGCGGGACACCGAGGGCACGGTGGCCGAAGCGCGCCGGCTCTGGGCCGCCGTGGACCGGCCCAACGTGATGATCAAGGTGCCGGGGACGAAGGAAGGCTGGCCCGCCATCGAGCGGCTCCTCACCGAAGGCGTGAACGTCAACATCACGCTCCTGTTCTCGGTGGCGCACTATCAGAAGGTGGCGGAGGCGTACGCGAAGGCGCTCGAAGCGCGGCTCGCGGCGGGCCGGCACATCGACCGGCTGGCGTCGGTGGCGTCGTTCTTCGTGAGCCGGGTGGACACCGAGATGGACGCGCGCCTCGAGAAGAAGGGCGGCGCGCTACTCGCGCTCCGCGGCAAGACGGCGATCGCCAACGCCCAGGTGGCCTACACCTGGTTCCGCGCCGAGCTGAAGAGCCCGCGCTGGCAGAAGCTCACGGGCCGGGGCGCGAAGCCGCAGCGTCTGCTTTGGGCCAGCACCGGGACCAAGAATCCGGCGTATTCGGACGTGCTGTACGTGGACTCGCTGATCGGTCCGGATACCATCAACACCCTGCCGCCCGCCACCCTCCAGCTCTTCGAGGACCACGGCGTCGCGCGGCGCACCCTCACCGAGGACGACGGGGAAGGGCGGCGGGTGCTCGACGCCGTGGCCCGGGGCGGGGTGGATCTGGATGACGCGACCCGCGTCCTCGAGGAGGACGGCATCAAGAAGTTCGCGCAGTCCTTCGACACCCTGCTCGCGGTGATCGCGACCAAGCGCAAGGCGCTCGCCGCCAAGGCGCCGCCGCGGCACTCGGCCCAGCTCCGCGCGTTCGAGGCCCAGGTGACGCGCCGGCTCGACGGGCTGGACGCGGCGGCGGTGCCGAAACGGATCTGGAGCCACGACCCGACCGTCTGGAAAGAGGATCCGGCCACGCCCGAAATCCGGGACCGGCTGGGCTGGCTCACGGTGGGCGAAGCGATGGCCCAGCAGGTGAAGGACCTCTCGGCGTTCGCCGACGCCGCGCGCGCCTCGTTCTCGCGGGTGGTCCTGTGCGGAATGGGCGGCTCCAGTCTCGCCCCGGAAGTGCTGTGGCGCACCTTCCGTGCGGCGAAGGGATTCCCCGCGCTCCACGTGCTCGACTCCACCGATCCCCGCGCGGTGCGCGCCGCCGTGGACGGGGTGGACATCTCGCGCGTGCTTTTCCTCATCTCCAGCAAGTCGGGGACCACCCAGGAGTCGGACGCGTTCTTCCGCCACTTCTGGGAGCGGACCGGCGGCAAGGGCGAGCAGTTCGTCGCCATCACGGATCCGGGGACGCCGCTCGCCGGGCTCGCCGCGGACCGCAAGTTTCGCCGCGCGTTCCTCAATCCGGCGGACATCGGCGGGCGCTACTCGGCGCTCTCCTATTTCGGACTGGTGCCGGCGGCCCTGCTCGGGCTCGACGTCGCGAAGCTTCTCCACCGCGCCCACCGGATGACGGAAGCCTGCGCGGCCTTCGTCGCCGGCTATCAGAACCCGGCGGCGTGGCTGGGCGCGATTCTCGCCGAGGCCGCGCTCGCGGGCAGGAACAAGGCCACCTTCGCCCTCTCCCCCGGCATCGCGAGCTTCGGGCTCTGGGTGGAACAGCTCCTCGCCGAGAGCACCGGGAAGGAAGGAAAGGGAGTCCTGCCGGTGGCGGGAGAGCCGCTGGGCGCGCCGGAGGTGTACGGCGCGGACCGGGTCTTCATCTCCATCGCCCTCGCCGACGAGCGGGACCAGAAGATCGACGGGCAGCTCGGCGCGCTCGCCGCGGCGGGACATCCGGTGGTGCGGCTGGTGCTGGACGACCGCTACGACATCGGCGCGGAGTTCTTCCGCTGGGAGTTCGCCACCGCGGTACTGTGCTCCATTCTGCGGATCAACGCCTTCGATCAGCCCAACGTCGCCGAGAGCAAGCAGAACACGAAGAACGTGCTGGCGAAGAAGGAGCCGCCCGCCGCGGCGGCGACGGCGCAGGAGCTGGACCGGTTCTACGCCGGGGTGAAGCCGGGCGATTACGTGGCGCTGATGGCGTATCTCCCCCCGACGCCCGACTCCGATCGCCGTCTCGCCGGGATCCAGCGAACCCTGCGCGACCGGCTGAAGGTCGCCGTGACGCTCGGCTACGGCCCGCGCTTCCTCCACTCCACCGGCCAGTTCCACAAGGGCGGGCCGCCGGTGGGGAATTTTCTCCAGATCACCGACCGCGCCCCGGACGACCTCCCGATTCCGGGCGAGCCCTTCACCTTCGGGACCCTCGAGACGGCGCAGGCGGAGGGAGACCTGCGGGCCCTGCGGAGCCGCGGCCGGCCGGCGCTCCGGCTCGATGGCCTCGCCCTCCTTGAACGGTGAAGATCACCCACGTCTTCTTCGACATCGGGGGAGTGCTCGGCTCGAACGGCTGGGATCACGAGCAACGGGAGCGGGCCGCGTCTCATTTCGGTCTCGACCTCGCGGACCTGACCGAGCGGCACCAGGAAACGGTGGGCACCCTCGAGGCGGGACGGATGTCCCTGGACGAGTATCTCGACTGCGTGGTGTTCCACGCGCCGCGCGCCTTCACCCGGGACGATTTCCGGCGCTTCATGTTCGAGCAGAGCACGCCGCACCCCGACACCATCGCGCTGGCGCGCGGCCTCGCGGCGACGGGGCGCTACCGGCTGATGACCCTGAACAACGAGTCGGCGGAGCTGAACGCCTACCGGGTGCGGCACTTCGGCCTGCGCGAGATCTTCAGCGCGTTCTTCTCCTCGTGCTGGCTCGGCATCACCAAACCGGCGCGGAGGATTTACGAAATCGCGCTCGCCGTGTCCCAGGCGGAGCCCGCGGGAGCGGTGTTCATCGACGACCGGCGGAAGAACCTGGACCCCGCGCGCGCCCTGGGCATGCGCGTGGTGCACTACAGCGGCGCCCCGCGGCTGGCGGAGGACCTCGCCGCGCTGGACGTGACGACCTGAACCACTCGAAGGAGGACGGATGCAGCTCGCGATGATCGGCCTCGGCCGGATGGGCGGCAACATGGTGCAGCGGCTCCTGGAAGGCGGCCACCAGGTGGTGGTCTACGACCGGAGCGCGGACGCGGTGAACGCGCACGTGAAGATGGGCGCCACGGCCGCGAAGGATCTGGCCGATCTCTCGAAGAAACTCGCGGCGCCGCGGGTGGTGTGGGTGATGGTGCCTTCGGGCGCCCCCACCGAGGACTCGATCAACGCGCTCGCGCCCCTGCTCGCCCGGGGCGACACCGTGATCGACGGCGGCAACTCCAACTACAAGGACTCGATGCGCCGGGCGCAGCTCCTCGCCGGCCGCGGCATCGACTTCGTGGACTCGGGCACCTCGGGGGGAATCTGGGGGCTCAAGAACGGTTACTGCCTGATGATCGGCGCCGCGCCCGCGGCCTTCCGGCGCTGCGAGCCGATCTTCAAGACCCTCGCCCCGCCCGAGGGCTACGCGCACGTCGGCCCGCCGGGATCCGGGCACTACGTGAAGATGGTCCACAACGGCATCGAGTACGGGATGCTGCAGGCCTACGCCGAGGGCTACGAGATTTTGCACGCGTCCAAGGACTTCAAGGTGGACCTGCGCCAGGTGGCGGCGGTGTGGAACCGCGGCAGCGTGGTGCGCTCCTGGCTGAACGAGCTGGCGGAGCGCGCCTTCGAGCGGGAAGGGGACCTGGCGTCCCTCAAGGGCTGGGTGGCGGACTCGGGCGAGGGGCGGTGGACGGTGCAGGAGGCGATCGACCTGGACGTGCCGGCCCCGGTGATCACCCTTTCCCTGCTCGCGCGGCTGCGGTCGCGCCAGGCCGACTCCTTCGGCGCCAAGGTGATCGCGGCCCTGCGCAACGAGTTCGGCGGACACGCGGTGCACACCACGTGAGTCCGCAATCGCGGCTCTCGGTGGTCGCGCGGATCGAGGACATCACGAAGCAGCCCTCCGCCGAACGGGCGGAGCCCTGCGTGATCGTGATCTTCGGCGCCGGCGGCGACCTGACCCGCCGCAAGCTGGTGCCGGCGCTGCTCCGGCTCTTCGAGACCGGCCGTCTGCCCGAAGCCTTCTCGATCGTGGGCGTGGCCCGCGAGCCGCTGAACGACGACTCCTTCCGCGCCTCGCTCAAGGCCGGGTGCGCGGAGTTCGGCGACGCCCCGCCGCCCGAGGACGTCTGGGCGACGTTCGCCGGTCACTTCGCGTACGTGGCGGGGGACCTGGACCAGCCCGCGACCTACGCCGCGGTCAAGACCAGGCTCGCCGCGATCGAAGGAACGCTCCCCCCCTCGTGCGGCCGGCTCTTCTATCTCGCGATTCCCCCCAGTCTCTATGCCGAGGTGATCGCCCAGCTCTCGGCGAGCGATCTCGCGCCGCGGGTGGTGGACGAGCGGCTGCGTCCCTGGGTGCGGGTGATCATCGAGAAACCCTTCGGCTCGAGCCTGGCGTCGGCCCGGACCCTGAACGCCGCGGTGCGCAAGGCGCTGGCCGAGCATCAGGTGTACCGCATCGATCATTACCTCGGCAAGGAGACGGTGCAGAACCTGCTGGTCTTCCGGTTCGCGAACTCCATCTTCGAGCCGGTCTGGAATCGCCAGCACGTGGACCACGTGCAGATCACCGCCGCCGAGAGCGTGGGGGTGGAGCACCGCGGCCGCTATTACGAGGAAGCGGGGGTGGTGCGGGACATGTTCCAGAACCACCTGCTCCAGCTCCTCACCCTCACCGCGATGGAGCCGCCCACCCGCTTCGACGCGGGGTCGGTGCGCGACGAGAAGGTGAAAGTGCTGCGCGCCATTCGTCCCATTCGCGCGGACGAGATGCACGACTACGGCGTCCGGGGACAGTACGGACCGGGCACGATACACGGCGAAGCCCTGCCGGGGTATCGCGAGGAGCCGAAGGTGGCGCCCGATTCCCCGGTCGCGACCTACGCGGCCCTGCGGGTGATGGTGGACAACTGGCGCTGGCAGGGGGTGCCGTTCTACCTGCGCTCCGGGAAGCGCCTCCCCCGCCGCGCCACCGAGATCGCGATTCAGTTCCGCCAGCCCCCGCACGTGATGTTTCCGCTCCTCCCCGGACAGGTGATCGAACCCAACGTGATCTCGGTGCGGGTTCAGCCCAACGAGGGCATCGCGGTGCGCTTCGAGGTGAAGGTCCCCGGAGTGGACGTGCGGATGGTGTCGGTGGACATGGACTTCGATTACCTCGAGGCCTTCGGGGCCGAGAGCCCGGAGGCCTATGAGACCCTCCTCCTGGACGCGATGCTCGGCGAAGCGACGCTCTTCACCCGGTCGGACGAGGTGGAGGCGGCCTGGGCGGTGGTGGATCCGGTGATCGAGTTCTGGGCCAACAAGCGGCCCGACCATTTCCCGAATTACGCCGCCGGGAGCTGGGGTCCCGCGGTGGCCGACGAGTTCATCGCGCGGATGGGGTGCAAGTGGCGCCAGCCGTGAGGTTAACAAGAGGCGGGCGCCCCCGTCTCCAGACCATGCGCCTCGCCGACCGCCGTCCCTCTCCAGGAGCGGGCCCGACCAGGATCGCGCGGGACGGCGTGCTGGCCGCCGCCCTGCTCCTCCTCCCCATCGCCTGCCACGCCCAGCAGCGGGACAGCGCCGCCATGGTGATGGACTCGGCGAGCGCGGAGACCGCGGCGGCCAACGAGGCGATGGCGGAGATGCGGATGAACCCGCACATGCGGATGACCGACCGGCGGCCGGCGGCTCCTGGAGACTCGGCGCGCGCCGCTCAGCTCGTCGCCACCATGCGCGCCGAGCTCGTGAAATATCAGGACGTGCACGCCGCCCTCGCGGACGGCTACCGGATCTTCCTGCCCAAGGTGCCGCAGCCGATCTATCATTTCACCAGTTTCACCCGCGCCGTCGCGGCGCGGTTCACGTTCGATCCCGCGAAGCCGACGTCGCTCCTCTACCGCCACAACCGGGATTCCTCCTACACCCTGGTGGGCGCGATGTACACCGCGCCGGCCTCGGCCTCGCTCGACGAGCTCGACGCGCGGATTCCGCTTTCGGTGGCGCGCTGGCACGAGCACGTGAACTGGTGCCTGCCGCCGGCGGGCCAGCGCCGGCGCTGGACCGAGACCCGGAACGGGACGCCGGTTTTCGGGCCCAAGTCCCCCATCGCCACCGAGGCGGCCTGCGACTCGGTGGGCGGGCGGTTCTTCCCGCGCATCTTCAACTGGATGATCCACGTGAACGCCTTCGCGGGGGACGACCCCGCGGTGATTTTCGCGGACCCCGACCAGCACTAGCCCGCCCCGCTGTTGCGCGCCCGCCGCGCCCCGGTCCGCGAAGGCCGCGGCGTGGCGCTCGCCCCGCTTCCCATCCCGCGCTATGATTGCCCTCCCTCGCCCCGGCGCTCGGGGCCCGTCACCACCTTTCGGAGGATCGTCGTCGTATGGATCGTCGCGCCCGCTGGTCCCTCGCACTCCCTCTCCTCTTCGCCGTCGCGCCGCTCGCGGCGCAGGCTCCCGTCAAGATCGACACCACCTGGTATCAGGCCCTCCGCTGGCGCGAGATCGGTCCTTTCCGCGGCGGACGAGTGGATGCGGTGGCGGGCGTGCCGGACCAGCCCCTGGTCTACTACATGGGCGCGACCGGAGGCGGAGTGTGGAAGACCACGGACGGCGGCCTCACCTGGGCTCCGGTGTCGGACCAGCACTTCACCTCGGGCTCGATCGGCGCCATCGCGGTGGCCGAATCGGATCCCAACGTGGTCTACGTGGGGAGCGGCGAGGAGACGGTGCGCGGCAACGTGTCCCCGGGCGACGGGATGTACCGGTCCACGGACGCGGGAAAGACCTGGGCCAAGAGCGGGCTCGCGGACGCGGGGCAGATCGCGCGCATCGCGGTCCATCCCAAGGACGCGGACCTGGTGTACGTGGCGGTGCTGGGCCACGCCTTCGGCCCCAACCTGACCCGCGGCGTCTTCCGCTCCAAGGACGGCGGCAAGACCTGGCAGAAAGTGCTCTCCCGCAATGACTCGACCGGCGCGGTGGACGTGGTGCTCGATCCCACCAACCCGCGGATCGTGTACGCCGCGCTGTGGCAGGAGCAGCGGACGCCGTGGAGCTTTTCCTCCGGCGGCGCGGGGAGCGGGCTCTTCAAGTCGGTGGACGGCGGCGACACCTGGACCGAGCTCACGAAGAAGAAGGGGATGCCGGAGGGCGTCATCGGCCGGATCGGCATCGCGGTCTCGCCCGCGGACCACGATCGGATCTACGCCATCGTGGAAGCGAAGGAAGGCGGCGTGTTCCGCTCCGACGACGGCGGGGACACCTGGCGCAAGACCAGCGACGACCACGACATCCGCCAGCGCGCCTGGTACTTCTCCAACATCTACGCCGATCCGCTGAACGCCGACGCGGCCTACGCGCTCAACACCTCGCTCCTCAAGTCGGTGGACGGCGGCGTCACCTGGAAGCCGCTGGACGCGCCGCACGGCGATCATCACGCGCTCTGGATCGATCCCCGCAATCCGCTGCGGATGGTGAACGGCAACGACGGCGGCGCGGCGGTCACCCAGAACGGCGGCGACACCTGGACCACGCAGGACAACCAGCCCACCGCGCAGTTCTATCACGTGATCACCACCACCCACTGGCCCTACAAGGTCTGCGGCGCCCAGCAGGACAACAGCACCGTCTGCATCGCTTCCGCCAACGACGACTTCGGCATCACCGACCGCGACTGGTACGCGGTGGGGGGCGGGGAATCGGGGTGGCTCGCGTCCCGCGCCGACGATCCCGACGTGGTGTTCGCGGGCAGTTACGGGAACCACATCACCCGCTTCGACATCCGCACCGGCCAGGAGCGGAACATCAACGCCTGGCCCGACAACCCGATGGGCTGGGGCGCGGCCGACCTCAAGTACCGCTTCCAGTGGACCTTCCCGATCGTGATCGCGCCAACCAACCCCAACGACCTCTACATCGGGTCCCAGGTGCTCTTCAGGAGCACCAACGAGGGACAGAGCTGGACCGCGATCAGCCCCGATCTCACCCGCAACGACAAGACGAAACAGCAGTCGTCGGGCGGGCCGATCACCAAGGACAACACCAGCGTCGAGTATTACGGGACGATTTTCACCGTGGCGCCCTCGCCCCGGGACTCGAACCTGATCTGGGTCGGCACCGACGACGGCTTGATCCAGGTGACGCGGGACGGCGGCAAGACCTGGACCAACGTGACGCCAAAGGAAATCACCGCCGGCACCCAGATCAGCACCGTGGAGGCATCGCCCAGCGACCCCGCGACCGCCTACGTCGCCGCCACCCGCTACAAGCTCGACGACTTCGCGCCGTACGCCTACGCCACGAGCGATTACGGCAAGACCTGGCGCAAGATCACCACCGGCATTCCCGCCGATCATTTCGTGCGCGTGGTGCGGGAGGATCCGGCGCGCAAGGGCCTGCTCTACGCCGGCACCGAGTTCGGGGTCTACGTGTCGTTCGACGACGGCGCGTCGTGGGGACCGCTCCAGCTCAACCTCCCCATCGTGCCGGTGCACGATCTCGCGATCAAGGACAACGACCTGGTCGCGGCCACCCACGGCCGCTCGTTCTGGATCCTGGACGACGTCACCCCGCTCCGGCAGGTCAGCGCCGAGCTCGCGAAGTCGGACCGCGCGCTGTTCCAGCCCGCCGACGCCTGGCGCACCGGCGGCTTCTCGTTCGGCCGCTCGGTCTCGGGCGTGGGCGAGAACGCCCCCCGGGGCGCGATCATCGACTTCTATTTCCGCGCCAAGCCGGACTCCGCCGTCACCCTCGAGATCCTGGACGCGCGGGACTCCGTGGTGCGCCGGTTCTCCACCAGGCCCGCGGAGCCGCAGGACTCGCTCCCGGTCGTGGCCGGGCTCAATCGTTTCAACTGGGGGCTCCGTTACCCCGGCGCGCACCGCTTCAAGGGGATGATCCTCTGGGGCGGCGGCACCCAGGGACCGGCGGCCGTTCCCGGCACCTACAAGGCCCGGCTCCGGACCGCGGGCTGGAGCGACACCAAGACCTTCCAGGTGAAGGAAGATCCGCGGGTCCGCGTCGCGACCGCCGATCTGCAGAAGCAGTTCGACTTCCTCATCAAGATCCGGGACCGTGTCTCCCAGGCCAACGACGCCGTGAAGCAGATCCGGGACATCCGGGATCAGGTGGACGGCGTGGTGACGCGGATCAAGGGCCAGCCCGGCGCCGCCGACGTCGGCAAGGAGGCCGATTCGCTGCGCGCGCACCTGTCGGCGGTGGAGCAGGAGATTTACCAGGTGCAGAACAAGAGCGGCGAGGATCCGCTCAACTATCCCATCAAGCTCAACAACCGCATCAGCGCCCTGGCGGGCGTGGTGGGAAGCGCCGACGCCCCGCCCACCGACCAGTCCTATCAGGTGTTCGACATGCTCTCGGGTCTGCTCGACACGCAGCTCGCCCGCCTGAAGACGATCGTGGACACCGAGGTCCCGGCGTTCAACAAACTGGTGTCGGGACAGAACGTCCCGGCGGTGATCGTTCGCTAAGCGCCGCCGTCTCCTGACCCTCGGCCCCCTCGTGGCGGTGATGTACTTCACCGTCTCGGGGGGGCCGTTCGGGCTCGAGGGACTGGTGGGCGCCGTGGGGCCGGGCCTCGCCCTGCTCCTGCTCTGCGCCACCCCCCTCCTCTACAGCGTTCCCGAAACCCTCCTGATCGGCGAGCTGGCCTCGATGCTGCCCATCGAGGGGGGCTACTACCAATGGGTGAAGCGGGCCTTCGGCGAATTCTGGGGATTCTGGAACGGGTGGCTGTCGTGGGTCTATTCGCTGGTGGACATGGCGATCTACCCGGTCCTCTTCATTCAATACCTCCGCTTCTTCGTCCCCGGCCTCGGCGAACTGGGCGCCTGGCTCCTCGCCCTCGCCGTGATCTGGGCGGCGACGATCCTGAACCTGCGGGGCACGCGGGTCGTGGGCGCGGCGTCGGAGGGATTCGTGGCGCTCGTGCTGCTGCCGTTCGGGATTCTCGCCGCGGTGGCGCTGGCGCGATGGCTGGGCGGGCACGCGCCGCTTCCGGTGACGCCCTTTCACGCTCCGGGCACGACGTTCCTGGGCGCCCTCGGCCTCGGCATCTCGCAGAGCATCTGGAACTACAGCGGGTGGGACAACGCCTCGACCATCGGGGAGGAAATCGAGGCGTCGGGATCCACCTATCCCCGGGCCCTGGCCCGCGCGCTTCCGCTCGTCACCGTGGTCTACCTCGCCACCATCGTCCCGGTGCTCGCCGTCACCGATTGGCGCTCCTGGACCGACGGCGCCTTCCCCGATCTCGCGCGCGCCGTCGCCGGACCCTGGCTCGGCGTCTGGATCGCCGGGGTCGGGATGCTCTCCGCCGTCGCGCTCTTCAACGCGCTCCTGCTCTCGTATTCGCGGATTCCCCTGGTGCTCGCGCGCGACGGGCTCCTGCCCCGGGCCCTCGCCGTGACCGACGAGCGGGGGACGCCGCGGCGCGCCGTGCTCGTCTCGGCCGTCGCCTACTCGGGCTTCGCGCTGGTGCAGTTCGGGGGACTGCTGTCGGCGGACGTCCTGCTGTACACGGCGGCGTTGGCGCTCGAGTTCGGCGCGCTCATCCGTCTCCGCGAGGCGGAGCCCGCCCTGCGCGGCCCGTTCCGGGTTCCGGTGGGACGCGCGGCGCTGACCGTCCTCGCGGCCCTGCCGCTGGTGCTGCTCGCGATCGGCGTGATCCTCGAGGTGGGGAGCCCCGACATCGGGCGACGCGGGGTGCTGGTGGCGACGACGCTGGGAGTGCTGGGGCCGCTTGTGTGGTGGATCGCGAAGGCGCGCCGGGCCCGCAGCGCCTTCTAGGGCACCACGATCACCCCGACCATCCCGCCCATTCCGTCGGAAACGAAAGCCACGCCGCGCGGCACCACCCAGTCCTTGCCGTCCACCAGCAGGTTGAAGTGATGTACGCCGGGGCCAAGAGCGAGGACGCCTTCCCAAAGATCCTCGCCCACCGAAGTGAGGGGCAGGGGTTGCCACTGATCCCAGTCCCCCGCGATCGCGACCGCGCGCGCGCCCTCCATCTTGAAGCGGACGACGAGGCTGTCGCCGCGTCGCTCGGGCAGGAGCGGCGGCGGGCCGGGTGCTTTGCGCGCCACGTGAAAGAGACGGACCCCGGCCGTGAGATATCCCGCGCCGGGGAAACCCTGGTAGGGGTCGGGGAGATAGTTACCGGCGCCGACCTCGATGGCCACCTGCGGCGCCACGAACCACTGGACGAACGCGCTCCCCGAGCCCCTCGATCCGTATTGCCGCGAGACCCGCGCCGTTCCCCAGACCGAGAACGTCACCGGGCCGCGGGCGAGCGTGCCGCCGCCGCTCAGGTCCGTGTACCAGTAGCCCAGGAAGCGCGTGGGCTCGATCGCGGCGGAGTACTCCACGCCGCGGTGGTCCCACCAGCCCCGCGCCCGGGCGTGGAAGGCGGTGATCGGCGCGCCGGCGGTGATCCATCCCGACGAGGGGCCCGCGCCGGCGGCGGCGCCCCAGTTGCCGCGGTTCCACACCAGCTCCGCCACGCCGTCCGCCTGTCCGGTCGCGCTGCCGTCGGTGCGGGTTGTTCCGGAAAGCAGGAGCTCGCCGCCGAGGCGGAGCGGACCCGCGAGTGGCGCCGTGGATGCCCAGGTGTCGGTGCGGCCCTGCGCGAACCAGGAGCCGCCGGGAAGGGAGGCGAGGGTCCCGTTGAGGGCGGTGGAAAACGCGGGGCGATCGAAAGTGAATCCGGGGGAGAGGGAGACGGTCGCGAGACTGGACCCGCCGGCGTACCGGACGGTCCCGGCGCCCAAGCCGAGGGACGCGTCGGCCTGGCCGATGACCGCGCGAGGGAGGAGCTCCGCGGCCAGCAACAACGCCATCGCTGTGCGCATGGGGATGCGGAACCTAATCGAAACAAAAGGGCCCGGTCACCCGGGCCCTCGCGGTCTGGCGGCACTGAAGCTGTTACGGCCGGCGTCCCTGGGATCCGGGGTTGGCCGGCTTGTGCGACTGTGAAGACGGCACGGCCGGAGTCGCCGGATGGGCGGGAACGGCCGGAGTCGCCGGGCCACCGCCCCCCGCCGGATGCGTGGCGGGCGTGGCGCGCGTCGCCGGCACCGCCGGCGTGGCCGCGTTGGGGTTGGTCGGCGCGACCGAGCCGCGGAAGGTCGTGGCGCGGTGTTCGGCCACCTTGGCGAACGCGGTGTCGGACGCGTGCGCGGCCACCATCGCCTTCGCGGTATCCGACGCGTGCGGGTTCGGGATCTGGGCAGCCAGCGCCGTCGGGAACGCGAAGACGGCCGCCAGCGTAATGATCTTGGTCAACATGATGAGCCCTCCTCTAGGCTCCTTGAAGATGCGCGACCCTCCTTCGAGGTAATGCCGGCCGTTGCAGTTAGGCGCATCGTGACGGACGGGGCGCTGCCCGCATCTTCATAGAGCGACGGGTTGCCTGCCCGCTGCCGCCGGCCTAGCATGGGGGACTCTTGGCGGGGGAGCCGGTGGCGGTTCGGGACTTGTCGGATGGAGACGTCGTCCGCGCGGTGATGGCGGGAGACGCGGAGCGCTACGCGGCGCTGGTCCGGAAGTACCGGGACCGGTACGCGCGGTACGCGACGCGGCTCCTCGGGTCGGTGGACGCCGGGGAGGATGCGGTCCAGGACGCGCTGATCCGGGCCTACGAGCAGCTGGCCCAGTGCCGCGATCCCGACAATTTCGCGGGGTGGTTCTTCCTGATCCTGCGGAATCGCTGCTTCGCGGAGCGGCGCCGCAAGCGCCGGGAAGGGCCGCTCGAGGGCGCGGAGGTGCCGGCGGCGCCGGACCGATCTGAATCGGACTTGGAGCGCGGCGAACAGCGGCGGGCCCTCGAAGCGAGCCTGCTGCGGCTGACGGCCGAGCAGCGCGAGGTGTTCGTGCTGAAGCACGTGGAAGAGCTGTCTTACGAAGAGATCGCGGCGCGCACCGGCGCATCGGTGCCGTCGCTCAAGATGAGAATGCATCGGGCGTACGACCGGCTGCGCGAGCTTCTGGAGGACCACCAATGACGGCCTTTCATCCGCTGGTGAAGCGTCTGCTCGACGGCGAGCTCACTCTGGGCGAGCTGCCGGCGGAGCTGCGCGCCGAGGGCCAGGCCGCGCTGCGGATCCTGGCCGCGGTGGATCGCTCCCCGGTCCGGCTTCCCGAAGCGCTCGACGCGCGGGTGATGGCGCAGGTCCGGAGGCGCCGGGCGTCGGCCGGATCGCTCTGGCGCTGGATGGCGGCGCCGCGGGTTCCGGTCTGGGCCGCCGGCGCGCTCGCCGCCGCCGCCGCGGTTCTGGTGCTCGTGGTGAGCCGTCCCGGCGCGTCCGCGCCGCCCGCCGCGTCGGTCGCGACCGCTCCGGAAAGCGTCTTCGTCAAGTTCGTGCTCTACGCGCCAGACGCGAAACGGGTCTCGGTGGCGGGGACCTTCAACGCCTGGGACGCGAGCGCGGCGCCGCTCGCGCGGGCGGGCTCGAGCGGGGTGTGGACCGCGACCCTCGCGCTTCCCGTCGGCCAGCACCAGTACGCGTTCATCGTGGACGGCCAGCGCTGGATCGCGGATCCCGCGGCGCCCGCGGTGGACGACGGGTTCGGCCGCCGCAACAGCGTGCTGTCGGTGAGCCGGAACGGAGTGCGGACGCTGTGACGTCGCGCTTCCTCGCGCTCGCCGCCTTCGCGGTTGCGCCGCTCGCGGCGCAGCGGAGCGTCACCGACCGGCTCTCGGGGCATCTCCCCGCGCCGGTGGTGAGCGCGGTCGCCACGATCGCGGACTCCGCCCTCGCGCGGAGCCTGCCGGTCGATCCCCTGGTGAACAAGGCGATCGAGGGCGGCGCCAAGGGCGTGCCCGGCGATCGGGTGATCGCGGCGGTCTCGACGGTCTTTCATCAAATGGCCGATGCCGCCACCGCGCTCGCGAGCGGCGGCATCAAGTCCCCCGACGGGGAAACGGTCGAAGCCGGCGCCTTCGCCCTCTCGGCCGGGCTGTCCGCCGCCAACGTCGCCGGCCTGGCGCACGCCAGCGGCGAGCCCCGGGCCGCACCGGCGCTTCGCGTGGCGGGCGCGCTCGCCGCGCTCGGTGTGCCGACCAGGGATGCGGTGAGTCTGGTCACCGAAACCCTCGCCGACGGCGGGTCCGCCGATGACATCGGCGCGCTCCCGGCGCGGGTCGAGGCCAACATGGCGCACGGAGCGTCACCCGCGGCCGCCGCCGCCGCGGCGGCGCACGGCGGCGTGCGCGGAAGTCCATCCACCCCGCGCCGCCCGTCCCGCGGCGATCACGGTCGCAAGCCCTAGCCCTTCGCGGTTACCTCGTCTTCCATCGTTCGCTCTTCAAGTACGGCTCTGGTGCCGGCAGCTGTCGTCTTCATCATTCTCCGGGAGAGGGGCGATGCGCGACCTGACCCGCATCATCTGCGGCCTGCGGTAGAACCTCAGCGCGCGGAGTGCGCCGGCGCCGCGGTGTCCGCCGGCGGCGGGGCCGCCCGGAGCGGATGAGCTCGAGGGACGCTGCGAACGGTGTCCCCGCGCCAGGCGGCGACTCTCCGCGCGATCCACCCCCGCTCGCGCCACGCACCCGCCGCCGCGGCGGCGGCGAGCAGCAACACCCCGATCGCCAGCGCCAGGCGGGACCGTGAGCGCGAAGGCGCGGGGGCCGGCGGTGGCGGCGGCGCCGGAGCCCGACGCGGCGCGGACGGCGGGCGCGGCAGGGGGCGCGGCGGCAGCGGCGTCCCGGAGGGCCTGACCGGGAACCCTCCCGGAATCCTCGGCGCCGCGGAGCCGCCCAGGGCGTCCACGAAGCCCGCGATGTCCGGATAGCGGAGGTCCGGCTGTTTCTCGAGCGCGCGCGCGATCGCGTTGGCGATGTGAGGCGCCACGTCGGGGCGCAGGTCGGTCACCCGGGGCGGCGGCTCCAGGAGATGCTTCTTCACCAGCTCGCCCAGCGAGTCTCCGGTGAAGGGCGCCGAGCCGGTGAGGGCCTCGAAGGTGAGGATGGCGAGGGAGTACTGGTCGGCGCGGCCGTCGGTGGCGCCCGCGTCGAACTGCTCCGGCGCCATGTAGCGCGGGGTGCCGAGCGAGGCGCCGCTCTGGGTGAGTCCCACGTTGCCGAAGGCGCGCGCCACGCCGAAGTCGCAGACCAGCGCCCAGCCGCTCTCTTCCACCATCACGTTCGCCGGCTTCACGTCGCGGTGCACCACGCCGTGCCGGTGCGCGTACTGGAGCGCGCTGCCCACCTGTGCCACGATGGCGAGCACGGTGTCCACCGGCAGGGGCCCCTGCGCCGCGATCATCTGCGAAAGCGTCCGGCCCCGCACCAGCTTCATCGTGTACCAGAGGAAGGTGCCCGACGTCCCCACCCGGTAAATCGGCACGATGTGGGGATGGTCGAGCGCCGCGCCGATTCTCGCTTCCCGCTCGAAGCGCTGCACCGCCTCCGGCGCCTGGATGAACTGCAGCGGAAGCACCTTGATCGCCACCGAGCGCGAGAGCTCCACTTCGTGCGCGAGATACACCAGGGACATCCCGCCCCGCCCCAGAAGCTCGGCGATCTCGTACTGGCCGGCGAGGTCGCGCCGCAGCACCCGCTCCAGATCCGGCGAGACCACGACGCCCGGCGACGCCGGCGTCACCGCGACCCCGCAGTGGGGGCAGGCGGCCGCCGACTCGGGCAGGTCTGTGGTGCCGCAGCTGGGACAGGTCATGGGAATGCCGGGGGTTCGTGACGCGAGGGTCCGAATCTAACACTTGCCGGTGGGCGGGCGCGCGTCACCTTTCGCATCATGAAGTTCCGCCTGGTGCGCTCCCTGATCCTCGTCACGGCGGTGCTGCTCACCGGCTACTTCAGCCTCGAGCACCGCGCCGGCGACCTCGAGGCGGCGCGCGAGCGCCTCGCCCGGCTTCCCGACAGCGCGCAGGCGGTCGCCGCGGCGCTCGCCGCGGATTCCTCGGCCCCCGGCGCGCGGGCGGTGGCGTTCGCGCGGGACTCGGCCGGCGCTCGGGTGACGCTGGTGACGCCGGGCGTCCCGGACACCGTCGTGATACGGGTCACCCATTCCGGCCGCGCGCGACGCGATTCGGCGCAGCGTTGACCGGGCCCGACGGGCAGGGCATACTTCGCCCCATGGAGCCGCAGATCACCATCACCGCCGAGCCGATCGACGTCCACCGCTGCAAGTTCGTGGTGAGCCAGCCCATCGCGCCGGGCGGCGTGCGCCGCTTCGGGTCCCTCCAGGAAGCGTCCGGCTCGCCCCTGCCGGAGGCGATCTTCCGGATTCCGCAGGCGGGGGTGACCGAGGTGATCGTCTCCGGCAACATCGTCACGGTCGTGAAGGACAATCCCACGCCGTGGCAGGCGATCGGCAAGACCGTGGGCGGCGCCATCCGCTTCGCGCTGGCGCAGGAGGCGCCCGCGGTGGCCCCGAAGCCGGCCGCTCCGCCGTCGGGACCGGCGGCGGACGACGACGCGCTCTACGAGCGGGTGGCCGAGCTCTTCGAGCATCAGGTGAACCCGATGGTGGCGCGCCACGGCGGACGGGTGGAGCTGATCGACGTGCAGGACGCGGTGGTGATGCTCCGGCTGGGCGGCGGCTGCCAGGGGTGCGGCATGGCCGACGTGACCCTGCGCCAGGGGATCGAGGGGATGCTGTCCCAGGCGATTCCGGAAGTGAAGGGCGTCGTGGACATCACCGACCATTCGGCCGGCGCCAACCCCTATTTCGCCTCCGCGAAGAAGTAGCCTGACGCGCCTCCTGCTGCTGCTGCCCACCACCACATATCGCACCACCGCGTTCGTCGAAGCCGCGCGCGCTCTGGGCATCGAGCTGACCGTCGCGTCGGAGCGGCCGTCCACCTTCGAGCGGGAGCGCCCGGCGGACCTCGTCACCCTCGAGCTCGGGAAGCCGGAGCGGGCCGCGGTGGAGGCGAGTGCGTTCGCCGCGCGGCATCCGGTGCAGGCGGTGCTGGGCGTGGACGACGACACCGTGGTCGCGGCCGCGGCCATCGCCGAGCGGCTCGGTCTGCGCGGCCTTCCGCTGCCGGTGGCGCTCGCCGCCCGGGACAAGCATCTGCAGCGCGTCACGCTCGAAGCGCGCGGGGTGCCGGTCCCCGGGTTCTCGGTGCATCCGGTGGACGCCGACCCTCTCGCGATCGCGGCCGAGACCCGCTTCCCCTGCGTGGTGAAGCCGCTCCGGCTCGCCGCGTCGCGGGGCGTGATCAGGGCCGACGACCCCGCCGGGTTCGTCGCCGCCTTCCGGCGCCTCGCCGCGATTCTCGCGGAGCCGGACGCGAGCGCCTGCGGTCCGCCGGCGCGGCAGGTTCTGGTGGAGGAGTTCGTGCCCGGACGGGAAGTCGCCCTCGAGGGCCTCGTCATGGGCGGGCGCCTGCACACCCTCGCGCTCTTCGACAAGCCGGATCCCCTGGACGGCCCGTTCTTCGAGGAGACGATCTATGTCACGCCGTCGCGGCTCCCCCGCGAAGCGCAGGAGGCGATCGCGGACTGCGCCGCCCGCGCCGCCGCCGCGCTCGGCATCACCGAGGGCCCGGTCCACGCCGAGCTCAGGTGGAACGACCGCGGACCCTGGCTGATCGAGCTGGGCGCGCGGCCCATCGGGGGGAGGTGCAGTGCGGTCTTGAGATTCGGGAGCGAGGCGGGAAGCGGAAAGAGCGCCTCGCTCGAAGAGATCGTCCTCCGCCACGCGATGGGCCTGGCACTCCCCAATTTCGAGCGGGAGCCGACTCCCGCGGGTGTGATGATGATTCCGGTGCCGGGGGCCGGGCGGCTCCGGGAGGTGCGCGGCGTGGCCGAGGCGCGCGGGGTGCCGTTGATCGAGGACGTCGCGATCACCGCCCATCCCGGCCAGACGCTCGTACCCTGGCCTGAAGGCTCGCGCTATCCGGGCTTCATCTTCGCCCGGGGGCCGACGCCGGCCGCGGTGGAAGCCGCGCTCCGCGCGGCGCACGGCAAGCTCACTTTCGCGCTCGATCCCGCCCCGTGAGCGCCGCCCGCTTGGTGCTCCCGCGGGACGCGTGGCCGCCGCTGCGCTCGGAGCAGGCGCGGCGGGCCGTTGCGCTCTTCGTTTACGGGCTGGTCCTGCTCTGGGCCGCGGCCGAAGTGCTGCGCTCGCTGGCCCGCGCCGACCGGCTCGATTACACCGGGTACGTGGCGCTGGGCCGGATCGTGCTGGACCGCGGCGATCCTTACGGACCGGCCTTCAGCACCTGGCCCCCCTTCTTCCAGTTTCCCGCCGCGCTGCTCGCCCTCGGCTCGAGGGTGTCCGCGGGGGCCACGCTCGCGATCTGGCAGGTGTTGTCGGTGCTCTCGGTGTGGGGTGCGCTGCGGATTCTCACCCGCTGGTTCGAGGGGCAGGTCCCCACTTTCCTGCCGAAGGCGGTGGATCGGCCGGCGTTCGTATCCGCGGCCGTGCTGGTGCCCTTCCTTTATATGGCGCGGCTGCTCCAGGACAACCTTCAGCACGGCCAGATCAACGCCATGCTCCTGTTCCTGTCGCTCTTCGCGTTCGATCTGTTCCGGAGCGGGCGGGCGCGGACCGGCGGATTCTCCCTCGCGCTCGCGGCGAGTGTGAAAGCGGTCCCGGCGGCGCTGGTGGGCTATCTGGTGGTCAAGCGCGCGTGGCGGGAAGCGGCGTGGACCGTGGCGTGGCTCGTGATCCTGAACGTGCTGTTGCCGGCAGTCGCCTTCGGTCCGGAGCGGGCGCTCGCCCACTGGCACTCCTGGCGCGCGGTGGCCGCGGCGCAGACCTCGGAGCCGATCGCGCACTACCCCAACCAGTCCCTGCTCTCGGCCCTGCGCCGGCTCCTCTCTCGTGAGGGCGGGGCCGTGAATCCGGTCTCCTACGCCGTGGCCGCGTGGAGTCCGGGGACGGTCCAGACGGTTTTTCTCGCGATCGCCGGGCTCGGCGCGGCGCTGCTCGCCGCGGTGTTCGTGAGGCAGCGCGGGATCGCGGGGCTGCGCGCGGCGGGCGAGATCGCCCTCTGTCTGGGCGCGATGACGCTGGTCTCGCCCCTTGCCTGGACGGCGCACTACGTGACCCTCCTCGCGCCCTGCGCCCTGGCGTGGTGGGGGCTCCGAAGGCTCGAGCCGGGCGCTCCCGGGCGCCGGTGGAAGTGGGGCCTCTGGTGGGGGGCGTTCGCGCTGCTGACGTTGTCCGCGCAGGGAATCGCGGGCGGGGCGGGGAACCGGGTTCTGCTTTCCTGCTCGGCGATCACCGCCGGAGCGCTGCTCGTCCTCGCGCTCGCGGCGTCGCTATTGCCTCCGGCGGAGCGGCCGGCCTAGGCGGCCACCGCCACGCATTCCATCCAGTAGCGCGCGATCGAGGAGACGTTCAGCTCGGAGAGGGTGCGGGCGAGTCCTTCCTCCAGCGCGCTCGCGCCTTCCTCGAGCGGCACACCGGGCAGCGCCCCTTCGATGAAGAGCGAGAAGTTGCCGATGTCGCGGAGGCTCTGCGGCGGCAGCTCCACCTGCACCAGCTCGCAGGTCGGCGCCGCGAACCCCGCCTCCACGCAGAGCGCGGAATACTCGTCGGGGGTGAGCCACTGCAGCGCCTGGGCCTTGTCCGCCGGCGAGCGCGCCACGGTGATCCCGCGCTCTTTCAGGACCTGCATCGCGCGCACCACCCAGCGGCGCCAGAACCCGCCCGTCCCCTCCACGTAGGCGCCGTTGAAGAAGGTGGAGTTGAAACCGAGCACGCCACCCTCCCGCAGCACCCGCCGGATCTCGCGCAACACCTTCGGCTTGTCGTGAATGAGATGAATGGCGTTCAGAAAGACCACCGCGTCCGCCGAGGACACCAGCCGGGAGAGCCACTCGGCGCTCCCCTCCACGAACTCGGCCACGCAGGAGCCCACGGCGGCCCGCGCCCGCGCCAGGGCGGACGGGGACGGGTCCACGCCGATGACCTTGGCGTCGGGGGCCTCCCCCAGCCGCTCCACGATGAGCTTGGTGACGGCCCCGGGGCCGCACCCCAGGTCCACCACCACTTTGCGGTCAGGCTGGACCACCCGATCCACCATCCAGCGATTGACGTAGGTGAAGAAGGGGTGACGCGTGAAGGGCGTGAAGGAAAAGCGCTCGGCGTCGGTATCGGAGGTGGTGTGGTTGCTCATCGGGCTCCGCGGCCGCAAGCGGCTCGATGGGCGTCGCGGCCGGGGTTCATTCCGTGGCGGGTCATTCATTCCTCAGGCACGGGGACCAGGGTAGCTTCAAGGGAATCTAAATGACGCACCCGACGCGTCTTAGTCAAGAGCAGGAGCGCTCGCTCCTCACCCGCCTCAAGGCCCGGGACCAGCGGGCCCTGGCCGACTTGTATGATGCGCTGGCGCCATGGGTGCTGGGGGTGGCGTTCCGGATTCTGAAGGACGAGGACGAGGCGGACGAAGTGCTGGCGGACGTGTTCGTTCAAGTTTGGGACCATATCGACCAGCACGATTCGCGGCGGGGACCGCTGGTACCGTGGGTCCTCTCCATCGCGCGGAACCGCGCGCTGGACGCGTTGCGCCGGCGGCGCCGGTGGTGGCGCAAGGCCGAGCGCATCGAGCAGGCGCAGGACGAGGACGCGGGAGTGGTGCCGGCGCCGAACCCCGCGGAGGCCGCGGTGCCGGGGTGGCCGATCCATCGCGAGGTGCACGCGGCGCTGGCGGGTCTCCCCGACGAGCAGCGGCAGGTGGTGTTGCTCGCGTATTTCGGCGGGCTCACCCATTCGGAGATCGCGCGGCGGACCGGACAGCCGCTGGGCACGGTGAAGACGCGGCTCCGGATCGCGCACGGGAAACTGGCGGACGCGCTGGGACACTTGAAGGACTGGATGACATGACGGACTGGCTGGGAATGTCTGCGGGACCGCGGATGCCCCGCCCGGAAATCCGGGAGCGGGTGCTGGCGCGCGCCGCCGAACGCCGTCCGCGCGCGCGATGGCCGCTCGCCGTCGCGGCGGGACTCCTGGTGCTCGCGGGCGGCGGCTGGTGGTCGTGGTCCACGATGCGCCGCCTCGGCGCCGAGCGCTCGCGCCTCGAGGTGGCGCTCGCGGCGTATCAGGACACGCTGTCGCTGCTGCGCTCCCCCGAGACCCGGGTCCTCGCCATCCCGGTGTCGACCGACGGCTGGGTGGGGCACGTGACCATCTTCGCCGACGCCAAAACCCACCGCTGGCTGGTGGCGTGCAACGGGCTCGCCCCCAACGCGCCCCGGCAGGCGTACCAGCTCTGGTTCCTCACCGATCGCGGGCCCCGCTCCGCCGCGCTGATGGCGATGACCACCGGGACGCCGATGGTGATGGGGGTCGGTATGCCGGCGGATTCGAGCCGGGTGACGGGCGTGGCGATGAGCATCGAGCCGCGCGAGGGCTCCTCCGCGCCCACGGGGCCGGTGCTCTTCAAGCTGGGGCTCTAGTCACTTCCCTTTCGCCAGGTCGTGCACGGTTTCGAGCTCCACGATCTTGAGCTTCCGCTTTCCCATCGGGAGCGTGATCTCCACCGTCACGCCCACCTTGCCGCCCACCAGGGACTTGCCGAGGGGGGACGCCATGGACACCGGCGTTTCGTCCCCCTCGTCGCCCTCGATGAATTCGCCGAGGGTGAGGGCGTAAGTCTCCTTCTGCTTGGTGGCGACGTCCTGCACCGTGACCCGCGATCCGAAGCCCACGCGATCCTTCGGAATGTCGTTCTCGGAAACGCTAGAGAGCTTGGACAGGCGCAGCCGCAGATGGTGCACCCGCGCCTGCGCGAACTGCTGGCGCTCCAGCGCCGCCTTGTACTCGGAGTTCTCCCGCAGGTCCCCGTGGGCGCGCGCTTTCTCGATCTCCTTCGGGAGCACGAAGTTGATCTCGTGATTCAGGCGCTCGACCTCGGCCTGGAGTTTCGCCTTGAGCTCGTCGATCATGGGGAGAATCTAGACGGATAGACGGACAGGCCGATAGACGGTAGGGTGGCCCGGGACTCTCCGCCTATCCGCCTGTCCGTCAATCCGCCATTATTGCTCCGTGCCCCTCAACATCCGCACCTATCACGACCTGACCGAACCCGACCGCTCCGGGCTCGCCGAGCAAATCGGCGCCCAGCGCCGGAGGGTGGCGGAGCGGCTGGCGGGCGTGGGCCGGGTGATCGCGGTGATGAGCGGCAAGGGCGGAGTGGGGAAGAGTTACGTCACGGCGCACCTCGCCCGGGCGTTGGCGCGCGCGGGCCGCGCGGTGGGCGTTCTCGACGCCGACCTGAACGGCCCCACCGCGGCGCGCCTCCTCGAAGCCCCGCCCCAGCCGATGCAAGTCGGGGAGGACGGCGTCGAGCCCGCGCTCGCCCACGGGGTGAAGCTCGTCTCCATGGCCCTGCTCCTGGAAGACGGGAAACCGCTCGCGTTTCGCGGCCCCGAGGCCGAGAGCTGGGTCTGGCGGGGTACGCTGGAAGCCGCGGCGCTCCGGGAGTTTTTGGGGGACGTGCGGTGGGGTGCGCTGGACCTGCTCTTGGTGGACCTGCCGCCCGGCATGCAGCGCTTCCTCGAGCTGGCGGAGCTCCTCGCGGCGCCGCCGGCGGTGCTGACGGTGACGATCCCCACGCCCGAATCCTCCGACGCGGTGCGGCGGGCGCTCGCGGCGGCGCGGGAGCGGGGCGCCGCGCTCCTCGGCGTGGTCGAGAACATGGCGGGCGGAGCGTTTCCGGGTGACGCCGGGGAGGTCCTGGCGCGCGAATTCGGCATCCCGCTTCTCGCCCGGATCCCGTTCAACCCGCCGAGCCAGTCGTGGGACGATTTGCGTTCCGCGCTTCCCGTTCGGCGTTCCGGGTCATGAAATTCCTCTGCGTGGAGTGCGACCGGCAAATGGTCTTCGAGGAGCGGGAGCTCCCCGGAGACGGCACCCTGGCCGCCGCGTTCAAGTGTCCCAACTGCGGGCGGGTGGTGGCGATGCTCACCAATCCGATGGAGACCCAGCTGGTGCAGTCCCTGGGCGTGAAGATCGGGGGCCGCACCCTGGACCAGGCGCCGATGGAGACGGTGCGGGGCATGGTGGCCACGGGCCGGGAGGACGCGTTCGCGGACCAGGCGCCGCGCGCCACGACGCCGGCCCCGAAGTGGTCCGGCGACGCGGAAGCCCGTCTCGCGCGGGTGCCCAACTTCGTCCGGGGGATGGTGAAGAAGATCTACGCCGACTACGCCAGGGAGCGCGGCATCGCGGAAATCACGCCCGCCGTGATGGACACCGCGCGGGCGGAGCTGGGGCTGGAAGGAATGTGACCGCGGTGCCCAACGTGACGGAGCAACTGGTGCACGGTCTCAAGGTCCAGATCGACCGCGACCTCTGCGTGGGGTTCGGGGACTGCGTGAAGGCGGCCCCCGAGGCGTTCCGGCTGGACGAGGACACCATCGCGGTGTTCGCGGACCCCGGCGCGGTCGCGCGCGAGCTGCTGCTGCGGGCGTGCGACGCGTGCCCCGTGGACGCGATTACAGTCTGGGACGAATCGGGGCGACAGCTCGTTCCCGGCGGCGCTTGACAGCAAATCGGACGAGCCCCATACTCGCGGCACCGTATCCTCTCGGCAATTCTTAGCGGCGGTCCGCCGCCGCTTGCAGTCGAGCATACACCGCGCGGTTCTCCATATACGACCGGACTCCCCTGTCGGGCCCGGCGGAACGCGGTGCGTGCCGGCCGACCCGAACGCCCGAGGTGCCGGTGTACCGCGAAATCTTCGTCCCGGTCGACAACTCGCAGCACTCCGATTGGGCGGTGGACCGAGCCCTGGAGCTCTGCCGGAAGTCGGAAGGACGCGTCACCGGCAACCACGTCTACGCCGCCCGCCTCCACGATGTCCGCTTCCGCCAGCTCGAGACCGGCCTCCCCGCGCAGTTCCAGACTCCCGAAGAGATCAAGAAACAGCGCAAGATCCACGACAAGCTGATCGAGAAGGGGCTGCAGCTCATCGCCGACAGCTTCCTCGACGCGCTGGGCAAGAAATGCGAGGCCGCGGGCGTCGCCCTCACCCGGCAGCTGCTCGAAGGGATCAACTACGAAGAGATCGTGAACGAAGTGAACCGGGGCGCGGGACGGCTCCCCGGTCTCATCGGGTTCGACCCCAACCGCGCCGCGGGGTACGACGGCGGGGAGAAGGTCCGCTCCGACGTGAAGCTCGGCGACAACGGGCGGCTCGTCGCCGAGGAAGAAGACGCGGCCGCGCGCCTGGTGGGCACCTCGGGCCGCCAGTACGACCTGGTCGCGATCGGCGCGCACGGACTCGGCCGCCAGTCGTTCTCCCAGCTGGGCGGCGTGGTGGCCCGCGCGCTCCGCGGCATCGAGAAGGACGTGCTCATCGTCCGGGACGACCGGCCCTTCGACGGCGGGCGCTTCCTGGTGTGCGTGGACGGCTCGTCCTACAGCTACAAGGCGATGCGCGAAGCCTTGGAGCTGGCGCAGGCGTTCGGCGGCTCGCTTTACGTCTGCTCCGCCTTCGACGTGGAGTACCACCACGTCGTCTTCCACAACATCAAGGACGTGCTCTCCTACCAGGCCTCCAAGGTCTTCAAGTTCGAGGAGCAGGAGGAGCTGCACAACAACATCATCGACAAGGGACTCCTGAAGCTCTGCCAGGCCAACCTGAAGCGCGCCGAGGTGATGGCCCAGGAGTTCCCGGACGTGCCGATCAAGACCCAGATCCTGATCGGGAAGCCGTTCCAGGTGATCATGCAGTGGGCGGAAGAGGTGAAGCCCTCGCTCCTGGTGCTGGCGCGGCACGGGGCCCACCGGATCGAGGGCACCGACCTGGGCTCCCAGGCCGAGAACCTGGTCCGCATCGCTCCCTGCAACACGCTCCTCACCGGCACCGTCGGCATCCGTCCCGAAGACATCCCCTGGATCGAGGAGGACGGCCAGGCCGGCCTTCCCTGGGCGCCGGAGGCCGAAGTGCGGATTCTCCGGGTGCCGCCCTTCGCGCAGGGGATCGCGCGGCGCGCGGTGGAGGAGTACGTCCTCGAGCGCTCGAACGGCCAGGTGGCTACGGTCACCAACAAGTGGCTGGACGAGGCGATTCAGAAGCTGCTGCCCACCCACATGCAGCTGATCATGGGGATCGGCAGCGCGGAGGAGATCGCGCTCGCCGAGGTGAAGGCGCAGGAACAGCTCCGGGCGACCAAGGTGCAGGGCCACGACTCCGATCCCGAGCCCGCGGCGAACGAGATCGCAGTGAAGTGTCCGGTGACGGGCGCGATTTCCTACCGGGAGCGGGTCGCCACCGATCCCGTCGTCTGGACCGAGGAGGGCTGGGCCCGGCTGCAGCTGGTGCCGCTGATCGCGCGGCCCCTGGCGCGGAATACGGTGGAGCGCTTCGCCCGCAACCACGGGATCTGGCGGGTGACCACGCGGGTGATGGACGAGAACAAGCAGGCGATGATCGAGGCCGACGAGTTCGACGTGGACACCATGATGGTGATGTTCACCGAGCTGCGCGCGCGGCAGATCCGCGCCGAGGCGGAGGGCCAGGATGCGCTCTCTCCCGAAATGCGCCGCTTCATCGAGGAGGCGAAGGCGCAGGGCGTGACCCGCTGTCCCATCCGCGACATCGAGGACAAGATGGGCAAGTGCCCGGTGGACCTCGCCGCCGTGAAGCCCGAAGACGCGAAAGCGGCCGTGGAGCGGCTGCTCCAGGAGCAGGCGGGCGACTGACGTGAGCGAACGATCGTACCGGCCCCACGTGGTCGCGTGGAACCTCACCCGGCGCTGCAACCTGGAGTGCGCGCACTGCTACATCGCCGCCGGGCCCTCCGAAAGCGGCGAGGGGGAGCTCACCACGGCGCAGTGCCGGCGGGTGGTGGACGAGATCATCGCGGAGAACGCATCGCCGCTTCTCATCCTCTCGGGAGGGGAGCCCCTGCTCCGCGACGACCTGGAAGAGATCGCGCGCTACGCGCGGGAGCGCGGCGCCACGGTGGTGGTCGGCACCAACGGCACCCTGCTGACCGAGGAGCGGATCGAGAGTCTCAAGGAGGCGGGAGTGACCGGGGTCGCGGTGAGCGTGGACTCCCTGCGGCCCGCCTACCACGACAACTTCCGCCACGGCGCCGGCGCGCTGGCCGAGACCTCGTCCGCGCTCGCGCGCCTGCGGGCGGCGCGGCTCGACTTCATCATTCAGACCACCGTGACCAGGGGGAATCGCGCCGAGCTCGAGAAGATCGCGGCCTGGTCCGCGGAGCAGGGGGCGGTCTCCTTCAATTGCTATTTCCTGGTGAAGACCGGGCGCGGCGCCGGCCTCTCCGATCTTGCGCCGGCCGAGTACGAGGCGGTGCTCGCCGACCTCGCGCGCTGGGAAGGGGCGTACCGCGGCCGGATGCTGGTGCGCGCCAAGTGCGCGCCGCACTTCATGCGCCACGTGCACCGCGCCGACCCGGAGTCGCCGGTCCTGCACTACGAGACCCGCTGTCCCTGCGGCACCCAGTACTGCCGCATCACGCCCGACGGCAAGGTGACGCCGTGTCCCTATCTGCCGGAAACGGCGGGCGATCTGCTGACCCAGTCGTTTGGCGAGATCTGGCGCTCGTCGCCGCTGTTCCGGCGCCTGCGCGAGGGCACGCCGGGCGGGAAGTGCGGAAGCTGTGAGTACCGCGAGCTGTGCGGAGGCTGCCGGGCCCGCGCGTTCGCGCTCGAGGGAGACGTGCTCGCCGCCGATCCGTCGTGCGAGTATCAGCCGACGGGCGACACGGCCCTGCTCGAGCGCGTTCGCGCGGTGTCCTACGGCGACGAGTTCGCGCCGGCGCTGGCCTGGAGCGCCGCCGCGCGCGACCGGATGTCCGCCATACCGTCGTTCGTTCGCGGCGTGGTGATGGAGCGGGTGGAGGCCTACGCCCGCCGCACCGGCCGCCGCGAGATCACACCCGAACTCCTGTCGGAGGTGCGCCGCGCGATGCCGGTGGACTTCTCCAAGCGTCAGCCCTTTTTCGCCTCCACTGACGGCTGATCGCCGATGGCCCACGCCTTCTTCCTGCTGCAGGCCGCCGCCGACACCTCCCACGCCTACGGGGAGTTCCCGGTGATCGGCGCGCGCACGGCGGTCTGGATCGCGGCCGAGCTGCACCTGATGTTCGCGGCGTTCGTGCTGGGGGTGCCGATGTTCGCGGTGGTGGCGGAAGCGATCGGCATCTTCGGCGGCGACGAACGCTACGACCGGCTCGCCAAGGAATTCACCCGCCTCCTGCTCGTGGCCTACAGCGCCACCGCGATCTGGGGCGCGGTGCTGGTCTTCCTGCTTTCCACCCTGTACTCGAAGGTCTGGGCCTACCTGACCGCGATCTTCGGGCCCTCGATGTGGCTGTACGTGGGAATCTTCTTCTTCGAGTCCTTCACCCTTTACCTCTACTACTACGGGTGGGACCGCTGGAAGAAGGGCGCGTCGAAGCGGGTGCACTGGGGACTGGGGATCCTGCTCAACGTGTGGGGCACGGTGGTGATGTTCATCGCCAACTCCTGGCTCACCTACATGATGACCCCCCCGCGCGACATCACCCCCACTACCGACCCCACCACCATCCGGATCTGGCACGCCATCGCCAACGCCACCTGGATGCCGATCAACATCCACCGGATCATCGCCAACGTGGTGTTCGGCGGCGCCATCGTCGCGGCCTACGCGTCCTACCGCTTCCTCGCCGCCAAGACCGACGAGGAGCGCGCCCACTACGACTGGATGGGGTACGTCGGAAACTTCATCGCCATCTCGGCGCTGATCGTGCTTCCCTTCGCCGGCTACTGGCTGGGGCGGGAGATCTACCAGTACGACCAGTCCATGGGGATCACCATGATGGGCGGCTTCATGAGCTGGCTCTGGGTGATCCAGGCGTTCCTGATCGCGGTGCTGTTCCTCGCCGGGAACTACTACCTCTGGATCGGGATGGGACGGATTCCGGGCGCGGAGCGGTTCCGGCCCTACACCAAGTGGCTCCTGATCGTGCTGGTGCTGGGCGCGCTGGTGTGGGGGACGCCGCACACCATGATCGCGGACTCGAAGGAGCTGGCGGCGATGGGCGGCTCCCACCACCCCTTCCTCGGCGCCCTGGGGGTGATGAGCGCCAAGAACACCGCCGTGAATCTGATGATCCTGACCACGTTCCTCTCGTTCCTCATGTATCGCCGCGCCAACAAGCGCCCGGTGGTGCCGTGGGCGAAGGCCGGGACCCTGATCCAGGCGGGGATGTTCGTGCTCGCCGCGGCGGTGGTGCTCTTCTTCGGGATCCGCGGCTACTTCGTGGAAGCGATCGTGCGCATCGGATTCAGCGTCTATCAGGTGGGCGCGGTGCTGTCGTGCATCGTGTTCGTCACCGTGATCGACATCTTCATGGCGCGGGGCGCGCAATCCCTGGGCACCATCCAGTGGGGCAAGATGCCGGCGCGCTCGCAGTACGCGCTCTTCATTCTCGCCGTGACTTTCACCTGGCTGATGGGCCTGATGGGCTTCGCGCGCAGCGGCATCCGGCAGTACTGGCACGTGTGGCAGGTGCTACAGGACACCAGCAAGTACGCCGCGACGCCGGCGCTGGGTTACGCCTCCCGGGTGATCAGCCTCTGCGTCCTCATCTTCCTCTCACTGGTGGCATTCGTGTTCTGGATCGGCGGGCTGGCCGAGAAGTCCACCTTCGTTCCCGACTCCCACCGGGAGGCGAAGCGTGTGGGGCACTAACCTCAAGATCATCGGCGTGGTGCTCGGCACCCTCGCCCTCTATACCCTGATCGCCAACAAGATTCCGCAGGTGCAGTCCGAGGTCCCGCAGACGCTCACCCTCGGCGCCAACGTGACGCCGGAACAGCTGGTGGCCGCGGGCGAGAAGGTGTTCAACGGCATCGGCGGCTGCACCGCCTGCCACGGCCTCGGCACCCGCGCGCCCAACCTGCTGACCGACGAAAAGGGGCAGGGGACGATCGGCGCGCGCTGCGGCAAGCGGGAGCCGGGCAAGACCTGCAAGCAGTACCTCTTCGAGTCCATCGACAATCCCACCGCGTACGTGGTCTCGGGCTACCAGCCGATCATGCCCGCGAATCTGACCAAGCTGCTGTCGCCGGCCCAGGTCTGGTCGGTGATCGCCTACCTGGAGTCGCAGGGCGGCACGGTGGACGTGACCGGGGCCGACATTCCCGCCCAGACCGCGCCCGCGGGGGGCGGCTCCGGCGGGACGGGCGGCGGCATCGCCGGCGGCTCCACCGATCCCAAGACTCTCTTCACCGCCGCGGGCTGCGTGGGATGCCACACCCTGGACGGCGCCGGTGGCAAGGTCGGCCCCGACCTGACCCACGTGGGCTCGCGCCGCTCCGCGGAATCGATCCGGGGCAAGGTGCTGGACCCGATGTCGTCCACGGCCAAGGGCTTCGAGAAGATGAAGGGAATCATGCCCAAGTCCTTCGGCGCCATGCTCACCGCCGGCCAGCTGGAAGCGCTGGTGCGATTCCTCGCGGCCCACAAATGACCGGCCGGGACTACGCGCGGCACCCGTTCTGGCAGGCGCTGGCGATTCTGGTCGCCGCCTACATCGTGATCGTTTACGGAATTCCCGCTCTGCCGGGAAGCGCCATCGTGCCGAAGAGCGTGGTGCTCGAGTACATGGCGATGGTGCTGGTGGGCGTCCTGATTCACGTCTCCGACGACGAGCAGCGCTGGAAGATCTTCAAGCAGCCGATCCGGGCGGCGATGGTGGAGCCCCGGCTCAAGGCGGTGCGCGGCGGCCTGCTCACCGTGGTGCCGCTCCTCGTGGGGTGGATCACCTACGGGCAGGTGCGGAGCACGGTGCAGGCGCCGCCGAACCTGCGCTCGATCCACCCGGCGCCGCCCTCGCAGATCACCTTTCACGGGCAGGCCATCACCCTCACCGGCCTCGACAATCCGCTGCGCCACGACGATTCGCTGGCCCAGCACATCGCCCTTGGGAAGCGGATCTACTATCAGAACTGCCTCCCCTGCCACGGCGATCACCTGGACGGGCTGGGGCACTTCGCGCACGGCTTCAACCCGCTTCCCGCCAACTTCCAGGACAACGGCACCATCGCGCAATTGACCGAGAGCTTCGTGTTCTGGCGCGTCGCCAAGGGCGGGCCCGGGCTCCCCCGCGAAGGCACTCCCTGGAACTCGGCCATGCCGCAGTGGGAGAACTTCCTCTCCGAGCGGGAGATCTGGTCGGTGATCCTCTTCCTCTACGACCAGACCGGCTGGACGCCGAGGACGTGGGAGAAGACCGAGAGCGGGGATTCGGGAAAGGGGATTCGCAAGTGATCGGCGCGCTCCTGATGCTCGGAGCCGCGTTGGGCTCCGCGCGAATCCCGCTCCCCGAGTCCCTGCTCCCGCCGCAGGATACCAGCCACGGCAAGGCGGTCTACGTGAAGTGGTGCTCCGGCTGTCACGGCGACACCGGCGCCGGTAACGGGTACGCCGCGGCGTACATGCTGCCCCGTCCCCGGGATTTCACGGGCGCGGTCTACAAGATCCGCACCACCGCGAGCGGCCAGCTGCCCACCGACGCCGATCTCCTGCGCTCGATCGACGAGGGGCTCCCCGGCACCGCGATGCCGGCGTGGAAGGACCGTCTCTCCGCCACCGAGCGCAAGGACGTCCTCGCCTACATCAAGACCTTTTCTTCGTTCTTCGCGGACACCAGCCAGCACATCGTGGCGCTCGCCTTCGGCAAGCAGCCCTCGGGCGGCGCCGCCGGCGCGAAGATCGGGAGACAGTTCTACGATTCCATCGGCTGCCGGAAGTGCCACGGGGATCAGGGCCGCGGCGACGGCCCCTCGGCGCCGACCCTGCACGACGACGCCGGGTATCCCATCTTCGCCGCCGACCTCCACCAGAACTGGCGCTTCCGCGGCGGCGCGGACGTGGAGCAGGTCTATCACCGGCTCCGCACCGGTCTGGACGGCACGCCCATGCCGTCGTTCTCCGACCTGATCGACCAGAAGTTCCTGACCGCGGACGAGCTGTGGCACGTGGCCCAGTACGTGCGCTCGCTTTCGCCCGAGCAGCCGCCCGAGGTGCGGGACGTGATTCACGCCGCGCGCGTCGCGGCGCTCCCCGCCTCCCCGGACGACTCCAGGTGGAGCCGGGTGGACAGCTACTGGTTCCCGCTGGTGGGGCAGGTGATCCGGAAGCCGCGCTGGTTCACGCCGGCGGTGGCGGGCGTGTGGGTCCAGGCCCTGCACGACGGCAAGAGCATCGCGATGCGGGTGTCGTGGGACGATCGCTCCCAGAGCCCCGACTCGGCGTGGCTCCCGTTCACGGCCAAGGTGCTCGCCACGGTGGCGAGCGACGACTCGACGCCCGAGCCGGCGGCGCTCTGGCCCGACCGGCTCGCGGTCCAGTTTCCGGTGACGATTCCCGACGGAATGGAGCGGCCCTATTTCCTGATGGGAAGCGAGACCGGGCCGGTCTATCAGTGGCGCTGGTCGTCGAGCCCGCGCGGCGCGGTGGCGGGGCTGGCGCGCGGTCTCGAGCGCTTCGATTCGCTCCCGCCCGCGGCGGCGCCGGCGTCCCAGGCGGTGTGGGACCACGGGCAGTGGCGCGTCGTCTTCACCCGCGCCCTTGCGACCGGTGACTCCACGCGAGAGCTTCAGTTCCGCGCGGGCGCCGCGATTCCGGTCGCGTTCTTCGCCTGGGACGGTTCCAACGGTGAACGGGGCAACCGGATGGCCGTGTCCACCTGGTATTTCCTGGCGCTGGACGAGCCGACGCCGGCGCGGGTGTTCGTCCTGCCGGCGGTGGCGGTGGTGCTGACGCTCGGACTCGGACTCCTGACCATCAGGCAAACTCAGAAGAACGCCGGGGTATAAGGCCCGGACCCTTTCAGAGGAGACTGCAATGCGGACGGCTGGATGGATGGCGGCGATCGCGGTGGGTGCGCTCGGTATCGCGGGGATGACGCGGGGCGGCGACGCCGCGCAGGCGGGGGCCACGATCACCGGCAAGGTGAAGTTCACCGGCGCCAAGCCCGTGATGGCGAAGATCGACATGTCGGACGAGCCGACCTGCAAGGCCAAGTATCCCGCGGCTCCCACCAAACAGGACGTGATCGTCAACCCCAACGGGACGCTCGCCAACGTCTTCGTTTACGTGAAGTCGGGGCTGCCGGCGGGGAAGACCTATCCCGCGCCCGCGACCCCGGTGGTGCTCGACCAGAACGGCTGCCGCTATCATCCCCACGTGCTGGGGGTGATGGTGGGCCAGACCCTCGAGATCAAGAACTCCGACGGACTCCTCCACAACATCAAGGCCAAGGGCGTGAAGAACCGGCCCTTCAACGTCAGCCAGCCGGTGAGCATGAGCACCAACCGCACCTTCAGCGCGGCGGAAGTGATGGTGCCCCTCGAGTGCAACGTGCACGGGTGGATGAACGCCTGGCTGGGCGTGTTGCCGCACCCCTTCTTCGCGGTCACCGGGACCGACGGCGCCTTCTCCATCAAGGGCCTGCCCCCGGGCACCTACACCATCGAAGCGTGGCAGGAGAAGTACGGCACTCAGGACGCGACCGTCACCGTGACGGCGGCCGGCGCCAAGCCGGTGGACTTCACCTTCACGGCCCACTAAGGGAGACGCTCATGCATTGGTGGCTGCCGGCGCAGGGCTCCACTTTCGCCGGGTTCATCGACACGCTGTTCACGGTGATTCTGATCATCACCGGAATCGCGTTTTTCGTCGTCGAGCTCGGTCTGCTCTGGTTCACGTTCCGGTACCGGGCCCGGCCCGGCCGGCGGGCCCATTACACCCACGGCAACCTAAAGGCCGAGGTGATCTGGACCGCGATTCCGGCGATCACCGTGGTGGCCCTGGGCATCGTGTCCAACCACTACTGGAAGATCATCAAGGGCCGGAACTCGGTGCCCGCCGACGCCTATCAGATCGGCGTCCACGCCAAGCAATTCGAGTGGCAGATCACCTACCCCGGACCGGACGGGGTGCTGGGCACGGCGGACGATTTCACGCTGCGCAACGATCTCCACGTGCCCGCCGGGCGCCCGGTGGTGGTCCACCTCTCGTCCGAGGACGCGATCCACTCGTTCTTCGTGCCGGTGTTCAGGCTGCGGCAGGACGTGGTGCCGGGGATGGCGATCAACGCCTGGTTCCAGGCCACCACGCCCGGCGAGTACGAGCTTGCCTGCTCCCAGCTCTGCGGGCTGGGGCATTATCGCATGCGCGCGCACCTCACGGTGATGACGTGGGATGATTTCCAGGCCTGGATGAAAACCGCCGCCCAGGGAGCGACGTCATGAGCGCCCATCACGACGACCGGAGTTTCATCCGGAAGTACATCTTCTCCACCGATCACAAGATCATCGGGATCCAGTTCCTGTTCGTGAGCCTGTTCTTCCTGCTGGTGGGAGGACTGCTCGCGATGCAGATCCGCTGGCAGCTGGGCTTCCCGGGGCGGCCGATGCCGGGCGGCGGCATTCTCCCCGCCACCATGGCGCCGGGCGGGGTGATCCTCCCCGAGTACTACATCCAGCTCGTCACCATGCACGGCACGTTCATGGTGTTCTTCGCCATCATGCCGCTCCTGGTCGGTGTTTTCGCGAACTACCTGATCCCGCTCAAGATCGGCGCTCACGACATGGCGTTCCCGACGCTGAACATGGCGTCGTTCTGGACCGCGCTGCTCGCCGGGTTGATCATGCTGGCGGGCTTCTTCGTGCCCGACGGCGCCCCCCGCGCGGGATGGACCTCCTACGCGCCCCTCTCGGCCCGGCCCGATCTCTCGGGCGCCTCCTACGGGCAGATGCTGTGGTGCATTTCGCTGGTCTGCCTCGGCCTGTCCTCCATTCTGGGATCGGTCAACTACATCACCACCGTGATCAACCTGCGGGCGCCGGGGATGACCTGGTTCCGGCTCCCGCTCTCGGTGTGGGCGCTCTTCATCACGGCCATCCTGGGCCTGCTCGCGCTGCCCGTGCTCTCCGGCGCCGCGATCATGCTGCTCTTCGATCAGACCATCGGCACCCACTTCTTCGATCCGGCCGCCGGCGGCCAGGCCCTGCTGTGGCAGCACCTGTTCTGGTTCTTCGGGCACCCCGAGGTCTACATCCTGATCCTTCCCGCGATGGGCATGGTCTCCGACATCGTGGCCAACGGGTCCCGCAAGCCGATCTTCGGCTACCACTCGATGGTCTTCGCCATCACCGGGATCGCGTTCCTGGGGTGGATCGTGTGGGGCCACCACATGTTCGTCTCCGGGATGAACCCCACCCTGGGCTCGACCTTCATGGTCACCACCATGATCATCGCGGTCCCGTCGGCGATCAAGGTGTTCAACTGGATGGGGACCATGTGGCGGGGGAACCTGCGTTTCCACGTGCCCATGCTCAACGCCATCGGGTTCGTCGCGATGTTCACCATCGGCGGGCTCTCCGGCGTGTTCATGGCCGCGACCCCGGTGGACATCCACATCCACGACACCTACTTCATCGTCGCCCACATCCACTACGTGCTCTTCGGCGGCTCGCTCTTCGCCCTCTTCGGCGCGATCACCTTCTGGTATCCCAAGATGTTCGGCCGGCTGATGAACGAGTTCTGGGGCAAGGTGCACTTCTGGCTGACGATGATCTTCTTCAACCTCACCTTCTTCCCGATGCACATCCTGGGGATGGGCGGGGAAATGCGCCGGCTCTACGATCCGACGCAGTACGATTTCCTGAAGCCCTACCAGCCGCTGAACACCTTCATTTCCTACAGCGCGTTCCTGCTCTTCGCGTCGCAGGTGGTGTTCTTCGTGAACTTCCTGTGGAGCCTGAAGCACGGGAAGGCGGCGGGGAACAACCCCTGGGAGGACAACGGCCTGGAATGGAGCCTCCCCTCGCCCCCGGCGCACGGCAACTGGGAGACGGTGCCGACGGTCTATCGCGGCCCCTACGAGTACAGCTCGCCGCTGGTGAAGGAAGACTATCTGCCCCAGTACCGAAAGCTCGACACCGATCGCGAGCCGGCGATGACGCCGGTCTCCGGTCACTGACTCGGGGACGGAACCGATGACTGACGCGACCGCCAACGCGATGCAGCCCCCGGCCCGCGCCGAGCGGGGACTGGACGTCTACAACAACAAGCTGGGGATGTGGGTCTTCCTGGGCTCGGAGGTGATGTTCTTCACCGCGCTCATCGGGGCCTACATCATCCTGCGCTTCGGCGCGCCCGGCGAATGGGCCAAGCCCAACGTGGTGCTGGCCGTGCCGCTCACCGGCGTCAACACCTTCATCCTCATCTGCTCCTCGGTGTCGATGGTGAAGGCGTTCGCCGCCATCGCCGACGGCAACCGCAAGATGCTGTCGCGCTGGCTCCTCGCCACCATCGTGCTCGGCGCCACCTTCGTGTCGGTGCAGGGCGTGGAATACTGGAAGCTGGTGCACGAGGGCTTCACGCCCGCCGGCTACACCGACGGCTCGCACGTCGCGGAGCTGGTGGCGCAGGGCAAGCTGGCGGCGGCCACCGGCGGGCTGTACGGCTCGACCTTCTTCACCATGACCGGGTTCCACGGTTTCCACGTCACCTGCGGCGTGATCTGCCTGATTTACGTGTGGATCAAGTCGCTCCGGGGCGGCTACACCCAGCAGGATTACCGCGGGGTCGAGGTCATCGGCCTGTACTGGCACTTCGTGGACCTGGTCTGGATCATCCTGTTCACCATCGTCTACCTCATCTGAGGCGCCAATGGCGACCACCGCGCAGCACCAGCGTCCGAACTACGTCCTGATCTGGGCCTATCTCTTCGGCCTCACGATCCTGGAAGTGTTGTTCGCGTTCGAGATGCCGATCTCGCGCAACCTGAAGATCGTGATCCTGCTCTTTCTCGCCGCGTGGAAGGCGCTCCTCGTGGCGCTATATTTCATGCATCTCAAATTCGAGTCCTCCCGCCTGCGGCTGATGGTGCTGATCCCGCTGCCGCTCGCGGTGATCCTGGTTCTCGCCGCCATCTCGGAGCACGTCTGGTAGCCTTTCTCGAGCTCACCAAGCCCCGCATCACCCTGCTGGTGGTGCTCACCGCGGCGGCCGGGTTCTACCTGGGCGCCTCGCAGGGCGTCGATCTCTCCCTCTTTCTCGACACCCTCCTCGGCACCGCGCTGGTCGCCGGCGGCACCAACGCCTTCAATCAGCTCCGGGAGCGCGACACCGATGCCCTGATGCACCGCACCCGGACCCGGCCCCTGCCGTCGGGCCGGCTCACGCCGCGCGCCGCCTTGCGCTTCGCGGCCGGGATTTCGGTGGCCGGGGTGGGGTATCTCGCGTGGCGGGTGAATCTCCTCACCGCCGGCCTCGCCTTGCTCACCCTGGTGAGCTACGTGGCGCTCTACACGCCGCTCAAGCGCGTCACCTCGCTCAACACCCTGGTGGGCGCGGTGCCCGGCGCGTTGCCCATCGTGGGCGGCTGGACCGCCGCCGGCGGACGGCTCGACGTGGCGGTGCTCTCGCTCTTCTGGATCGTGTTCCTCTGGCAGCTGCCGCACTTCCTCGCCCTCGCCTGGATCTACCGCGACGACTACCGCCGCGGCGGCCTGGCGATGCTCTCCGTCAACGACGACGACGGCCGCCACACCGGCCGGATGGTCCTGCTCTACGCGGCGGCGCTCCTGCCGGTGAGCCTGCTCCCCACCCTGCTCGGCGTCGCCGGGCCGGTCTACTTCCTGGGCGCGCTCGGCCTCGGCGTCCTGTACGCGGCGGCGAGCGCCGGAATGACCCGGGCCGCGGTGCTCGCCCGCCCCGCGTGGCGGCTCTTCACCGTCTCCATCATTTACCTGCCCGCGCTGCTCACGCTCCTCGTGCTGGACAAGGTGGCGGCGTAAGCCGCCCGGCCCCCTCGCATGATTCCGTTTCACCGCATTCTCATTTCCACGGCGATCGTGTTCTGCGCCGGCTTCGCGGTGTGGGCGTTCTGGAGCTGGCGGAGCACGGGGAGCGCGTTGTGGCTGGTGCTCGCCACGGCGTTCCTCCTCGCCGCCCTGGCGCTCGGTTACTACCTGCGCCATCTGCAACGTTTCCTCGGGCGGTGAACGTTCTCCTGCTGCTCCAGGGGATGGCGGACACCGGGGACTCGCAGCGCCTGGAGCACGCGTACTTCTGGACCGGCGTGTCGCTGGCGTTCGTTCCCATCCTGATCTTCGGCACCATCGGGTTCCTGGTGGTGCGCTCCTACCGCCGCCGGAAGGCGGCCACACCGCCCCCGGGCGAGGCCGGGTCCGGCCCTCGCTGACGCCGGCCCGCTCCGGCGCTACATTCCTCCCATGAGCGCAACTGGAGCCGAACGCCGGCAGGTCGTTCGCTACGCCTTCTACAAGCTCGACCCCGCGTGGCGGCGGCTCACTCCCGAGCGCCAGTCCGCCGCCAAGACCGAATTCGCCGACACCATCGAGAGCTTCCGCGGCCGGCTCCTCCTCAGGCCCTACGGGCTGGTCGGCATCCGCGGGGACTGTGACTTCCTGCTCTGGCAGGTGGGGGAGGACCTGGAATCGCTGGTGGACCTGCAGACCGCGCTCAACCGCACCGACCTGGGCGCGTACCTGGCGACGCCGTTCAGCTACCTCGCGATGACGCGGCGCTCGATCTACGAGTTCTCGGAAGATCCCAACCAGCAGTCGCGGCTGGTCATCCAGCCCAGCGCGTCGCGCTACCTCTTCATCTACCCGTTCGTGAAAACCCGCGCCTGGTACGCGCTCCCCAAGGCGGAGCGGCAGAAGCTGATGGACGAGCACGTGCGGGTGGGCCGCAAGTATCCGACCATCCGGCTCAACACCACCTACTCCTTCGGGCTGGACGATCAGGAATTCGTGGTGGCGTTCGAGGGCGACAATCCGGCGGATTTTCTGGACCTGGTGATGGAGCTGCGGGAAAGCGCCGCGTCATCCTACACCCTCCGGGACACGCCGACCTTCACCTGCGTGCAGATGGCGCTCCTCGACATGCTGGACACGCTGGGCGGCGCCGGCGCCTCCCGCGGTCTCTCCCGCGAGCCGGCGCGCCCCGACGGATTCACCGCGGTCGCGTCCCTCGCCGATCTGCCGGTCGGCGGGTCCAAGCGGGTGTACGCGGGCGGCGACGCCGTGGCGCTCTTCAACGTGGCCGGCGCGGTGCACGCCATCTCCAACCGCTGCACCCACGCCCGGGCCAGTCTCTCCGACGGGACCCTCGATCAGTCCCGTTGCACCGTCACCTGTCCCTGGCACGAAGGCACCTTCTCGCTCGACACCGGCCAGCCGCTCTCCGGGCCCGCCACCGTTCCGGTCGCGGTGTACCGGGTCAAGGTCGAGGGCGACACCATCCTCATCGCCCCGGCCGAGGCCCGCGAGCCCACGATTGCCGGCTGAACCCCGGTTTCTCAAGGCGTGTCGCGGCGAGCCCACCGACGTCACGCCGGTGTGGTTCATGCGCCAGGCCGGCCGCTACCTGCCGGAGTACCGCGCCCTCCGCGCCCGGCATTCCCTCCTCGAGCTCTGCCACGATCCCGCGCTCGCGGCCGAAGTGACGCTGCAGCCGGTGCGCCGGCTGGGCGTGGACGCGGCCATTCTCTTCGCGGACATCCTGCTCCCCTTCGAGCCCCTGGGGCTCGGCCTCTCGTTCGCGAGCGGCGAAGGACCCCAGATCGCGAACCCCATCCGCGACGCGGCCGCGGTGCACGCGCTTCCCGACGTGGACGCCGAGTCGGCTCTCGGGTTCGTGCTGGACGCGGTGCGCCTCGCCGCCGGCGCGCTGCCGGACGACGTGCCCCTCATCGGATTCGCGGGCGCGCCGTTCACGCTCGCGTCCTACGCGATCGAAGGAGGCGCCACCCGGACGTTCGCGCTCACCAAGCGCTTCATGTACACCGAGAGCGCCGCCTGGCACGCGCTGCTCGCCAGGCTCGCGGACCTCGCGGGCCGCTACCTCGCGGCTCAGGCCGCCGCCGGCGCCCGCGCCCTTCAGCTCTTCGACAGCTGGGTGGGCTGTCTCTCGGCCGACGATTACCGGGCGTTCGTCCTGCCGCACACCCGGCACGCGCTGGCGGTGGCGGGCGCGAGCGGCGTTCCGGTGATCCACTTCGGCACCGACACCACCGCGTTTCTCGAGGACTTCGGGTCCGCGGGCGGGGACGTGGTCGGCGTGGACTGGCGGATCGGGCTCGACGAGGCGCGGCGACGGCTGGGGAGCCGGCCGGTGCAGGGGAATCTCGATCCCGCGGCGCTCTTCGCCCCCGCGGACGAGCTCGCCGCGCGGGTCCGCGACGTGCTGCGCCGGGCGGGGAAGGCGCCGGGCCACATTTTCAACCTGGGCCACGGGGTCCTGCCGGAGACACCGGTGGACGCGGTGCTCGACGTGGTGCGCTGGGTCCATGGCGGCTGAGCGCACCGCGGTCCTGCTGATGGCCTACGGCGGCCCCGATTCGCTCGCGGACGTCGAGCCCTATCTGCTGGACGTGCGGGGCGGGCGCGCCACGCCGAAAGAGATCGTCGAAGAGGTGCGGGCGCGCTACGCGCGGATCGGAGGCAAGTCGCCGCTCCGACGGCTGACCGAGGCGCAAGCCGCGCGCCTGGCCTCCGAGCTCGGGCCCGCGTACCGGGTCTACGTCGGCATGCGGCACTGGCATCCCTACATCAGGGACACGGTGGAGCGGATCGTCGCCGACGGATCGAAGCGGGTGGTGGCCATCGTGATGGCCCCGCATTACTCGGCGCTCTCGGTGGGCGTCTACGAGAAGAAGCTCCTCGAAGCTGCGGCGGGACGGATCGAGACCGCGCTGGTCCGCAGCTGGGGGATGCAGCCGCTCCTGCTCGAGACTCTTTCCGAGCGGATGGTGCAGGCGCTGCAGCACTTTCCGTCGCCGCGCGGCGTGCGGGTGATCTTCACCGCCCACTCCCTTCCCCAGCGGATCGCGGCGGCGGGCGACCCCTACCCGGAGGAGCTGGCCCAGACGGCGGAGTCGCTGGCCAAGCGCCGCGGACTCGTCGGCTGGGAGTTGGCCTACCAGAGCGCGGGGAAGAGCCCCGAGCCCTGGCTCGGCCCCGACGTGGGGGACCGGGTGCGGGATTTGGCGCTGCAGGGCGTCAAGGGCGTGCTGGTGGTGCCGATCGGTTTCGTCTGCGACCACGTGGAGATCCTCTTCGACCTGGACGTGGAGCTGCAGGAGATCGCGCGCGGGGTGGGCGTGCAGCTCGAACGCACCGCGTCGCTCAACGACGATCCCGCGCTGGCGCGTCTGCTCGCCGACCTGGCGCGCACCGCGGCGCGGGAAAGAGGGTGGCTCGCGTGACCGTGGCCGTGCTGGGCGCGGGACTCGCCGGGCTCGCGGCCGCGCACGAGCTCACGCGCGCCGGCGCGGAGGTGGTGCTCCTCGAGCAGGAACGCCGGGCGGGCGGGGTGGTGCTGACCGACCGGGTGGACGGCCGCTGGGTGGCGGAAGGCGGGCCCGACAGCTTTCTCTCTGCCGATCGCGAGATTCCGGCGCTCGCCGAGGAAGTCGGGGTCGCCGACCGGATGGTGAGCGAAAGCATTCGCGGCTCGCTGGCCTGGGACGGCAATTCGCTCGCTCCGCTTAAGGAGGGCGAAGCGGCGGCGCTCCTGGGCTTCGACGTGAAGCCGGGAGATCTGGCGCCGGGGTTCAAGAGCTTCGCCGGCGGGATGCAAACCTTGACCGACGCGGTCGCCGCGCAACTGGGGCCCGTGATGCGCCGCGCGGGCGTGACGGCGCTGCGGGTGGACGGGAAGGGCTATCACCTCTCGGTGACGAGCGCGGCGGGCTTCAGCGCCGACGCCGTGGTGATCGCGCTTCCCGGCGCGGCGGCCGCCCGGCTCCTCCGCGGCCTCGATCAGCGTCTCGGCGACATTCTGGGCGACGTGGTCTACCAGCCGAGTCTCACCGTCTCCCTGGGCTACCGGCGGGAGCAGGTGAAGCATCCGCTCGACGCCACGGGATACCTGGTCCGCCCCGAGGTGAGCGACGTGGCGCGGGCCTGCACCTTCGCGTCCTCCAAGTTTCCGGGCCGCGCGCCCCAGGGCCACGTTCTGCTCCGCGTGTTTCTTTCCCACGGGGAAGGGGAAGCGACCGCGCTGGCGCGGGCCCGGATCGAAGCGGTGCTCGGCGTGAAGGGCGATCCGGTTTTTTCGCGGGTGTTCTACTGGCCGCGGGGGTTGCCGCGCTATGGGCGCGAGCATCCGAAGGGCATGGCGACTCTCCGCGCCGAGCTCGCGCCCTTCCCGCCGGTGGCGGTGGCGGGCGGCGCCTGCGACGGGCCCGGAATGTCGGCCTGCGTGAGGTCGGGGCGGGACGCGGCGCGGGCGGTGCTGGCGCGGCTCTAGGCCGGCAAGCGGCGCGGACGGAAGAGCGCCGCCAGGTCGATGCGCAGGGGGGCGACCGCGGGATCGGGGCGCCACTCGAGGATCACCCGCGCGACCTCGGGTCGCGTCGCGCCGGGACGCCAGGTCTCCACCGCGTGCTCGCTCACGTCCACCACCCAATACTCCCGCACCCCCGTCTCCTGATAGAGCGCGCGCTTCTTGCCGCGGTCGGTGCGGGCGCTGGAGGGGGAGAGCACCTCGACGGCGAGGTCCGGAGCTCCCAGCACCTCCCGCTCCGTCACCACCTCCGCGCGGCGTCCGGCGACGAAGAGCAGGTCGGGCTCGACCAGCGTGTGGGGGCCGAACACGACGTCCACCGGGGCGAACCAGATCTCGCCCAGGCGGTGGCGCTCGACGTAGTCGGCGAGCTGGCGGAACAACCGGGCGAGGACGGTTTGGTGACTGACGCCGGGCGCCGGGGTCACCAACAGCTCCCCGGCGATGATCTCGTAGCGGTTCCCGTCGTCCGGCATCTGGCGGACGTCGTCCACCGTATACACGTCCTTCGCGGCTGGCATGCCCACAAGGTCGGCTCGGCGGAAGGGCCGAGTCAAGATGGGGGTCCGGGCGGGAACTGCGGTGCCGAAACGCCGCGGGGCGCGGCGAAAAACGCGCGTGCTAGCCCAGCTGTTTCTTCGCGGCCTCGACCACTTTATCCACCGTGAGCCCGAATTCCTTGTAGATGATCTGATAGGGCGCCGACGCGCCGAAGTGATCGATGCCCACGATCGCGCCCCGCTCGCCCACCCAGCGGTACCAGGACTGCGGGGCGGCCGCTTCCACCGCCACCCGCGCCGTCACCGCCGGCGGCAGCACCGAGTCGCGGTAGGCCTGATCCTGGCGCGCGAAGATCTCGAGGGAGGGGAGACTCACCGCCCGCGCGGCGACGCCGTCCTTGGTGAGCCGCTCGTAGGCGCCCACCACCAGCTCCATCTCCGAGCCGGTCCCCATCAGGATCACCCGCGGCTTCCCGCCGGCGGCGTCCGCGAGGACGTAGCCCCCGCGCCGGAGGCCCGCGGCGGGCGCGTACTTCGAGCGGTCGAGCGTCGCCACCTTCTGCCGGGTGAGCACCAGCGCGGTCGGGCCCTTGCGGTGGCCGATCGCCGCGCGCCACGCCTCGGCCACTTCGTTCGCGTCCCCAGGCCGGATCACCGTCATGTTGGGAATGGCGCGCAGGGCGGCGAGCTGCTCGATCGGCTGGTGGGTCGGGCCGTCCTCCCCGAGGCCGATCGAGTCGTGGGTGTACACGTAAATCGGCCAGAGATGCGAGAGCGCGGCCAGCCGGATCGACGGCCGCATGTAGTCCGAGAAGATCAGGAAGGTGGCGCCGTAGGGAACGAACCCGCCGTGATAGCAGAGCCCGTTCAGCACCGCCCCCATCCCGTGCTCGCGGATTCCGAAATGGAAATTCTTCTCGGCGTACTGCCCGGGCTCGAAATCGCCCGTTCCCTTCACCAGGGTGATGGTCGAGCCCGCGAGGTCCGCCGAGCCGCCGATCAGCTCCGGCATCCGGGGCGCGATGGCGTTCAGGACCTTTCCGGATGACGCGCGGGTCGCCATCGCCTCCTGCGGCGTGAACGTAGGAATCGCCGCGTCCCACCCGGCCGGCGGGGTCCCCGCGAGGCGCCGCTCCAGCTCCTTCGCCACGTCGGGGAACGCCTTGCGATACGCGTCGTAGCGCTTCCGCCACTCGGCCTCGAGCGCGGCGCCGCGCTCCGTGGCCTTCCGCCACTCCGCCAGCGCGTCCTCCGGGACGTAAAACGGCTCCAGCGAGGGCCAGCCCAGGTTCTCCTTGGTGGCTTTCACCTCTTCCACGCCGAGGGGCGCGCCGTGCGCCTCCGCGGTGTCGTGCTTGTGCGGCGAGCCGTACGCGATGTGCGAGCGGATGATGATCAGCGAGGGCCGGTCGGTGACGCCCTTCGCCGCGACGATGGCGCGGTCGATGGCGTCGAGATCGTTCGCGTCCGCCACCTTCTGGACGTGCCAGCCGTAGGCCTCGAACCGCTTCCCGGTGTCGTCCGTGAAGGCGAGCGCGGTGTCGCCTTCGATGGTGATGTGATTGTCGTCGTAGAACCCGATCAGCTTGCCCAGCTTCAGGTGCCCCGCGAGCGAGGCCGCCTCGTGGGAAATGCCCTCCATCAGGTCGCCGTCGGAGCAGAGGAAGTAGGTGTGATGATCCACGATGGCGTGGCCGGGGCGGTTGAAGAGCGCCGCGAGCTGCGCCTCCGCGATCGCCATCCCCACCGCGTTCCCCGTCCCCTGGCCCAGCGGCCCCGTCGTGGCTTCGACGCCCGGGGTGACGCCGAACTCGGAGTGGCCCGGGGTGCGGCTCCCCCACTGGCGGAACTGCTTGATGTCGTCGAGCGCAAGGTCGTACCCGGTGAGGTAGAGCGCCGAGTAGAGGAGCATGCAGGCGTGACCGCAGGAGAGCACGAAGCGGTCGCGGTCGGGCCAGGCGGGGTTCTTGGGATTGACGCGCAGATGGCGGCCCCAGAGCACATAGGCGAGAGGCGCCAGGGCCATCGCGGTTCCGGGGTGTCCCGAGTCCGCTTTCTGCACCGCGTCCATCGCGAGGGTGCGGACGGTGTTGATGCAGAGCAGATCGAGCGCGGTGCCGCGCGCGGTCGCGACGTCGGTCATGCGGGACTCCGGTGCGCGTTCGGGTGAGGGATCACGGCGGGCAATTTAACCCCGGCGCGGCGCGCGCTCACCACGCGATCCCGTAGTCTTCGCCGTGATTGCTGGAGCCGCCCCACAGGGTGTGGTGCGCCTGATCGATGAAGATGGCGTTGATGGGTCCCGAGGTGCGCGCCGTGAACTCGAGCGTGTATCCCATCGCGCGCAGGGCGGCGCGGGTCGAGTCCGGGAGCGACGTCGCCACCAGCATCTTCCCCGGCGCCGTCTCGTGCATCCCGAACGAAGAACGCATCTGGAAGCTGTTCATGTTCGGGGCTTCGACCGCTTGCTGCACGGTCATCCCGAACTCCACCACGTTCAGGAAGAATTGCAGCAGATTCTGATCCTGCGAATCGCCGCCCTGCACGGCGAAGGCGAGATACGGCGCCCCGTCCTTCAGCGCCAGGGTCGGCGTGAGCGTCACCCGGGGACGCTTGCCGGGCTCGATCACGTTGTAAGGACCGTCCGCGGCCTGGGTGACGAAACTCTGGGCCCGCTGGCTCATCCCGATGCCGGTATGCCCGGCGATCACCGCGGGTACCCAGCCGCCGCTCGGCGTCACCGACACCACCCACCCCGCCGAGTCCGCCGCCTCGATGGACGTGGTGCCCTGATAGAAGTCGGCTTCGTCGGCCGGGAACTCGGACTGCGTGGTGTCCGCCGGGCGGGGCGCGGCGTCCTGCTGGCCGCTCTTCACCCCGGTGTCCGCCGGCGCGAAGCCGGCCGGATTCCACCGCGCCAGCAGATCCGCGAAGGGGTTGGTGCCGCCCTGGAAGGGGTAAGGGTCGCCCGGCTTCACGTTGGGATCGTTGCGGGTCCAGTTGATCTGCGCGAAGCGGCTCTTCGCGTACTCGAGCGAGAGCAGCCCCGCCACCGGCTCCGCCGGCGGGAAGTAGGGATCGCCGTAGTAGAAGTCGCGGTCGGCGAACGCGAGGTTCATCGTCTGGTAGAGCGTGTGCAGGTAGGCCGGCGAGTTGTAGCCCATCGCCTTCACGTCGGTGTCGGCCAGCATGTTCAACGCCTGCAGCAGCGCCGGCCCCTGCTGCCAGATCGGGAGCTTGTAGACCTCGATGCCCTTGTAAGCGGTGTGCAGCGGCTCCTCGATCTTCACCCGCCAGTTGGCCAGGTCCTGCATGGTGATCAGTCCGCCGTCTTCCTGGAATCCGCGGACCAGCTCCCGCGCGATGTCGCCCTTGTAAAAGCGGTCGTACGCCGCGTAGATCGCCTGCTTGCGGGTCTTCCCGGCGCGCAGGGCGCGCTGCTCCGCGTCCACCAGCTTGCGCCAGGTCGCCGCGAGGTCGCGCTGCACGAAGATTTCGCCGGGCACCGGCGCTTCGTAGGCCGCCCCCAGGTGGGGGAGCATCACCGCCGGCGCGTACTTCCACTGCTTGATCCAGTTCTTGTCGCGCTCGATGGTCCGCGAGAGCTGGGCCTCGATGGGGTAGCCGTCGGCCATCTGGATCGCCGGCGCCAGAATCTCCTTCAGCGACAGCGTCCCGTACTCGGCCACCATCGTCAGCAGGCCGCCGACCGTCCCCGGCGTCACCGCCGCCAGCGGTCCGTACTCCGGCGGGAAGCGGTAGCCCTTCGAGTGGTAGAACTCGGCGGTGGCGCCGGTGGGCGCCACGCCCAGCGCGTCGATCCCGATCACTTTCCGGGTGTGGGGATCGTAGATCAGGGCCTGAGTCTCGCCGCCGCAGGAGAGCGTGTCCCACATGGTGCAGCCCGCGGCGAGCATCGCCGCGGCCGCGTCCACCGCGTTGCCGCCCTTCGCGAAAATCAGCGCGCCCGCGGTGGCCGAGAGCGGCTTGCCGGTGATGGCCAGCCAGTGCGACGCGTGCAGGGGCGGCTTCTCGGTCTGCGCGTAGCGCGGATCTTCCGCCTGGCGCGGTTGTCCCGGCCGGGCCGCGGGACGCTGGGCGGGCAGGGTGCGCGCGGCGGTGACGAGCAGCGCCAGCGCGGCGAGCGGAAACAGAGAAGGCGTGCGCATGGAGACTCCAAGTGCCGGTCGGGAAGCCAACCTCACAACGCAATGTGCGACCTGACCCCGGTGCCGGGCAACCGGTCGCTTTCGCGCCCGTTGATTCCCCTCCCGCTCGCGTCTAGTTTGCGACGGTCATGACGCCAGCCCTCCCGTTCCTTCTCGCGCTCCTCCAGGCCGCGCCGGTTCCCGCCGAATCGGGCGAAGTTCACCTCCGCAACGTCCGCCAGCTCACCTTCGGCGGGCAGAACGCCGAAGCGTATTTCTCGGCGTCCGGCGGGAAACTGATCTTCCAGCGCGAAGATTCGGTGCCGGGCGGGATCTGCGACCAGGAGTACGTGATGAACGTGGACGGGAGCGGAGTGAAACGCGTCTCGCCCGGCGTCGGCCGCACCACCTGCGGCTGGTTCTTCGCCAGGGATACGCGCGTCTTCTACGCGTCCACCGACCGCGCCAGCCGGCTCTGTCCCCCGCGCCCCGATTATTCGCACGGCTACGTGTGGGCGCTCTACGACTACGACATCTTCGCCGCCGATTCCGACGGCGGGCACCGCGTCCAGCTCACCCGCAACCGGGGATATGACGCGGAGGGGACCCTCTCCCCGGACGGCGGAACCATCGTGTTCACCTCGGAGCGGGACGGCGATCTCGACATCTACACCATGCGGACCGACGGCTCCGCCCAGCGCCGACTCACCCACACCCTCGGCTACGACGGGGGGCCGATTTACTCCCCCGACGGCACGCTCATCGCTTACCGCGCCTTCCACCCCTCCACCGCCGCCGACTCGGCCGAGTACCGTTCGCTCCTCGCCCAGGGCGTGGTGCGGCCCACCCGGATGGACCTCTGGGTGATGAACGCCGACGGGTCGCGGCAGCGGCAGATCACCCATCTCGCGGGCGCGAGCTTCGCCCCCGCGTTCACGCCGGACGGCAAGCGCCTGATCTTCGCGTCCAACGACCGCGCCCCCACCACCGACAACTTCGATCTTTACCTCGTGAACCTGGACGGCAGCGGCCTCGAGCGGGTGACGACGAGTCCCGGCTTCAACGCGTTCCCGATGTTCTCGCCCGACGGGCGGGAGCTGGTCTGGGAATCCTCCCGCGGAGCCAAAGTGGCGCACGAGACCAACGTCTTCATCGCCGACTGGGTCGAGCGTCCGTGAGCAAGGGGAAGCCGCGCACCGCCAGGGAAGAGCTCATCAGCTGGATCAAGTCCATCGTGATCGCGGTGGCGATCTGGGTGGTGCTGCGCTCCTACCTGATCGAGGCGTTCCGCATTCCCTCGGGCAGCATGGAGAACACGCTCCTGGTGGGCGACTTCCTGTTCGTGGACAAGACGATTTACGGGGGCGAGTTTCAGATTCCGCTCACCGGGATCCGATTCCTGCACATCAAGGGGTACGGCGAGCCGCACCGCGGCGGGATCGTGGTGTTCCGGTCGGTCGAGGATTCGACGCCCGATCTGAACATCGTGAAGCGGGTGATCGGCGTTCCGGGAGACACCCTGCAGCTGGTGCACGACACCGTCGTCCGGAACGGCAAGCGGCTGGACGAGCCCTACGCCCTGCACCTCGCGTCCGGCATCGACGTCGAAGACCCGTTCCGCGCGGCGCAGATGCGCCGCGTCCAGCTCCCGCACTACATCGGCAAGAACGCCGACGGCTATCATCCCACCACCCACAACTTCGGGCCCATCGTGGTCCCCGCCGACAGCTACTTCGTGATGGGGGACAACCGGGACGAGTCGTATGATTCCCGTTACTGGGGGTTCCTCCCCCGGTCCCACATCGAGGGCCGCCCGCTCTTCATCTATCTGAGCGTGGCCAACGATCCCTTCCGGCTGCGCTGGAACCGCTTCTTCCACGCCATCAGATGATTCCCCGCGGTGCCGGGCGCGGAGCGCTGCTGCTGTTCGCGCTCTCCGGCGCGCCCCGCGCCGCGGCCGGCCAGAATCCCGACACCGCCGCCGTCACGCTCCGGCCCGTCACCGTCACCGTGACCCGGGACTCGTCGCCCCTGGCCCGGGTGCCGGCGTCGGTCTCGGTGGTGACGCGGGACGAGATCGGCCGGGCGCGCACCGGGTGGGGACTCGATGAAGCGCTGGCCCAGGTGCCCGGCGTCCTGGCGCAGGACCGTTACAACTTCTCGCTGGACGAACGGATCTCCATCCGCGGCTTCGGCGCGCGCTCGGCGTTCGCCGTGCGCGGCGTGAAGATCCTGATCGACGGAATCCCCCAGACTCTTCCCGACGGGCAGGGCCAGCTCACCAACTTCGAGCTCGCCGCGACGGACCGGGTGCAGGTGCTCCGCGGCTCGGCGTCGGCGCTTTACGGCAACGCGTCGGGCGGCGTCGTGAGCATCACCACCTTCGGCCCGCCGCCCCGGCGCGCGGCCGGCGAGCTCCGCGTCACCGGGGGCTACTCCGACGTCCGCCCCGGCCGGAGCTGGAGCAAATGGGTCGCCGATCTCTCCAGTCGCGTCGGGGGCGGCGCCGCGGCCTTCACCGCGTCCCGCCTGGTGTACGACGGCGAGCGCGATCACTCGTCCGCCGATCTGCGGAACCTCGCGTTCCGGCTCGGGCTCCCGCTCGATTCGGCGTGGTCCCTCGCCGTCACCGCGAGCGCGGGCGACGATCCCCGGGCCGACAACCCCGGCGCGCTGACCCTGGCCGAGCTCTCCGCCAACCGCGACACCGTGCCCCGCGCCAACGACAGCACCGGGGCGGGGAAGGCGGTGACCCAGGAACAGGCGGGCGTGACCCTCACCCGCCGTTTCGGGGACGGCGGGGCCGCGGCGCTCACGGTCTTCGGCGTGATCCGCGATCTCGCGAACCCGCAGACCTTCGCGTTCATCGATCTGCACCGTCACGCCGGGGGCGTGCGGCTCTCGGGGTCCCACCCGCTGGTCGCGGCGGGGCTGGCCCAGCGGGTCAGCGCCGGATTCGATCTCCAGACCCAGCGGGACAATCGTTTCAACTGGGGGAACGTCGGCGGCACCCGGGACACCACCCGCCGCCTCCTCGACCAGCTCGAGCACGTGACGGAGTTCGGTCCCTTCGTCGAAGACGCGGTGAACCTCACTCCCCGCGCCAATGTCACCCTGGGCGCCCGCTACGACCGGGTGCACTTCCAGGTCGCCGACCGGCTCATCACCCCCACCAATCCCGACGATTCCGGGGACCGGACGATGGGCGCCGCGTCGGGATCGCTGGGCGCGGCGTACGCGCTCACCCGCGCCCTCACCGCGCACGCGAGCGTCGGGACCTCGTTCGAGACCCCCACCACCACCGAGCTCACCAACCGTCCCGACTCGGCGGGCGGCTTCAACCCCGATCTCGGCCCCCAAACCGCCGTCACTTACGAAGTGGGCCTGCGGCACGACGGAGCCCGGGTCACCGCGAGCGTCAGCGTCTATCAGGCCGACGTCACCGGCGAGCTGATTTCCTTCGGCGTGCCGTCTTCCCAGCGCCGATTCTTCCGGAACGCGGGACGCTCGCGGCACCGCGGGGTGGAGGCCGAGTTGCGCGCGGGGCTGGCGCCGGGCATCGCCCTTCGCGGCGCCTGGACCTACTCGGACTTTCGCTACCTGCGGTTCTCGCTCGGCGGCGTGGACCTCGCCGGGCACCAGCTCCCCGGGATTCCGCCCGCCAACGTCGATCTGGTGCTGAGGCTCGCGCCCCCCGCGGCCCGGGGCGCGTGGCTCGAGCTGGAGCAGGCCCACGCCTCGTCGTATCTGGTGAGCGATACCCTCGCCACCCGCACCAGCGCGTGGTGGCGCACCGATCTCCGCGCGGGGTGGGACGGCGCGGTGGGCGGCGTGATCTGGCATCCGTTCATCGGCGTGAACAATTGCTTCGACCACCGGTACGAAGCATCGGTGGTGATCGACGACGCCTCGGGCCGTTTCTACGAGCCGGCTCCGGGGCGGAACATCTACTTCGGTCTCGCGGCGGGCGCGGGGCACTGAAAGGAGACGACGTGAAACGCGTGGTTCGTGGTGGATGGTGGCTGTTGATCGCGGCCGCATCGGTGGGCTCGCTCGCGGCGCAGGACGCGCCGAAGGTCGATTCCACCTGGCTCACCGTGAGCCCGGCCGCGAAGACGGCGGAGCTCGCCCTGATCGCGGGCCTCACCGCCGATTACGGCGGGCTCAACTTCAACGGCTTCCGCGAGGGCGCGCTCACCCTCACCGTGCCGCGGGGGTGGACCGTGGTCCTCCATTTCAGGAATCAGGACGCGGTCCTGCCGCACTCGGTCTCGGTCATCGCGGATCAGGGTCCGGTGCCCGCGGCGCCCGGCGCGCCCGCGTTCCGGGGCGCCGCCACGGCCAAGCCGGAGGGCGTGGGAAACGGGATGAGCGAAGACGTGAAGTTCGGGGCGGCCAAGGCGGGGTCCTACCTGATCGTCTGCGCCGTGCCCGGCCACGCGTCCGCGGGAATGTGGATTCGATTGAAGGTTGACGCGGGGGCGAAGACGGCGTCCCTGAGGACTGACAACTGACTACTTGTACCGGTACGTGATTCTCCCTCTGGTCAGGTCGTAGGGACTCAGGTCCACCGCCACCCGGTCCCCCTGCAGGATCCGGATGTAGTTCTTCCGCATCTTGCCGCTGACGTAGGCCAGCACCTCGTGGCCGTTCTCGAGCTTCACGCGGAAGGTGGTGTTGGGGAGCACCTCGGTGATGGTGCCCATCATCTGGATCGCGTCACCGGCCAACGGGCTCGAGCGTCCTCCGCGCGGGTGGTCTGTCGGGCGCCCGGGCTAGCGGGGGTCCATGGTGCTGTCGCGAGGGACGTCGGGCGCGCCCTCGATGTAGAACGCGTGCCGCCCGCAGGTCTGGCACGTGAGGGTGATTCGCTCGCCGGCGCGCACGCTCCCCGGCCGGCTCGGCCGCCGGCGGGGTTCCCGCCGAATGGTCCGCGTGCCGCACGACGGGCAGACGAGCGGAATGTGCTCGCGGTCCGCCGCGATGAGCGCCAGCGCTTCCGGCGCCCGGTATTCCCTGATCCCGCGTCGTCCCAGTGTCTGCCACCTCCAAAGCATGGAATCTACTGTCCACCGGGCTCCTTGACAGCCCCCCGGGCGGGCGTATCTCTAGCTGCAACCGGAGGTTGCCCCATGGCCGGGCGCGACTACCAGAGATTGGCGGAGATCGAAGTGGACGCGGTGACGCCGGATCGGCAGGGCTTTCAGCTCGCCGGTGCCGGGTCCGACCACGCCGAGTACCGGCTGGACCTGCGCTTCGACCTCCCCTTGGATCCGCGCACCCGGTCCGTTCTCGGGGAGCTGCTCCTCCATTCGGAGCTGACCATCGCCCGTCGCGCGCCCGAGCCCCTCGCGGGGGCTCTCCGGGCGCGGCGTGACGGCGCTCACCGTCGTTGAGGTCACGATATCACCGCGCGGCGTTCGCCCGGCCGGTAGGTTCGGGACTACTCCCCGAGCCAGCCGCGCGGCGCCGGCCGTACACAATTAGAGGGTTCGACATGATGACCAGGCATCTCGCGCGGAGAGCGGCGCTTCTCGTTGCCGTCACGGTCGTGGCCGGTGCGTGCGCCTCCGGGCCCCGGGAGACGGCCGCCGTCACCCCGGAAGCGATCCCGGCGCTCGAAGCGCAACGCGCCCAGGCCCCCATCGACCCGTCCATCAACCTGAAGCTCGCCCGCGCCTACTACGCGGCGAGCCGCTTCGCCGACGCCCGCGCGGCGCTCGCCGTCGTGCTCACCTCCCAGCCCCAGAACTCCGAGGCCCGCGCCTACCTGGGACTGATCTACGAAGGCTTGAACCAGTTCGACTCGGCGCGGACCACGTACAATTCGCTCCTCGCCAACAAGCCCTCGCGCGGCGTCCAAAAACTGTTGCAGGGACGCCTCGCCCTCCTCGCGCAGGCGGAGCTGCACTACACGGCGCGACAGGCGCTGGCCCGGGAGTCGCTCCTCGTCAAGACGCCGCCGCCCGGCAACACCGTCGCCGTGCTTCCCTTCCGCTACGTGGGGCAGGACACCCTGCTCAAGCCCCTGGAGCGCGGGCTCGCGGCGCTGGTGGTGACCGACCTCTCGCAGGTGAAGACCCTGCGCCTGGTCGAGCGCGAGCAGATGCAGGTGCTGCTCGACGAAATGCACCTGGGCGCGAGCTCCCGAACCGACCCCTCCACCGGGGCGCGGTCCGGTTACCTCGTGGGCGCGGCTGAAGTGGTGCAGGGACAGTTCCAGGATCAGAACCGCGCCATCCGCCTCGACGCGAGCGTGGTGCGCGCCACCGACGCCGGCATCGCGGCCACGGGCAGCGGGTCGGATCAGCTGGCCCAGCTCTTCGACATCGAGAAACAGGTGGTGCTGCAGCTGCTCGACAAGATGGGGGTCACCCTGACGCCGGCGGAGCGGGTGGCCATCAGCGAGCGTCCCACCAAGGACATCCAGGCGTTCCTGCTCTACAGTCGCGGCCTCCAGGCGGAGGATCAGGGGAATTACGCGGCCGCGGCCGAGGCCTTCAGCGCGGCGGCCCAGCGCGACCCCGGATTCTCCGCGGCCCAGCAGGGCGCGGCCCAGTCGGGCGCGGCGCAGAGCGCCAACACCGCGCCGCCGACCGACATCGCTCCCCCGCCGGCGCCGAGCGGTGGCGAAATCGGCGCCGGCCCCGGCGGGCAGCTCGGCGACGGGATCAACAACACCGTGCCGGGCGGCGGCAGCGTGCTGGACCAGGTGGGTCCGGCCAATCCGCCCCCGGACCCGAACCGGATCTGTGAAGGCCGCTGCGACGGGACCCTGTCCGGTCTCGTCGGCACCCTGATCATCATCATTCACAAGCCGTAGGAGGACTCGTGCGCACGAAATTCGCCGTCGCGCTCGCGGCCCTCGCGGCCGCACTTCCCGCCCGGGCCCGGGCCCAGGCGTCGGACGCGCTCTACTCCCGCTGGAACGTGGTCTCGGGCTTCGAGCTGCGCGGCTATTCGTTCACCCGGCTCGACTCGACCTTCGCGCTCTCCTCGATGTCCCAGTGGAACATTCCGGTGATCGCGGTGGCGCCGCTGGGCCGCAAGATGTCCGCCGACCTGATCACCCACGTCGCGGGCGCGACGGTGAACACCGGCGGGCTTTCGCAGACCCTCTCGGGGCTCACCGACACCCAGCTCCGCCTGCTCTACACCCTGGGGCGCGATCGCGCGGTGGCCTCGGTGTCGTTCAACCTCCCCACCGGCCAGCACTCGGTGTCCACCAGCGCCTTTCAGGTGGCCGGCGCGGTGGCGTCGAACTATCTCTCGTTCCCGATCTCGAACTTCGGAACCGCCTTCGGCGTCACCGGCGGACTCGCCTACGCGGTGCCGGCGGGGATCTGGAACCTCGGGCTCTCGGGGAGCGTCCGCTACCTCGGGTCCTACTCGCCCTTCAGCGACCAGTCCATCTCCTATAAGCCCGGCGTCGAAGTCCGCTTCCGCGGCGGCGCCGACCGGCTGATCGGGGAGAACTCGCGGCTCCTGCTGGGCCTCACCGCGAGCACCTTCTCCACCGACGAGTTCACCGGCTCGGGCACCATTCCGTCGGGCACTTACAGCCCCGGCGCCCGTTTCATCGGGGACGCCGGGTACGTCCGCGCGCTGGGCCGCTCCAGCATCAGTCTGGCCGCGTGGGACTACTACCGGCTCGCCGGCGCGAACAACGACACCACCAACCTGCAGTCCAAGGAAAACGTCCTGAACGTCGAGGTCCGCTACGCCACTCCGGCGGCCCTCCGGCTCACCCTCGAGCCGATGGTGGGGTTCCGGCAGTGGAGCCCCGCGAATTACCGCGGCGGGCGGATGTACTCGGTCGGCGCCACCGCGCGGTACGGCTTTTCCGACCAGTTCTCGGGCTCTTTGGAAGGACGCTTCGATACCGGCAACGTGAACGTGCGGCCGGTGGGTCGCGGCCACGCGAATCTGACGGGATACGGTCTCACCCTGTTCTTGCGGTACCAGCGCTAGGGGGTCCGGCCACGACCGGCTGAATTCTTGACGGTCGTACCGGCGGGTGGTAGGTTGGCGGCCACCTTCAACGCTGGAAGCAGGTGTAAATGCCGGCTGAACTCGGCGGATCGCAGATTTCCTCCCTGCTGGAGGCGCTCCCGGGCATCGCGAGCGTGCTCCGCAGTCCGGTGGCGGACGCGCTGGTCAAGGCGATCCGGGCCGCCGCCGGTGTGGGCGAGTTCGCCCCGGAGGACGCCGAAGAGCTGATCCGGTACGCCGTGCGGCGCGGGTTGATCGGCGCCGACGAAGGCGACCGGGTGCTGGCCGAAGTGCAGGCCGCGTTGAAGGCGAAGCGCAAAGCGGCGCGCGGCGCCAAGGTCAAAGCGGCGGCCAAGAAAAAGCCGGAGAAGAAGAGACCTCGCCGCTAGCGGGACTTCGTGCGTCGGGCAATTCGGATCGGGGCCGGCCTCGTGCTGGCCCTCTTCGTCGTCACCTGCACGGACGAGCGCATGACCGGGCCCCACCGCCCCGGGCATGTGGCGCTCGACTTCAGCTCGTTCCTGGCGACCGCCGGCCAGAACGGGTCGCCCGACATTCCCTTCGACTCCCTGCGCGTGGTCCTCACCCGGAC